>Ga0335397_10005881_pt1 | contig 15951 bp, 11 predicted proteins | sample MAT04_FD_205740 | JGI IMG/M metagenome (GOLD analysis project Ga0335397, IMG submission 205740) | Freshwater microbial communities from Lake Fryxell liftoff mats and glacier meltwater in Antarctica - MAT-04 (spades assembly) (version 2) ... | reverse complement strand
GCCGCGGCCGCGACCTCGAATGCGCGCGGGACCGCCACGCTCCGTGTCCCGAGCGACCGCGAGGTGTCGGTCGTCGCGGACGCGGACGGGCGTGCGCCGGCCGCGGTCCGCGTCGCGCCGGAGGCGTCGGCGACCCCCGCGATCACGCTCGCGCCCGCAGCCGGCGTCCGGGTGCGCGTGCGCGACGCCGATGGCCGGCCCGCGCCGGCCGCCCGCGTCGTGGTGGCGATCCGCGTCGGCGACGAGGTCGTCCGGCGCCACGCCGTCACCGACCGCGACGGCACCGCGACGATGGCCGGCCTGCCCGCGGGCCGCCTCGACGTGCAGGCCCACGTGCCGGGCCATGCGTGGAGCGCCGTCGCCGTGACGGCGGTCGCGTCGGCCGAGGTCGAGGCCGAGGTCCGGCTCGTCCGCGGGCACCGCCTGCACCTGGTGGTCGAGGACCCCGACGGCGTGCCGATCGCAGGCGTCGCGGTGCGGTCCGTCGAGCGCCCGGACGAGGCGGGGAGCCCGCCGCCGCCCGCCGACCCCGACCGCGGCGCGTGGGTCACGGACGCGAACGGGACGCTGGTCGTCGACGACCTGCCGCCGCGGGCGCTCGACCTCTTCCTCCACCGCGACGGCTACGTCGACGAGGCCGTCGCCGACGTGAGGCCCGGGCCGACGCTCCTCTTCGCGACGCTCGTCCCCGCCCCGCGCTGACCGGCGGCCGACGCGCGCGTCGGCTCCACCGTGGTGACTTGCACCGTGGTGACGCACACCGTGGTGACTTGCACCGTGGTGACGCACACCGTGGTGACCTACCGCGTCGTGACCTACCGCGTCGTGACCTACACCGTGGTGACGCGGTCGACGGCGCGGCGGGCCCAGAGCTCGAGCATGACGAGCGCGTGGAGGAGCGCGCCGCGGAGGCGCTTGCCGGTGACGTGCTCGCGCAGCAACCGCTGCGTGGCCTCGGGGTCGGTGAAGCCGCGCTCGCGCGCACGCCGCGAGGTCAGGACGTCCTCGGCCAGCGGGCAGAGCGGCCCGGAGTAGAGCGCATCGCAGGGGAAAGAGAACCCGTGTTTGCCGACGCGCGCCAGGTCCGGGTCGACGACCTCGCGGACGTACGCGCGCAACACGGCCTTCTGGCGGCCGCGGCCGACCCCGCCGACGGTCTCGAGGCGCCGGGCGGCCGCCGCGACGCGACGGTCGAGGAACGGGTGCCGGCCCTCGACGCCGTGCGCCATCAACGCTCGGTCCTCCTTCACGAGGAGGTCGTAGGGCAGGTAGCGCTGCCGGTCGTCGGCCATGGCCTCCGCGGCATTCGTCGGGCCCGCGAGCCGAGGCTCGTCGGGGAGGTCCCGCCACACCGGACCGGCAAGGGCCTCGACCTCGGACGGCGCGGCGAGACGCATGAGCCCGCGGTAGAGCCCCTCAGGGTCGCCCGCGGCCCGCAGCAGCCGCGCGCCCGGCGGGATCGCCTTCTCGAGGACCGTGGCGAGGGGCTCGCGGACCCACGCGGGCACGTGGCGCAGCCAGGGGCCGGCGCCGAGGAGCCAGTATCGACGGTATCCACCGAAGACCTCGTCGCCGCCCGTCCCCAGCAGCGCCGCGCGGATCGTGGCCCCGGCGACCTTGCCGAGCCCCCACGTCGGCACCGCGCTCGCGTCGGCGAAGGGTTCGTCGAACGCCCGCGCGGCGCCGAGGACCCACGGCGTCGGGTCGGTCGGGCACGGGACCTCGACGTGGCGGAGGCCGAGGCGCGCGGCGGTCCGCGCGGCCCGCCGCCCCTCGTCGGCGGCGGGGTGGCCCGGGAACGTCAGCGTGTAGGCGGTCACGTCGCTACGCACGCGGACGAACGAGGCGACGAGCGCGCTGTCGATGCCGCCGGACAGGAAGACCCCGACGGGCCGCTCCACCCGGAGGCGGTCCTCGACGGCGGCCCGCAACGCGTCGAGCACGCCGCTCTCGGGGTCGTCCGTCGCGGCCGGCGGCGCGAACGGGGCCGCGGGCACGCGGTGGAACGCGACGGAGAGGTCGGGCCGCACCTCGAGCACGTCGCCCGGCTCGAGGCGCGACACGCCCTCGATCGCGGATCGCGTGCCGAAGACCGCGCCGTCGCGGAGGACCTGCGCGATCGCGTGCGGGTCGGCGCGCGGGGCCACGAGGCCCGTCGCGAGGAGCGCGTCGACCGTCGAGGCGAACACGAGCCCGCGCGGCGTCCGCGACCACGCGAGCGGCCGGACTCCGGCGGGGTCGCGCCCGAGCAGCAGCGGACCGTCGGGCCCGGCCAGGAACGCGAACGCATACGACCCCTCGACCCGCGCGAGACCGGCGACGCCGTCGCGCTCGAGGAGCGCGGCGAGCACCTCGCCGTCGCACCGCGTGCGGAACGTCTCGCCGCGGGACGCGAGGTCGGCGCGGAGGGCGTCGTGGTTGTAGACCTCGCCGTTCACGACGAGCATCGCGCCGGACGGCCGCACGAACGGCTGCCGGCCGCCCGCGACGTCCACGAGCGCCAGGCGCCGCGCGCCGAGCGCGACGGTCCGCACGCCGAGCCGACCGGACGCGCGCCCGCCGCCGTCCGGGCCCCGCGGGGCCAGGGACGCCAGCGCGGGCGCGAGGGGGTCGGGCGCGTCGTGGGGCTCGGTTCCGACGACGCCGGCGATGCCGCACATGCCGCTTCGAGTCTCCGGTCGGGGGCGCGCGCGCGGGCGAACTCCCGAGGCCTATCATCATCGGCCGAATCCACGAGGAGCCTGCGTTCCGATGGCCCGCCCTACCGCCCGCGCGCGCACGACCCGCACCCCGGCGCTCCGCCTCGTCCTCACGACGGTGCCCCCCCGCCGCGCCGCCGCGGTCGCGCGCGCCCTTGTGGCCGAGCGCACCGCCGCGTGCGTGAACGTGGTGCGGGGCGTTCGGAGCGTCTACCGGTGGCGGGGCCGGGTCCACGACGACAGCGAAGCGCTGCTCGTCGTGAAGACCACCCGGGGGGGCCTCCCCCGGTGCCTCGCGGCGCTCGCAGCCCTCCACCCGTACGACGTCCCGGAGATCGTGGTCCTGACCCCGGCCGCGGTCGGCGCGGCGTACGACGCTTGGGCCCGGGCGTCCTCGGGCCCCTGAACGGGGGGGAGGGAGGAGAAGGGACCGGGGCGCGGGGACGCGAGGGGGCGGGGGGAGGGTTGGGAGGGAGAGGGGGGAGATCTCCGAGGCGGGGCGCCGGCCCCCGTTCCTCACGCCGTCTTCACCCGGGGACCGCTCCCGGCCGATAGGGGCGCCGAGCCTCCTCCGCCGCCGTCGGCAACTCTCCACCGTGAGCCCCGGGACCCCGTGACCCCTCCCCATCGCGAGCCGGACCCCCATGGACTGCTGCGCGCGAGCCATTTCCAACTGACGTTCGTCCTCGCGACGCTGCTCCTGCTCGCGGACGGCGCGTTCTACTTGGCGGGGTTCGTCCCGGCGCCGGACCCGATCCGCCTCGGCGCGTTCGCGAGCACGGCGTTCCTCGGGGCCATCGGCCTCGAGATCGAGCGCAACGGCGCCGGCAAGCCGCGGGTGCCGGGCGGCGCGCTCCTCTTCGTGATCGGCCTCCTCGAGGTCGTCATCGTCCTGCGGACCGGCGCGCTCCGCAGCCCGTACTTCCTCCTCGTCGCGAGCACGTGCGTGTTCCTGGGGCTCACGATCGCCGGCGTGCGGGCCATCTACATGGCCGCCATGCTCGTCGCGGCGTACGTGCTGGGCATCCGCTTCTACGGCGACGGCCCGGCGGCCCTCGACGCCGCCTCGATCGCGGCCATGGCGACGCACGCCGCGTTCGCCCTCCTGGCGACGGGCATGGCCATACGGGCCGGCGCGAAGCACCGCCGCAGCGTGGAGACGCTCGAGGTCGAGTCGACCAGCGATCCGCTGACGACGCTCGACAACCGGCGCGCGTTCCTCCGCCGCCTCGAGGGCGAGTTGGCCCGCAGCGAGCGGTTCAGCTGGCCCATCACGATGCTCGTGATCGACCTCGACCACTTCAAGAAGCTCAACGACGTCCACGGCCACGCCGTCGGCGACGAGGTGCTCGTGGAGACCGCGCGGCTCCTGCGCGACACGGCCGGCACGCTCGACCACACCGCGCGCGTCGGCGGCGAGGAGTTCGCCGTTGCGGCGGTCGCGGCCGACCCCTACCACGGGCGCGACCTCGCGGACCGCATCGTGAAGGCGTTCCGGCTGCGGAACTGGGCCGCGATCCGCCCCGGGATGAAGGTCACGGCGTCGGTCGGCGTGGCGGTGCTGCCGCCGGGCGCGCACCGCGAGGGGCGGACGGAGACCGTCGTCGGCGCGCTCATGGAGTGCGCGGACCGCGCGCTGTACCGCGTCAAGCAGAACGGCCGCGACGGCTACCACGTCTCCCAGGAGACCCCGGTGGTCTCGGCCCGCTGACGCGCCGCGGGGCGACGGCGGGTAGGCTCGCGCCCCCGTGAAGCCCTTCGTGGTCACGTTCGCGGCGCGACAGTTTGGCGCGTGGACGTTCATCCTGACGTCCGCCGTCGTCGGCCGCGCCTTCGGGCCGGCCACGCGCGGGGCGATCGAGGGCCTCGCCGTGCTGCGGCTCGGCCTCCACGCGATCGCGTGCGCCGGGATCCCCGCCGCCGCCACGTGGCTCGTCGCGCGCCGCCGCACGTCGGTCGCCGACGTGGCCGGCGCGGCGACCGCCGCGAGCCTCGTCCTCGGGACGGTCGCGGCGCTCGCGCTCGCCGCCGCGGCCTTCCTGCTCCCCCACGTGTTCGCGCCCCTGCCGCCGCTCGCGGTCGCCGCGTTTGCCGCCACGGCCCCCGCAACGCTCGTTGGCCAGGCGCTCTCGGGGGTCCTGCTCGGGGCCGACCGCACGAACGCGTGGAACGGGCTCGTCGTCGCGCAACGCGCGGTGGTGCTCGTCGCGCTCCTCGCGCTGCTCGTCCCGGGCCTCCGGCGGCCCGAAACCGTCGTCGCGGGCATGGCGCTCGCGGAGCTGACGTCCGCGGCGCTCGGCGCGCGCCTCGTGGGCCCCGCGTGGCGGCCCCGCCGCGGAGGCACGGGGCTCCGCGAGGCCCGCGGCTACCTCCGCGCCGCGTTCCTCCACGGCGCCCTCGCGTTCCTCTTCGTGCGGTGCGACGTGCTCCTGCTCTCGGCGCTCGCGGGCACCGAGGCCTCGGGCCAGTTCGCCGCCGCGAGCCTCGCGCGCGACATGCTGATGTTCGTCCCGTGGATCGCGGGGATGCTCCACGTCCCGAAGGTGGCGGCCGCGACGGGGACCGGGCGACGCGCGGCGCGCCCCCTGGGCCCGATGTCCATCGCGGTGACGCTCGTCGTGGCGGCCGCGATCTTCGCGTTCCCCACGACCTTCGTCACCGCGATCCACGGGGGCCGCTTCGTCGAAGCCGGCGTGCTGGCGCGGATCCTCGTGCCGACGGCGCTCGTCGCGGGCGTCGGGCACCTCCTCCTCGCCGAGTTGCTCGGCCGCGGGGCGCCGCCCGCGACCTACCTCGCGCCGGGCCTTGCGTTCGTCCTGTCGGTCGCGGGCAACGTGGTCTTCGTCCCGCGCCACGGCGCCCTCGCGACCGCCGTGATGGCGCTCCTCGCGTCGGTCGTGATGGCGCTCATCGCGGCGGCGGGGGTGGCGGCGGCGCGGCGGCAGGACCCGCGCCGCGACGCCGTCGCGCCAACGGCGGCTCCCGGGTCCCCTTGACGAGCGAGAGCACCACGGCGCCGTAGAACGCGACGTCGCCGAGATGGTCGAGCCAGAAGCCCAACTCGCTCACGAGGCCGTAGCGGCGCGCCCAGGATCCGTCGTAGTGGTCCGTGAGCAGGAACCACGCGAACGCGAGGCTCATCCACAGCACCATCCGTCGGGGCCGCTTCCACCAGCACCAGCACCAGACGGGCGCGCACACGAGCAGGCGCGTCGCCGTGAAAGCGTTGAGGAGCCAGTACGTCACGCGCGTGAACGTACTCGACGGCTAGCGCAAGCGGACGTTCGTCGCGCCGGCGTCCACCGGCGTGCCCGGGCCCGGCTCCTTGACCGACTCCTCCTGCCGGAACACCTTCAACACGTAGCGGCCGGGCGGCAGGCCGCGCAGCCGGAACGTGCCGTCGGGGTTGCTGTTGGCCCCGGCCTGCCACCCGTCGCCCTCCACCAGGATCCACGTGCCCGCCGCGCCGCGCGCCTCGGGCTCCACGGTCCCGGTGATCTCGAGCCCCAGGACGACCTGGATCTCGACCTCGGTCCCGGGCTCGACGGGATCCGCGCGCCCGTACCGCTCGGGGCCCGCGACGTTCACGGCGAACGGGCCGTCGCCCGTCACGTCGACCGCGAAGCGGCCTTCGCCGTCCGTCTGCCCGTACCCCACCTGGGACCGTTTCGCCCCCGCCTTGCGGAACACGGTGACGCCCATCGCCTTCCCGTCGCCACCGACGACCCGCCCCGCGATCTTCTGGGTCCGCGGTAGCACGATCCGGACGTTCTCCGCCGGCGCGTCCACCGGGATCGACGTCGCGGCGGTGCCGTTCTGACCGTGGACGGAGACCGCGTAGCGACCGGCGCGCATCGCGCCGAGCGTGAAGGTCCCGTTGGCGCCCGTGGACGCCCCCACGCTGTCGCCGCCCTCGTTCGGCTGCGCCTGCACGTGGAGCCGTTGTGCCGGGGCGCCGTCCGCGTCCACCACGACGCCGCGGACGTACACGCCGCGCGCCAGCACGATCACGACGTCGTCGGACCCGATGCGCACGCCCTTCGCGCTCGCGGGCGCGAACGGCGAGCCTTCGTTCCCGCCGGCGCTCGACCACGTGTTCACGCCGAGGTCCACGGGACCCTCGGCCGGCAGCCCCTCCACGCGGAACGTGCCGTCGGCCGCGACCGCGGACGCACGGCCGCCCCCTCCCGACTGCACGTAGATCCAGGCCTGCATCCCGCGCACCTCGTCGAGGCCCACGATGCGGCCCGCGACGAAGCCGGCCGGACGGAGGCGGACGACGACCTCCTCGCCACCGGGCCTCGCCGTGACGCCCTCCGGGCCGAGGAACCTCGACGGGGGCTGGACCTGCAGCGCCACGGGCTCGCCGCTCGCGAGCCCCGCCACGACGAAGGCGCCGGTCGCGTCCGACGTGCCGAACAGGCTCCCGGCGCGCACGACGACGCCGCTCGTGGGGGTGCCCGCGGGGTCGAGGACCCGGCCGCGCACCACCAGCCCCCGCTCGAGGGTCAACACGAGGTCGGTGGCCTCCTTCTCCACGACCCGCGTGCCCGACCGGAGGTTGAGGCCCTCGCCGCGCGAGCCCTTCGGCGCGGTCGCGACGAGCGTGAACGGCGGCTTGCGGTCGAGTTCGAAGCGGAACTCGCCGCCGAGCACCTCCTCGCCGCGGAATGCCTGCCCGTCGCCGTCGGACACCTGCACGGTGCAGAGCGGCACCGGCGTGCCGTCGGCGGCGACGACCTTCCCGCCCACGAGCGTGAACGCCCGCTCGACCACGGCGACGACGACGCGCACGTTCTCCGCCGGCGCCTTCGCCGTGGTCACCGCGCCTTCGGGGCCCCCGCCCGGCGCGGGGCGCCCGCGGAGCTGGTACGTGCCCTCCGGGACCGCGACGTCGAACGTCCCGTCGTCGGCGGTCGTGAAGCTCTGCTGGCCCGACCCCTGCGCGACCAGCGTCGCCCGGGGCGCCGGCGCGCCGGACGCGTCGACCGCGACCCCACGCAGCCACGACGACCGCGCGACGCGGAGCTCGACCCCCTCGCGGAGCTCCCCGGGCTGGAGCGGCGGGTCCGTCTTCGCCGTGGCCGTGCCGCTGCGCCCGGTGCTCCCCCGCGTCTGGAAGTTCACCGTCGTCGGCGGGACGCCCTCGGCCTTGAACGCGCCGTCGCCGTCCGTCGTGACGTGCCCCCACCCGGGCAGCTTCGGGTCCTGGGAGTGCCAGTTGACCCCGCGGCCCGCGATCGGCTTGCCGTCCGCGTCGAGGACGCGGCCGAACACCGTGGCCCCCGCCGCGAGCGTGAGCGTGATCGGCGGCGGCGGCGGCGCGGCGGCCTCCAGCGTCAGCCGCGCCGACGCCTCGCCCACGAGCGGGGGCTTCGTCGCGTACAGGGTGAGTTCACTCGTGGGCGGGAGATTGCCCACGGTGAACGCGCCGTCCGCGTCCGACGTCGCGAGCGGCTGGTTCCCGAGCGTGACGTGGACGCTCCAGTTCCACGCCGTCTGGTAGAGCGGCGCCTCGTTCGCCGCCCGGATCTCGGCTCCGGCGACGAGCGCGCCCCCGGGCCCCTGCACGACGCCCTTCACCGTGAGGCCCGGCGTGACGAGGAGGTCACGCTCCACGACCTCGCCCTCGACCGAGATGACGACCACGGGCGCGTCAGCGGCGACGTTGCCGTTCCCCTCCATCTCGGGCCGCGCCGCGGCGGGCGCGAAGTAGTGGCGGGGCGACGTCGGCATCGCGGCGTAGCGTCCGAAGGGGACGTCTTCGATCCGATAGACCCCGCGTTCGTCCACGCGGGTGCGCACGGCCTCGGCGTTCCCCACACCCTGCGAGGCGAAGAGGTACACCTCCGCGTCCACGACGGGCGCATTCGTCCCGGCCTCGAGCACGCGACCGGCCACGACGCCCCCGCGACCGAGGACGAGGTCGAGCCGCGTCTCCGCGCCGTCGCGGACCTCGGTGCCGGTCCACCGCGCGCGCCACGCGTTCTCGGTCCGCGCCGGACGCCCCGGGGCGAGCATCGTGACCGTCTGGACGCGACCGGGCGCGAGCCCGACGACGCGGTACGACCCGTCGGCCGCGCTCTTCCCGCGGGCCTTCACCGTCGCCACCCCCGTCGAGGGCGCCTCGCGCGGCCCGGACGTGATCAGCACGTCCACGTCGGCGAGCGCCGCGCCCGCCGGATCGGTGACGCGCCCGGCGATCGTCCCGCCGGCCGGCACGCGGATCACGAAGGGCTCGGGCGCCGGGACCGGCGTGCGGACGGTCAGTTCGCACCGACCGGCGACGCGCACCGTGAGCATCGCGTTCCCCACGCCGACGGCGCCGAGCGTGAACGCGCCCGTCGCCGGGTCGGTCGCCACGGGCGCGATCGCCCCGGACGCGTCGGCGGCGGTCCACGCCCCCGAGACCACCGCGGCAAGCGGCGCGTCCGACGCATCGACGACGCGGCCCCGGAGGGCGTCCCCGGTCGCGAGCGTGATCGAGATCGTCCCCTCGTTCACCTCGCGCCGGAGCCACAGGTACCCGCGCGCCCCGCACAGCGGCGGCGCGGGGCGGGCCTCGGCGCTCCAGTTCGACGGACGGTCCACCGTGACGGTAAAGCGGCCGTCGGGGCCCGTCGTCACCCGCAGCGCCCCCGCGTCGTCCTCGACGGTCGGCGCGTCGAGCGACGCGAGCCACCGTTGCGTCGTTTCGGTCTCCGCCTTCCCGCGGTGCGCCGGGTCGACGCCCCCGCGGTCGTCGGATCCGCCCGCGGCGCGCAGGAGCACGAGGACGCCCGGCGCGGGCGCCCCCTTCGGCCCCGTCACCCGCCCGCGAATCGTCGCGGTGTAGCCCGCGGCGACGACGGCGCTCGCGACCGTCCCGGGTCGCCGCCCGGCCGCCAGTTCGCCGCCCGTCGCCGCGGCGTCCGCGACCTCGGCCGGGTCCTCGCACTCGACGACGGGGACCGACGCAGGCGGGGCCCCGAAGCCCCACCACAACCCCGCCACGGCCGCCACGGCCGCCAGGACGACGACCCCAACGGCAACGACGCCGCCCCGTGCCATGCCGAGCCCTCCGCGAACGCACCTGCCCCCAGCGTAGACGCCAGGGCCGCCGAGTTCGTTCACCGAATCCGGCGTCGCGCGGGGCCTCGCGTCCCCGACCCCCGGCGCGGCGCCGGTCGGCCCGGGACGCGAGGCCCGTCGTCGTGGGGATCGCGCGAGCCCCGGGGTACCGTGGCCGCTCCCCCGGAGGTCGGCATGGACGTCGCGAGCGCAGCGGTCGGCATCATCGGCGGCACGGGCCTCTACGACATGCCCGGGCTCACGGACGTCCGCGACCTCGCCCTCGACACGCCGTTCGGGCGGCCCTCGACCCCGATCCGGCTCGGCACGCTCGGCGGGACGCGGGTGGCGTTCCTCGCGCGGCACGGCCGCAAACACGGCCTGCTCCCGACGGAGGTCCCCTACCGCGCGAACGTGTACGCGATGCGGAGCCTCGGCGTGCGCCACGTCTTCGCGGTGGGCGCGGTCGGCAGCCTGCGCGAGGACCTGGCCCCGCGCACGGCCGTGGTGCCCGACCAGGCGCTCGACCTGACGCGGCGCCGGCCGCTGTCGTTCTTCGGCGACGGCGTGGTCGCGCACGTCGGCTTCGGCGAACCCTTCGACGAGGCCATGCGCCAGGCGTGGATCGCGGGGGCGCAGGCGGCGGGCGTGCCCGTCGTCGAGCGGGGCACGTACGTGACGATGGAGGGCCCGCAGTTCTCGACGCGGGCGGAGAGCCGGATGTACCGCGCGCTCGGCGGCGACGTCGTGGGCATGACGAACGGGACCGAGGCGCGCCTCGCGCGCGAGGCAGAGATCGCCTACGCGACGATCTGCTTCGTGACCGACTACGACGCGTGGCGCGAAGGCGAGGCGGCGGTCGAGGCGCCGGAGATCTTCGCGATCATCAAGGCGTCGGCGGACGCGGCGACGACGGCGGTGGCCGAGGCCGTGCGTCGGTGCCCGACGGGCGAGCGTCCGGCCCACCGCGCGCTGGCGTCGGGGCTCCTCACGCCGGTGGCGGCGATCCCCGATGCGGCCCGCGTCCGCCTCGCGGCGATCCTCGCCCCGTATCTGCCCCCGACGTAGACCCTGTCCCCGACCCAGGCCCTGCCCCCGACCCAGGCCCTGCCCCCGACCCAGGCCCTGCCCCCGACCCAGGCCCTGCCCCCGACATCGTCGCCGTCACCGCCGCCGGCCGCGAGGCCCGGGGCGCGACGGCGCGCCCGCGCCGTAGGTCGCGAACTTCGCGAGGACCTCGTCCATCTCGGCGTCGGAGAGGAGCACCGGCGCCCCCACCGTCAGCGCGCGCAGGTACGTCGCGCAGAGCGACTCGACCTCGACCGCCAACTGCAGCGCGGCGTCGAGCGTCGAGCCCAGGGTCAGCTGGCCGTGGTTCGCGAGCAGGCAGGCCCTGCGCCCCTCGAGCGCGGCCACGGCGTGCGCCGCGAGCGCGTCGGTGCCGAACGTCGCGTACGGCGCGCAGCGGATCGTCCGCCCGCCGGCCACCGCGACCATGTAGTGGAACGCGGGCACGTCGCGCCGCAGGCACGCGAGCGCCATGGCGGCCTCGGAGTGGACGTGCACGATCGCCCCCGCCTCGGGCCGCGCGCGGTACACCGCCGCGTGGAACGGCCACTCCGTGGACGGCGCGTGGCGGCCCCTCGGCTTGCCGTCGAGCGTCATCGCCACGAGGTCGCGCGGCGTCATGGCGCCGTACGGGAAGCCCGACGGCGTCACGAGGAACCCCGTCGGCGTGCGCGCCGAGACGTTGCCCGACGTGCCGCGGTTGAGGCCCGAGGTGTGCAGCGCCCGCGCCGTCGCGACGACGCGCGCGGCGAGGGCCCCGGCGGCGGCGCGCTTCGCGGGACTCATGCGGGGCCTCCCGTCCGGTCGGGGAAGAGCGACGCGAGACCCGCGCGCGTCGCGGGCGCGATCCCGCGCTCGGTCACGATCCCGGTGACGAGCCGGGCCGGGGTCACGTCGAACGCGGGGTTCGCCGCCGCGACGCCGATCGGCGCGATGCGCACCGTCCGCGGCGCGCCCTCCTCGTCCACGCCCTCCATCGTCGTGACCTCGGCCTCGTTCCGCTCCTCGATCGGGATCTCGCGCACGCCGTCGGCGAGGGTGAAGTCGATCGTCGAGCCCGGGGCGGCGACGTAGAAGGGGACGCCATTGTCGCGCGCGGCGAGGGCCTTGAGGTAGGTGCCGACCTTGTTCGCGACGTCGCCCGTCGCGGTGACCCGGTCGGCACCGACGAAGCAGACGTCGACGCGCCCGTGCTGCATCAGGTGGCCGCCCGCGTTGTCGGCGACCAGCGTGCACGGGACGCCGTGCTCGAGGAGCTCGAACGCCGTCAGGCGCGCACCCTGGTTGCGCGGCCGCGTCTCGTCGACCCACACGTGGACCGGCACGCCCGCATCGAAGGCCGCGTAGACCGGCGCGAGCGCCGTGCCTCCGTCCACCGTGGCCAACCAGCCTGCGTTGCAGTGCGTGAGGACCTCGACGCGGCGACCCGTGCGCGCGTGGACGTCGCGGACCGCCGCGAGCCCGTGGCGCCCGATCGCGAGGTTCGTCCGGACGTCGTCCTCCGCGAGATCGCCCGCCGCCGCCCAGGCCGCCGCGCGGCGCGCCGACGGGGCGACCGGCGCCACGCGGGCGCGGACGGTCTCGAGGGCCCACCGCAGGTTCACCGCCGTCGGCCGCGTGGCGGCCAGCGTGCGGACGGCGTGGTCGAGGCCGCGGTCGGTGGGGTTGCGGCGCATCGCGAGGGCGAGCCCGTACGCGGCCGTCACGCCGATCAGGGGCGCGCCGCGGACGACCATGGTGCGGATCGCGTCGGCGGCGTCCTCAAGGGTCGCGAGCCGGCGCCAATCGACCCCGAACGGGAGCAGGGTCTGGTCGAGCACGACGACCGACGCGCCGTCGGCGGCGGGCTCGATCGTGCGGCGGGACTGGCCGGCGAGTTTCACGGGCGGCGTTCCAGGGGCCAGGGGGCGGCGGCGGGGATCGGGTCCATGCGTGCGAGAGTCTAGCCTCCTGAGTACGTTGGTCCCCATGCGCGAGTCGGCGGCCCAGACGGTCCTGTTGGTCCGGGCATTCGAGGAGGCCGACCCCGACGGGAAGGTCCTCCCCCTCGAGGACCGCCGCGCCGCCACCGACGCCGCCCGTGCGGAGACCGCCGGGCGTGCCGACGTCGCGGGATCCCGCGACGCCGCCGTCGTCGAGGCGCGGGCACGACGGCTCTTCACCGTGCTCGACGAGCGCGTCCCCGGCCTCCCCCGCCTCCTCCACGCGACCCGGGCCCTCGGCGGGCTCGCGCCCGTCGCGGTGGCGGTCGGCTTCGTCGCGGGCCTGCTCGTCAACGAGTTGGGCACCGGGCCTCGCGTCCAACTCCTCCCGATGCTGTCCGCCCTCGCGGGACTCCTCGTCTGGAACTTGGCGATGTACGTCGTGTTCGTCGGGATCGCGCTCCGACGGCCGACGGCGGCGGCGCCCCCCGCCACGATCGACGACGCGCCGAGCGGGCGGCTCACGGGCGCGGCCGCGTTCGTGCTCGAGTGGACGCTCGGCCGGTTCTCACGCGGCGCCGCCCGGCGCAAGGTGCGGGAGGCGGGCGTCGTCACGGCCGCGGTCACTCGCTTCGCGGCGTCGTGGCGACGGGCCGTCGCGCCGCTCCTCGCGTCGCGTGCGCGGCTCGCGTTCCACCTCGGCTCGCTGTCGCTCGCGCTCGGGATCGTCGCGGGCATGGTCGTCCGCGGCGTCATGCGCCGCTACGACGTCACGTGGGAGAGCACGTTCCTCGACGCGGGCGCCGTCCACGCCACCGCGCGCGTGTTCCTCGGCGCCGCTGGCGCGCTCACGGGCCGCGGCGTGCCCGGCCTCGCCGACGTGGAGGCGCTCAAGGCGCCGCTCCACGGGTCGGCCGGGCCGTGGATCGTGCTCTACGGCGTGACGGTCGCGGTGCTCGTCGTCGTGCCGCGCCTCCTGCTCGCGCTCGCCGAGCGCGCCCGCGGCGCGCGGCTGGCCCTCGACCTGCCCGTGGACCTCGGGACGGTATACGCGGCGCGCGCGGGCGGCGCGGGGGCGATGCCGGGCGCGCACGTCGAGGTCCTGCCGTACAGCCACGCGCCGACCGCCCGCGCCACCGACGCCCTCAAGACCGTGCTGCACGACGTCTTCGGCACCGCCGCTGACGTGCGCGTGCTGCCGCCGGTGGCCTACGGCGCCGAGCTCGACGACGTGCCGGAGGTGACGGGCGGGCCCGCGTGCCGGGTGGTGCTCGTCTCCACGGCGCAGACGCCCGAGACCGAGGTCCACGGGCGCTTCCTCGCCGAACTCGCGGCACGCCGCCGCCCGACGGACGGGCTCGTGGTCGTCGCCGACGACGGCGCGTACCGCGAACGGCTCGGCGACGCGGCCCGCGTGGCGGAACGCGCGCGGCTGTGGGAGCGGGTGGCGCGCGAGGCCGGGGTGTCCGTCGTCGGGCTCGACCTCGGGGCCGTCGCGCGCGACGCGAGCGCGCGGCTCGCCGCCGCGGTCGCCGCGACCGCCCCGGACCGGAGCCGGACGTGAGCGACGCGAGGCCCGCGCCGGCGACGGTGGTCACGCTCTCGCTCGTGGCCCACACGAACGTCGGCAAGACCACGCTCGCGCGCACCCTGCTGCGTCGCGACGTCGGCGAGGTGCTCGACCAGGCCCACGTCACGCTCGAGACCGAGCCCCACGAGGTGCTGGCGGCGGACGGGGCCCGCCTGGTGCTCGAGGACACGCCGGGGTTCGGCGACTCGCCCCGGCTGCTCAAGCGGCTGAAGGCCGTGAGCAACCCGCTCGGCTGGCTCGCGCACCAGGTCTGGGACCGCTGGCGCGACCGGCCGCTGTTCTGCGCGCAGCAGGCGGTGGCGAGCGTGCGCGAACGCGCCGACGTCGTCCTCTACCTCGTCAACGCGACCGAGCGCCCGGCCGACGCGGGCTACGTCGCGCCGGAGATGGAGATCCTCGCGTGGGCCGGGCGCCCCGTGCTGCTGCTGCTCAACCAGACGGGCGCGGTGCCCGACCCCTCGGTGCCGGCGGCGTGGCGCGACTGGGCGCGGGCCCACCCCCACGTGAAGGACGTGCTCTCGCTCGACGCGTTCACGCGCTGCTGGGTCGAGGAGCGGACGCTCTACGAGCGCGCGGCCGCGCTCGTACCGCCCGCGAAGCAGGCCGCGATGGGGACCCTGCTCGCGGCGTGGGACCGCCAGGCCCGCGCGGCGCTGACGGCGAGCGCCGACGCCGTGGCGACCTACCTCGTGCGGGCCGCGACCGACCGCGTGCCGCTCCCCGAGCGGGCGGGCAAGGCCGACCGCACGGCGGCCATGGAGGCGCTGACGGAGCGGCTGTCCGCCTCGACGCGCGCCCTGGTCGCGACGTTGCTCGGCGCGTACGGCCTCGACGGCGCGAGCGCGATGCGCTCTGCGGGGGTGATCGAGGAGCGGCTCGAGGACTTCGCCGTGAAGGGGCTGAAGGCGCCCGACGGGAAGCGGAGCGCGTTGTGGGGCGGGATCCTCTCGGGGGCGCTCTCGGGTCTCGCGGCCGACCTCGCGGCCGGCGGCCTCTCGTTCGGCGGCGGCGCGGTGATCGGTGCGATCGTCGGGGCGCTCGGCGGGGCGAGCCTGCCGAAGGTGTACGCGCTCGCGGGACGCGGGGCGCCGCCGTCCGTCGCATGGTCCGACGATGGCCTGGGCCGCTTCGCGCGGGGCGCGGTCGCGCGGTACGTGGCCGTGGCCCACTTCGGTCGCGGGCGCGGCGCGTGGAAGGAGCTGGCGCTCCCCCCGACGCTCGAGGCCGCCGTCGGCGCCACGTCGGTGCGGCAGGAACGGACGCTGCTCGCGGCGCTCGGTGCGGCGCGCGCCGCAGGGGCGGAGGCCGAAGCGGGGGCGCGAGCGAGGGTGGCGGCGGCGCAGGCGTCCAACGCGTGGCTGCGTGACCTGCTCCGCCAGCTCTACCCCGCCTGCGGCGCGTGGCTGCGCTGACGCGCGCCGTCCGACCCGACGGCTACGTCGGCGTCACTTCGTCGCCGGCGGCCGGTAGTTCGGGTTGCACGACGGCGTGTTCTCGGTGCCGGGCGTCACCGACGGTGCGCGCCACGGGCGCGGCAGACGGGCGGGCGTCGCCGCGGTGGCCGGGGCAGCAGGGCCCGCCGGGGCAGCAGGGCCCGCCGGGGCAGCAGGACCCGCCGGGG
>Ga0335397_10005872_pt1 | contig 15963 bp, 8 predicted proteins | sample MAT04_FD_205740 | JGI IMG/M metagenome (GOLD analysis project Ga0335397, IMG submission 205740) | Freshwater microbial communities from Lake Fryxell liftoff mats and glacier meltwater in Antarctica - MAT-04 (spades assembly) (version 2) ... | reverse complement strand
TAGAATAATTAACCCCAGAGCCAAAATCCCATAAAAAATAATTTCCCGGTGCATTTGTATTTACATCTATGATGACACCATTGCATAAATTCGTTTGACTAATTGCAAAATCACTAATTGGTTCTACGACAAAAACAGAATCAGAAAACTGCACAGAATCAATTACACCTCCTGCATAAAATAAATAGAGTATTGTTACGAACACCCCACTATCTGAATACACATGAGTTGGAGAAGGATAAGTAGATGTAATCCCATCTCCAAAATCCCATAAGTAACTAATAGCAGTGGGATCAGGATTTGAAAAACTTACAGTATGTGGTGCGCAATGATATTCTCTAGGTGGTGGGGATGGCAATACTCCTCCTAAACCTCCACCTGTTCCTGTATTCGGACCAAAAGTTATAGGTGGATAGGTATAAGTATATTGACAACTATCGTTTCCAATCGTTAAACTAATAATGAATGGACCAAGACTTTGATAAACATGCAATGGATTTTCAAGACTAGAAGTATTTCCATCGCCAAAATTCCAGAACCACCAAGTAGCTCCAGTTGAATTTGCATTAAATTGAACATTCAATGGCGGAACAGTATCGAGACTCAGTGAAGTTGCATTTGCACCCAGTCCGTTTATTACAATTGCATTGCTTGCATTTAAAGTGGAATTACAACCACCCGCTGTTGTACAAATTAACTTTATACTATAAACTCCCGGCCCCGGATAAATATGAGATGGATTTTGAATGGACGAACTTCCTCCATCACCAAAACTCCATTGCCAAGAAGACGCGTTGATAGAAGTGTCAGTAAAAAAAACTTCGTAAGGCGGACATGGACTTACTGTATATGTGAATCCAGGATATGCTCCATCGATATTAAAAGTTTGAAAATTCTGTATGAACTGTTCACAACCACCATTTGGCATCCATGTCGTTAATGATACCGTATAAATTCCTGGAGAATTATAAACGTGATAAGGGTTTGCTGAAGTTGAACTTGTGCCATCTCCAAAATTCCACAAAAATGCAGCGGCACCGGATGCATCTGAAAAATTCACAGCATATGGAGCGCATCCATTCACTACCGGAGGAGTTTGGTAGTTCACAACAGGAGCAGCAACGTTTATAATATTGGTACGAATCAAAGTATCTCGACAACCACCGGCATCTGAAGAAATTAATTTTACAGTATACGTTCCGGAAGATGTATAAATATGAGTAGGATGCGTTTGAGTTGAACTTGTTCCATCTCCAAAGTCCCAAATATAATTTACAGCTTTACCTGAATTATTTGTAAAATTTACTGTTAGAGGTGGACATCCACTGGTAATATCTGTAGTGAAAGCAGCGGTTGGTGAAAACACATTTATTTTCAGCCCTTGTGTGTAGGAATAAGTACAGCCATTCGTGCTTGTACCCGTCAATGTAACACTGTATACACCTTGATTCGTATAGACATGTGAAGGAACTTGCTGTGTTGATGTTGTGCCGTCGCCAAAATCCCAAAGCCATGTGTAATTTCCATTCGGTTGATTTACACATTGGACATTTAGCGGTGCGCAACCAGTATGGTTCGTCATCCAAAATACGAAATCAGGCTTTTTAAAAGCCCTTACTGATCCCGCATTAACTGTTTGCTGGCATCCATTTGAATAAACTACATTCAATGTGACAGGATACAAACCACTATCGGGATACAAATAATAAATTGACGCTCCTGATTTCACAATACCATTTCCAAAATTCCAACTATAAAGTGCATTAGCATATTGGTTCGTATGAAACAGAATATTAGCTGGGATACAAACTGTATCATCACCTATAGTTGTAGTCGGTGTTGGATTCCATTTGATATGTATAGGCGAAGCAAGACTGATTGTATTAGTACAACCCTTGTTACTTGTTAGAACTAATGTAACATTGTATTTCCCTGTATCTGCGTATATATGTGAAGGAGACAAAGACGAAGAAGTAAATCCATCTCCAAAATTCCACTGCCATGTACTTGCATTTAGCATACTTGAATTAAACTGAAAATTGAATGATTTATCGCAAGTGACAGAATCGTTTACGGAAATAACACCGGTTGGTGCGGGGTAAATCGTAACGAATGCATTTTTCACTTTAATATCACTACAACCAAACTGCTTACTATAAACGACAAGTGTGACGTTAAACGTTCCGAATATAGAATATACATGTTGCGGATTAAATAAATTACTCGTTGTACCATCTCCAAAATCCCAAACACAAGAATCAAATAATGTAGATTGATTTTGAAAAGTAAAAACTTGAGATCCTTGACAACCGCTAGTTTGATTGACATTAAAATCAGCAAGTGGTTTTGGATGAATTATAATTTGCGAAGAAGTTGTATTTGACTGTCCGGAGGCACTAAAAACAGTTAAGGAAACATTGAATGTTCCAGCCACCGTGAATACATTGTTAGGATTCGCCACCACTGAAGTATTCCCGTTTCCAAAACTCCATTGATAGGAAACAGCATTTTGACTTGTATTCGTAAATTGCACACTGTAAGGCACACATCCTTGAGCATTCGGGACGCTAAATGATGCGACAGGAGTTTGACCCCATGACGTATTTGCAATGCACAAAAAAGCAAGTAAAATTAACAAGCTATTTTTACGCAAGTACTCCCCGACAGATTTGTCTCTAAGCATAATCATATGACATTCATACGTCAAAAGGTTAATTTGGTTCTCATTATAAATCAAATTAGGCTATTGAGCATGAATCAATTAAACACAAAACAGATTTACTGCCATTTGTAATAGATCACTAAATTAAAACCCAACCGCCCATCTTTTAAGAACTTAAAATACTGATATTAAAAACTATACAATTGCTTCCATTTGAACCCTTACCTTTGCAAAAAATAAAGATGAGTAAGATTTCCATATGAATTTATCAGAAGAAGAATGGGTAGAGGTTTATGGCGCAAGAGTGCATAACCTTAAAAATATAGATGTAGTTTTTCCTAGGAATAAAATGGTCGTTATTACAGGACTTAGCGGAAGCGGAAAAAGTTCTCTTGCGTTTGACACCATTTATGCGGAAGGCCAACGCCGTTATATGGAAACTTTTTCTGCATACGCAAGACAGTTTCTTGGGAACATGGAACGTCCTGATGTGGATAAAATAAAAGGTTTGAGTCCAGTGATTTCTATTGAACAAAAGACCACGAATACTAATCCAAGATCTACGGTAGGAACTATTACAGAAATTTATGATTTCCTGCGTTTACTGTATGCACGTGCGTCCGAAGCATTTTCTTACATGACAGGGGAGAAAATGATACGAATGACGGATGATCAAATTAGAGAATTAGTCATGAAAGAATACGACGGTAAAAGTGTACTTCTACTGTCGCCTGTTGTAAAAGCAAGAAAAGGTCATTACCGGGAATTGTTTCAGCAAATAGCACAACAAGGCTTTTTACGAGTAAGAATAGATGGTGAACTTAAGGAAATTAAAAAAGGACTTCAAGCAGATCGATATAAGACGCATGACATTGAAATAGTCATTGATCGAATTGTTGTCAATGAAGACAATGCATTGAGATTATATGAGAGCATCAAAACATCACTAAAACAAGGCAAAGGAACCATGATGGTGATGGACGAACAAAATAAAAAAATTCGACATTTAAGTCAGCATTTGATGTGTCCGAGTACCGGTATTTCATATGACGAACCCGCACCCAATAGTTTTTCATTCAACTCTCCATACGGCGCGTGTACCAAATGCGGAGGCTTAGGATCCATCCCTGAGATTGATATTAAAACCGTTATTCCTGATGCCACAAAAAGTATTAAGCAAGGTGGCATTGCTCCACTCGGTGATTACAGAGACAATTCCGTTTACTTACAATTACAAACTATTGGTAAACGATTTGGATTTACTCTGAACACTCCGATAGAAGATATTCCTGAGGAAGCTATCAATTTAATATTATACGGATCTGACGAGATTTTTACTGTAGAACATGAAAAAAGTTCGGGAAGCTCTGGTTCTTACAACATGAGTTTTGAGGGAATCGCAAGTTTCATCTCTTCTCAGTTAGACGATCAAAAATCATCTAATAAACTAAAGAAATGGGCACATGGTTTTATGACTTTTGCTACCTGCCCAACGTGTCTGGGAGCACGTTTAAAAAAAGAATCTCTTCACTTTAAAATCGATCAAAAAAACATTGCAGATCTTGCCCATTTGGACATCATTGAGTTGTACGATTGGACGATGCATGTCGAGAAGCGATTATCCGGAAAACAAAAAACCATTGGAAAGGAAATTTTAAAAGAAATCAATAAACGCATTAAGTTTTTACTTGATGTTGGATTGGATTATTTGACGTTAAATCGTAGTTCTAGGTCATTATCAGGAGGAGAATCACAACGAATAAGGCTTGCGACACAAATCGGTTCGCAACTAGTAGGAGTTATGTACATTTTGGATGAACCGAGTATTGGATTACATCAGAGAGACAATGCACGACTCATTCAATCGTTGCGAGATCTGAGAGATTTAGGAAATTCTGTCATAGTTGTTGAGCACGACAAAGAAACGATCATGGCTGCAGATTATGTGATTGATTTAGGTCCTGGAGCAGGTGTGCATGGAGGTCGTGTAGTAGCAAGTGGAAGTGCGATTGAAGTTTGTAATTCAAATTCTCTAACTGCAAAATATTTATCAGGAGAATTACAAATACTTCCATCAAAAAGAAGAAAAGGGAACGGCAAAACTTTTCAATTAAAAGGAGCCAAAGGAAACAATTTAAAAAACGTAGATGTTGAATTTCCATTAGGAGTATTTATTTGTGTGAGTGGAGTATCAGGAAGCGGGAAATCAACACTCATCAATGAAACACTTTATCCGATACTCAACCAGCACTTTTATCGTTCACAAACAAAACCACTTCCTTATAAATCCATAAAAGGAATTGAACATTTAGACAAAGTCATTGAAATTGATCAAAGTCCGATAGGAAGAACACCACGATCCAATCCGGCAACATACACTGGAGTTTTTAGTGACATCAGAAATCTTTTTTCATCATTGACAGAAGCAAAAGTCAGAGGATATCCTCCCGGTTGGTTTTCATTCAATGTAAAAGGTGGCCGCTGCGAAAATTGTCAAGGAGCAGGAATGAGAACCATTGAAATGAATTTCTTACCGGATGTATATGTAGTCTGTGAAAGCTGTAATGGAAAGAGATATAATCGGGAAATTCTAGACATACGCTACAGAGGCAAGTCCATCAATGACATATTAAACATGAGTGTAGAAACGGCTGTAGAATTCTTTGAAAACATGCCGGTGATATTACATAAAATAAAAACTCTTTTAGATGTTGGTTTGGGATACCTTACCTTGGGACAACAAAGCACGACATTATCTGGCGGTGAGGCACAGCGAGTAAAACTAGCATCAGAGCTTTCTAAAAGAGATACTGGAAACACTTTCTATATTCTAGATGAGCCCACAACAGGATTACACTTCGAGGATGTAAGAATATTGTTAGAAGTGCTTGACAAATTAGTTGATAAAGGAAATACGGTATTGGTCATAGAACATAATATGGATGTAATTCGCTTCGCTGATCACATCATCGACTTAGGCCCTGAAGGAGGTTCTCGAGGAGGCACAATTCAATGCGAGGGCAGCCCAGAACAAATCATCAAACAAAAAAATTCCGTTACAGCACAATATCTTAAAAAAGAATTTTCTAATCCAATAACCTTTAATAAAATACTTCGTTAAATAATTTCAATAATTTAGAATATGCACTCAGACGACGCAAAAATAAGAAGAGCATTTACGGATAAAGATTGGCAGGAGATAAAAGCTCAAGATACTTGGCAAATTTTCAAAATCATGGCTGAATTCGTTGAAGGTTTTGAAAAAATGAGCAGAATCGGTCCTTGTGTTTCCATATTTGGATCTGCACGTACACCGGTAGATTCTAAATATTATTTGCTTGCCGAAGAAATTGCGCATAAGTTAACTCTCGAAGGCTATGGTATTATTACCGGTGGCGGGCCAGGAATTATGGAAGCTGCTAACAAGGGTGCACAAAAATCAACAGGTAAATCTGTAGGATTAAATATTAAACTCCCTTTTGAACAAGCTCCAAATCATTTTATTGATTTTGACAAAAACATCACGTTTGATTATTTCTTTGTGCGAAAATTAATGTTTATCAAATATGCTCAAGGTTTTGTTGTTCTTCCCGGAGGATTTGGTACTATGGATGAACTATTTGAATCGCTCACTTTAATTCAAACTAGGAAGATCGGAAGATTTCCAATTATATTAGTTGGTAAAGAATATTGGTCGGGCTTAATGTCATGGATCAAAGCAGTGCTTGTGCCCGAAAAGTATATTCATGAGGAAGATTTAAATCTATTCAGCATTGTTGATTCCTCTGAAGAAGCAGTTAAAGCCATTGATTCTTTTTATTCAAGATACTTATTAAAGCCTAATTTTTAATTCTAATCTTTTCATTAAATAAAAACACCTTACATCTTTTCATGTAAGAATTCTCGATTTTTTGTCAATTCGAGAGCACTATCAGCTTCTTGCTTGAAACAATTGATACGCAATCAAAGTAAAAATCGTATCAAATTGGATTAAAATGCAAATTGAACAAAAGAAGTGGACCCCGGAGAATACCTGGGAAACACTTCGGAGCGACTTACGAGATTGTAAAGATTATCAATTGGTCATTGTATTTGGCAGTCGAATACTATTGTCCAGTTTAGGTTTTTACGAAGAAATCAGAAACAATTATCCGAAGGCAGATATATTGATGAACTCCACATCCGGAGAAATTATAGATACGCAAATCAATGATAACACCATTTCATTAACGGCAATTCGGTTTGAAAAAACAAAATTTTTAACATCTTCATTTAACTCCATGGATTTCCTGGATGGGATCTCGGTAGGTCGTCAACTTTCAACAAAATTAAATCACCCTGACCTTACCAATATTCTAGTTTTTGCTGACAGTCAACACATCAATGGTATTGAACTTTTAAATGAGATCGAATTGAATGTTCCTGCAGGAGTTGTGATTTCTAGTGGGATGAATGGTAGCAGTGGCAATTTCAAAAACACTTTAATCGGACTAAATGAACAACCCTGCGAAGGCAAAGTTACGGCTGTTGCATTTTACGGAAATCATTTAACAGTGTCGCATCAAAGTATGATTGGTTGGGAAGAAACCGGTGAAGAACTAAAAATTACAAAGTCAGAGAATCAAACGATTTATGAAATAGAAAACATACCGGCTTATCAACTTTATAAAAAATACATCAGTCAAAATACCATTGACAGTGCCGGTCAACATCTATTACATCCAATTAGTATGTTATCGAGTATTAGTGAAGAAGCGGTAATAAGAAAAATTACTTCTATCAATGAAAATGATGGAAGTATGACTTTTTCAGGAACTGTTCCAAATGGTGCTACCATTAGAATGATGAAAGAGAATTCAAACAGTTTGAATGATGCAACAAAAAATGCCGGCAGAAGCATGCATCATCATTTAAAGCAACCCGATTTAGCTATTGTAATTAGTCATATAGGTAGGAAATCAATTTTCAATGCTCGAATTCAAGAAGAAGTTGAAGTGATTCGTGAAATCCTCGGAGAAACAACAGCAATAACAGGATTTTACTCGTGTGAAGAAACGAGTTCGACGATAGATAAAGAAACAATCGTAGCGTTAAATCAATCAATGACTATTACTACAATGCGAGAAACAAAATAAAGTATGGACCAATCTGAATTAGAATTCTTAAAAGATAAACACCTGGGTGATCTAAAAAACGATCCAAGGGTACTGCAATTTCTTGGTGATATACAAGAACAACTGAGTCAATACAAAATCGACCAAATTTTAAGTGAGAAAGCAAAATCAAATTTCAACAATCCAAACTTTCAAGCGCTAATAAAAATTGCGAATAAAATAATAAAAGCAAACAAGTCAAAAAAGAAAATATGTAATAGTGAAACCAACCTACAAACCATCACCAAAGTCTTTGAGGAAGAATATGAGAAATTCAATGAGCAAATTCATATTTATAAAGAAAGAATACAGCAACTTGAAAACACCAACAAGGAATTAGATCAATTTGCATACGTAGTTGCACATGACTTGAAAGCTCCACTACGTGGAATCTCCAACTTAGTGGAATGGATCGAAGAAGATTTACAATCCAATGCCACCAACGAAATTGATAATCACCTGAAAATGTTACGAGCTAGAGCAGCTCGACTTGAAAACATCATACATGGGATACTTTCCTATGCAAAAGCTGAGAAGAAAGAAAAGCGAATTGAAACAATCAATACAAGAAAAAACATTGATGATATTATTGAATTATTACAACCTCCCAAACATATTATCATCAACCTGGAAGGAGAATGGCCAATTATTGAAACAGACCCTACACGATTCCATCAGGTCTTTATCAACTTAATTAGTAATGCCATAAAATACAACGATAAACAGGCTGGCAAAATTACAATCGGGTCAACAATACAAGACAACAAGTGTCAATTCTATATTGAAGACAATGGAGAAGGAATAGAAGAGGAATATCATCAAAAGATATTTCATCTCTTTCAAACTCTGTCAGTAAAAGATGAAAAAGAAAGTACTGGTATTGGACTATCGATAGTTAAAAACATCATCGATGAAATGGGAGGAAAAATATGGATAGAATCCAAACTACATATAGGGACCAAATTTATCATTGAGTGGCCTTTGAATCAAATTAACACAACCGACAAAAAATACGCATAATGCAAACTGATGACAAATTACTAAACATTCTCTTAGTTGAGGATGATAGCGTAGACGTTATGAATGTTCAAAGAGCATTCAAAAAGACGAACATTACGAATCCATTGCATATCGCTTTCAATGGAATTGAAGCATTTAACATGCTAAGAGGTACAAATGGAAAACCCAAATTAAATCCAACACCAAGAATCATCCTTCTTGACATCAACATGCCAAAGATGAATGGTCTTGAATTTTTAAAGGAATTGAGAAATGACCCGGAATTTAAATCAATTTCAGTATTCGTAATGACAACGTCGAACGATGACAACGACAAAATAGAAGCCTATAAAATGAATGTAGCGGGTTATATTCTAAAACCCTTATCCTTTGAAAAGTTCGTGAATTCCATTACCATTTTAAATAATTACTGGAAGCTTTGTGAACAACCTGAAATCTCAATGATGTAATTTAAAAAAACAAAAATGATTCATTCCACAAATAAAATTCAAGTACAAATCATTGAAGACAATGATCAAGATGCCAAGTTAATGGTAAATGCCATTAGTAAATCGGGACTTGAAATTGAAATTACAATTAGTAAGTCTATAGAAGAGGCCATTGCGATTAATTCGATTAAGAAATTCGATTGCATATTTCTCGACTACTATTTCCCTGAAAAAAACGGAATAGAGTTCTTAAAATATTATAGCGCCAATGGAAATGGTGCATTCATCATTATGGTGACCAGTGAAGAGGATGTTCATATGGCGGTTGAATGTATGAAACTTGGCGCTTCCGACTTTCTTACAAAAAACCAAATCACACCTGCCAGCGTCGCAAAAAGCCTTCGCTTCATTCTTACTATCAAAGAAGCAAAAAACAATGCTGAAGATGCAAGAATTGCATTAATTGAAAGCGAATTAAAAATTCAAAACATTGTAGAACGTTCTCCACTCCTACTCTTTCATATAAAAAACGACGGAACCATCACACTTTTTAAAGGAAGGGCGGCACATAGCCTTTCCATAAAACCAGATGCCATTGCCGGAAATAACCTCAAGGATTTTGGCAATACATTACCTATTAGAATTGAAGACTTTCACAATGCAAAAGAATCTGATCAACTGCATTACAAAACACAGGTAAACGGTCATTTTTTTGATGTGAATTACACTCCGCTTCTAGATGAGCAACAAAATATAAGCGGAATGATGGGAGTTGCCATAGACATTACTTCCTTCATTAAAAACGAAGAAGTTTTAATGAATCAAATTGAAACGAAAGAAGTTTCTTCAAAAATCAAGGAGCAATTTTTGGCTAACATGAGTCATGAGATCAGAACGCCGATTCATGGAATCATCAGTTTGACTCAATTTGTACTTAACACCAACACAACAGAGGAGCAAAAAAACTATCTTGATCTGATAAGAAAATCTGCTGATACATTACTCGTCATCGTAAATGACATTTTGGACCTGTCTAAAGTGGATTCAGGCAAAATGACATTTGAAGAAATTCCATTTAGCCTAAAAGATACCTTCTCTGCTTCAGTAGCAGCTTTCATTCCTAAAACCATTGAGAAAAAAGTTGAATTAAAAACAGAAATCTCTAGTGATTTGCCTAATGAAATTATAGGTGATCCGGTGAGGCTTACTCAAATCATCAACAACTTGTTAGGAAATGCCATCAAGTTCACAGAAAAAGGATATGTTTTAATTGGAGCAAAAATAAAAGAGAAGAATGATTCCTATGCTGTATTGGAATTCGTTATTCAAGATTCTGGAATTGGTATTTCAGAAAGTCAAATTGGAAATATTTTTGAATCCTTTACTCAAGCTGGAAATGACATTACCAGAAAATATGGTGGTACCGGATTAGGACTAACCATAACAAAACAATTAATTGAAAAGCAAAATGGAACCATTCAGGTGGAAAGCAAACCCAATGAAGGTACAACCTTCAGGTTTTGCTTGCCGTATAAAATTTGCAAAATAGACGACATTAAGAAACAGCAGCCTGCAGCAACAACGGAAACACTCAACACAGAACTAAAAATTCTTGTTGCAGAAGATCATGACATCAATAGATTCATTATTCAAAAAATGTTTAAAGAATGGGGAATTGTATGTGATTTTGCGATCACCGGAATTGAAGCTGTGGACATGGCTAAAGCAAAATACTACGATGTAATATTAATGGACATTGAGATGCCCGATATGAATGGCTACCGTGCTACAGAAATCATTCGATCAGAATTATCTGCACCCAACAATAGCATTCCTATTATAGCAATGACAGGTCATGCTATGAATGGAGAAAAGGAAAAGTGTGTAAGCATTGGAATGAATGATTACATCTCCAAACCATTTAAACCGGAAGAATTAAAAAATAAAATCATTGAATTGACAGGTAAGAAACCTACAACCTCCGAACCAGCTAAAGAAAGTAGCATCGTTGAAGCAAGAACGGATAATTCTCATCCGTCTAATTCAACTGAAGCTACTTCAAATTCAAGCGCAGAAGAAATTTACGTCATAATAGACTTAAGTTTTCTTAAAGAAATATCTGACAACAACGATGAATTTTTCGTTGAGTTCATTCAAATGTTTTTGGCCAATACACCCAAATCCATTTCAGAAATTGAAGACGCTATACCTACAAGTAATTGGGAAGCTATCAGAATGGCATCACACAAAGCCAAACCTTCTTTTAACTATGTAGGTTTAAAAGAATGTTCATCTCTGACTGCAAAAATTGAAGAACTCGCTAAGAAAAAAGAAGACATGCCCACCATTCAATTCAACCTTAACCGCATTAAAACAATTTGCAATCTAGCATATCCATCCCTTGAAAATGAAATCAAATCAATAAAAAACACAATTTAATACAAATACTATGATTCCTGGAAAAATATTCATTATTGAAGATGACAACATGATTGCATCTTTGATTCGTCAATGTTTAAATAAATTTGAACAATACGAAAGTACTCACTTTACTACTGCTGAAGATTGTATTTCACAACTCACGAACAGGCCAGACATTGTAATCGTAGATTATAATTTACCTGGAATGGACGGATTAACCTTGATGAAACAAGTAAAAGAACTTTGCCCAACAGCATTGGTCATTATTTGCTCGGGACAAGAAGATGTAGAAGTTGTGGTGAGCTGCTATCAAAATGGCGCGAATGAATACATCTTAAAAAACGAAAAAATGATTGCTAACATTGAAAATGCTGTTCGTAATTTATCCATGCAAGTAACTTTAAGAAAAGAAGTTGATTTTCTTAAAGATCAAATCATCGATCGCAATAAATATTCAAACATTATTGGTTCGAGCTCAGCTGTTATGCGTGTTCTTCGACTTATTCAAAAAGTGGAGAACAACAACATGATGGTACTTGTAACAGGACAGAGCGGAACCGGAAAAGAATTGGTTGCAAAAGCACTTCATTATAATTCGCATCGCTCTAGAAAACCATTTGTAATTGTTAACATGGGAGCCATTCCAACAGAGCTTATCGAAAGTGAATTATTCGGACATGAAAAAGGAGCATTTACAGATGCACGTGAACGACGAATCGGAAAATTTGAAGAAGCGGATGGTGGTACTATTTTCTTAGATGAAATTGGAGAAATGGATTTAGGTCTACAGTCGAAACTTTTACGTGTTCTTCAAGAGAAAGAAGTAACTCGAATTGGAAGCAACAAAACCATTAAGCTTGACTTCCGTTTAATCGCAGCTACTAATAGAAATCTAGCACATGAAGTAAAAGAAGGTCGTTTCAGAGAAGATTTATTCTACAGGATTCAAGGATTCTTAATCCACTTACCTCCATTGAATGAAAGAGGTGACGATATTATTCTTTTAGCAAAATCATTCCTTACTGAATTCTGCTCTCAGAATAAAATGCCACAATATACCATCTCTAAAGAAGCATGCAAATTCATGTTAGAATATGCATGGCCCGGAAACATTAGAGAGTTAAAAGCAGTTATTGAAAGGGCTTCGTTAATGGCAGAAAACAACACGATTACTGTCGAAGATTTAACATTTGTAACAGCATAATCGCAAAATATATTTTGAAGGGTCTAATCACTGTGATTAGGCCCTTTTTTTATTTTACAATGGAAACCAACCACAACTTTTTCCGTATACTAAAATTGAATTAACTAATAAGTAATAAGCAAAAATGAAAAAATCATCCAATCCCAAAAGTCGCGGCCCACAGATGAGACAACGTGTTACACAAAAACACAGCATGCGAAACGTAGTAATTGCTTCGTCTATTCTTGGATGTATGGCCATAGCCTTGGTTGTAGTCAATTTGTCAAGCAATGAATCTTCCTATGCAAATAATAAAAGTGTTGGGTCTGAAATCAACTACCGAACCGTGGATACTTACTTAACCAAAAGAATGCTCATCGACCCTTCGAATTCAAGTTTGTTAGAAATTCCAGATTACAAAGGTAAAGAGGGTTCACAAACTGTAAAAATGGCTTCAAGATCAGAAGATGTAATTGTAACCAATATTAATCAACCAAGTGCAGAATAAAAATATCTGTAAATATTATGAATATAAAATTACGTTATTTAAACTATTTAATCTTCACATTAGCATTCCTTTCAAGTCAAATAAAAGCTTCTGTAAAGACATATACCGGGACGGGGAACTGGAACAATAATAGTTCCTGGACGCCAAGTGGTACACCCACCAGCTCCCATGATTTGATTATTCCAACAGGAAAATCGCCAACAGTAAACATTAGCAGTGGGCAATGCAGGTCACTGACCATCCAAACAGGAGCAACCCTTACTATTGGCAGCGGCAACAGTTTAACAGTGAACAATACGGCAGGACTATCCATCAGTGGGACTTTAGATATTAATAGCGGCAATATCACTATATCCAATACAGGAACTACATTTACAATAGCTTCCGGAGGAACGGTTTCCTGGAATCCTGGAACTAACAATGTAGCATCTGCTACGCTTTTCACAAGATGTACAGAAAATTTTTCAACGACAAGCACACTTATAATTAGAAAATGGTATGATTTTAATACAGGGCTCGGTAGTGTTATTTCCGGAAATTTAGGCAACCTTACTATCATTGGAATTACAGGACCCTGGCAAATGAAAAACACATTGCAATCGTGCAGAGTTTTTGGTACCCTTTCACTAACTAGTAGTTATATCATTTTAGATAATACAGGCGCTATTACAAATACAACTCTTGGCAATATTATTTTAAATGATGCCACATCCTACCTAGATTTTTTTGTCGGATCACATCCAGGTACTTTTACAGTCAACACGGGAAATATAACCGTTAACGATGGAGAACTAGATTGCTTTTATCTAGCGGGTACAGGTAATTGCATTTTCAATTTAAATGGATCTTTAAACATTACTAATACAGGTATGGTGCTAGGGGCTTACATGCATAATGGAACAACAACAATAAATATTTCAGGTGACGTAACACTTACGAAATCCTATTTATATGGAGTATTCTCAGGATCTGGAAATTCCACAATCAACATCAGCGGAAATCTAACCACACTAAAAAGTGGTCCATCGTATTCCGAAATTTATGGGATAAAGGATGGAAATGGAACTGTCAATATTAATATTACAGGCAATTTTAACAATCAAGGATATTTAGACCTTATTTGGAATTCTGGAATAACTGGGGTAGGAAACGGAAATTGTAGTTTAACAGTAGGTGGCACACTTACACAATCGGATGGTGATTTTAGAGGAATATGGAATGCTACAACCACAAACTCCGGTTCCTGTACTATTACTTTAGGAGGAATCAATTTCACAGGTGGAATATTTATGGTTGCCTATTCATGTGCATCATCAAGCGTTGCACATTCCTTAACAGTAACAGGAAGTACAACAATAGCATTTGGAAGTACAACGAATATATTTCGAGGAAATGGCATGTCCACATTGTCAGGCACGAACAACGGCTCGTCATGTAGCTTAACATTTAATGGTGCAATAAACATCAGTGGCAGCGCAGCTGAATTTACAACAAATGCTGGTTATGGTGCAGAAACAATAAACTTTGGATCTACTGTAGCCATCGCAGGTGGTATTATCACCTTTGGCTATACTACACATCCAGTAACATTAACAAGTACAGGAACTTTTACAATTTCAGGCGGCACAGTTAACCTTTCAAGAGATGCAGGTGTATCCACAATAAATTTCTTGAGTGATTTAACAATTTCAGGAGGCAATACTTACTTAAAAAACAATGCTGGTAAAACATCAAGTCAAGTAAATGGAAATTTTAATTTAAGCAATGGTACATTTATGCTATATGGAAACAATAGTATAAACAATACCGACAGCACGAATTTACGCATCAATAGTGACTTTTCACATTCGGGTGGAACTTTTCAATTTTTAAATAATTCTAGTAACACTGGATCTGGAAATTTATTTATTAATGGAGCAAATTACAATTTGAGTGGTAATGGATCTATGACTTCTGCCGGCGCTGGAACATCCAATTTATTTGGAAACATCTTATTTGGAAATACAACGAATACAAATTACAACCGAACCTCCGTCAATCATATTCTTCAACAAATAAAATATAGCGTTACTGCAAATGGAATTGTTACAGCCATTGCAGGTCCGTTACAAATAGCATCACACACTACCGCGAATCTTGATTTATTGAGTGTTCAAGCAACGGGAACTCTAAATTCCGGCACAGTACCAATTGTCTCAAATGGATTGGCAGCAAACTGTGGAATCAATATTAATTCAGGTGGTACACTTCAAATTAAAAATCCAAATGGACTTTACGATGGGACAAACAATGCAGCAATAGCTGCTACTGGCAATATGAATTATATACTAGATGTTAACAGTACAGTTATTTATAATGGAACTGACAATCAAAAAGTCTCAGGCTTTGGGAATGGCATTGCCACCGGAGCCCAACATCAATATGGAAATCTCGTTATAGACTTTAATGGCACTCCTAACTCAGAATATGTGTATTTGGAAAGATCCACAACACTGAGAGGATCTTTAAGTACGAACAATGGCGAACTACGATTGAATTCATTTACATTGACTGCTGAGTCGGCAAGTGGATCGGGAACAGGATACGTC
>Ga0335397_10005871_pt1 | contig 15964 bp, 11 predicted proteins | sample MAT04_FD_205740 | JGI IMG/M metagenome (GOLD analysis project Ga0335397, IMG submission 205740) | Freshwater microbial communities from Lake Fryxell liftoff mats and glacier meltwater in Antarctica - MAT-04 (spades assembly) (version 2) ... | reverse complement strand
TACCCGACGGTCGTCCAGTACTCGGGCTACGCGCCGTCCCGCCCGGGCACCCCTTCGGGCGCCGACGCCGGCGGCATGCTGGCCAACGTCCTCGGTTTCGCCTACGTCGGCGTGAACCTCCGCGGCACCGGCTGCTCCGGCGGAGTGTTCGACGTGTTCAACGCCGCCCAGGCCGCCGACGCCTACGACGTCATCGAGACCGTCGCCCGGGAGCCGTGGGTCAAGAACGCCAAGGTCGGGATGATCGGCATCTCGTACTCGGGCATCACGCAGCTCTATGCCGCGGCCACCCAGCCACCACACCTGGCCGCCATCACCCCGTTGTCGGTCATCGAGGATCCGTGGTACCAGCAGTGGCCCGGGGGCATCTACAACGAAGGGTTCACCCGATCCTGGCTGGCGCAGCGCGACAAGGAGTCGTCACCCGGCGGATCCAGCTGGGTCCAGGCCCTGATCGACGGTGGCGACGCCACCTGCGAATCCCACATGGACCTGCGCAGCCAGAGCATCGACTTCCGCGACTTCGGCGCCTCCCTCACCCACCGTCCGACCGCGGCCGACAACCGACGCCTCGATCGGGTCGTCGGCGACATCCAGGTCCCGGTGTTCCTCGCCGGCGCGTGGCAGGACGAGCAGACCGGCTCGCGCTTCGCCACCATGCTCGACGACTTCACCGGCGTGCCGACCGGCAAGAAGAAGTTCACCGTCCACAACGGCCACCACCCCGACGGATTCTCACCGCTCGTGATGACGCGCTGGTTCGAGTTCCTCTCGTTCTACGTGGACGGGACCGTGCCCAAGGTCAACGACCTCGTCCGCGGCTTCTCCGGCCCCGTGCTCGAGGACAACTTCGGCGTGCCCAACCTCGGTTGGGAAGCGAACCGCTTCATGACCAACGGCGTGCCCACGTGCGGCGACTTCGCCTGCTCGCTGGCGGCCTACGAGGCCGAGCAGCCCGTGCGGGCACTGTTCGAGGTGGGCGCCAACCCGCAGTTCGTCGACAACTACCCGCTCGCCCACAAGCAGCGCTTCGGCATGGGCTTCTCCACCTGGCCGCCACCGGACGCAGCGGCCATGACGTGGTACCTGGGCCCGGACAACTCGCTGACCGCCACCCCGCCGACCACGCGCAGCATCGAGCGCTTCGCCTTCGACCCGGACGTGGGCCTCACCACCTACAACAAGGGCGGCGACTTCGGGAAGATCAACGTCAACAACGAGTGGAAGAACACACCCGACGGCAAGGGCCTCGCCTACGAGACCGCCCCACTGACCCAGCAGATGGTCATCGCCGGTGAGGGCCACGTGGACCTCAACGTGCGCACCACCGGCACCGACGCCGGAATCGAGCTCGTGCTGTCCGAGGTCTACGAAGACCTCACCCCCGACGACGGCATCGGCCCCGAAGAGGTGATCGTCCAGCACGGCCTGCAGCGCATCGGCTACCGCACACCCGATCCCGATCGCACCTCGGCGCTGCGCAAGGACTACCTCTACTTCGGCGAGGACTACGACCCGGTCGAGCCCGGCGAATGGGTGAACGTGGCGATCCCGCTCATGCCTGTCGCCCACCCGTTCCGTGCCGGCAGCCGCATCCGCCTCGAGATCAACACGCCGGGCGGCGATCGGGCGCTGTGGAGCTTCGTGAACGACGGCTACGGCGCCACCACCCACGACGTGGGCCTGGGCGGGGCCACCCCCACCAAGCTCGTGCTGCCGGTCCTGCCCTACTCGAACCCGCTCCGGCGCATCCCGAACACGTTCGACGAGCAGACCGAGCGCCCGCCGTGCGGGTCGCTGCGCGGCCAGCCGTGCCGGACCTACGCACCCCTGGCCAACGAGGTCGTCGCCGCCGACCTGTCGCTGACGGTCGATGCCGCGCCCGACACCGTCCTGGCCGAGGCCGACACCACGTTCACGGTGACGGCGTCCAACGCCGGGCCCGACGCCGCCACCGGCGTTTCGGTGCACGCACCGGTGCCGACCGGCACCACCCTGGTCGATGCCACGCCATCCGCCGGCACCTACGACGACGTCACCGGTACGTGGGCGGTGGGCACGGTCAACAACGGCGCCGCACCCACCCTCACCCTGCAGGTGACGCGCGCCTCGGAGGGAGCCGCCGAGCTCACGGCCGAGGTCACTGCCGCCGAAGAGCCCGATCCGGACTCGACGCCCGGCAACGGCGTCGCCGAAGAAGACGACCAGGCCACGGCGTCAGCCACGTTCGACCCGCTGGCCGACCTGTCGCTGACGGCCGAGGTGCTCGACAACCCCGCCTTCGACACCGACGACTCCGTCGTCGTGCGGGTCACCGCCCACAACGACGGGCCGTCCGCCGCCGACGACGTCGTCGCCGCCTTCACCAACGAGGGCGGTCCGGCCACGGTCGAAGGCGCCACCCCCGGCAGCATCGACCTCGACACCGGCGCGTGGACCTTGCCGACCCTGGCCAGCAGCGGGTCGGCGCAGCTCACCTTGCGCTTCCCGACGGCAGCGGACTGGTACGCCACGTTCCAGGTCACGTCGTCGAGCGCCGCCGACCCGGACTCGCAGCCGGCCGAGAACGCCTTCGGCACACCCGACCTCCCCGCCGACCAGGACGACGAGGTCGTGCTCGCCGGCACCGCTCCCCCGGCGCCGACCTGCGGCGATGTCTTCCCGGACGTGGACGACACCAACACCTTCTGTGCCGCCATCTCCTGGCTGTCCACCGAGGACGTGGCCGGCGGGTTCTCCGACGGCGGCTTCCACCCGGGTGCCGCCGTCAGCCGCCAGGCCATGGCGGCCTTCCTCTACCGGTTCAGCGGCGCACCGCGGGGCGAGGATCCGACCTGCGACACCGCGCCGTTCAGTGACGTGCCGATGAGCCATCCGTTCTGCGGCGAGATCGACTGGCTCGTCGACGAGGGCATCGCCGGTGGGTTCGAGGACGGCACCTTCCGACCGTCGACGCCGATCAGTCGCCAGGCCATGGCGTCGTTCCTGTTCGGCCTGGCCCATGCCGATGCCGAGCCGCCGGCCTGCACCGAGGCCCCCTTCACCGACGTTCCGACGACCCACCCGTTCTGCGGGTCCATCGATTGGCTGGCGTCGAACGGGATCGCCTCCGGCTTCACCGACGGCAGCTTCCGTCCCGCATCCGCCATCAGCCGCCAGGCCATGGCCGCCTTCCTGCTGCGGTTCCACATCCTCAGCGTCGTCTAGCGACGACCGTCGGGCGGCGTGGAGTCGGCCACGTCGCCCTTCTGCCTCGCCAGCTCCCGGCGCACCCACGCAGCGACAGGCTGCTCGAGCCGACCCAGCTTCTTGCTGCTTCCCGGCGCGTCGTGCGCCGCCCGCATCTCCCGCAACGTGACGTCCAGGCGCTCGACCGCGCCGGGCTGCGCGGCCACCCGGGCAAGCGGCCGCTGGTGCACGCGGATGCCGAAGGCGACGGCGTCGGCCGTGATCCGTCGAAGGGTCTGGCGCTCCACCCGCAGGAAGACACGCTCCCCCACGTCGTCGACGTCCGGGAGGTCCCACGACGCCGCGTCCGGGTCTTCGTCCGGTTGGTGGAGCCGAGGGTCGTCCCACAGGTTCCAGTTGAGGCGCCAAACCGAGCCGTCGGGCGTGAGCCGATCGAGGAAGCGCGGCAGCTGCCCGGTGAAGGCGAGCGCCACGAGGGCGAGGAAGGCGGTGGCCAACAGGCCCACCTTCAGGGCCTGCAGCTGCGCCTGCGGGATCTTCGAAGGACGTCGCGAAGACCCGGCCCGGCGAGGCGTGCGCCAGATCGGGGATGCCGAGGCTGTCGAGCACTGGGGTGTGTTCGAGATCGAGCTCAAGATCCGGGAACCCGACCGGCACGGTCGTGCCGACGATCCCCGACCCGGACGGCTGCCCTGATGTCGATGGTTGCACCAGCTCGGGCGAACTGGGGGTAGGCGAAGCGCCACAGGCCGTCAGCAACGCCGCCAGGACGCCGGCCGTCACCGACCCGAGCTGGTGGCGACGCCGACCTCGACCGTTCATCCCGCCACCTGCCGTGGCGCCACGCACAGCTGCAGACCGACCGAGATCCTGATCGACCCCATCAGGCCTGCCAGACCACCGTGCCACCGAGACGGGTCTCGGTGACGGCGATGTCGGCCCAGCCTTCGGGGTCGGACGTCCACGGGTCGGCGGACGCGACGGCGAAGTCGGCGAGCTTGCCGACCTCGAGCGAACCTCGATCGTCGGCGTGGATCTGCCACGCAGCGTCGACGGTGACCGCCGCCAGGGCGCATGCCACATCGACGCACTCGTCGGGACCGATCACGGCGCCATCATCGAGCGTGCGCCGCAGCACCGCCGTGCGCGCCGCCAGCAGCGGGTGAATCGGGCTGACGTTGTAGTCGCTGTGCAGCGATGGACGCAGGCCCGCCTGCACAGCCGAGTTGACCCGATGGAGCCAGGCTGCCCGGTCGGAACCCAAGATGTTGTCCCGGAGCACACGACCCCAGTAGTAGACGTGGTTGACCAGGAAGCTCGGGGAGAGGCCGCAGGCCGCCATGCGAGCGAAGTGCTCAGGATGGGCGAGGGAGACGTGCTCGATGCGATGGCGCTGATCGTGGGGGGCGGCACCCGAGAGCGCTCCCTCGTAGGCGGTGAGCACGCGGTCGATGGCGGCGTCGCCGTTGGCGTGGACCATCACCTGCCACCCAGCCTCGTGCCCCTCGCGGATCAGTTCGGTGAGCTCGGTCACCGAGTAGTTGGCCGAACCGGTTCCGCCCATGCCCCCGAGGTAGTCGGTGCGCAGGAACGCTGAGCGGCCCTGGTTCGACCCGTCGGCGATCACCTTCCACGCATCGGTGCGCACCATGTCGTCGCCGCCGCCGGGCACGATGCCGGCGTCGGTCCAGAACCGATGGCCGAGCGCCGCCGACTGGGCCAGCGAGAGCCGTGTCGGGAGCCGCGCTGCCTCGTTCATCTGATGGAGCATGGCCACCTCCCCGGCACCGAGGAGTGCGCCGGTCATGGCTTCTCGCATGGAGGTCACGCCGGTCGACGCGGCCGTGGCCATGATGGCCCGCAGCGCGGCGGCGAGCTCCTCGGCCGACTTCTGCGGCACGTGGGCCACGATGGCCATCAGGCCGCCCATCTCGCCGACCACGCCGGTGAGCTTCCCGTCGACCCGGTAGAACCTGCCCCCCGGCGGATCCGGGGTCTCGGCGGTGATGCCAGCGATCTCGAACACCTTCGAGTTGGCGTAGACGAAGTGCATCGAGGCGTTGGCCACCACGATCGGATGCTCGGTGCTGACCTGGTCGAGGATGGCTGCGGTCAGGTCGGGCTCGCCGGGATAGCGGCTCGGATCGAGCAACTCGCCGCACACCCACTCGCCCCGCCCAGCTTGGGCCACGGCCTCCTTCAGTCGCGCCACCACGTCGTCCAATCGCGGGTTGGAGGCGACCGAGCAGTCGACCCAGCCCGAGAACACGCCCGTGGTCCACAGGTGCATGTGCGGTTCGATGAGCCCCGGGATGACGGTGCGGTCGCCAGCCTCGAGCACCTCGGTGTCCGTGCCCCGCAAGCCGTCGAGCTCGTCGACCGATCCGAGGGCCACGATGCGGCCGTCGGTCACGGCCATGGCCCCGACCGAAGGCTGGGCCAGGTTCCCGGTGGCGATGCTGCCCACGACCAGCAGGTCAGCGACCTCCGCTCGACGGGGCGTCACACCGTGGTCGCCGTGACGCTGCGGATCGTCTCGGTGCGGCACGCGCACGTCGGCCACCAACGCGCCCGCCACCGCCGTGGTCGCCGCGCCGCGAGGACCACAGCACCCAGCTGGAAGCCCGGCTCCATGGTCGTGGACGTGGGGTTCGTGCAGGGCAGTGGTCACGGGGTGCCTCTCGATCGGTTCAGTGGAGTCGGGGCGGACGTCGGGTCGGACCGGCGGCTTGATCCATGACCCGAGCCCCGATGACCGGGCGGCCGTGGCCGGGCAGCAGGTAGTGCACGGGCAGCGCACGCAGGCGCTCCTCGGTGTCGGCCGCCGCGGCCGGATCGACCAGCTCCGGGGTGAACCACGCCCGCCCGCCCACCGTGAGCACGGCATCGCCCGACAGCAGGACGTGGGTTCGCTCGTTCCAGAGCGACGTCGAGTCGTCGGTGTGGCCGGGCGTCTGGATCACCTGCCAGTCGGTGGCGCCCGGCACGACCTCGCCGTCGGCCATCCAGTGGTCCGGCGCCCGAGGGAAGCGGGCACCACGGGCGTCGTAGCCGATGTGGCGGGCGCACCGGGCCAGCTCCAGCCACGAACCGAGGGCGCGGGGTTGCTCACGCAGCACCGGCAGGATCTTGGCCACCGCGCGCGGCCCCGGACTGCGGGGGCGTTCGCCGTCGAGGTAAGAGCGGATGCGAACGGGAAGCACCACGTCGGTGCCGGCGCCGCTGAGTACGGGGAGGCCAGCGACGTGGTCCGTGTGCCCGTGCGTGGCGGCGAGGACGGCATCACCGCGCCCGCGTGCCTCGAGCAGGACTCGAGCCGCCAACGCGGTGGACGGCAACCCGGGATCGACGATGAGCGGGCGGCCCTCACCGCCGTCGTGCACCACGTAGAGGTTGAAGATCCACTTCGACAGCACGGTGATGCCCACCTCGGGCAGGTCGGTGACGAGGATGGTCATCAGTCCGTCGCCTCGCCGTTTCCGAACGCGAGCTTCGCGAGCACAGCGGAGGAGCAGGTCACGGACGCGACAGTAGGTCGCTCGGCTGCGGGGCGGTGGACGATGAGACGACGCGGTTCCCGGCGTCCATCGGGGGTTGAACGCAGATCGGCCAGACACCGTGCCGCGGACACGGTGACGACGTGTGGTCCGATGGTGGGGTGACCACCTCCGACGAGCCCGGCCCACCCCCGACCATGACCGAACTCGGCAGCGCGTCGCAGGCGCTGCGCACGCCGAAGGCCGCGGCCCTGGCGGGCATCGCCTTCGCCGTGCTGCTCATCACCGCCCTCGTCATCATCCGGGTGGCGGTGACGCCGGATGCGAGACGGCCGGGGCCGTGGCTCGACGACGACAGCAGCCGTGGCGCCGTCGTGTTCGCCCTCAACCTCGTCCCCTTCGCCGGCATCGCCTTCCTGTGGTTCATCGGCGCGGTGCGAGACCACGTGGGCACCGCCGAGGATCGCTTCTTCGCCACCGTCTTCCTCGGCAGCGGATTGCTGTTCATCGCCATGCTGTTCGCCGGTGCGGCCATGGCTGCAGGCCTCACCACCCGCTACGACCCGGCCACGGCGTCGGCCGACGCCAACGCCTGGCAGATCAGCCGACAGACGATGAACACCGTGATCACCGTCTACGCCATGCGGATGGCGGCGGTGTTCGTCATCTCGACCACATCGATCATGTCGCGGTTGCGTCTCATCCCGCGATGGCTGACGATGTACGGGTTCGCCTCGGCCGGGGTGCTCCTGGCCACCGTCGGCACCTTCGCCTGGGTCGAGCTCCTCTTTCCGTTTTGGGTCCTGGTGCTCAGCGTGCACCTGCTCCGCACCCGCTTCCGCGTCGAGCCGCTGCCCGCCACGACCTGACCAGCACCTGCTCAGGTTGGCGTCAGCCACCCTCCAGCGTCGCGCCCAACGCCCGGGGTCTGCCCCCGGCGATGACGGGCCCGTGTCGGCCAGCGCGAAGCCCTCGGGCCGCCACGGTGGGGCGAACCCGAGGTACGGCGGTCGCGGTTGCCGCCGCCAGCAGGAGGCACAGGGGGGCAAAAGCACGACGGTCGTTGCGTCGGAAGCGCTTGGATGCACTACCGGGCGCCATGAGGTCCGTACGGCCCGCCAGGCCGAGCAGACCACGGGCAGTGAGCACCCCCGCCGCCGCCAGTCGGCCGAGCCGTCGAAGCCGACGAGGAGCGACAGGCAGATCTACTGCCAGGGCCGCGGCAGCCACCAACGCCACCGCCACCGAGTAGCACGCAGCTGGCGGCGGGACGGAGGGGGCACCGACAACGGCGTCGGCGAGGTCGTCCGCTTCTCGAAACGGGAACGAGGAACCGCGCCCCCAGCTCACGTGCAACCCGGCGACTCCGATGAAGGTCAGGGAAGCCATGACCCCGCGGGTGCGAACCATGCACCCACGCTACGCCGATACTCGACCCAGGCGCGCCCGACTGGATCGCCACGGTGTACCAACGAGCTTGATTGCACGCACCGTGCAATAATGTGGCCATGAGCACGGCACTCGATCCGATCGACCATGAGGCGTTGCGCGAGAAGTACCGCAAGGAGCGCGACAAGCGCGTGCGCCCGGACGGCAACGAGCAGTACCTCGAGCCAACTGGCAAGTACGCGCACTTCCTGGAAGACCCATGGACCGAGCGCGTCGAGCGCGAGCCGCGGTTCGACGAGGTCACCGTCGCCGTGATCGGTGGGGGCTTCGCCGGCCTGTGCACCGGTGCCCGACTGAAGCAGGCCGGCATCGACGACGTGCGCCTCATCGAGGGCGGCGGCGACGTCGGCGGCGCCTGGTACTGGAACCGCTACCCCGGCGCCATGTGCGACACCGCCGCCATGGTCTACCTGCCGCTACTCGAAGAGACCGGGCACATGCCGACGCAGAAGTACACGTTCGCCCCGGAGATCTTCGGGCAGGCCAAGCGCATCGCCACCACCTTCGGGCTCTACGACAACGCCCTCTTCTCCACGCAGGTCACCAGCCTCGACTGGGACGAAGAGGCCGAGCGCTGGATCATCCGCACCGACCGCGGCGACGAGATGCGGGCGCGGTTCGTGGCCATGGGCACCGGCCCCCTGCACCGACCGAAGCTCCCCGGCATCCCCGGCATCGACACGTTCGGTGGCCACGCCTTCCACACGAGCCGGTGGGACTACGCCTACACCGGCGGCGATCCGTCCGGCGCGCCGATGGCGAACCTGGCCGACAAGCGCGTCGGCATCATCGGCACGGGCGCCACGTCGGTGCAGTGCATCCCGCCGCTGGCCCGCGATGCCGGCGAGCTCTTCGTCTTCCAGCGCACGCCGTCGTCGATCGACATCCGCAACAACCACCCCATCGAGCACGAGTGGTTCGACGAGCTGGGCCCGGGATGGCAGCAGGAGTGGCTGCGCAACTTCGCCACCCTGCAGACCGGTGGCTTCGCCGACGTCGACCTTGTCGAGGACGGCTGGACCGACATCGCCAAGCGCATCCGCGACCGTGTCGTGGCCGAGATGAGCGTGCCCGGCGCCGAGTTCACGCCCGAGACCATCGCCCGGGCGTTCGGGCTCAGCGACGACGAGAAGATGGAGGAGATCCGAGCCCGGGTCGATGCCATCGTGGCCGACCCGGCCACGGCCGACGGGCTCAAGCCGTGGTACCGCCAGCTGTGCAAGCGGCCGTGCTTCCACGACGAGTACCTCCAGGCCTACAACGAGCCGGACACACACCTCGTCGACACCGACGGCAAGGGCGTCGAGCGGATCGACGAGACCGGCGTGTGGGCGGGTGGCGAGCACTACGAGCTCGACTGCCTCATCTTCGCCTCGGGCTTCGAGGTCGGCACCGACGTGGCCCGCCGAGCCGGGTTCCAGACCACCGGCCGCAACGGCCACACGCTGTCGGACGACTGGGCCGAGGGCATGCAGACGCTGCACGGCATCCACGTGCACGGCTTCCCCAACCTGTTCATCATCGGCTTGAGCCAAGCGGCCAACCTGATCTCGAACATCACGAGCAACCTGGTCGACGCCGGCACCACCATCGCCACCGTGATCGGCCACGCCCTCGAGATCGACGCCACCGAGGTCGAGGTCACCGAGGAGGCCGAGCAGGCGTGGATCACGCTGCTCGAAGGCAACCCCATGTCGTTCCTCGGCAACCCCGACTGCACGCCGGGCTACTACAACAACGAAGGCGGTCCGGTCGGTCGGCGCGAGCGCCTCAATGCCAGCGGCTACCCGGGCGGACCCATCGCCTTCTGGGACTACATCGACGACTGGCGCACCAACGGCCGCTACGAGGGCCTCGAGTTCCGTTAGTGCCACACGCGGGTTGGGGCGTTGCGGCGGGCCAGAATGGCCGCATGTCCATGACGGTGCCGACCGGCCTGCGCCATGCGGTTGTCGAGGACGAGGGCGGGCAGGAGTGGCTCGACTCCCTGCCTGCCCGTATGGCGCGTGCGGTCGAGCGCTGGGACCTCGGGCTCGGTCCGCCGTTCGAAACGGGCATGGCCGCGTGGACGGCGCCTGCGACGACGGCGGCCGGGGCCGAGGTCGTGCTCAAGCTCTCGTACCCGCACAGCGAAGCCCGCGACGAGGCCGCCGCGCTGGCAGCCTGGCGGGGCGGGGGCGCGGTCGAGTTGCTCGGTGCGGACGCGGACGACTGGGCGCTGCTGCTGCGACGACTGCGACCCGGGACGACCCTGCGCGACGAGCGTCTCCTCCCCCATGAGCACCTCGCCGTCGGCGCGAACCTGCTGCGGCGGCTGGCTGACGTCGAGGTGCCCGCGGGTGAGCCGTTCCAGGGGCTCGTCGAGGTGGCCGACCGGCTCGCGCTGATCGCCGCCGAGCAGATCGACCGCCTGCTGCCGACACCGCACCTCCCGATCGACGCCGGACTGTGTCGTCATGCCGTCGACCTGCTGAGAACCTTGCCCGGTGCGGCCTCCCGCTGCGGGCTGGCACACGGCGACCTCAACCCCGGCAACATCCTCCGTCGCGACGATGCCGCAGCCGGCGACGAGGGTGGGACCCACGGGTGGCTCGCCATCGACCCGAAGCCCGTCCACGGCGACCTGGCGTGGGACCCGTGGCCGCTGCTGACCCAGGTCGGCGACTGGACCAGGGACGCGCCGGGTGCGGGCGAGCTTGCGGACCGCACCCGTCTGGTCGCCGACGTGACCGATCTCGACGCCGCAAGGATTGCGGCCTGGTGCGTGGCTCGCGGGGTGGCGTCCGGGCTCTCGGCGGCTGACCGCGGCTGGTGGACCGGCTTCCGAGGCGCCGAGGGCGACCTGGCCCGAGCGAGTGCTTGGGCGAGCGCAACGACCCTGCTCGGCGGCTGAGTGCGCTCACCGCCCCGAGGCGGAAGAACGTCGAACGGCTAGGGCGCTCAGGAAACGTTGAACGACGCGTGCCCGTGGACAGGACACGTGTCCACAAGCTCCGCTCGAGAGGACTCGAGCATGGCGCCGACTCCGCTCGGCCCTGCCACAACGGCACCCGCCCGCCTGTCCCCTCGCCGCCCCCGGGCTCGAACCACCTCTGCGGTTGGCCTTTCGGCATGGGTCAGCGCCGAGATCTCATCGAATCGAAGCGAGGGGAGATCCGAGAGATCGTGCACCGTCACCACGGTCGGTCCGTATCGATCTTCGGTTCCGTCGCCCGGGGGGAGGAAACCTCGACGGGCGATGTGGACTTCCTCGTCGAGTTCGAACCCGGCAGTTCGCTGTTCGATCTGCGCCACATCAACGACGAGCTCGAGTCACTACTCGACGTGCCAGTCGACGTCGTCTCGGCCGGCGGTCTCAAGACCCGCGACGACCACATCCGTCGAGAAGCAGTACCGCTTGGAACCGCAACGACGACGAACGCCTGGCGCGACATCGAGGCGCTGCGGATCCTGCTCGCCCATCACTACCACCGGATCGATGTGGGCCAGGTCTGGGAGATCGCCGACGGAGCGGTGCCTGAGCTGGTGCGAAAGCTTCGCGCTCGCTGAGCACGATGTGCCTCGCCCCGGCCGACCGGGGCGAGGCAACTCCTCACCGACCATCGGAGGCGATGCGTCGCCGCGACGCCGGGCACGGGCGGCATCCGCGGCGTACCGTCTCGTCCATGGAGCTTCCCGAGAGTGCGCAGGCCGTCGTCGAATCGGGCCGGCTGGCCCACTTCGTGACCGTCAACCGAGACGGCAGCCCCCACGTGACCATCGTGTGGGTCGGGCTCGATGGCGACGACATCGTCATCGGCAAGCTGATGGAAGACACCAAGGTGCGAAACATCCGACGCGACCCGCGGGTGTCGCTGTCCATCGAGGCCGAAGGCGACCAGATGGGGATGCGCAACTACCTCGTGGTCGAGGGCACGGCCACCGTCACCGAAGGTGGCGCCCCGGCCTTGCTCCACGAGCTGGCCCAGCGCTACGTCGGCCCGGGCACGAGCTTCCCGCCCATGCCGAACCCACCCGAGGGGTTCACCATCCGCGTGTCCCCCACCACGGTGCGCGGCATGGGTCCGTGGGGCACGCAGTTCTGAGCCCGGGGCACGAACCTCTCGCGGTCCCGTTCGGTCGGCGGAGTACGTTCAGATCCCATGCAGATCTCACCGCGCTACGACGCTGATCCCCTCATCGTGATCGACGGCCCGGCCGACGATCAGCGGGAGCCCGCCACGCGACAGAGGCGACGGTTCGCGGCCGCCCTCGCCGGCTTCACCGACGACGAGTGGCGTGCCCCGAGCCGATGCGAGGGCTGGACCAACCAGGATGTTGTCGCCCACCTCACGGGCACCAACCAGTTCTGGACGGTCTCGCTCACGTCGGCCGTCGCCGGCACGCCGACCCGCTACCTGGCCGGCTTCGACCCGCAGGCCACTCCGGCACAGCTGGTGGACGCTCGGCGATCGCTGTCGCCGGCGGAAGGGCTCGAACAGTTCGTCGCCAGCAACGACGCACTGCTCGACGTCGTGGCCGGACTCGACGACGCCGGGTGGGCGGCCATGGCCGAGGCACCACCCGGCCACCTCCCGGCCCGACTGATCGCCCACCACGCCCTGTGGGACGCGTGGGTGCACGAGCGCGACGTTCTTCTCCCGCTCGGACGCACCCCCGAGGAAGCGCCGGACGAGGTCGTGTCGTGCCTGCGCTACGCCGCCGCGCTGGGCCCCGCCTTCGCCATCACCAACGACACGGCCACCACCGGCCGCTTCGCCATCGCCGCCACCGACCCCGATGTCGCGCTGGTGCTCGACCTCGGCGCCGCCGTCCATGTCTCCGAGGGAGCTGCGCCCCTTGGCCTGCCCGTGTTGAGGGGCCGTGCCGTCGACCTCGTCGAGGCGCTGAGCATCCGGTGCCCGCTCGGGCCTGACGCCCCCGACGAGTGGCGCCAGGTGCTCTCGGGCCTGGCCACGGTCTTCGACGTCGAGGTGCCCTAGTGCACCGGACCATCACCGGCTTCCACGTCGGCGAGGACGGCGACTGGGTGGCCGAGCTGGCCTGCCTGCACGCCCAGCACGTCCGCCACGATCCGCCGATCCGCGAGGCCTCGTGGGTCCTCGACGACGACGGCCGCGGTGGCCGGATCGGTGAGCCCCTCGACTGCCCGCTGTGCGATCGGGCCGAGCTGCCCGACGGGCTCGAGGTGGCTCGCACGACCGACACGTGGGACGCCCACACCGTCCCCGCCGGTCTCCTGCGCGACCACCGCGTCGCTGCGTCGACCTGGGGTCTCCTCCAGGTCGAACGCGGCACCGTTGGGTTCCACGCCGAGACGGCGCCACCCATCGACATCGTCCTCGCCGCCGGGGACGACCAGCCCATCCCGCCCGACGTGCTCCATCACGTCATCCCGAGCCCCGATGCCCGCTTCCGCGTGCAGTTCCTGCGTCGACCCTGACCCCGCAGCATGTGACCTCCGGCCCTGCTGTGCAAGGGTGCGAACCACACAGAATCCGGTCAGGCAGCTCACCACGACCGCTGCCGCGAGGGGGAACGATGAACCAGAGCGACGCGAGCACCGATCCGGTTGCGATCCCCACCGAGCACCTCGACGTGATCATCGTGGGCGCCGGGATCTCCGGCGTGGGTAGCGCCTACCACCTGTCGACGCAGCAGCCAGAGCGGAGCTTCGTGGTGCTCGAGTCGCTCGACGGGTTCGGTGGCACCTGGCGCACCCACACCTACCCGGGCATCCGCTCCGACAGCGACCTCTACACCTTCGGGTACCGGTTCAAGCCGTGGACGGGTCAGCCCATCGCCACCGCCGCCCAGATCCTCGGCTACATGGGCGAGGTCATCGACGACAACGACCTAGCCGGCCACATCCGCTACCAACACCAGACCTCCGCCGCCAGCTGGTCGAGCGAGACACGCCGCTGGACGCTCGAGGTCACCCGAACCGACACCGGCGAGGCGCTGCGCTTCACCGCGCCGTTCCTCTGGATGTGCCAGGGCTACTACCGCCACGCCGAGGGTTACACGCCCGAGTGGCCGGGCATGGACCACTACACGGGGCAGATCGTCCACCCCCAGACCTGGCCCGGCGACCTCGACTACGCGAGCAAGGACGTCATCGTGATCGGCTCCGGTGCCACCGCAGCCACCCTCGTGCCCGCCATCGCCCCGGACTGCGCCCACGTCACCCTGCTGCAACGCTCCCCCACCTACTTCGTCAGCGGCCGCAACGAGAACGAGACAGCCGACATGCTCCGCGCCCTCGACATCGACGAGACGTGGATCCACGAGATCGTCCGTCGCAAGACCCTCCACGACCAGTCCGAGGTGACCCGGCTGGCCGCCGAGGAGCCGGCCATGATCAAGGAGCTCCTACTGGCCGACATCCGCGAGCGCCTGGGCCCCGACTACGACGTCGACACCCACTTCAACCCGTCCTACCGACCGTGGCAGCAGCGCATCGCCTTCATCCCCGACGGCGACCTGTTCGAGGGCATCAGGGCGGGCAAGGCATCGATCGTCACCGACCAGATCGAGACGTTCACCGAGGACGGGATCCTGTTGGCCTCGGGCCGGGAACTGCGGGCCGACATCATCGTCACGGCCACCGGCTTCAACCTGTCGGTGATGGGTGACATCGCCTTCGACCTCGACGGCGAGCCGCTCGACTGGCCAGACACCGTCACCTACCACGGGATGATGTTCACCGGCGTGCCCAACCTGATCTGGATCATGGGCTACTTCCGGGCCAGCTGGACGCTGCGGGCCGACCTCATCGGCGACTTCGTGTGCCGCCTCCTCGCCCACCTCGACGAGCTCGGCGCGTCGTCGGCCACACCGGCGCTGCTGCCCGACGAGGAGTCGCTCACCCGCCTGCCGTGGATGGACCCGGACAACTTCAACCCCGGCTACCTCATGCGGTCCATGCACCTGCTCCCCAAGCGCCTCGACACCCCCGAGTGGCAGCACACCCAGGACTACTGGGTCGAGAAGGACACGCTCCCCGCCATCGACCTCGACGACGGCCGCCTCCACTACGACTGACCCAACCCCAACCCCGGTCTCGAACCGGTGGACGTCGTCGCGCCTATTCGCGCATCAACGTCCACCGGTTCGGCTCGAGCATGGTCGGCGTGAGGGGGTCGGCGTTGGTGGGGGTCAGGTGACGCGGAGGGGGAGACGACGGGGGCCGCGGACCTGACCGCCGGCCCAGGTCACGGCCGCCGGATCGTCGAGCGAGAAGCTGGGATAGCGCTCGAGGAACACCTCGATGGCCACCCGCATCTCCATGCGGGCCAGGTTCGAGCCGGCGCACCGGTGGATCCCGAGGCCGAAGGTGGCATGCCGGTTCTCGGCCCGGTCGAGGATGACCTCGTCGGGACGGTCGAACTGCGCCGGGTCGCGGTTGGCGGCCGGGAAGGGCAGCAGCACCCAGTCGCCGGCCGACATCGGGCAGCCGCCGATCTCGACGTCCTCGCTCACGATGCGGGCCATGGTCACCGGCGCATAGGCCCGCAACAGCTCTTCGATGGCCAGGGGCATCAGGTCGGGCTCGGCCACCAGGCGCTCCCGGTCCTCGGGATGCTGGGCCAGATGCCACAGCGACGCGCCGATCGAGCTCCACGTGGTGTCGATGCCGGCGATGATCAGCAGCGCCATGGTTCCGCCCACGTGCTCCAACGCCAACGGCTCGCCGCCGTGGGTGGCGGTCAGCAGGTGGCTGGTGAGGTCGTCCTGCGGATGCTCGACGTGATCGAGGACGGTCTGGAACAGGTAGTGCTCCATGGGGATGCTGGGCTGGGGCTGCTCGGCGAACGGGAGGTCGACGT
>Ga0335397_10005868_pt1 | contig 15966 bp, 16 predicted proteins | sample MAT04_FD_205740 | JGI IMG/M metagenome (GOLD analysis project Ga0335397, IMG submission 205740) | Freshwater microbial communities from Lake Fryxell liftoff mats and glacier meltwater in Antarctica - MAT-04 (spades assembly) (version 2) ... | reverse complement strand
CTGGCGATTGCCCCTCGTTGATATGCAAGGAAAGATAGGTGGCGATCTCTTTCCTGAGTCGCAGGCAGGCCACCTTCACCGCGATCGCCCGCTTGTCGGAGTTTTGATACTCCCCACCACCGACCAGATCTAGGATGCCGCTGGCAGCAAATACCGTTGCCCGCATGGCAGCTCTGGGCAATCGGTGATTTGCTTTAATGTTTTGGCTCAAGATTGTGAGGGCTAGCTCTTTATCAATCTGTTCAGCCGCCTTCAAATTGGTTGTATTGCCCTGGTCGATAACGCTACGCTTCATGCCGTTGTAGCCCTGGTAGAGCGCCCTGTAGCAGTCGTCCGCGTCATCGAAGGACATGCCGGGGAATTCAGTCCGTAGCAGCACCTTTTTAGCCAGCGTCTCAACTTCCAAGGTGCATTCCATTGATTGCAGCCGCTTCTTTGCCCATTCGGGGGTGTGCTCCTCCTGAACTACTCGCTCTGCCATAAACACCCCAGACTTACGCTCTAGCGCTTCAGTGGCAGCTTTCCATGTTTCACCCGCCCCTTTATTTTTGACAGCATCTTGAGAGGTTACATGGTGCCCCGCTGCCTCTAGCCGCCTAACCAATTCGTCATGAGCCATTATCTGCTGATTGCCAGCTACCGAGCGCTCAGCACTGAGGTAATCCACGACGGCCTGCTCAATGGTGAGCATCCCCTTAGCGCGATCGCCATCCGCCTCTAGTATTTCTTCCAAGCCGTAAACGCCCCGAACTAGCGCAGTATGGCTCTGCATCTGTCGGGCGATCGCTGATGGATAAGCGGCCTGCTCATTAGGATTGCCCTGAATGAGCTTGGGGCAGAAAATGACGCGAGGCACGGGCGGGCGATAGCGACCTAGCAGCTGCATGTGGATATCGGTTGCCAGACTTGGGAAGTATCCCCAAACCTCATCAAAATAGGCATCAGCGGCAGAGACGTTGCCCTCAATATCTACACCCGATTTGGCGCTGGGGCTGAGAAGCAGTACGTCGGGCTGCTCTGCCTGTAGCCACTCATTCGGCCTGCGGAAAAGGTCACCAAAATGCCCCTCGCGGTTGGTTTCAGAATCCACACGGAAGACTTTAAGGTCTGGGTGGCGATCGTTCAAGATGAACTCTATCCGCTCCGTCTCTTTTTGGGATGTGGTGACGAATATCAGCCTTTTGCCACTCTCCACTGCATCTAGGAACATGGAGCGATAGCCGGAAGTCTGCCCCTTGAAAACCTCTGTAGGCCACGGCACGCCCACCTTTTTGTGGGTGAAGACCCGCACCTTTGCAGCCCCAGAAACATCCATAACCAATTTAATTGCCCGGTCTGGCAGGTTGGCTTCACTCAGCACGATGGCTCCATTGGCGATCGCATTCTGCGCGACGGCGGCGAATTTTTCCCAGATTTCTGAGTACCGCGCCTTTAAGGTATTGCCTTCGGCCATGTGGTTCCCAACCTGGTTGCCCTCATCCCAAACCAATAACAGCGGGCGATCAAATAGCCACGGCGGCAGTCGGTGCAGGCTGTCGGGGCACATGACGACGCCGCCTTCATGACTCATTTGGGCATACAGCAGCCGCATCCCTTCGGCTGTCTTATCAAAGTCGTGGATGTGAGGTAGACCCAGGTTTTCAGCAGTTTGCTGCCCAAGTGAATTGCTGGGCGCGATGATCAGCGTCATGCCGCCAGCAGCGATCCACGGCTTCACGTAGTCCTGCCCGATCCGGGTCGTTTTCCCGGACTCCATATCAGCGCTCAACACATGGATCGCACCCTTTTCAATGGGCGGCAGCTCTGGCATGTACAGGCCGTCTGTGGCTCTCTCTACCGGATAGCTGAGGGTGTTGAGCTGATTGATCATTATCGCAGCGCACTTGAGCCGATCGCCGTAGCGCTCTTCCTTCAGGGACGGGGCGGCTTTGATCAGGTCATCGAACCACACTTGGGCATCAGCACCCAGGCCGACCAATACGTCGTCAATGCCCTTCCCTAACGCCGCATCCCAGCGGGGTAGCAGGACGCAGCACCCTTTACTTTTCAGTGCAGCCCCTAGCTTCATCCGCTGTTTGTGGGCTTGCTCAAGGGTTGTGGTTTTGGCGTCTTCATCGAAGAAAATGTAAACCTTGCGCCCACGGGTAGCAAATTGGTCGATCGCGTCATGCAGATCGTTGGTTCCCTTCTTGCAGTACTGAGTGAAGCCCCTTAGCGCGATCGCTGGAATGCCTTGCTCAATAACTTTGAGCGTCTTTTTCAGCCCTTCAACAATCCCCACAGGGCAATTAGATCTAAGGATCGCCTGCCAGAACGTCTCACCTTCTAGTGGGACAATTTTGAACCGCTTGAAGATTCGCTCGGCGCACACCTCATCTACATAAGGCAGGATTGGCGTAGCTGGGCAGCTTTGAGGTGTTTCGTACTTAATCCGCTTCTTGCGCTCAAAGTCGAGCCTGGGTGCATCTGGCTTGATATACGCCACGGTGCCCGGTGTGCCATCAAGGGTTGTGCCGTAGACTGTCCAGCAGCCAGATGAGATGAACTCGCAACCGTTGCGGATCTTCTTTCCTGGCTCTGTGAGATAGCTGGTGTTGGCTTGAACTTTGGCGATCGCGTCCTCACACAAAGCCTCGATCGCCATATCGCCATCTAGCCACTGGGCATTCAGCAGAGTCATCGAAGGCGAGATACCGCTAGCAGCAAACTCCTCAAGTAGTCGCTCTGTCCCAGTCTTGCTGCGATCGATTAAGGGCAGCGGCGGCGCGTAGGGTTGATGCGATCGCAGATTCCTAGCGCCTGGGGCAAACCCTACCGCTATAGGCACAGCGCCCAAACCGCTAAGCGGGGTTAGGGCTTGCGCTGTAACCTCTGTGCCAGTTGTGCCAGTTGTCAGACAAATGTCAGTTAATAGTTTGACGTTTGTATAACAGCTTGTCGTTTTTGTTATACAAACTGGGCTAAGCTGTATGGGTTGCTCCCCAAAGTGTGCAGCGGATAGGGATCCCAGATGCACATGGGTAACCACCTCGTTTGCAACCTCGTTTGCAGTCGGTGTGCCAGTTGAGGTAAAGTTTAGGGGTGGGGCATTCCCCGAACCTATTACTATCTCTGAATTGGACGAATTGACGACGTAAGAAGACATAAGACGACGGGGCGGTTGCCCTGTGAGCCTAATCCATAGATCCTTTCTCGCCGGCACAGCTTGGGAATCTATTATTAGGAAAATGTAAGACCTGAGAACCCAGCAATTGCTGGGTTTTTTCGTTGGGGGGTGCTAGCCCCTGAAACCCAATGTCCCTCAATACTAAAGCAAGTTAGGGTGCGATCGCGACACAAGCGCAAGGCGACTAGGGGCGATCGCACCTGGCACCATCAACTAAACCTGCCCCATATTCTTTTTGATAAGGCGGTACTCCAGCCCCAGCCTTATCAAAAATTCGACTTCTGAATTCTCGGATCGGGCATCCTCAGAAGCCGCCACAGAGATCGACTGCTTTACCTCAGGAGAAATTCGGTAGGTAGTGCTGACTGTTTCACGTTTTTTTCTGGCTGCCAAAGTTGAAACCATTTTTCGGTACCTCTTAATTAATTTAACCACGATGGTTATATTATGCCAGCGACTAACTAAAAGTGGTTACATTTTAACATCAGTTTTTGTTATACGTCTCTATAGCCTAGAACCCTTGTTACTTATGCTTTTAAGCCTGTTTAGGGGCTGCTGTTGGCATAAGAAATAGTGATTACACTTAGCCCCTAAAACGGTTGCACTTTGGTTTGGAATTAGCTATAACTGAGTCATGGGGAAAGCAAAGCAGCAAGTAACCATTCAACGACCAAAAGGGCATTGAAAACCAGTAAAGGCCATCGCTGGCAAAACCTGGTAAAACGGCTGAAAGCTATTCACTTCAAACACTTCAGAGGATTTCAAGGCTAAAAATGAAAACTACCACGCTACCAGAAACAACCACTAATGGCAGTAAGCATCAGTCTTTTGCCGCTGGGATCGATATTGGGGCAGCAAACACCAAAGTGTTCATGGAAACGATGGAAGTCGAGTTACCCAGCGCTTTAGACTGCCCAACTTCGATACCTGAGGCTCCGTTAGAAGGGGCTAAAGGTGGGTTTGTTCATTACCTGTCTGGCGATCGCGTTGACTTGATTGACCGTTACTGGTACGGCGGGGATACCGCTATCAAGGCAAGCCCCAAGGGTCATACAAAAGTTTCCGATGACGCAACAGACAACAAAATTTCGATGGGGTTGCAGCTTTTCCTAGCCTCTCTAAATCAGTCCACCCACCGCGATGTTTACAAAGTGAGAGTCGTTCTCTCTCACCACGATGCCAGCGAGGAGATTCGAGAGCGAATCACCAATGCGTTTACTGGAATCCATGAGGTTTTGCTAGGTCGCAGATCGAAACGAACCCTTATCCAGATCGATGTTTTGGGGGTTGTTAACGAGGGAATGGGGCTTGTTGTAAAGCAGCAACATCGGATTACTGAATCGGATGAGGTGATTGCCTTGGATTTAGGAGGACATAGCACCATCGCTACCGTCTTCGATGGGCGCGGGCAGTCGGTCGCTCGCAATCCAATCCAGATTGGGGTAATCGACTTGCTAGAGCGGATCTCAGTCAATCCATTAATGAGATCGCGCTGCAATGCCCAATGCGGCGATATCTCGCTATTGAGAGCTGCGCTAGAAAACCCTAAGAATCTCTATCAGTACGGGTTTGGGCAGAATTCTTTTGATATCCAAGACATCTATGAAGCTGAGTTGCAGGGCTGGATCGGTAGCACCCTGTCGAAAGCCACCAAGTCGGTAGAGAGTTACAGATCCCGCGCTAGCCACATGTACGCCATTGGGGGCGGCGTCCGGTTGCCCTACATAGCCGACTGCTTACGCGCCAAAGGGTTTGAGTGCTTGCCAGAGCCAGAGTGGATCAATGTTCAGGGACTCTATAAGCTAGCAGCCCAGGGGTCGGCATGACAGACACAAACAGCAGCAGCAGACGGGTTGTGATTCCCGAATCGTTGATGGGCTATTTGCGGCAGTACGGGGAAAAGTTTTCATGCGATGACCTCTCTGGGATTGTGATTCGAGTCATCCAAGATCACCAACTGCGCGGCCTTTCAACGGCTCTAGACCCTATCCCTCACGCCGCCCCGCCCTCATTGCAGGCGACAGCCCCGCCCGATGAAGTGCCACCAAGCCAGACGCCCCGTTTCAGTATCTAGCCCATGAAACTCCCATCCACCAGTAGAGCCAAGGGCAGGCCAATCAAGCGCAAGCAGCCTTTGCCTCACACCCAATTCAACCTTTTCACTCTGCCCAGCAAGTAGACAACCAAAAGGCGATCGCCCTCCGAGAAGAAAAACGATCGCCTAAACCCTTACCAGGTCTAGACCAATGATTGCACTGATTCGCAGACTTTTCGACATTCAGCTTTTGAGAAACGAAAACCAGCAGCTCAAAGCAGCGCTGGCGATCGCATACATAAGCAGCAATTTTGGGTGCTTCAACCGTAACGGTGGTGAATCCCACGGCACCACACTACTCAGTCTAGAGAGACGGCGCTGTGCTTCAGGGGAGCTGGTGATGATCTGTGCCGATATCGCTGGCATGGGTGCCCTGAATCAACGCCTGGGCGAGACAGTCGTAAACAGCAAGGTGAGGGGCTGCCTCAGATCCTTAGCATCAATGCGGGGTGTGGAGTTTACCGCCCAGCTAAATTCTGGCGACGAATTCGTCTTCATCGTTGACGGCTCTGACTCAGACGGCATTGTGCAGCGGATGCGCAGCCTGTTTGTTGAGGCTGGCTTCAGCGGCCTGTACGCCGCTGGCGGGGCGATTGACCCAAGCAAAACTTATGCCGAGAATGCCGATCGTTTGATGAACGGTGTCTACCTTTCAAAATCAGTCTAATCCCTTAAACCCATTACCCAAAGGAGCTTCAACGTGTATAACCACATCGGTTTTTATCTCGCCGCAAACGTCGCCCAGCCCCTAGCCAGACAGTTTGGCGATCGCCTTGAGCACATGACGAAAAACGTCAAGCTGCTTCTAATCAACGTTTTGAGCGGTGGGCTGCATGAGTTAGAAATCTGCCCTGCCATGGATGAGTACAGCTTCGTTACGTACTGCCACGAACAGGGAATGCCCGACGACCTGCTAGCGGACGTACTGCCCTTGCTGCAACTGTTTGACGAATATGACAGCAAAACCATTGAGACGATTTTGGTGGTGCTGGGGATGTCGTTGCAGCAATAGCTAATCAAAAGGCGATCGCCATTAACGCTGGCGATCGCCCTCACATGCCCGGTTCAAAACTACTCAAACAAGGACTACTCAATCATGTCTCAATTCAACGATAACGAAGCGCAGGACATCCTCAACCAAATACAAAGCGCAAGACTCAACGAAAGGCGCATCAGGCGCAACGAACACCTGGTAACCCTGGGATTCTTGGCAGTAATCATCCTGCTTCAAGTCAGCACCATTCTACAGATTAGGGCTATCCCTGTCAGTCGCGAGCTGCCCTTAGTGTTGGGGGTGAAGTAATGGACGCCACAAAGAAACAGTACCGGGCGATCGCCAGTTTAGACGGCTGCGATCGCCCCACATGTCCCAGTTCAGAAAACACCTAAACGAGACTCTACTATCATGCCCCAATTCAACGATGACGATCTATTTGAGCAAGCCTCGCAGCCTACCAACGCCAGGGCGCTCCCCTCTCTACCTGCTGGCGCAATGCCTTGGATTGTAGGCGCTGTGTGCCTGCTAGCTATCATTCCCGGCGTAATTGGTAGCCTGCCTGCAACGATGGCAGAGCGCGATCGGGTCAAAGCCGATTTAGACAATGTGGCCCAGCTCAAGGTTGATGCAATCTCTCAGGAATCGCTAGCGCAGATTGCAGAAGCCCGCTACATCAATGGGTGCCGCTTTGTGGTGAGCAAGCTTGACCCAACCCAGGCCGCCGCACTGGGTGAGGGCATCAACGTGGTAGACCGTGCCACTAACAACTACCTGCCGTCGGGCACAATCGCTTGTGACTTCGTTGGCAATACTGCCGTTCTGGAATCTATGGACTTAGATGGCGACGGCGTCCCCAACCCAGCTGCCACAGGTTTTGCATTTACAGGCAACGCGGCAATAGTCCAGCAAGCTATGCAGGCTGCTGGTTTTGAAGCTCAACTCAATAACCCTAGGAACTAATGAGACGTACAAATTCCCGACAAGATGACACCACCAGCGATCGCGAGTGGCCAGGAATCGGTGCTCGCGATCGCAATCGCAATCCCTATCCGTCACCAAAAAGCCCCACCCGCAAAGAGCACCCCACCGTGAATCGCAATCCCAATCCCACTGGAACCCAAACCGCGCCCGCCCATTCCCCCGTCTACCTAAAGGGTTTGGGGTGGGCAGCTAGCGCGGCGCTCATCATCTTTGCTTACCTAAACATCGGCCCTTATGAGCAAGCGATCCGGATGCTCTTCGGCTCTGGCGAGATTTCAGGGTTAGCAGCATTCATCTTGAGCATCCCAGTCCTAGGCACGATGATCCTAGGCGCTGGCAACTTAATTGCATGGGTGCTAGGTGCCACCCTGTGGGCGCTTCTACAGGGTTTGGAGTTGCTACCCATGCTGCTATTTAACAGCCGTCGCGCCCTTAAAGGAGTGATTGCAGCGGGTGAAAGAAGTGATGTGTTGCCAGTGAGTCGAAACGACGATCCGGCATTGGCAAGCCTCAAAAAAGCTTACAACCGCCTGCCTTACTCGCTTGTACGCAATTTCAGGGATGCTGCACTCTTTGCCTACTTGATCGATATCTGCATCTGCCTCAGAGTTTACCCGCCCGTCGATGGCGGCATTGACCAAGCACTTCTAATCCTCACTACAGGAGCTTTTCAGCTTGTGGATTGGGGCAATGTTGGCATGTTGTTGGTCACTCTGTTTGCGGTGGAAGCCTTGGTATGGCTGGCCTTAAGAATCTCAGAATTGCGATCCGCACTATCTGGAGGTGGCAACTAATGACTATTTTTAATGGCGCGATCGCAGCAAAGTCGATTGAAGATTGGGACGACTTGGCAAAGGAATCGGTTGAGTCCAGCGGTGGGCATCCTGGCCTACTAGGGATTCTGGGATTGGGTGCAGGGGTGCTGCTAGCCGGGTTAAGCCCCATTGCGGTGCTGGGGTTGATTCCTGCCGCTTGGGGAATCAAAAAAGCGATGGAGGTAAACGACAGGCGATCGCGGATGGATGCAGCCCTTGATATGGGAGCTTATGCCGCCGTGCTGCCGCAGCAAGCTTTAAGAGAATATGCCCAGCAATTCGGGATGGAGCAAGCGATCGCCCAAATCGACTGGGCAAAGCGTGCCGGGGTGCCGCTCTCTGAAGCTGCTGAAACACTTTTAGGGCGCTACAAGCAGAAATACAAAGCGCTGCCACCAGCCCTTGAGCCTATAGCTGCTCTTGAGGCACAGGCAATTGGCACGGCTACACAGCTTGGGGCGGTGGATGTGGCAGCGGTCGAAGTTGAGGATAGCCCGGTTGATGAGTGGTGGAATAGCTCCCCTGCCACAGCTCCCCAATCAGTTCAGACTGATGGCGATAGCTGGGGCGGCGCGTCGGTGGCGATCGCAGTAGCTCACCCAGTTAGCTACCTGATCGGCGATCGCCTGCGTACCAGCTTGATCGTGAGTGTCAGTGGCGGCGGCAAAGATATCTTGCTCAGCAATGCTCTAAGGGAATTTTTGAGCAAGCATCGAGGCTTCAAAGTGATCGTGATGGATTGCAAGGATGACGCCAAAGAAACTGGGTATTATGCAGGCTTGCCAAACGTCCGGCTGCATCGGCTCAATGTGGCGATCGCGTCTGATGGGGAGATTGCCGAATGGGTGGATCGTTGCCTAGAAGAGTTTCTGCAATTGCCAGAAAAGGCGCTGCTCATCTGCAATGAAGCCACCTTGATCCGTGCCAAGTCAAAGCGGTATGTTGACGTGATCAACGGCCTGGTTAGCTCTGGCGATAGCCGTGAGAAGTATTGCTGGGAAGCGGGGCAGTCGGCTCACCTGCTCGACTTGTGCATCAACGGCGCTGCCCGCTCTAGGCTCCGGCTGCTCATCATTGGCTTGAAAGGTGAAGAGCAGCAGATATCAGCCGTGCTTCGGGCGCAGTGTGTTGACGATACCGCTCGGAGCATGAGCGATATCAAAGGGCAGTTAATGCGATCGCCAGTAGGCCGCGCTTGGTGCGATGGGATGCGCTGGTTTCCTATGCCAGAGCTGGAAAATCACAGCGGCTACAACCGCGATAAGCGATCGCCTATTGCCCCAACTACGCCCAAAAAAATGACGACAGCAGAGACGCGAGAAGCACTGGAAAAAAGTTTCCACAGCCCGGAAACATTTCCGGATGAGGGCGGAAAAAGCCCGGAAACGACGGGAAACATTTCCGGGCACGGCGGAAATTTCCCAGAACCACCGGAAATGTTTCCCCGCGTTTCCGGGATCGGCGGAAATCGGGAAACCCAATGGGAAAAAGAGTTTCCCGGTTCTGAAGACGACGGGAAACATTTCCCGGAAACATTTCCGGAAACGCCGGGAAATGAATTTCCACTAGTAAAAGCCGTATATCTGGCAGTAAAGGCGGAAATGGAAACCGGGAAATCTCGAACCGAAATTGTTCAAACTTTATTGGAGTGCAAGGGGAGAAAATACAAAGCTGGGTGCGCTTGGTTTGACGCTCTACTTCAAAAGTTTGAGCCTCAGTAAGGCGATCGCTACACCAGTCCGAATTCGGCCTGGGCACGCCGCTAAACTGCCCAACTCTCAGCAAACCGAACCCAGGATACAAATTGGAATTCCAAGAAGAAGCCGAAGAAGTAATAGACAAAATGCTGTTTTTCAAGCTCCAAGAGCGCGACGCAAAACAGCAAGTAGCTCTCTACCGTCCAGTCTTCAGACCTGCATTTTACGGACTTGGAAACTCTAAGATTATCAGGCCGACCGGGATGATCATCTCGCAGAAGGTCGCAGGCAAATGGGATTACAGCGCAGAAATTCAGGAGATGGAACTTGAGCTTAAATTTTTGAAGGACAAGTTTAAAGTCTCAAACCAGCCGATAAACTTTGGCGAGATGACCGAGATTTTCAAACTGCCGTAGACGCGATCGCCCCAATAGAAAAGCCTCAGCAACTCGCTGGGGCTTTTTGCTGCATGGATGCAGACCGCCACACTGTAGACTTGTCTATACAAACGTATAGAAGGGGCTGGATGAGTGAATCAAAGTTGGCAACATTCAAGTTAGATGGCGATCGCTGGCAAGCATTCCAGGAGAAGGCAGCTCAAAGCGATCGCACGGCATCGGAGCTGTTGAGGCAATTTGTAGACGGGGTGATAGACGGCAGCATAGACACCGCGATTGCCCCTGCTAGATGGGGATTAGAGCAGCTAGAATCTATATCCAGCATGGAAAAACGTATAGATTCTATTGGCGGCGTAGAGCAACGGATAGAAGCACGGTTGCAGCAATTTGAAGGGGAGCTGCTGGGAAAGTTGAGAGCCTGATCAAGGGTCAGGCGATCGCATTGCAGGCCGTACCCAGAGCGGTGAAGCCCAGGGCATCAACTGCCGCTGTGCCTACTGCCCTTGTGGATGGCGAAGGATTGAGCGCTCGCGCCCTGGCGTCTAGGTTGGGGTGTCATCATTCCAGCTTGGGAGATTGGGATAGGCGATCGCCCCAGTCCCTAGCAGCCGAATCGCAAGCCCGAGATCCACAGGGTAGGGCATGGCAGCGGCAGTCCGATGGCAAATACTACCAAGCGGCTTCCATGGGGCAAGTTCAAAGGCATTGACTGTATGCCTTTGCCCTTACTTGGGGTCATCCCATGGGACAAGTCCTTTTCGTCCTTATGCTTTTAGCGGGTCTGAAGTTGACGCGATCGCCATTGCACTTGCTCTGGCTAGCGTAAAACGTGCTAGCAGGACTTTACACGATCCAAAGTATTAACCCATCGTGAAAAGTAGCCCCCTTCCTATCAATCCGCTGGGCTTTTTGCCGCATGGATGCAAGGCAAAATCGCTGGACTAAAGCTAGTCCAGAGCGAAACTGGCACATTCTATATGTAGCAAGGGTTTGAGCCGTTTAGTCCTTTGAGTAGTTGCCATTACAGCAACTAGTCAAGCGCCTGAAACCATTGATAGGCAAGGGTTTCATTTTGGCTTTGAGATGACTGGACTAACTCAGGACTAAAAGCCAGATTTCACACCTGATTTAGCCCGGTCGGTTAGTCCCATTTTTAAGGGCTGAATGTGCCAGTTCGGCAAATTTGCTGCATGGAATAGGGCGGCTGCCCGATGGCAAATACTACCAAGCGGCAAATTAATCGGAGAAGCTGCGACGCTTCTTGGTCGGGGTAGGGGCTGGATCTACTTCTGTGGCGATCGCTTCCACTTTTACCGCTGGCTTTTCCCTCGCCAGCTTTTCAGCGATCGCAGCCCTCACCCACTCCGAACGGTTTGGCAGCGATCGCACGATTGCATCAATTTCTATTGGCAGCATGACGCTGATGGGTGCCTGCTTTGATTTCGTGCCCACGCCTGCACTCTCAAACCGGGTCAGGTAATCGCCTCTGTTTTCACTCACGATAGGGTACCGCTACACAACCCCTACATCATAGCCCATATATATATGGTTTTCTGCACGATACCTTTATATGCTTCTGCACGATACCTTTATATGCAATCCCGTATATATGTGGCATTGCAGCCTATAATAGAGACAAGAGAGGGCAGCCGCCCCAAGAAACCCCAAACATAGGAAAGGCATGAGCGAAAACAATAGAGACGGTTTACTCGACTACTCAACATTGACTGATGATCAGCTTGAAGATCACCTGCAATCAATCGAAGCCGAACTGACGCTGATCAAGGCAGAGCAGGAGAACCGCAGAAATGCGAGCAAGGGAGAAGAAAGCATCATGGAACTGGCTAATACAACTGGCTGCGATGGAAAGGTTCAGGGGCATGGGCTAAGCATCGACTGATCTGCTATCGGTTAAGGGCAGCTCTGGAGCTGCCCTTAACCCTGCTAAATGATTTGCTTAACTTTTAACTAAAAGTTGAGCAGACGCAAAGAGACCTAGACCAATTATCAAAAGGTTCAGCCATGCCACCATCACAGCCCCAATCACTGAAAGTTGAGCAAATAGAAAACATGGGAGACATTCTCGCCTTCCCTTCCAAAAGCCCGCTCAAGTCGGTGCCATCGAAGAAAGGCAATTCTCCCAACAAAGGGCATAAAGAAACCGGACGTACACGGGAATATCTCACCATCTCTGAGATGGACACCCTGCTAGCAGCGGCAAAGAAAAGCGATCGCAATGGCAGCCGCAACTACATGATCTGCCTGCTCGTCTATCGGCATGGTCTGCGAGTGAGCGAGGCTGCTGACCTGCGCTGGTCAGATGTTGACTTTGCCAGTGGGACGATGCTAGTCCGTAGACTCAAAGGCTCAAAAGATTCTACCCAGCCTGTGAGTGGGGATGAAATCAGAGGTCTTAGGAAACTTCAGAGAGAACAAAAGGACTCACCCTTCATCTTCACCAATTCGCAAGGCTCCCCAATGGCTAGCACGGCGATCGCCAGCATGGTTAAGCGACTGGGTGAGGGGTTGTTTAGCTTTCCTGTTCATGTTCATATGTTGCGTCACGCTTGCGGCTACTACCTCGCCAACAAGGGCATCGACACCCGCACCATTCAGGACTATCTAGGCCATCGCAGCATTGCCAACACCGAAAGGTATACCGCGCTGGCAGCAGGCAAGTTTAAGGGTCTGTGGGACTGATCAAGTGAAAATTGCGCTACCCAGTGCGATCGCCCCATTTTTCGGGGCTGAATGTGACGGTGTGCCAGTGTGACAGTTGGGCAGAATTTGTTATACAGACTCCGCTGTTATACGCGATCGGCCTGCTTTTAACGTCGGACGTTTGTCGGACAAGGTGGGCTGTCGGACGTTTGTCGGACAGCATTTATTATCCGCTTGGGCGATCGCTGGTCGGTGAAGCAAAATCGTCTTATGTAAATGCTTCTTTCAGGAATCGTTCATTTACATAAGATAGTTTTGGTTCGTTGCCACGGCCTCAACAATGCCCGCTTCCATCCCCATCTTCACGCTGGCGATCGCCCTTTAGCCTTTAGCCCCTGTTTTGGGTAGTGCTGACTTGTCCCACATGAGGGCCAGCAGCTCTTTGGCTAGTGCTGCTGGCGAGCCAATGCCGCGCAAGGTCTTACGTTTGCCTTTGAGCATTAGTTCAATGCGATCGCTTTTTTGCTCTAGCAGTTGGTCGATTGCCTTATCGATCTCGCCATATTGCAGCCAAAGGGAGTTTACGGTACTGGTTTGCCCGATGCGGTTGCATCTATCCTCCGCTTGCTCCATATCGCCCGGTGTCCATGGTCTATCGACCAAAATTACATAGCTAGCTGCGGTGAGGGTGATACCTACTCCGCCTGCCTTGATAGTCCCGACGAACACCTTTGATTTGCCCGATTGAAACCTGTCAACCACGCCCTGCCGTTGATCCACGGGAGTCCCACCAGTGAGCAATTCGCCGCCTAATTCGGCATGGATTGCCTTGGCTGATTCAAGAAACTCTGTGAAAATCACCACCGACTGCCCCTGCTCTAATAGCTCTTGAGCCAATGCGATCGCCGCTGCCGCCTTATATTCAGAGCCAATCTTTCTCAAGATGTTCAGGGTGACTAACGCTTCGGCATTGCCATCCACCTCACCCCTTTCGGAGCGATCGCGATAATCCTGAATCAGCTCATCAATCTTCCCTCTGTAGGCTTTGGCGGCAGAAGCCTCTAGCGCCACTGGGATCTGCTGCCGGATCTTGGGCGGCAGATTAATGCATTCACTTTTTTTGCGGCGCAACATCACATCTTCGGTTAGCTTGGCTAGCTCATTCAGATGGGCGGCTCCGGTGACATCCCAAGCGGTTCGCCCATTGCCAATGCTTTTTTGGTGAGCATTGCAAAAATATTCTTGGTAGTGACCCTTATCCCTTGCCAGCGAATGGCTACAGGCCAAAAGTAGCGGCAGTAGATTGATGGGACGACCGTTTTTGATCGGCGTTCCTGTCAAGCCCCAAAATGATAGGCATTGTGGCGACAGCGCTAGCTCTAGCGCTGCCTTTGTTCGTGCTGAGCGGCTGTCCTGCATGTAGTGGCACTCATCAGCTATCAACACGTACTGCTGGGTTTGGAGGGGCTTGGGCAATTTCGCCCATGAGAAAACCTCAATTGAGATTCCGACGCCCTGTGCTTCTCTTAGCCAGTTGTCTTTCAAGGAAGCTGGGCAAATTACAAAGATAGGACACCCGTGTACTGCCGCCATAGCCTTGGCAGCGACCAGCGCAGATATGGTTTTGCCCAGCCCCATATCATCAGCTAGGATGCATCCTGGCAAAATGCCACCGCCTTTGTGATAGGCAAGCAGCCATCGGATGGCTTCCTTTTGGTGAGGGAATAGGAAGCGGTGTGGGAAATATCCCGGCAGCGGCTCTTCTAGCTTTGCCGCCTCAATGAGGTGGATAATGCCTGCCGCTGCTTCTGTAGCTCTGGCGAATTCAGCAGCGCCCTGGCGAGCGATCGACTGTTCGATTTCAGGGGCGATCGCAAACTTCTCTAAGTCTTCCCCGAGGCCAGCTAGCAAAGCCTTCGTGCTACTGATAGGAAAATTCCACGACTTTTTTATCTTATCCCAGGAATATTGTGGGACTGATTTATAGATAGAAGTGTCGATGGCTCCATAGGGGCTATACACGGCAACTGTCTTGCCATGCAGCTCAATCCGATAGCCAGGGGTCAAGCCATCCGCTGGCTTAGATGGGGCGATCGCTTCATGAGTCGTCATCACAGGCACAGACGCCTCGACAGGCACGATCTCAAGAATGGCTCGAATCGGCTGATTGCGGAGTTTAGTAAATGCCGCCTCAATATTGGGCAGGCGATCGCTCGCCATTTTGAACAGGTGCGGAGAGGTTGTGCCGATCCTCGCCACGCCGTAATCAAAGTCCAGCAATCGACACTGCTGCCTCAACATCATTTGGGTACTAAGCGGCGTCACTAGAGCCAGCGCCTCTTGCCAGAGGAAATTTAGGAGAGCGCGTTTAGGCGGCTGAGGCGGTGTGAGGGGCATAGCTTTTTGTCCTCTGTGTATGCTACCATTGTACTGCAAATCACAGTAAGCAGCAATGGCTAAGGTTCCTTTGACGGTTAGGATTGAGGGTTTTGAGATGGCAACATTAAAGGAGTTTTGTAAGCTGTCTGGCCGGACTCAAAGTGATGTTATTCGAGAGCTAGTTCGCGGCCTCAGAAGCTCATCGGAGGATGGTAAAACTGGGGCTGATTGGTGGCCTTCTGGTTTGGTGGGGTGTGAGATGGGTGAGGGTGCGGTTGATTAGCTGGCGATCGCGATTTTGAGGATGTGGGGCGGAACTGTCTTGAGGTTTTCTCGGTTTTCAGGGCAGAGATCGATATTTTCGTGCCACCATCTGATGTCTCTGAGGTATTCGGGGGATGGCCAGCCGTCCGGGTCTGGGGGTGGGGATTGGGTCGTATCCTTCATTTCTATATAGGATTCCTTATTAGAAATGGAGGATACGCGCTCTTCTAGCCCCTTTTTATAGGCTTCCAGCAGCCGAACTCGAAGTGGATCGTCATGCCCCTCAACCTGGTAGATGCGATCGTTGGTTTGACCCCTAGGGCCAGGGCGGCTGGTTGAGACGGCATTCAGCCCCAAGCGCTTCACTAACCGATTGCAGATATCGACTGGCGATTGCCCCTCGTTGATATGCAAGGAAAGATAGGTGGCGATCTCTTTCCTGAGTCGCAGGCAGGCCACCTTCACCGCGATCGCCCGCTTGTCGGAGTTTTGATACTCCCCACCACCGACCAG
>Ga0335397_10005867_pt1 | contig 15967 bp, 16 predicted proteins | sample MAT04_FD_205740 | JGI IMG/M metagenome (GOLD analysis project Ga0335397, IMG submission 205740) | Freshwater microbial communities from Lake Fryxell liftoff mats and glacier meltwater in Antarctica - MAT-04 (spades assembly) (version 2) ... | reverse complement strand
TCGCTGAAGTCTTGGTGGCCTGGCGTGTCGAGCAGGTTGTACTCGATGCCGCCGTAGGTGAAGTGCAGCACGCTCGAGGTGATCGAGATGCCGCGCTTCTTCTCGAGCTCCATCCAGTCGCTCGTCGCAGACTTCTGCGCGCGCCGCGCCTTCACCGCGCCCGCGGTGTGAATCGCGCCTCCGTAGAGGAGCAGCTTCTCCGTGAGCGTGGTCTTACCCGCGTCGGGGTGAGAGATGATGGCGAACGTACGTCGCCGCTGAGACTCGGTGGACATGGCGCGGCCGGGTGTATGGATCGCGAACGGGTAGGGCGCTTGTGAGCAGCGCGACGCGAGAGGTGCGCAGCGCTCAGAAGCGGCGGGCGTTGGTTAGCACTTCGACTTCTGCCGAGTCGGACCTCGTGATGAGGAAAAGACTCACCAGTGACGCTCCGATCGCGATCACCGCGCCGCCGATCATCAGCGGCACGCTGAGTGTGCTGCGGCAGGAGCCGGACGAGCAGTCCTCCGAGCCCGCGCTGAAGCTCACGACAAGCAATCCTGCGCCAAGGACGTTGCCGCCGATGAGCGTGATCCACCCGGCCAGCCGTGTCCCCGACTGGTCGTCGTAGCGAAGGTCGAGCGTCGTGTCGCCGCTGAGCAAGATCGGCGCGCCCGCGCGAACCGCGCGATTGTCTTCCAGCGCAACGCCTAGCTGGTAAGTACCTTCGACGATCTCGGTATCGCACGGCGCGTTGCAGAGGACGCTGAACTGGTCGATGTACGCCATGCCGACGGAGTTGCCGGTCTGCACGATGACCGTGTCCGTCCCCTGTAGTCGCTGCAGCGAGAGCCCCGGCTGATCGGACCGCACGTGTACGCGTGCGGCACCAGTGCGCGTCGCTGCCACTGGAATCGCGACCGGAATCTGGGCGGCCTCTGCGACGACGGGCACGCTCGTCGGCAGCGGAGCAGGAGCTTCCGGCCCGGCAAATTCGACCGCGTCCGCTGGGTACGTGCGCGTCTCGCCAGTCTGCAGCAGCACGACGACTCGCGTCGGTGACCGCTCGACGAGCGTACCGCGGAGAAAGGTCCCGTCGCGTAAGCGGACGACGTCCGGTGGGGTGCTCGTCTGCGCGAGCGCGAGCGACGGGACGCACAGCGCGGCCGTCAACACGGCAGCGGCGGCAAAGCGGAGAGTGATTCGCATCGGCGACGAGTATCACAGGTGGCGCCGAGGTCGCGAGGGGCGCGCGTACGAGCGCGCGTGTCACGTGCGCTGCGTGTGCGTCGTTCGCGTCGCAGCGCGTGGCATCTCCGCTCGTCATGTTGCGTTGCGCACTCCGAGCATCGACGCCGATTGGCCAGAGTGACGGCGCGGGCGGACGCGCCACCCTTCGATCGACGCGATGGCGTCGCGCGCTTCGCTCGAGACGCGCCACCAGCCACGGAGCATCGCGTCGTCGGTGGCGGCGGCGCGGCGTAGCGCGGGGAGCGCTCGGCGCACGCGCATGGCGCGGAGCGCGAAGGCGCACCAGAAGCGCACTTCGGGGGACGCGTCGCCGAGGCCGCGGAGCGCGGCGGCGACTGCGCGGCGACGACGCGGCCCATCGACGTCGAGGCCCTCGGCGCAGAGGCCGCGGATCGCGGGGAGCTCACGCTGATCGCCCAGGCACGCAATCAGCCCTTCGGCGCCGCGCGCGTCTCGATCGCGGAGATGCGCGAGCGCGTAGTGCGCTTTGCGTCGCAGGTGGTGCTTCGCTTTGCAGCAGCGCGATGCAGCGCCGCTGTGCGACGGCGCCGCCGAGCATCGAGAGAGCTGCAACGCCGCTGTTGCCTGCAGGCCGTCCGCGGGCTGCAACGCGGTCGCGAGGCGCGGCACTGCGATGCGTCTGCCGTAGCCCGCGATCAACCGCAGCGCGATGTCGGCCGACACGCCGGTGATGCGCACGGCGGTCGTAGGATTCCCGCCGAACGACACGCGCCGCGACGCGCCAGGACGTAGGCGCGCGCCGAGCTGCGCGTCGGCCTCGTAGACGTTGAGATGTGGGAATGCGCCGTCGCCGCGGTAGTGAAACACCGCCTCCGCGATGGCGAGCCCGAGCGCGACGCCGAGCATCATCTGCAGCAGCGCGACCGCGATGCGCGACCGAGCGGCTTCTTGCGCTTCGGCGCGCGCGCCGCGGTCCGGGTTCTTCCCGGCCGCGTACCGAGGTCGATGCCCAGTCGCCGCTACGGGACCACGATCTCGACCGCGAGATACGTGGGACGCCGTGCGCCAGCTGCGCCGCTCCGCAGGCGCGATTGCCCGGCCTCGACGCGCAGCTCGTAGGTGCCCGGCGCGAGGCCGCGCAGCGCGTACGTCAGCTGATGCGTACAGGTGCAGCTCGCGGTCGGGACGTTGGGCACCAGATAGCCGGTGAGCGTCACCGGCGTAGATCGACCAGCGCCTTGGCGCGCGCTCACGCTGACGCGAAATTCGGGCGGCGGCGCGCAGTAAAAAACGTAATTCTGCAAGCGAATACGCACGACGCCGCGCCGTACACTCGCGCTCAGCGTCATCGGCTCGGGCTCGCGGCCGCTTGGGATCTCGCCGCACGAGCCGCTCAGCCGCTCGAGCGTCGGCGCCGCTGCAGGTGCCGGCTGCGCAGTCGCGGGTGTGCCGCCGACCAAGAGGCACAGCCCGAGCGCGAAGGGGAGAGATCGGAGCCGATGCATTTTCGCCCAGCATGGACGACGCGCAGGGCCTCGGCATTCTGCTATCGTCGCCGCCCGTGACACGGCGCGCGCGAGTCGAGCGAACGACAAAAGAGACGCGAATCCGCGTCGAGGTGGACCTCGATGGCAGCGGCACGTACCGCGTCGCGACTCCGCTGCCGTTTTTGTCGCACATGGTCGAGCAGCTCGCGCGGCATGGCCTGCTCGATCTCGTCGTCGAGGCCGAGGGCGACACGCAGATCGACGGGCACCACACGACCGAAGATCTCGGCTTCGTGATCGGCAAGGCGGTCGCCGATGCGCTCGGCGATCGCGCGGGGATCAGGCGCTACGGCTCGGCGACCTTGCCGATGGACGAGGCGCTCGTCACCGCGGCGCTCGACTTGTCGGGGCGGCCATTCTTCGTGTGGAAAGTGCCGCTGCCGAAGGCGAAGATCGGCGACTTCGACACCGAGCTCGCCGAGGTCTTCTTCGAGGCGTTCGCGCGCGGCGCGCAGTGCAATCTCCACGTCGTGCTGCACTCGGGCGAGATCTTGCACCACATCGTCGAGGTCTCGTTCAAGGCGCTCGCGCGTGCGCTGCGCGAGGCCACCGAGCTCGATCCGCGCGCCCTCGGAGCTGTCCCGTCGACCAAAGGGACGCTGACGGAATGAGCGCGGCGCCTCGCAAGAACAGCGGGACGCGCGCCGCATGAGCGCGCGCGAAGTCGTCGTCGTCGACCTCGGGCTCGGCAACTTGCGCAGCGTCGCGCGAGCGCTCGAGCGCGCCGATGCGCAGGTCACGGTGTCCGGTGACGTCGACGTGTTGCGTCGCGCGGGGCGCCTCGTCGTGCCAGGGCAGGGCGCGTTTCGCGACTGCGCGGCTGCGCTCGACGGCGCCATGGGTGAGGTGCTGCGCGAGCGCATCGCGGCGGGGACGCCGTATCTCGGCATCTGTCTCGGCATGCAGGCGCTGTTCGCGAGCAGCGAAGAGGCGCCAGGCGCCGCAGGGCTCGGCGTATTCGCGGGCAGCGTGCTGCGCTTTCCCGCGGACCTCAGCGAGGCCGAGTCGCACGCGCGCTTGAAGGTGCCGCACATCGGCTGGAATGAGGTGCGCGGCGCACATCCGCTGTTGCCGGAGAGCGCGTGGTTCTACTTCGTGCATTCTTTTTACTGCGCGCCGGAGGACACCTCGCTGATCGTCGGCACTGCGGACTACGGCGACATCTTCTGCGCCGCGATCGCGCGCGACAACGTGTTCGCGTGTCAGTTCCACCCCGAGAAGAGCCAAGACGCGGGCGCGGCGGTGCTCGAGCGCTTCCTCGCCGGCAGTCGCTGGGAGGCGGGACGATGGAGCTGAAGTCGGAGCCCCGTGGCATGGAGCTGATCCCGGCGATCGATCTGCTCGGTGGGCAAGTCGTGCGCCTGCATCAGGGAAACTACGCCGCGGCCACGGTCTACGGCGACGATCCGAGCGTCTGGGCCAAGCGCTTTCACCAGGCTGGCGCGACGCGGCTGCACGTCGTCGATCTCGACGGCGCGCGCGATGGCGTGCCGGGCAACGTCGCGGCGATCGAGCGCATCCTCGCCGCTGCACCGCTGCGCGTACAGATCGGCGGCGGCGTGCGCACGCGTGAGAGCGCGGAGCGCTGGCTCGGCGTTGGCGCGGAGCGCGTCGTGCTCGGCACCGCGGCGGTGCGCGATCCAGCGCTGGTGCGTGAGCTCTGCGCAGCGCATCCGGGCGCGGTCGTCGTCGCGATCGACGCGCACGGCGGCGAGGTGAAGGTCGAAGGCTGGCTCGAAGGGACGGGCCTCCGCGCGGCCGAGCTCGCGCGCGAAGTCGATGGCTGGGGCGTCGCCGCGGTGCTGTTCACCGCGATCGAGCGCGATGGCACCAGCGAAGGCCCCGATGTTGGCACGACGGCGACGCTGCAGCGATCGCTGCGCGCGACGGTGATCGCGTCGGGCGGAATCGGCGCGCTCGCGCACCTCACCGCGCTGCGTGAGGCCGGCGTGCGCGCGACGGTTTGTGGCCGCGCGCTCTACTCGGGCGCGTTCACGCTCGCCGAGGCGTTCGCCGCCTGCGGTCCACAGGAAGACCTGTAGTGCTCGCCAAGCGCATCGTGCCGTGCCTCGACGTGAAGGATGGGCGCGTCGTCAAAGGCGTGCGCTTCGAAGGTCTGCGCGACGCCGGCGATCCGGTCGAGTGTGCGGCGCGCTACGACGCCGAGGGCGCCGACGAGATCACGTTCCTCGACATCACCGCGTCGAGCGACGAGCGGCGCATCTTGCTCGACATCGTCGAGCGCACTGCGGCGACGGTGCGCGTGCCGCTCACCGTGGGCGGCGGCGTGCGTCAGCGCAGCGATGTTCGTGATCTGCTCCACGCAGGCGCGGACAAGGTGTCGATCAACACCGCGGCGATCACCGATCCGGACCTCGTCGCGACCGTGAGCGCGGCGTACGGCGCGCAGGCGATCGTCGTCGCCATCGACGCGAAGCGCGTGAGCGCCGACGGCGAGGCTCTGCGCTGGGAGGTCTTCACGCACGGCGGCCGCCGCGCGACTGGGCTCGACGCGATCGACTGGGCGCGGCGCGTCGTCGCGCTTGGCGCCGGCGAGATCCTCCTCACGTCGATGGATCGCGATGGCACGCGCGATGGCTACGATCTCGCGCTGACCCGCGCGGTGGTCGACGCGGTGAGCGTCCCGGTGGTCGCTTCCGGTGGCGTCGGCGCGCTCGAGCACGTACTCGAAGGCCTCGTCGCGGGTGGCGCGGATGCCGCGCTCGCGGCGTCGATCTTTCACGATGGGCAGCACACGGTGGGCGAAGTGAAGCGGTTTCTGGCGGCGCACGGCGTGCGCGTGCGTCCGGCCTCTGGAGGAGCGCAGTGAGCGATCTGCTCGGCATCACCATCGACGATCTGGTCGCCGCGCTGAAGCGCCGGCGCGCGCCGCTGCCATTCGAGATCGGCGCGTTCGTCGCGCTGTCCGTATGCGACGCCCTCGCGAGCGCGCCAGCGATCGTGCACGGCCGCGACGTGCGGATCGCACCGGACGGAACCGTCAGCGTCTTCGTGCCGCCGAACAGCGCGAGCGACGAGGCGTCGGCGCGCTCGCTCGTCGCGCTGCTCGCGCAGATGTTGGTCGCGGCGGGCCCGGGCGTGCCGTACGTCCTGCTCTCGCTGACCGATCGCGGACCGCCGGATGGCAGCTGGCGCGTGGCGCGCGTGCGCGACGAGCTCGAAGCGGCGCTGGTGCCGCTCAATCGCGGCGCCTCGCAGCGCGTGCTCGCGCGGCTCGTCCGCGAGGCGTCGCGCGAGCAGCGACCGAGCTCGATGCCGCCCGCGCCCGAGGCTCCTTCACTCGACGCGCTCGACGACGATCTCGATGCGCTGCTCGGCGGTGGGCCGCCCTCTGCGCGTCCCGCAGCGGCGGCGCCCGCTCCTGTGGTGCTCGACGACGACCTCGACGCGCTCCTCGATCGCGGTCTCGCGTCTGCGCCGCCTGCACCGACGCCCGATTTCTGGGGCGCAGCGGCGGCGGTCGAAGAGCCGTCGGCGTTCGACCGACCGACGCGTCGTCGCGAGCGCGACTCGCTCGACGATCCGCGCGCGCCGGAGAGCGACGACTACGAGTCGGACGCGCCGTTCGATACGCTCGCGGGCGCGCCTGCGCCGCCCCTCGATGACGACACGGCGAACGCTGACGAGCCCACCGGCGCACACGCCACCGGTCGCCCACCCGCCTTCGAATACGGCGCCTCAGCGGACGAGTTCGAGCCCGCGCCCGCGCCTCGGCGTCCCGAGCTGCAGCGCGAGATCACGCAGGATGTGCCGCTCGAAGAGCTGCGCTTTCCGCCGCCCGCGCGCCTTCCGTCGGAGGCAGGCGGGCAGCGCGCGCCGTCGGCGAAGGCCGTCGCTGCTGCGCCACGCCGAGCTGCTGCGCGCGAGGCGATCGACAGCCCGGTCCCGCCGGCGCCCGCCGCCACTGCACCGCGCGTCGTCGCCGATCGCCTCTCGCTCGATGGCTTCGACGACGCGCCGAAGAAAGGGAAGGGCGCGCTCTACGCCGTGCTCGCGCTGGTCGTGTTGTTCGTCGTGCTCGCCGGGGGCGTCTACACGTTCCGCCCAGACGTGCTCGATCGTCTGCGCGGTGCGCCCGATCCGGCAGAGGAGGCGGCCGCGCGACTCGCCGATGAACATCGCCGCGCGCAAGACGAGATCAACGCGCGCGCCGCCGCACGCTTCGGCGATCTGCTGGTGCGCAGCACACCCGATCGCACGCAGGTGCTGCTCTACATCGGGCGCGGTCCCGCGGTCGCGAAGGATCTGCCGGTCGGCGTCGCCCACGAGTTCATCGTGCTCGCCGATGGCAAAGCCTCCGCGCGCGCCGTCGTGGCACCCGATGCCGACTGGGAGACGACCCCGGAGGGCAAGCGTTACGAGCTCGCGATGATGGCTGGCGACGCCAACGTCAGCTTCGACCTCCTCGACCTTGGCCCGACGAAGCTGCCGCGCGAGGTCGGCACCCCGGGCACCGATCTCGGTCAGGTGCGCGTCATCACCGCGCCGCGCGGCGCCAAGGTCTATCAGCTGATCGGCTTCACGCCGGACGTGCGCATCACCGACCTGCGCACCGACGACGCCGTCGAGCTCGTCCTGTTCGCCGAGGGCTACGTGCCGCAGCGCACCGTCGTCGGACCAAGCGATTGGCGCGACGAAGGTGGCGAGCGCGTCGCCGAAGTGAACGTCACGCTGGTCGAGCGCCCAACGCGTCGCCGCTGACTCATCGCTTCGCACAGCTCTTCAGTGCGCGGCAGCGCCGCCGACTGCGCCGCCGCCTGCGTGCGCGACGACGTTCTCGACTTCGCTGCGAATCTCCGCGAGCCGCGCCTCGCTCTGCGCCTCGAAGCGCAGAACCAGCACCGGCTGCGTGTTGCTCGCGCGCACAAGTCCCCAGCCGTGCTCGAATTTCACGCGCGCGCCGTCGATGTCGGCGACCTCGTGTGTCGCTTGGTAGTGGCGCAGCACCTTCGCGACGACGTCGAACTTCACCTCGTCCGCGCACTCGACGCGCAGCTCGGGGGTCGCGTAGGTCTTCGGGACGTCGGCGAGCAGATCGCGCAGCGTGAGCTTGGTGTTCGAGAGGATCTCGATCAGCCGCAGGCTCGCGTAGATCGCGTCGTCGTAGCCGTAGTAGCGATCGGCGAAGAACACGTGGCCGCTCATCTCGCCGGCGAGCAGCGCGTGCTCTTCCTTCATCTTCTTCTTGATGAGCGAGTGGCCGGTCTTCCACATGATCGGCCGGCCGCCGTGCGCTGCGATGTCGTCGTAGAGCGTCTGCGAGCACTTCACCTCGCCGAGCACCGCCGCGCCCGGGCGTGACGCGAGCACCGCGCGCGCGAAGACGATCATCAGCTTGTCGCCCCACAGCGTGTCGCCCTCCGCGGTGATCACTCCGATGCGATCCGCGTCGCCGTCGTACGCGATGCCGAGCTCGTGGCCCTGCGCGAGCACGCGCGTCGTCAGCAGCTCGAGGTTCTCCGGCTGCGAGGGATCGGGGTGGTGCACCGGGAAGTTGCCGTCCGGCTCGATCAGCAGCGCTTCTGGCGCGAGGCCGACCGCTTGAAACGCCGCGAGCGCGGCGTGACCACCCGCGCCGTTGCCGGCGTCGAACGCGACCTTCACGTCGGTGCGGCCGAGGCGAATGTTGCCCTTCATGTACGCCGCGTACGCGGGGATCGGATTGCGCTCTTCGACGCGTCCACCCGGTGCGCGAACGAAGTCGCGGCTCTCGATCATGCGGCGCAGCGTCTGAATGTCGGCGCCGAAGAGCGACGCCTTGCCGGTCATCATCTTGAAGCCGTTGTCGTTCGGCGGGTTGTGGCTGCCCGTGACCTGCACACCGCCATCGAGATCGTAGAAGTGTACGGCGAAGTACATCAGCGGCGTCGGCTGCATGCCGATGTCGAGAAGCGTAAGCCCCGTCTCGAGCAGGCCTTCCGTCAGCGCCGCGTGGAGGCGCGGCGACGACAAGCGACAATCCCGACCGAGCGCGATGCGGCGCTGATCCGCGCGGTGGAGGAACGTGCCGATCGCGCGGCCGAGGTCGCGCGCGAGCTCGTCGGGCAGATCACGGTCGGCCACGCCGCGGATGTCGTACTCGCGAAAGACGTTCGGGTTCACGATGCTCATGGCGGGTCTCCGTGGGATGCGAGGCGACTAGGAGTGCGCTGGGAAATGACCGTGGATGGATCTCGGAGCGCGACGTGGTCGCTCGTGGCGTTGGCCGACTGAGGAATACCATAGGTATTTCGCAGGGAGGACGACGCCGCGAGCGGCCGCGTCCCGCCCGAGAGGCGACGCGACGCATTTCCCAGCGCACTCCTAGAGCTTGTCGAGCGAGCCGCGCGCACGGAGCGCATCGACCACGGCCCGCACGTCCTGCGCGCGCTCGCGCGGCATGACGAGCAGTGCGTCGGCGGTGTCGACGACGACGAGGTCGGTCACGCCGACGAGCGCGACCACTTTGCCGTGCGGCGCGAGCACGTAGTTGCGCTCGCAGTCGACGGTGACCGCGTCGTGCGGGACCGCGTTGCCGGCGTCGTCCTTGCTGGCGAGTTCGTACGCCGTCGTCCACGAGCCGACGTCGGACCAGCCGAAATCACCGGGCACGACGGCGACCTGCTCGGCGCGCTCCATCACGCCGGTGTCGATCGAGATGCTCGGCAGCGACGCGTAGCTGCGCGCGACGGCGGCGGCCTCCTCGCCTCGCTTCGCCGCGACGTCGTACTCCGCGAGCCCGTGCGCGAGCTGCGGCAAGAAGCGCTCGATCGCGGCGAGCACGACGTCCGCGCGGAAGAAGAACATCCCGCTGTTCCACAGGAAGTTGCCCGCGCTCATGAACGCTTCGGCGCGCGCACGATCCGGCTTCTCGACGAAGCGGCGCGCACGAAACACTCCCTCGATCAGCGGATCGCCGAGCTCGAGATAGCCGTAGCCCGTCTCCGGGCGCGTCGGCCGAATGCCGACGGTGACCATCTCGCCTTCCGCCGCGGCGTGCACCGCGCGGCGCACCACCGCGAGGTATTCCGCTTCGTCGCGGATGAAGTGATCCGCCGCCAGCACCGCGAGCACGCCCGCAGGATCACGGCGCGCGACGGTCGCGGCCGCCCAGCCGACGCACGGCGCAGTGTTCCGCCCGATTGGCTCGGCGAGCACGTTCTCCGGCGGCAGCTCCGGCAGCTCGGCCAGGACCGCGTCGCGCAGGCCAGTGCCGGTGACGATCAAGACGCGCTCGGGCGGCACGAGATCGGCGACGCGCCGCACCGTCGCGCGCAGCAGCGACTCGTCGCCTCCGCCGAGCGGAAGCAGCTGCTTTGGCTTCGCGCCACGCGAGAGCGGCCAGAAGCGCGTGCCCTGTCCGCCCGCCATCACCACCGCGTAGACGTGCGGCTCGCTGCCAGCCCGCGATTCGCTGCTCGTCGTCTGCGATTCGCTGCTTGTCGTCGTTAGCGATTTGCTGCTTGTCGTCGTTAGCGATTTGCTGCTTGTCGTCGTTAGCGATTTGCTGCTTGTCGTCGTCATGTGCGAGCACCCATCACGAGGTGAGCTGCCAGAGAATCAGCGCGACACCGAGCGGCGCGAGGTACAGCGCGAAGAGCCAGAGCTTGCCGCGGCTGATCGTCTCGCGCACCGCCCAGATCGCGACCAGCCCCACGAAAAATGCGACCACCGCGCCGAGCGCCGCCTGCGCGCCGAGCCCCGCGAGCGCCTCGCGATCGAGCGCCTTGAGCAGCACCGCGCCGCCGACCGCCGGCAGCGACATCAGGAACGACAGCCGAAACGCGGCAGGTCCGCTCAGCCCGAGCAACATCGCGCACGCGATGGTCGAGCCGCTGCGCGAGAGCCCCGGCAGCACCGCGAGTCCCTGCGCGACGCCGAGCAGCAGCGCGCCGCCGATCGTGAGTCGCCCTGATGTGCCGCGCCCAAGCGCAGTGAGACCCATCGCGCCGGCCGAGCCCAGCAGGCAGAGCCCGACGATCCACTTCACGTCCGACCACGACTCGACGGCGTCCTCGAGAAAGAGCCCGATGAGCGCGGTCGGCACCGACGCGACGATCACCGTCACCGTGAGCCAGCCGTCGTCGGTCTTCACGTAGTCGCGCGGCGCGCGCAGGCCGCGCGCGAGGCTGAGCGTCAGCTGGGTCAGATCTTTGCGGAACGCGAGCATCGTCGCGAGCAATGTGCCCGTGTGCAGCATCACGACGAACGCGAGCGGCATCTCCGTCGCGCCGAACAACATCGCGCCGATCGCGAGGTGTCCGTCGCTCGAGATCGGGAGGAACTCGGTCGCGCCTTGGATCGCGCCGAGCACCACCGCTTGACCAAGGCCGATCGGGTCTGCCATCGCGGCCGCTTGTACCACGAGCGATGCTCGCGCCACCGTCGCTCGCACCCGCGCGGCGAGCTACTGCAGGCGCGCGGCGACCTCGAACGGGACCTGCCAGATGACCACGCGGCTCATGCGCGGGCCAGTGCCGAGCGCGGTGGTGAGCGCCGCCGCGAGACACGGCTCGAAGCCCTCCTCGGCGGGCCCCGTCTTGAGCACCTCGACGGTGCTCTCGAACGCGTCGTATTCGCCCATATCGCGCATCCGCGACGTGAGCTTGAGGGTGAGCGCCGCGCTCGCCTGTCGCTCGTGGCGCAGCTCCCAGTCCTGAATGAAGCAGTCGGCGACCGAGCGCATCGCGGCCTCACCCTGCAGCGCCTCGCGCAGCTCGGTGTAGCCCGGCTGATCTTGTTGCTGCGCCATGTCGATCGCGATGTCGATCGCGTCGACCGTCGGCCGCGACGGCGGCGCCGAGAAGAAGCGATCGGCCGGCTCCGGGCGGTCGAAGCGCGCCAGGTCGAGCCCATCGTAGCGAAGTCGCGCGAGCGCGGTCTGCACCTCCGCGCGCTCGGGTGCACCCGGCAGCGACTTGCGGAAGCAGCGATCGGCGCTCTTCGCCGCGAGTTCGCGCGTCTCTGGTGCGCGCGCCGCACGCAGCGCTGCGGCCGCTGCGCCACACACCACGCGTGATGGCGCCGGCGCCTCGGCTGCATCGAACGCGGCCATCGCTTGATCGTAGGTGCGCACCGCACCCTCGAGATCGCCCGCCTCCACCTGGCCACGCGCCGCAGCGGCGAGCACCTCACCGGCGGCGCTGGTCAGGCGATAGCTGCAGACGCCGTGCACGCAGATCTGATCGGTGGTGCAGTCTTCGCGTCCTGCGCAGCTCGCGCCTTCGGGGAGCGAGGTGCCGCCCGGGCCGCCAGTCGCCGCAAGGCTCGCCTGCTCGGTCTCCGTGACGGTGCCTGCGCCGCCCAGCCGACGCCCACAGCCGAGCATCAGCAGCGCGATCGTCAGCGGGATCAGCAGACGAGCGGCGCGCATCAGAAGCCAGCCTCGATGCTCGCCGTCGCGACCATCGCCTGGTTGTTCGGCACCGCGAAGGCGCCGTAATTGAACGCCGTGAAGTCGTAGATCATGTAGTCGAATTTTCCGATCAGCGAGAACGAGGAGAGGAAGCCGAGCACGTCACCTTCATCGTTCGCCGGGACCGCCCAGGCGATCCGGCCACCGACGGTGACGCTCGACATCGCGCTGAGCTCGCGGTCCCCAGTGAAGTACTCACCGCGGGGCTGGCGCGCATAGTCGTCCGAGAAGAAGGTCGCGGACGTCTGCTGATAGTAGCGACCGCGCACGCGCAGCCGCAGCCCCCCGCCGATCGTCTGATCCCAGGCGACCTCGCCGGTGACCGACTGCACGTCCCACGTGTCGCGGTAGCCGCGCAGATCGACCTGCACCGCGGCGTTGAGCGGCTTCAGCCAGAGGCGCATGCCGAGCCCGATGGCGTAGCGCGCGCGGAAGTCCGGGTGGTGCTCCTGCGCCGAGCTGCGACCGAGCCAGACCGCACGATACGGGTTCGACTGAAAGCCGTCGACGAGCTGCGCAGTGAAGCTCACCTGCGTGCTGAACACCGGCGCCCACGCCTGCGACCAGCTGCCTTGGAACGTCTGCAGCGAGACGTCGCGCGTCGCGCGGGTCGCGCCGCTGTCGAAGCAGCCGTCCGACGAGTCGAGGCGCTGCCGATCGACGGCGTTCTGCGCGCGCGGCTGATCGAGATCGCACACCGAGTCAAAGCCTCGCGCATACGTGATCTCGAACGCCGTGTTGCGCTCGAACAGCTCGGTCCGCGCGCTCACGTCGAACGCGTGAGAGCGATAGTCGCTCTCGGTGCCGTACTGATAGCCGAGGCGCAGCGTGGTCGTCTCGTCGCGGAACTCGAGCCGCGCCTTGCCGACGTTGCGTAGGTCGGTGACGGACGCGGTCGACAGCGCGTCGATGGTCGAGGCGGGCGCATCGACCACCGCGACGCTCGCGCCGGAGACGATGTCCGCGTCCCAGCCCGCGGCGATGGCGACGTGATCGCCGAGATCGACGCGGCCGTTCACCGCCGGCGTGAACACCGACATGCGCAGCGGCCCGCCGTACTCGAGGAACAGCGTGTTGGTCGTCGACAGCACGCCGTCCGCGCCCACCACCGAGGCGAGCCCGAGCAGCGCGAGGAGCGCGACCGCGATCATCCGTGCGGGCGCGCTCAGTTGCATCCGCAGCCGCCCCCGGTCGCGTTGTTGCCGCCGTACGAGCCCTCGCGGTTCGCCAGCACGTGCTCTTCGTGCGCGCCGCGCTCGCCCTCGGAGCCGAACGTCATGCCGGGCTCGGCGAGGAACTCTTTGTCCTCCGGACGCACCGTCACGCACGCCGACGTCGACATCACGCCGAGCGCGAGCGCGAGCGACGCCAGCAGTATCCGCGCACGCGCCCCACGCGCAGCGCCGCACTGGCGACGCGAGGCTGCCCGCACCGAGCTACGCTCACCCGCGCGGACCAAGCTGCGCTCAGAAGAATACGGTGATGCCACCACTGAGCTCCTGCCGAATCACGTAGCGGTCCGGCGTGTAGAAGGCATAGGCGCGCGCCTCGAGGCGCAGCGTCAAGCGATAGCGGAAGCCGAAGCGCAGGCCGAATCCGCCATACAGCATCGAGGTCGAGCCCGACTGCAGGACGAACGTGTCGGCGTTGGGATCGCTGATCGCGATTCCACCGCCGACGGTCGCGAACGGCACGATCGGCGACTGCGGAAAGATGTTCACGATCGGCCCGCCGCCGAGCATCAGCAGGCGTCCCGCGGCCGACACCGACGCGGCCGCGTTCACCTCGAAGCCGAAGCTCGCGTGCAGGAGCAGCGACGGACGCAGCGCGATCAGTCCGCCATTGCCGAGCACGCCCGCGGTGACGGCGAGCTCTCCGCTCGACACGAGCAGCGGCGGTGGCGCGAAGATCTTCGACCAGAAGCCACCAGCCTCGTCGTCTCCGACCTCGTGGTTGTAGACGGCGTCGCCGGGGATCCAGCCGCTCGTGCCATCGGGGAGCTCGACGCGGAACCAATAGCCGCGTGTCGCGCGCTCGTGCACTGGGAACGTGTCGCCGCGATGCGCGATGTGTACGCGACGATAGGTCGCGCCGGGCCCGCTGCGAGCGACCGTCGAGTCGACGATCACGCGGGCGAAGACGCCCTCGATCTCTTCGCCTTCCTGCGCCTGCGCCACGCCGACCGACGACATGATCAGCGCCAGCGCGAGCGCGGCGACCACGGCCGTCAACGACCCAGCGACGAACCGCGACACCGAAGGCCTCATCGCGCTCCTGCGTTCAGCCAGTCGAGCACGAGCATCGCTTCCGGCGAGGTGACGTCGAACACCAGCCGCGGATGCGACTGCTGCCCGGTGGGGCGCAGATAGAACGGGCTCGACAGCGCGTTGCTCTGCACGCTGGTGCGCACCGCGTCGAAGTTCGCCATGTAGCTCGTCGGGATCGTTGCCGGGTCCGGCACGCCCTCGGTGCACACCGGCGGCGGATCCGTCTCGCCCGCCAAGTCGAGCCGGAGCGCCGAGCGCTGCGTGTGACACGAGCCGCTCTCCGCCGCGCCCTCGCCACCCGCGCACTTGAACGCCGCGATCACCGTCGGCTGAATCTCGCAATAGAAGCGGTCCTCGTCGATCTGTAGCTCTGGCGCGACGAAGTTGTCGCCACGCTCGATGACGCCGCAGGCACACAGATGAACCGCTGCGAGGGCGAGCGAAGACAGGAACATCGCCGGCTGGAAAGCTCGCACGAGCGAACGATGCCAAAGGCGGACCGTCGCGGTCAATGCTTGATCGCGTTTTGAGCGGGAGCGAGCCCGTGCGCGGCAGAGTGCACCATCGTGCCTCGGCGGTGCCTGGGTTACGTCATTCGGCGCTGACGCGCACCGATGCGAACGCGAAGCCGACCGAGACGGCGTCGCATATCGAGCGATCCGACGCCGATGGCTCGAGGTCCGCGTACGGCTGCAGCGCGTCGCGGATGGCCCCCGTGTCGCCGTCTGGCAGCATCGCCGCGGACGCGGCCAGCTCGTCGATCCGCACTGCACCTCCGAGTGCGCCGTGGAGCTCGTCGTCGCCGATCGCCGCGTCGATCTGCGCGCCGTGAAGCGCGACGTCGAACTCTGCGCCGGTGAGATTGAACACCAACACCGGCAGCGCGAACGCCCCGAGCGCGCCGCGCAGACGCCCTTCGACGATCTGCATCGTGACCGGCGCGCCCATCGGCACGAACACGACGCTCTGCCACGCCGTCAGCTCGCCGCCGTCCATCCGCGGCGCGCAGCTGGCGGGTGACGTCGCGACGCAGCCGGGAACGCGCGCGACACCGAGCTCCACGGAGACGGTGTCGTCCGTATCGAGGCTGTCGAGCGCCGACACGCGGAACGCGACCGCGAGCGTCCCGTCAGCGATCTCCTCGCGCACCGCCGCTGCCGCCGACGGCGTCATCGACATACCGAGGAGCGCGCCCCACGCATTGTCGATGCCGCGCTCCTCGGAATCGTAGAGCGACGCGTCGTCGGCTCTGCGCGTTGCGCAGGTCGAGGCGTCGCTCCCGTCGGAGTTGGTGCCGTCGAGGTCGATGCCGACGGCGCGCCCGCTCGCGTCCGCGGCCGGGAGCGTCACGTCGCTGAGGAGGAACACGGCAGTGCTCGGCTCGGTCGCGCGTGACGCCGCGCAGCCGGCCGCGATGGCGGAAGCGACGATCAACGCGACCGGCGCGAAGAACAGCGGGGATGACTTCACCATGAGCGCGCGATCGGCAGCGGCTCGCGCGCCGCCCGCCACGATGGAGGGATCGCGTCGACGCCGTAGAAACACGC
>Ga0335397_10005864_pt1 | contig 15970 bp, 18 predicted proteins | sample MAT04_FD_205740 | JGI IMG/M metagenome (GOLD analysis project Ga0335397, IMG submission 205740) | Freshwater microbial communities from Lake Fryxell liftoff mats and glacier meltwater in Antarctica - MAT-04 (spades assembly) (version 2) ... | reverse complement strand
GGGCGAGCCCTTCAAGGAACCCGAGTTTTTCAAGGCCATCATGTCCATCTGGCTGGGCTCGGTACCAGCGGACTTCAGGCTCAAGGACGCCTTGCTCAGCATCAAATAGGCAGGCAGAACCCCGGGGCGACCTCGTCAGCCCACGGGATCTCCGCCAGCGAGTCGACAAAAGCATCGGCATCCAGCGTGTGCACCGGCTGTCCATGGTTATAGCCATACGTGACCAGCAACACCGGGCACCCTGCAGCGCGCGCGGCCTGCGCATCGTTGATCGAGTCGCCCACCATCAAGGTGCGCCCTGGCGGTGATCCCAGCAATTCACAGGCTTTCAGCAGGGGCATGGGATCGGGCTTCTTGCGCAGCACCGCGTCTCCCCCCAGGGTGACTTCGAAGAAACCATCGAGCGCCTTCATCCGCAGCAAGTCCTTTGCAAACGCGGTCGGTTTGTTGGTGACGCAAGCCAACCGCAATCCCATGGACTGCAGTCGTGTCAAACCCTCCAGCACACCGGGGTACACCTGCGCATGCTGACCGTTGATGGCCCGGTAGTGCAGCTGGTAGCTCTGCCAGGCTTTCTCATAAATTGCTATGGATTGTGTAGCAGCTTGCGCAGCATCTACGTGGGCTAGAAGGCTTTTTATCAGATGCTCGGAACCCCGGCCCACCAAGCGCTCCACGAGGTCGCGCTCCACCCCGTAGTCTGCAAATGGCGGTGGCAGGTCATGCAGCATGCGCTGCAACGCCACAACAAAGTCACCCAGGGTGTCGACCAGGGTACCGTCCAGGTCGATGATGGCGGCGGAGAAATTTAGCGGGGAAAAAGTCATGGCGTTGAAATGAGAGGGGGCTGCAATGGCAAAAACAGAGGGATGGGAAGTAGTTGACCCAAATCAATACCGCCTGGCTTCAGGACATTAGGATGCATCCCTTTACGACACTCTGAGGGTTTTCCATTATGTCCATTGAACTGTATCGGGACAAAACCCATGCGTGTCTGATGTTCACCGACCTCATCGCCGGCGACGGAGAAGCGGTACAGGCCAACCAGTTCCTGATTCTGGATGGTGATACCGGTGCCATCATCGACCCGGGCGGCAACCTGGCGTTCAACGAGCTGTTTTTGGGCATGTCGCGGCACTTCCCTCCCAACAAACTCTCCTACCTGCTCGCTTCGCACGCCGACCCCGACATCATTGCTTCGCTGGATCGCTGGATGACATCCACCCCCGCCAAGCTGGTGATTTCCCGCATATGGGAGCGTTTTGCGCCGCACTTTACCAAGGCCGGCAAAACCGAAGACCGGGTCATTGGTGTTCCGGATGCGGGTGGAAAACTGGCCTTGGGCCACCATGAAATCTGGTTGCTGCCAGCGCACTTCATGCACTCGGAAGGCAACTTCCATTTCTATGACCCCGTGAGCCGCATCCTGTTCACCGGCGACCTCGGCGCATCCATGACCACCGGGCAGCAGGCCCAGCAATTCGTCACCGACTTGAAAGCCCACATTCCCCTGATGGAAGGCTTCCATCGCCGTTACATGGTGTCCAACAAGATCCTGCGGCTGTGGGTGCGCATGGCCCGCCAGCTGGATATTTCCATGCTGGTTCCCCAGCACGGCGCACCGATTGTGGGACCTGTGGCCATTCACCAATTCTTTGACTGGATTGAGTCCCTGAGTTGCGGCATCGACCTGTTTGATGACCGGGCCTACCAACTCCCCACCTTGAAAATTGATCCAGTCCGTCGCACGCAGCCGGCTTTGCACGCGGTCAGGGCGTAAACACCGTCGACTGCACCCAGTTCACCAGCGCGTCTGCTTCCAGGGGTTTGCTGTAGAGATAGCCTTGCCCCTTGTCGCAACCCAGTGTCGCCATGAGCTGGGCCTGCTCGGCTGTTTCAATGCCTTCGGCCACGGTTCCCAGCCCCAGGGTCTGCGCCATGCGGATCGTGGCCTCAATCAGCACGCGCCGGTAGTCACTGCTTTGCGCGAGACTGACAAACGAGCGGTCGATCTTCACAAAATCCACCGGCAATTCATGCAGGCACGACAGAGAGGAGTAACCCGTACCAAAGTCGTCCAGCGACAGCGCCACGCCAAGCGCCCGCAGTTCATGCAGCGTGTGGATCACCCGCTCATCCTGCGCCGCCAGGCTCTCGGTCACTTCCAGAACCAGTTGCCCGGCGGACATGCCATTGGCGCGCAACAGATCCTGCACTTGCGTAACCAGACCGGGCAGGTGCAACTGGGCCCGAGAGAGATTCACGGCAACGGAGGGCGGGGCGGCGATGCCCAGACCAGCCTGCATGGACGCAAACGCATGGCAAGCCGTTTGCAGCACAAACTGTCCCAGCGCGCCGATCAGGCCGCAGTTCTCGGCAACAGGAATGAACTCCACCGGCGGCACCAACCCGCGCTGGGGATGGCGCCAGCGCATCAGCGCCTCCATGCCCCCGAGCCCGCCGGTAGCCAGATCAATCAGCGGCTGGTAGACGACAAATATCTGGTGCTGGTCCAGCGCCTGGCGCAAATCGTTTTCCAGCGCGGCAGATGCCTTGACTTGCTGACGCATGGCCGGGTCAAACAGGGCATAGCGGGCGCGGCCGGTGCGTTTGGCCTCGTACATGGCAATATCCGCGTCGCGCAGCACGCTGTCGGCATCCTCTGCCGCGTGGTCGCTGGTCACGATACCCAAGCTGACGGTCGAATTCACCTTGTGCAAACCGATGGTGTAGGGCATGGCCAGCACATCCAGCAGACGTCCGGCGACAATTTCCGCTTCCAGCCCGCCCCGAATATCGTCCAGCAGCACGACAAATTCGTCCCCCCCGATGCGGGCCGCGATATGCGAAAAATCGCTGGTTTGCATGAAGCTGTCGCCCGGTCGCAAACTGTCCTGCAGACGCTGGGCAATCTGGCGCAGCAACTCGTCTCCCACGCTGTGACCCAGTGTGTCATTGACCTGCTTGAAGCGGTCAAAATCCATGAACAGGACGGCAAAGTTATAGCCAGACTCCCGCCGACTGCGCTCAAGGGCGGCGTTGATTGCGTCCAGAACCACCATGCGGTTGGGCAACTGGGTGAGGCCGTCGGTTCGGGCTGCCGTGCGCAGTTGGTGCTCCATCACTTTTTGGGCCTGCACGTCCATGGCCACACCGGCCATATGCAGCGCCCGGCCATCGGCGGAGCGGTCCACTGCCGTTCCGGCCAGCATCATCCAGACCCATCGTCCACTGCCATGGCGCAGACGCACCGACATCCGAAGGAGCGATGCCGGGTCGCGCAGATGCGCCGTAACCGCAGCGATCCAGGGGGCGAAGTCATCCGGGTGAACCAGGGCATTCCAGTCTTTTGCCGTCATGGCCAGTTCGCGACCCTGGTAACCCATGATCTCCAGCATGCGGTTATTGCACTGCATGGTGCCGCGCTGAATATCCCAGTGCCAGATACCCAGACCCGCACCTTCCACCGCCAGTTCCAGCACCTGCTGCTGCGTACGCGCGTCAGTCAGGTCGGTCGCCACCAGAACCCAACCCGACAAATCGTCCGCATCGCTAAAAATCGGCTGCACATCCACCAGTGCCCAGCGACGCTCACCGCCGGCCGCGCTGATTTTGATTTCGCGCTTGAGGCCATGCCCCTGCTGCACCGCCTCGCCGAACGCTGCAAACGTGGAAGGGTCTGCACTCCCTTCCCTCAGAAGGTCACCCAAGCGCTGCCCCAGCGCCTTGCCTTCGGGGTACCCCATCATCTGGGTGAACGCTTCGTTGATCCACACCACCCGCCGCTCGGCATCGGCCAGCACCACCGCATTCGAACTGCGCTCGGCCACCAGTGCCAGGCGCTGGAGACGCACCGACTGGCGCGACAGCGCAAGGTGCTGACGACGTACCGCGCGTGCCGTGGGCTCCACCACCGCCAGCGCCATCAGCAGCAGGAACAGCAGCGCAACGCCCGCCTGCACGCGGATTTGCCGCGCCGCGGTAGTGCCGCGTGCCTGCGCGGCCGACTGCACCTCCAGCACCAGCACGTCGATCGCGATGAGGGTTGTCTCCAGGTCATTGTGCAAAACCTGAATCTCGGGCGTCAGGGCCGTCATGTCAGCGCTGTCTGGCTGCGCCAGAAGGTCCTGAGCGCGGCTCCACAAATGCGCGCGGCTTTCCTTCCAGACATTCAGGGCACCCACCAGGCTGGCGGGCGAATCGGATTGCAAGGCGCCCTGGGCTGTGAGCAGCGCCTCCAGCCGCCGTGCTTCTGCTTTCGCCAGTTCGATACTGTCACGCAAGTCGCTGCGGCGCTCTTCCCGGTCAAAGGCCGGAACGGCCAGCATCACGGCGAGGGTGACTATGCGCTGGCTCAGGGCACTCTGCTCTGCTGCGACCCGAATGATCTCCACATCGACGCGCCGCACCGCCTCCGCCTGCTCGGAGCGCCACGCCTGAACCAACACCAGCGCAGCCACCATGCCCAGCATGGCGTACATGGCACCACGGACCCACCAATGCGAAGCATCATTGCCCTGCCTGCGCGCCAGCATGCGGCGCCACAGACCCGGTCGCACCCCTGATTCGTGGGAAGACAAGGCCTCCAGCCCCGCATGCGACGACGGTATGTTGCCCGTGTGGTCGATTGGCATGGCTGGCTATTCCTGCGCCCGTGTGGTGTTGGGCCTAGGGCTGCAGTGCCAGCCGCATGGCGTCGACCACGCTCTTGTAGTCCGGCTTGCCAAATATGGCGCTGCCCGCGACAAAGGTATCGGCCCCGGCATCGGCCACCCGGCGGATGTTGTCCACCTTGATGCCGCCGTCCACCTCCAGGCGAATGTCCTTGCCGCTGGCGGTAATGCGTTTGCGCACGTCTTCGATCTTGCGCAGTGCCGAGTCAATGAAACTCTGACCGCCAAAGCCCGGGTTGACGCTCATGATGAGGATCAGGTCAATGTCATCAATCACCCAGTCCAGCACATCCAGCGGCGCTGCGGGGTTGAATACCAGCCCGGCCTGGCAGCCCTTGGCCTTGATGGCCTGGATGCTGCGGTGCACATGTCCCGAGGCATCCGGGTGAAAGCTGATGAGGTCAGCCCCCGCATCGGCAAAAGCACCCGCCAGCGCATCGACCGGCGAAATCATCAGGTGCACATCAATCGGCACCGCGACGCCCGCGGCGGTTTGGGCGTGCGACTTCAGGGCCTGGCACACCATCGGGCCGAAAGTGAGATTCGGGACGTAGTGGTTATCCATCACGTCAAAGTGAATCCAGTCGGCTCCTGCGGCAATGACATTTTTGACCTCTTCGCCCAGTCGGGCGAAGTCGGCAGACAGGATGGAGGGGGCAATTCGGTACGTCATGGCAGGGGGCATTCCAGAGAGGGGTGGGAGAAGGGGCATTTTCACAGGTAGCATTGCGGCATGTCCAAGTATCAATTATCCGTGGAAGTTGTGCCCCAGTACCTGCAGGACCAGTCCAACCCCGAAGAAGGCCTGTATGTGTTTGCCTACACCATCACCATCACCAACACGGGTGAGGTGCCGGCGCAACTGATCTCCCGCACCTGGAACGTCAACGACGCCAACGGCCACACCGAAAAGGTCCGGGGCCTGGGTGTGGTGGGCCAGCAACCCCTGCTGAAACCCGGCCAGGCCTTCGAGTACACCAGCGGAACCCGGCTGCGCACGCCCACGGGGACGATGCACGGCAGCTTTTTTTGCGTGGCCGAAGACGGGGAAAAGTTCGACGCCGACGTCCCCATGTTTGTTCTTGATGCGCTCAGCGGCGATTCCGGCGCCGGCGAAAGACGCACACTGCACTGATGACATCCCCTGTTGAAGCTGGCCCGGATCTGGCCGTTCTGCTGGACACCCTGGATCCCGATACCGATCTGGTGCAGCGGCACTTGTGGCTGGTTGCCCTGCTGGACTGGATTCGCGGCAACGGCAAATCGGCCCCGGCGGCGGCGGCCCGTGTCGACACCCTTCTGGACGCTCTGGATGCACGACCCCATACGAAGGCGCGGCTGCAGCGCTGGTGGCGCAAGCTGATCGACACCGTGGACGGCACCACCCTGCTGTCCGACTATGGCTTTGCCTCGCGCAATGCCTTTGTCAGCGAGTTCGTACAGCGCCTGCACAACAAACTGCTGCCCGCCACCCCGGAAACCGCCGATGCGTCCGAGCTGTTTGCGCTGGTAATGCCGACCAAGCTGGATGCCCAGTGGGTATCCGCACTCGCGCCGGCCACGCTGGAGCGCCTGGCCCGGTTGCTGACGGCGCCGTCGAATGAGGACGCCGCGCTGAATACGTCCCACCTGACCTATTGGCAAAGCGCCCTGCTGGAAGCCATCACGTTTTGCACCAGCCAGATCAGCGCAGCCGGGTTTTCCCGCGAAATACGCCTGCGCATGAGCACACCAGCACGCACCTCTGGTCCGTTTCATTCCCTGTCGGCGGATTTTGATGCCGTAAGGGATGCCTGGCTGAGCGGCCAGGGACTGGATGAAGCGGCCCAGCGCTTTCGCACCCAGCTGGACGCCTGCCGCCAGGCGGCGTCCTCGGTCTACACCCACCTGGACGCCCACGGCATTTCGCTGGATCTGGTGTTTCGGCTGCGTCAATTGCGTGCGCGGGTACTGCGCATTCGCGCGCTGCTGGACTGTCTGCTGAACGACCCCGCCCACGCCCACTGCGCCCGGCTGTTCTCCCACCTGGCCGCTGTCGGCCAGACGCAGCGCAGCCTGGGCGCGCTGGTGACGACCAGCACCTCGCTGCTGGCAGCCAAAGTGGCCGAGCGCAGTTCGGAAACCGGCGAACACTACATCACCCGCAACCGGGAAGAGTACCGCACCATGCTGGGACAGGCCGCCGGCGGCGGTGCGCTGACGGCGGTGACCACCTTGCTGAAATTTGCGGTCATGGCCGTGGGCTTGTCGGCGTTCTGGAACGGCTTCTGGTCCGGCGTGATGTACGCCGCCAGCTTTGTCGTCATCCAGTTGCTGCACTTCACCCTGGCCACCAAGCAGCCGGCCATGACGGCACCGGCCATGGCCGCCAAACTCAAGGACATTGGCGACTCCCAGCAGCTGGGCGCCTTTGTGGATGAGGTCACGCACCTGGTGCGCTCGCAGGTGGCCGCCGTGCTGGGCAATGTGGCGGTTGTTTTTCCAGCCGTCCTCCTCCTGTCGTTTGCCATGCAATATGCCAGCGGGCAACCCATGATCAATGCGGCTGCGGCCGAGCATGTACTGCATTCGCTGGACCTGTGGGGGCCTTCTGCCCTGTTTGCTGCCTTCACCGGCGTGCTGCTGTTTTCCAGCAGCATCATCGCGGGCTGGGTGGAAAACTGGTTCGTGCTGCACCGGCTGGATTCGGCCTTGCGCTACAACCCGCATATCACCCGGCGCCTGGGGGTGGTGCGGGCGGACCGCTGGGCGCACTTCATGCGCCACAACATATCGGGCTTCGCCTCGAATATTTCACTGGGCTTCATGCTGGGCCTGCTACCGGCGATCTTCGGATTCTTTGGGCTGGCCATGGAGGCGCGCCACGTCACCCTGTCTTCAGGCCAGCTGGGCGCCGCCTGTGCCAGCCTGGGCTGGGACATCGTGCGCAACCCCGCCCTGTGGTGGGCGGTGGCCAGCATCCCGGTGATCGGTGCGCTGAACCTGGGTGTCAGTTTTTACCTGGCCTTCCGGGTCGCCCTGCAAGCCCACAGCGTGTCCGGTCTGGGCCGTGCCCGCATTCGTGGCGCGGTCTTCCAACGTCTGTGGCAAGCGCCCATGAGCTTTTTTTGGCCCGCTCATACGAGCCTCTCTGACACGAAATGATGGGCGAGTTTGAGCTGATCGCACGCTACTTCACACGCCCTACCCGCCGGGCCGTGCTGGGCATTGGAGACGACTGCGCCCTGCTGCAGCCAGCCCCCGGCATGCACCTGGCGATCTCCACCGATATGCTGGTGGCCGGGCGTCATTTTTTCCCCGATGTAGACCCCCGCACCCTGGGCCACAAGGCGCTGGCGGTCAACCTGAGCGATCTGGCCGCCTGCGGTGCGCGGCCGCTGGCCTTCACGCTGGCGCTGGCGCTGCCCGACGCTACGGCCCAGTGGCTGGAGCCTTTCTCACAGGGCTTGCTGGCACTGGCCGATGCCCACGGCTGCGAACTCATCGGCGGCGACACCACCCAGGGGCCTTTGAACATCTGCATCACCGTTTTTGGCGAGGTGCCCGCAGGCGCTGCCCTGCTGCGCAGCGGCGCCCGGGCAGGCGACGACCTGTACGTCAGCGGCGCGCTGGGTGATGCGCGGCTGGCCCTTGAAGCGCTGCAAGGCACGCACCCGCTGCCGCCCGAAGTGCTGGCGCAAGCCCGTCTGCGCCTGGAGCAACCCACACCCCGCGTGGCGCTGGGCCTTGCCCTGCGTGGCATTGCCAGCGCGGCTGCCGATGTGAGCGACGGGTTATTGGGCGACCTGGGCCACATCCTCCAGCGCTCGGGTCTGGGCGCCACCATCGAGACGCATATTGCTATCGATTTGCTAGCTGCTTGCGCAGCATCTGCGGGGGCTACCGGGCTAAATGGCTTACAAATTGACCCAGACCAGGCACTGCGGTGCGTGCTGGCCGGGGGCGATGATTACGAGCTGGTTTTCACCGCAGCGGTGGCCCAGCGCGCCGCAGTGCAGGCAGCGGCCGCCGCCAGCGGCACGCCCGTCACCCGCATTGGCCATATCGAGCGCGCACCCGGATTGCGCCTGGTCGATGCCCAGGGCGCCGCGGTGGCGAACACCTTCACGTCATTTGATCACTTTGCCCCATGAGCAAACTCTCGCATACCCGCGACAAAATCTACAAAACCGTGGCCCGCCAGTTGCACGGCCAGGTGCCGTGCTGGGTGTGCGGCCTGCACGTGCCGCCGGGTGATGCCACGCTGGAACACATGCAGCCGCTCAGCCAGGGCGGCAACAGCCACCTGGAGAATCTGGCCATCAGCCACGCGGTGTGCAACCGGCAAAGGTCTGTCTCCAGCTCTGCACCCGCGCCGGAAAATCGCTAAACTTCAATGGCAACACCGAGCAGGCGTTCGAGTGTTACTGCCTGGTCAGCCGGTCCTGCGTTCCCGGCGGCCTCACGCAAGGTCTGCAAGGTGGCTTGCACCGCAGGCTCCAGACCGATAGGCGGCGCGTAAATCGCCATACTTTGCGCCGCTGCCCGCGCCGCCGCAGGCAACACCGACAGAATCTTGCCCAGCGCTACTTGCGATGCTTGGGCCAGCGCCGGGTCCTGCCAGACCTGCGCCATGCGCACCGAGGCCACCAGTGCGCGGGCCTCCATGGGCGTGAACATCAGCGGCGGCAAGTCGAAGCCCTGCCCCAGCCGGTAGCCGACCCCGGCCTCGCCTTCAATCGGCACACCCTGGTGCTGCAGGTCGGCCACATCGCGGTACACGGTGCGCTCGGACACTTCGAGGCGCTGCGCCAGAAATGCCGCCGTGGTGAGGCGGCGGCCGCGAATGAGCTGAACAATCTGGAACAGGCGGTCGGCACGGCGCATGGGGATTTGGTGTAATTTAGGGCTCTAGCCCGCATGATACTTGTGCAAGCAGCTATCAAAATAGTAGCGATTGCGTCGGCATTTGTGGAGATGCCAGCCCCAGCGCGCACGGTCCTCCACAAACTCGAACGCGTCCAGCGACGGAACGGCACAAAGCCACCACCCATGTTGAATTCATACGGCGCACCGGGTTGCACGGTGCCTATCGACACAAAGCTTTGCAGCCTGTCCTTGCCACCCATGGTGACCGTGGGGCTGTAATAGGTCACCCGATCACCCGGTGCCACGCGCTGGAGCGGCGCGCACTTGCCGTGACAGACCTGCATGAATCCTTGCTCCGGCTGCGCGCAGCCACTGCGGGACGTGCTCGGCGCTGGCGACGGCGATCCAATTGTTGCGCATAGCTGCTCTTTCATGCCAAGGCGTGCAAACCGACGCGGTTGCCGTCCAGATCGGTGATGTGGGCAAAGAAGCCCATGCCTGGTGGCAGTGCCGTGCGCGGCAGCGCCACGCTGCCGCCCTGCGCCACCGCGCGGGTCAACACTGCATCCAGCGAGGGCGATGTGCATCCAGATAGATCAGCGTGCCACCCACGCCCTCGCCCTCCATGTCATAGGCAAACACGGCGCCTTGGCTCGGCCCCATGGCCTCGCGGCGCATGGGGTGGCCCAAAACGGCTTCGTAAAAAGCCTGTGCGGCATCAAGTTGCGTGGTGGGGATTTCAAACCAGCTAATCGCGTTTTTCATGCGGAACTTCTGTTGTGGTGAAGAAGTCTGTATGGTGCGTGGCCCTCCTGACAACGCTGTGTCAGTAGTCTCGCCAACGCAGACTAGGGCGCGGTGCCCACCAGTGCCACCCGCCGCGCCGCCTGCGTCTGCCCGCCATAGCCCCAGTCGGTGGCGGGCACCTCGCGCACGATGACGTAGCTGGCGGGCTCCAGCGGCTGCCCTGAACCCAACTGGCGTTCCAGTTCGGCAAACGCCGTGGCAATGAAGGACGCTTTCTCTTCAGCGGTGTTGGTGCCCTGGGTAATGCTGATCTCCAGCAAAGCGGTGGGCCGCGGCACATCGCGGCCGCCCACGTACCAGCGGGCGGCGGGAATGTCGTCGATCACCACCGCAGTCACCTCGGCGCGCTTGCCCAGCGTGTCGGCGGTGATGCGGGTCAGGGCGCTGGCCAGCGCGGCATAGCGCGACGGGTTTTGCAGAGGCGACACCTTGAGTAGCAATGTGGGCATGTTCAAACTCCCTCGCAGTGGGTGGTGGGGATGGACACAGGTGTCGTGGCCTGGACACGCGGCTGCGCGCGCCGGGCCAAGCGGTACGCCAAGGCGTTGGCACCGCGCCAGAAATCCGCCATGGCCTGTTCGCGCAGGGCGTGGGCCTGTGCTTTGGCCTGGGTGTGGATGCGATCGAGTTCGCTGGGGGTGTACTGCATAGTGGTGCTCCTTGACGGTGGGTTGAATGGCTAGAATGAACTTTATTGAAATCACCGAACTCTGGAAATGGCAGTATTTCGATATTGGTTTTGCACTATTTGCAAAACCAAATCAAAATCCACCCATGCAACTCCAACTCGATGACGTCGCCCTGTTCGCCCGCATTGCCGACTTGGGCACCCTGTCGGCCGCGGCCCGCGAGCGCGATGTGCCGGTCAGCCAGGTCACCCGGTCGCTGGCGCGCCTGGAAGCCGCCTGTGGCGTGCGACTGCTGCACCGCACCACCCACGGTTTGAGCCTGACCGACGAGGGCGACACCTTTCTGGCCTATGGCCGACGCCTGCTCGACACCGCCGCCGAGCTGGACAGCGAGCTGACCGGCAAGATCAGCGGCCCCAGTGGCTGGGTGCGCATCAGCGTGAGCCCCCTGCTGGCCGAACGGATCATTGCCCCCAGCCTGTGCGGCCTGTACCAGCGCTACCCGCAGTTGCACATTGACATCAATGCCAGTGACCGTCTGGCCGACATGGCGCGCGATGGCATCGACATTGCCATCCGCACCGGCACCCCGCGCAACGACACGCTGGTGGCCCGCCTGATGGGGTCGCACGGGCGTACCCTGTATGCATCGCCCGCCTACCTGGCTGCAAAGGGCACACCCCGCCACCCCGACGACCTGCAACACCACCGCCTGATTGCCAACAGCGCCAGCCCGGCATTGAACCGCTGGCCCCTGGAAGACAGGGGCGGGGCGCATACCCTGCAAGTGGGCGGCCATACCCGCACCGACAACACCGCCCTGCTGATGAGTCTGGTGGTGCATGGCGTGGGCATTTCACGGCTGCACGACCTGATGGCGCTGCCACTGGTACGCGAGGGGCGCCTGATTCCCCTTCTGCAAACCCATTTCATCAGCCCGCCCGTGCCCATTTATGCCGTGATGCTGCAAGAGCGCCACCGCCTGCCCAAGATCCGCGCCTGCATCGATTACTGGGCCCAGTGGATCAGCGAAATGGCCCAGCCTGCGGCACAGGCCTCGCCGATAATTCCCGCATGAACGACCCGTTTTCTTCCCCCGTTACCGTGTTCCCCGCAGACCCCGGGCAGCCGGTGCCGGTTGCGCGCCCTACGGTGCGCTTCCTGTTTTCGCACCCGGCCCACTTCCTGGCGCTGGGCTTTGGTTCAGGCCTCTCACGCCTTGCGCCTGGCACCTCGGGCACGCTGTGGGCGTGGATTGCCTTCATCGCACTCTCGCCCTGGATGAACGATGTCCGCTGGGCGATGCTGATTGCCGCCTCCCTGCCCATCGGCTGGTGGGCCTGCAGCATCACCGCCCGCAACATGGGCGTTCTGGACCCCGGCAGCATCGTGTGGGACGAGGTGGTGGCCTTCTGGCTGGTGCTGTGGCTGGTCATGCCCGCCGGGCTGGTGGGACAGGCACTGGCCTTTGGCCTGTTCCGGTTTTTTGATGCGGTCAAACCCGGCCCCGTGGGCTGGGCCGACGCGCTGTACCACGATATGGACCCGGCCACCGACCCGGCCGCCTGGCGCAAGGCCGGCTTTGGCATCATGTTCGATGACCTGGTGGCGGCAGGCTGCACGCTGCTGGTGGTGGCCGTGTGGAGGTTTGTGTAATGCCATCCAAGGCGGACAAGACGCTATCAAATTCAGAGCTGTCTACGCAATTCCTGTGCGGGCTACTGGCTGATTTGATGCTGAAAAAGCAACGCAAGCTGGCGACTGCCGAAAGCTGCACCGGCGGCCTCATTGCCGCCGCCTGCACCGATCTGGCGGGCTCCAGCAACTGGTTTGAACGCGGCTTTGTGACCTACTCCAATGAAGCCAAAACCGAGCTGCTGGGCGTGGATGCTGGGCTGATTGAACGCGTGGGTGCCGTCAGCGAAGCAGTTGTGCGCGCCATGGTGCAAGGCGCCGTGCGGCACTCGCGCGCCCAGGTGGCCGTCGCCGTGACCGGCGTCGCTGGGCCCATGGGCGGCAGCCCCGCCAAGCCGGTAGGCACCGTGTGGTTTGGCTGGGCCACGCCCGAAGGAGTGTTCAGCGAAGTGCAGTACTTTGAAGGCGACCGCGCCGCGGTGCGTGCCGCGACCGTGGTCCATGCTTTACAAGGCCTGCTAACCCGGCTCTCGACACCCGCCGCATGAGCGCAGATTTCTGGGCCGGTTTTGCAACGGGCCTGGCGCTGATTGTGGCGATTGGTTCGCAAAACGCCTTTGTGTTGCGCGCGGGTCTGCGGCGTGAGCACGTGCTGCCCATTGTGCTGTTTTGTGCGTTGTCGGACGCCCTGCTGATCCTGGGTGGCATTGCGGGAGCGGGTGCGCTGATTCGCGGCAATGATGTGTTGCTGGGCCTTGCGCGCTGGGGCGGCGCCTTGTTTCTGGCCAGCTACGGTGCGCTGGCCCTGCGGCGCGCCTGGCAGGGCGGGCAGTTGCAGGTAGAGGCGACTACCGGTACAAGCCTGGCGACCGCACTGGCAGCCTGCTTTGGTTTCACTTTCCTCAATCCCCATGTTTATCTGGATACCGTCATCCTGCTCGGCTCCGTGGCCAGTCAGCGTGCCGACCCCGGCCAGTGGGTATTTGGGTGGGGAGCGTGCGTGGCCAGCGTCGTCTGGTTTTCAGCGCTGGGTTTTGGCGCCAGGCTGTTGCAGCCGGTATTTGCAACCGCCACGGCCTGGCGGGTGCTGGACGGCGCAATTGCCGTCATCATGTTCACCCTGACGGCCTCGTTGCTCATGCGCGGATGAAGTCTTCCAGCCGCCGCCGGGGCGCAGGCTCCACTGCGGGCGCGTAGCCCACGCGCGCCCACATCTGCACCGTCTGGCCGGGCTGCGTGGCGCCTGCCAATGCGTGGATGTCTGCATACGGTTGCGCCAGCTCCGGGTACTCCTGCAGCGCCTGTGACAGGGGTTGCATGCCCAAGCCCTGCGCCGTGGCCGCGAGTTGCAACCGCGCGTAAGCGCGGCCCGCATTGATCTGCGTCACGCGGTCATTGGCCGGGGTCACCATCCACACAAAGCCGGGCGTGGACTCCAGCTTGTTACCGAAGTCCTTTATCTGGCTGGTGGTGGCGTAGGCATCGGGCACAGGGGCCTTGCTGCGGTCAAACAGGCCCAGTTTGTCCAGCGCCACGACCAACGGGGCCGTCAGCGAGAGGCCATCGCGGTGCTGTGCGATCTCGTCCGCTCCCACGCGCAGCACCGAAAAGGACTCCATGACGGTACGCGGTGTCGTGAGTTCGATGCGCCAGGCCTCAGCGGCAATCAGGCGGTGAACGGCCAGAATCTCCGGGTGCTCAATGCCAGCCACCCCCAATTGCACGACTGAGGGGTCCACACTGCCGGCCAGTGCATCCCAGGCGGCTTTCGGCACGGCACGGGCGATATCGTAGCCACTGCGATTCGTATGGCGTTTGAGGATTTGCGCAAACAGCGGGTCTTTGCTGACGCCGGCGTCGGGCGTCAGGCGGACCCGTGCCACGGGGCGCGTATCGAGCTTTTCGGGGCCAAAGCTGCCTTGCGGAAACAGGCTGATCTCCGCCCGCAGACCACGCTCGCGGGCCGCCAGGTCCAGCAATTCCAGAAACGTGCCGTGGCTCATCATGATCTGGCGCGACAGCGGGTCGGTCTGCGGCAGCAGGCGGTGCAAATCGCAATACAGGGTGATCTCCCCGGGGGTTCCGAGGTCGGCAATCCACGACTGCAGATTGTGCGAATGGGGCGCCAGAATGGCGTAGCTCAGCAGCCAGCGCCGCATATCTCGGTCTGCGGCCAATGCGCTACCCGGCCCCTGCCAGGCTTCAATGGCCTCCGCTGGCATGGAAGAACTGCATCCGGCCATCCCTGCGGTAGAGACGACAGCGGCTGCCGATACGGCACCACCCCCGACAAGGCGAATGAAGTGACGGCGTTGCATGGATGCTCTCCTGAAAAGATTCATTGCACTGCAGTGACAGTCATTTGTCCTTGCGCCAGCGCAAGGGGCGTGTCCCACAGGTAGCGCATTTCCAGAAGGGCGGCCCAGGTGGGCAGCAACCATGCACTTGCGCGGATCAAGACCCAGGGCAGCCGTTTGAATGTGATCTGCGCACCCGGCCTGACCCAGCCTTGCGGCCGGGATAGGTGAACACGCCCCTCTGGATGTCCTTGACGATCACCGAATCTAACCAGGTGCCCTTGCCACTGCCAAAGAAGTCCCCGGCGCGGATGACCACACCGCGCACCCCTGAGCGCGCCAGCTGTGCCCCCATCGCAATGCGGACAGGGCCTTTAACCGTGCGCGCTGCCTGGGGTGTGTCTGGCCCAGCACACGCCATCCGGCATCGGCAAAAGCGCGTGCCGCCGCCATTCCAAAACGTCCGCGGGCTCCCAGAATCAGAACAGTTGTCTGCATGCTTGCACTCCTTAAGGTTGATTGGTGGATGCATTGTGAAAACAATTGACTTGAACCACAATTGCATAAATCTCCATACCAGTCATGCAAATTTGAATACCTTTGCAAAGCCGTCCATGCAACACCCATTCGACTGGAGCCTCGCCCGATCCTTCCTTGCCGCCCTGGACCAGGGCAGCCTGCTGGGTGCCGCGCAGGTGCTGAAAACCAGCCAGCCTACGGTGGGGCGGCATATTGCCGAACTGGAGAGCCAGCTCGGTGTGGTGTTGTTTGAGCGCACCGGTTGCGGGCTGGTGCCAACCGCTACCGCTTTGCAGTTGGCTGACGCGGCGCGCGACATGGAAGCCGGTGCTCTGCAACTGGTGCGAACGCTTTCCGGCGTGCAGGAGCAGGCAGCAGGCACCGTCCGCATAACGGCCAGCACGCCCGTTGCGGTGCAACTCATGCCGCCTTTACTCGCGCGCATGCGCCAGGAATTGCCAGACATCCAGGTGGAGCTGGTGTCCAGCAACCAGGTCAGCTATCTGGCGCGCCGCGCACCCTTACGCAAGCCCGCTGATCTGCTGACACACGACCTGATTGG
>Ga0335397_10005863_pt1 | contig 15970 bp, 16 predicted proteins | sample MAT04_FD_205740 | JGI IMG/M metagenome (GOLD analysis project Ga0335397, IMG submission 205740) | Freshwater microbial communities from Lake Fryxell liftoff mats and glacier meltwater in Antarctica - MAT-04 (spades assembly) (version 2) ... | reverse complement strand
AAGGAATCCCTGTAAGTCTCTTGTCATAGCCGAAGAATGTAAAGCATCTGTTTACATTATGAGGGGCGATGGAGAGGATTCCTGTCTTGATGAAAAGTTAGTTTGAGACTTAGATGGTGAATTCTAAGTACAGCATCCTCATGAGGTTGTATCAAAGTGTCGATTCTTAGAGTCATTCAGCCGTCTAGTCCTCAAAACGAGTGGAATGTAGTGCAGAGCCAGAGACAGGCGATCGCCATTCTTCTGCTCGATCTCGAAAACATCAAGTTAGATCCAGGTGAAGAAAAATTCCTTCAAACTTGCTGCAAGTACCCTCTTCAAATCAAAATCGCTTTTGCCAATTGGCGAGCTATCAGCAGCCAGCAAGATTCAGAATTGAACGATCGCGGGTACCAGCTGATTCATGTGCCCGCCGGGAAAAATAGCGCAGATATGAAAATGACGGCGATCGGTTCTTCGCTGTTTGTGCCTTATCCCAACGTTAAAGAAGTACTGGTTTGTTCCTCAGATAGCGATCTTGCCCATCTTTGCAATACGCTTCGGATGCACGGATTAAGCGCTTACACAGTGCGTCGGCATCCAGAATCTCTACATGTCACTAATCTCTCAACAGGTCAAACATTCAATCATCAGCCACAGCCCTCACAGCCCAATCTTCTGCCCCTAGAAGAATGCCTGAGCGGCATTAAAACCCTAATTCAGAAACACCAGCAGCTAACTTCGAGTCAATGGGTTCAACTCTCATGGTTGTCCAAGAAATTTCAAGAAACTTATGGGTTTACACTAACTCAGCTGGTTAATCACCATAAGCTTGGGCAGGAAACAAGCGATTTATTCACTTACCATCCTGGAGAGTTTGTCATTCATCAATCGGCGGAAAAAAAGGAGGTTTATATCTGTCTCTTCATCCCTCCTGAACTTAGTTCAGCGTCCTCAAATCCTCTACCAACAAGCCCCGCTACGCCAACTGGACAACCCAGCCAAGCTACCCCTAGTATTTGTTCTAGACAACAGTTGGAAAAAGCCCTACTGAAGATTCTCAAAGCCCAGACAGCTGAAACGGTAACCAGATATGCCGAGTTTACCAATTTACTGAACGCATTTCAGAAACAGTATGGAAAGCCACTTAAACATTTTTTAGATATTCTCGGCATCCAGGATAAGTCCCGCGTTTTTTTGAAGAGCTGCCAGGGATTTGAACTGAAACAAGTTGGGAAAGCTTGGCAGGTGTCGGTAAAACGGTAAGTCAAGGATAAAACCCCATTTTTGGCAATCCTAACGTTTCATCCCAGCCCATCATAATATTCAAACACTGCACTGCCTGCCCTGCCTGCCCCTTCAGCAAATTATCGATCGCCGAGATCACAATGACTCGGTCAGTCCTGGGGTCAACCTCAATGCCGATATAGCAATTATTAGTGCCACAAGCCCACTTGGTTTGCGGAAAAGTGCCGCTCGGCAACAGTTTCACCCAGGGCGAATTGCGGTAAAACGCCTGATAGATCGTTAGCAAATCATCCCGCACCAAGCCCGGATCGCGCAGGTTAGCGTAAACAGTCGCCAAAATACCTCGCACCATCGGAATCATGTGGGGCGTAAACTGCACCTGAACCTCATGTCCTGCCAGGTCGCTACAAACCTGCTCAATTTCTGGGGTATGGCGGTGCCGCGCCACGTTATACGCCCCTAAAGATTGGTCTGCCTCTGCCAATAGCAAGTTAGTCTTTGCTTGCCGTCCGCCGCCCGAAGCTCCAGATTTTGCGTCAATAATTGCTGACTCTGAAAGAATTAGACCTTGCTTTAGCAAGGGCGATAGCGCCAACAAGCTAGCGGTTGGGTAACAGCCTGGGCAACCAATCAGTTGAGCTTCAGCAATGCGGCTGCGGTAGAGTTCGGGCAAGCCATAGACCGCCGTTTCGGCAACTTCCCGATCGCTGCGAGTTTTGCCGTACCAGCTTTCGTAGGTCGCCAGGTTTTCAAAGCGATAATCGGCGGATAAATCCAGCACCTTGCAGCCTTTCTTCAGCAGGGTGGGAGCCATGTCGCAGGCGAGTCCGTTGGGCAAAGAGAGGAAAACCGCCTCACAGCGATCGCCAATATCATCCAGGTCGATCGCCTCAACCAACAGCTTAGTCTGATTCACCAGATGGGGATAAATATCCGAAAACGGTTTACCTGCGCTCGATTCACCCCCTAGATAAACAATTTCTACACCTGGATGATCTAACAACAACCGCACCAGCTGCACACCGCCGTAACCCGATGCTCCGACAATTCCGACTGGTACGCGCGCCGAATCACCCATGATGCTTACTCACTCTAAGATTTAATTTCGTACCCACACGATAGATCATCTTGATCAAACCTATCCATCAAATTGATTAAATCCATCAAATTGATCAAATCCACCAAAGTTATGGCGATCGCTGCAAAACTGTAATATCAAACTCTCTACTGTGGAGGTAGCGAATGTAGCCAATTTCAAATCATCAGCCATCTTTGCCGCATCGCCCCTTCACCTCTCGCAAGCTACCATAAGAAGCAAAGTCTACACATCTCGTCCCCATTCAACCTTTCACCTCCATAACGAACCCCGTGGAATTTCCCCCCTCTTTTGAATTTGACTCAATTGAATCCGCACTGGCAGACCTCAGAGCCGGACGCGCCCTGGTTGTAGTCGATGACGAAAACCGCGAAAATGAAGGCGATGTGATTTGTGCGGCACAGTTTGCCACAGCCGACATGATTAATTTTATGGCAGTAGAAGCCAGAGGCTTAATTTGCTTGGCAATGACAGGCGATCGCCTCGACGAGTTAGACCTGCCGCTCATGGTCAACAGTCGCGCCTTTGAAGACAGCAATGAAGAAACCGCCTTCACGGTTAGCATTGATGGCGCCCTCCGCCTTGGCGTTTCAACAGGCATCTCTGCCGACGATCGCTCACGCACCATTCAACTCACCATCAACCCTAATACCAAACCCAGCGACTTGCGGCGTCCGGGGCATATTTTCCCGCTCAGAGCCAAAGAAGGCGGTGTACTGAAACGAGCAGGGCACACAGAAGCAGGAGTTGATCTGTCGCGGCTAGCAGGACTGTATCCGGCTGGCGTCATTTGCGAGATCCAAAATCCCGATGGCTCTATGGCACGACTGCCGGAGTTGATGGAATATTCCAAGGCTCACAATCTCAAAATTATTAGCATCGCTGACCTGATCAGCTATCGGCTCCAGCACGAACGCTTTATCCAGCGTGAAGCCGTGGCAAATCTACCCTCCATTTTTGGGCATTTTCAGGTTTACGCCTATCGCAATTTGCTAGATAACTCCGAACATGTCGCCATCGTTAAAGGCGACCCCGCTACGTTTGGCGACCAAAGCATTATGGTGCGGGTACACTCAGAATGCTTAACGGGGGACGCGCTAGGTTCGCTGCGCTGTGACTGTCGGGGGCAACTTCAGTCGGCAATGAAGATGATTGAGAACGCAGGGAGGGGAGTCGTAGTTTATCTCCGCCAAGAAGGGCGAGGGATTGGATTAATCAACAAGCTGAAGGCGTATTCGCTGCAAGATTTGGGGTTAGATACGGTAGAAGCCAACGAGCGCCTTGGTTTTCCGGCTGACCAACGCAACTATGGCATGGGCGCACAGATTTTAATGGATTTGGGGGTAAGACAGTTTTGTTTAATCACTAACAATCCTCGCAAAATCGCAGGCTTAAAGGGCTATGGGCTGGATATGGTCGATCGCGTCCCTCTCCTCATTGAAGCTACAGAATACAACGCCGACTACCTGAACACTAAAGCAGAAAAGCTTGGTCATTTGCTGCTAAGTACTTACCTCGTGACCATCGCCATTCAGTGGCAAGATGATCCTCTCTCTGTGACCGATCGCTATGAGCGCTTAGAAAAAATTCGTTACTTGGGTAAGGCTCATGGCTTTTTGTTGCAGGAAGAAGCGCGATCGCTTGCCGTTGCCCTCTTTGGCAAATCGTCCCTCACCTTTCACCTAGGCTTCGACTCATCCCAAGTTGTTCCGTCTGATTGGTATCAAAATTCAGAACATTCTCAAGTGAAGGCGATCGCCCAGATTCTCGACCACTTAGCCTCGTGGGATTCGGTGGCTCAAATCGAGTTTTTAATTTCTCCAGGTGGCGACCCGCTGACCAATTTGCAAGTACAGCTCGATCGCCAAATTTTCCGACTGGGTTCTCACCCCGATTCTGTCATCCCCTCAGAAGTTTGTACTCACTTAGAGACACAACGCATCTACGTATTCTCTAGACACACGCCAGAATAGTGAGCCAACTGCCCAAAAGAACGTTTGAGAAGTATCACCAATTTGTAGGGGCAAGGCATTCTGCAAGAAATCTCTCGGACTCACCGAAAAATACTTGTGCGAATGCCACGCCCTTAGAGGATGTTTGAAAAGTAGCAAATCACGAGACTTTTACGCTCGATCCCCCCAACCCCCCTTAAGAAAGGGGGCTTCGGAACTCAAAGTCCCCCTTTCTTAAGGGGGATTTAGGGGGATCTCCAGAATTGAGGTGCTTGATCAGACTTTTCAAACATCCTCTAGGAGGATATTTGAAAAGTCTTCGGTGTGAAATAAGGATGTAAGGGCGCGGCATTCGGACGACCATTTTTCGGTGAGTCCGAGAACTTTTGTGCCGAATGCCACGCCCCTACCGATGATTGGCGATACTGTTCAAAGATCCTCTTACGCCTGATGTGTCACTAGGCTGCTGCTTTTTCTTCAGACTGTTTTTGCAAGAGTTTAATAATGGAGTCTTTCTCTAATAAGCCCATCAGAACATTACCGTCTTTCAAAACTGCCAGAGTCGGAACACTCTTTTCTTCTAGCAACGTCACCACTTCCAATAACGGCAAGTCTGCGGCAACAGTGACAAGCTGTTCAACAGGCTGAACTAAAGCTTTAACCTGCACATTCCACCAATCGTTCGTAGGAATTTTATTCATGGCATCTACCGCAATTTCCCCAATGAGTTTCCCCTCGGCATCAGTGACCAGGTACTTTTTCCAGTTCATTGGGTTCCCGATGACATGACCGTTAGCGAACTCACGCAACGATAGTTCGGCAGACACTACTGGGCTGTTAGGCGTCATCGCATCGGCAGCCGTCAAGCCACTCAATTGCTCTTGAACGCTGGCAGCTTGTGCAGAGCGACCCGCATTTTGCAGCAAGAACCAACCCACAATGAGCGTCCAGAAGCTGCCAATATTACTGATTCCTAGCAGAGAGAGAGAACCTAGACCAATTCCCACCCATCCTAAAAACTGACCTGCTTTGCTGGCAAAAGCCAGACCCTTATAAGGCTTACCCGTAATTTTCCAAACGATCGCCTTCAGTGCGTTCCCACCATCTAGCGGCAAACCTGGCAGCAAGTTAAACAATGCTAATGCCAAGTTGATCGAAGCAATTAGGTTAACAATCGCGGCAGGTGCGCCTGTAAGCCCTCCGAAGAGACTCACCAAGGTCAGCAGACCAAACAGAATAATGCTGACCAGAGGGCCAGCGATCGCCACCCAAAACGCATCGCCCGGAGTTTTAGACTCTTCCCCCAAGCTTGCCAATCCGCCAAAAATAAATAGCGTAATGGAATTCACCGGAATGCCTTGCCGAATTGCCACAAAGCTGTGCCCTAATTCATGAGCTAAGACTGAAGTGAACAGCATTAAAGCCGCTGCCAGCCCCAGCAGCCAAGCCAAGCTACCTAACTGAGGAAACGCAAATCCCAATTCATTGCCATAATCCCAGGTCACCAACCCTAGCACCAAGAACCAGGACAAGTTGATATAAAAAGGAATCCCAAATAAATTGCCTACCCGTAAATTGCCATTCATACCCTTTGTCTCCTAACCGATTTCATATTCATTCTTTCTAGCGGTATTCCTATCGTAAATCAGACGTAAACAATTAATTCGATGCTTCTGAGGAGGGATATCCGTCGATTTTGAGGGAAATTTATTTAGGAAATCAGCCCAACACTTAGCTCGACTTTATCCATTTCTCGAACTCTTGAATGGGCAACGGTTATGGACTGTCAGATTTTCTCCAGACTTTTCTTGATATCGGCATAAACGCAGGACATCTGAGAACTTTTGAGAGCCTGTCTGCAATCCAGCCACCGCAGAGAATGACTCCAATTTAAAATGGATAAAGTCGAGCTAAGAGGCAAAAGACAGAATTCGTCTGAATTCTTTTAGGCTTTTCAGAAATTATCTTTGCAGTAACGAACGGGCTGTGATATATTGCTGCGAGGTTATTCACGGCTCATTTCTGAGTTCCTGATATTGTCCTATCCCTTGGTGCTATAAGTAATCTTTAGGTATCTAAGTTTACGCTGGAATACCTCATTACATTGCATCTGCTGCTTCTGATGTTCTTGTCTACTCTAGTTTCTATTGATTTTAAGTCTCTCTATCTGTGGAGTTATTTATAGAGTGAGCATGGAAGTACTATCACCCCTTAACCTTCAGCAATGACAAGATATTGGCTTGAGTTACTGGACTGGGCACAGGAGCACTACCGCTACCGCACCTTCAAGAAAGATGAGAGAATTCCGGCAAGAACGGGGTTGCTTTATCTTGTTCATCAAGGATTTGTCAGACTGGTTGGAGAAGCCCAGATTAGTTCTGCTACTGGTGGAAGTGTTCTTCGTCGCTCTCGGCTCAACCCAGAAGAAGCTTTTCTAGGATTTGTGGGTGCTACTCAGCCCTTTGAAGTCATCACTCAACATCCTTTTACGATTAAGAGTTTTGCCCATGTCGATAATACTGCGGTGATTTGGCTGTACTGGGAAGATTTAGAAAATTGGTCAGAAATTCGTGAAGAAGTGATGGCAGCATTCCGCTATCAACATCAGCGCAAGCTGTTGTGGTTAAGTACTTTGGGTCAACGCCGAACTAGCGATCGCCTTTTAGGATTTTTGACCCTGCTGATTGAAGAATTTGGTCAACCTTGTGAAGGAGGCTACTATCTCCCATTCACTTTGACTCATGCCCAAATTGGTAGCGCCATTGGCTCAACGCGAGTGACCGTCACTCGGCTAATTGGCAAACTGCGACGGCAAGGATTGGTTAAAACCTATGGTGATAACTTAATTTCCCTACCGTCTCAGCTTCTACAGCAGGCACAGTCTTAAAGAACGCAGGATGTACCCTTACGATTCTCTAGAGGCTCGCAGTTGTCCACAAGCCGCATCTGCTGCCAATCCCCTTGCTCGTCGTACGCTCACAGCAATATGACGACTCTTCAATCCATCTACAAAAGCCTGAATCCGGCGATCGCTAGGACACTGATAATCCACCTCAGAAATAGGGTTATAGGGAATTAAATTGACGTGGCTTTGAAAACCTTGGAGATGCTCGGCTAATTCAAGGGCATGTTCGGGGCGATCGTTGACATCTGCCAACAGAACATATTCAAAGGTGACGCGCCGCCCTGTAACCTGCACATACTCCCGGCATTCTGCTAACAGCGCTGTTAACGGATATTGGCGAGCGCTGGGGATCAGTTGTTCGCGGAGCGTTTGGTTAGAAGCGTGGAGGCTAATTGCCAGAGTAACTTGAAGCTGATGTTGAGCTAGTCGCTGAATTCGTCCTGGAATCCCTACGGTGGAAATCGTCATCAAACGTTGACCAATGCCTACATCGGTGTTGAGCGATCGCACTGCTGCCAGAACGTTTTCGCTGTTCAACAACGGCTCGCCCATGCCCATAAACACAATATTGCTGACCCGCTGCCCAAAATCTTCTTGCACTGTCAGAACTTGATCAACAATCTCGTGCTGCGCCAGGTTGCGCGTAAAGCCGCCCTTACCCGTCGCGCAGAAGTCGCACGCCATCGGGCAACCCACCTGAGAAGACACACAAACCGTCAAGCGCTTCTCGGTCGGGATACCCACCGTTTCGATAATTCGCCCATCTGCCAGCTTCAGCAAAAATTTGACCGTGCCGTCTGGTGCCTCAGAGCGATAGTGCAGCGTCGATCGCCCCACGCTTACATCGGCTAAATCTGCCCGCCATTGCTTAGGAAACACCGAAATATCGGCAAGCGATCGCCCCCCCTGTTGGTACAGCCACTGATGAAGCTGCTTACCCCGATATGCCGGCTGCCCGTGTTGCTGCACCCAGTCGCTCAGGTCAGCAACAGACATCCCCAGTAAAGGAACTTGGGGCAGGGTCACAGAGCTATCAGCGATCGCCTGAATTTGTTCGAGAGAAATAACGGGAGGCATAAGCAGAGGAGAGAATAATCGCCTTACCATCTTAAGGCGTCGTTAGGAATTCATCTTCTGAACTTTGTTCAGCGTGGGCTAACCGCCATACCTTCAAGCACCTGATTGAGTTTGCCGCTACGGAAGCCTTCTAAGTCGAGCGTGACGTACATAAATCCATAAGATTGCAAAGTAGCAACCAACAGGGGTAAATCGGTCGTCGAAACAAATTCTTTGATCTGCTCGGCAGGTAGCTCAATTCGGGCAGTTTCCCCGACCGATCGCACCCTTAAATTACCCAACCCAAAGGATCGCAAATAACGCTCTGCCTGCCCCACCCGCTGAAGCTTTGCCACCGTAATTTCTTCACCGTAGGGAAAACGGGAACTAAGGCAAGGCTGAGCGGGTTTATCCCAGCAAGGTAAGCCGATCAGTTTAGAAATTTGCCGCACTTCTAGTTTAGAAACCCCGACCTCAGCCAAGGGCGATCGCGCTCCCCGTTCTTTTGCCGCCTGAATGCCAGGGCGATAGTCAGACAAATCATCTGCGTTTACCCCATCCACCACGTAAGGATAGCCCCGCTCCAGCGCCAACGGCTTCAGCGTGTCGTGCAGTTCGCTTTTGCAGAAGTAGCAGCGATTAACAGGATTAGAGGTGTAGTTAGGATTTTCCATTTCGTGCGTTTGCACAACCTCATGGGCAATCCCAATTTCTGCCGCCTGCATCCGGGCATCTTCCAGATCATCGGGCATGAGAGAAGGAGAATTGGCAGTGATAGCAAGCGCGCGATCGCCCAGCACATCATAGGCAATCTTCGCCACCAGAGTGCTATCAATGCCCCCAGAGTAAGCAATTAGCGCCCGATCCATTTCTGCAAATAAGGCTTTTAACTGGTCAAGTTTGTCTGTCAGCATTTTTGTAGAACTCGCATTACACCCTACCAAAATAGCGAATTTTACAAAGTTCTTGATTCCGCCTAAGCGCTTCTGCCATACTTTAAACTCAGACAGCCGTAAACTCAGACAGCCGTAAACTCAGGCAGCCGTAAACTCAGGCAGCCGTAAACTCAGGCAGCCGTAAACTCAGGCAGCCGTAAACTCAGGCAGCCATAAACTCACAGGCGGCCATTTATCCTCAAATCATGGCGATCGCCCTTGCTCCCACCCTCAGCCTCGAAGAATTTCTCAAGTTGCCTGAGACAAAGCCTGCCAGCGAATTTGTAGAAGGACGCATTGATCAAAAGCCCATGCCTCAAGGCAAACATTCACGCCTCCAGTTTAAGCTTTGTGAGACTGTTAATCAGGTTGCAGAAGCTCCAAAGATAGCCCTGGCTTTTCCAGAACTACGATGCACGTTTGTCAATCGTTCGATCATCCCTGATATATCAGTTTTTTCCTGGGAACGAATTCCCTTAGATGCCAATCGAGAGATCGAAAACGTATTCAAAATTCCGCCAGACTGGGTACTTGAAATCCTCTCACCCGACCAGAACGCCACAAAAGTCATCAGCAATCTACCCCATTGCCTCAATCACGGTACAAAACTAGGATGGTTCGTTGACCCTGGCGATCGCATCATCCTAGTTTTTCTACCAGGACAGCAACCTATTGAGTTAACAGGTTCCCAAATCCTGCCTATCCTCCAGTCTGTAGCATTGGATCTAACGGCTGAGCAAATCTTTGGATGGTTGAGGGTAGGAGAGTCACTACGCCCGTAAATGCTGTACTAATGCTCTTAGCCCTAATCGATAGCTTTCTGCGCCAAAGCCGCTAATTTGCCCGATCGCCACCGGAGCAATATAAGAGTGATGTCGAAATTCTTCGCGGCGATAAATATTGCTGAGGTGAACTTCTACGGTGGGAATGGCGACTCCGGCGATCGCATCTCGAATGGCGACACTGGTATGAGTGTAGGCTCCTGGATTAATCAAAATTCCTTGGTGAAGGGCGATCGCGCTATGAATCGCATCAATCAAAGCCCCCTCATGATTAGACTGAAACGATGTCACTTGCACTTGAAGAGCTTGTGCATCTGCTTCTAGCAAACCCTGAATACTATCCAGAGTGACGACACCATAGACGCTCGGCTCTCGTTTTCCTAGAAGATTGAGGTTAGGCCCGTGTAAGACTAATATGCTTTCCAAAGTATAAAAATTCGGCTCGTGAAGGTTGCCCCAGAACGTAGTCTAAGCCAAGAGCCATCAGACGCAGGCGCTCTTTTCAGACCCGAAAGATGCCCCTTTGACGATAACAAAATTTTTATTCGTCTCTAACTAAACCATCCTACCGACGACGAGGATAGTCTTTGACAGGCACTGGGATTGGCTCTAGATCTGGCTGAACATCGGGCCCTAGCAGAGTTTCTACTAGCTTACGTGCCCACTCTTTTAGCTTCTCTAAGATCTGATCGATATAATCCATTAGTCGAATAGCTCCCATTTTCAATCTAGGACTGCACCAAACCCAAAACTTTAGGTTTAATCACTTTTTACACGACCTCACTACTTGATCATAGCGAATCGTGGCAAATGATCAAGATCACAGAATATTTATTTGAAGATGAATATTTAGTAAAAGGTGCAAATGCCTTTTACAGAAACTCCAACGCTCGGTCTATATTTTGCCGAACCTCTTGTGCCGATTGAGTTAGAGACTCTTTCTCACCTTTCGTCAAAGTCAGTTCAAAGATTTTTTCTATTCCTCCTCCGCCCAAGCGGGTCGGCATCCCTAGGAATAGGTTGCTTAAGCCGTACTCTCCTTGTAAATAGGCAGTAACAGGCAAAATGCGAGGTTGGTTTAACAAGATCGTCTCTACCATTAAGCAAACGGAAGCAGCAGGCGCATAGTAAGCCCCCCCAGTTTGCAGCAACCCGACAATTTCGGCACCGCCATTGCGAGTTCGCTCAATGAGGCGATCGATTGTCGGTTGATCCATTAGCTCTGTAATAGGAATACCGCTAACGGTAGAATATGCCGGAAGCGGCACCATTAGGTCGCCGTGGCTACCTAGAACCATCGCGCTGACGGCTTGGGGCGAAATTCCTAACTCCAGGGCAATAAAGGTTTGAAACCGGGCAGAATCTAAAATGCCCGCCATGCCCATGACTTGATGGGTCGGAATCTGGGTGACCTGCCATGCCACGTAAGTCATGACATCTAAAGGGTTAGTCACCACGATGATGAGAGCGTTAGGGGAATGGGCGATCGCCCCCGTAGCAGCATCTCTTACCACCAGAGCATTCGTTTTGAGCAAATCATCCCGCGTCATTCCTGGTTTACGCGGCAGACCCGCTGTGATCACCACAATGTCTGAATCAGCAGTGTCGGCATAGTCATTTGTCCCGGTCAGCTTCCGACCATGCCCCTCAACTCCGGCGGCTTCCATCAAGTCGAGCGCCACTCCTTGAGGGCGACCCACGACAACATCAAGCAGCACAACGTCGGCAAGATTCTTCTCGGCAATTCGTTGGGCCAAAGTGCTGCCCACATTGCCCGCTCCAACGATAGAAACCTGGTGGGAACGGTGAAGGGCGTGTGCCATCAATTTAAGCCTCACTTTTGGATCGCCTTTAATTAGGATGTTTGAAAAGTCTTTGATGTGACATTAAGTGTAAGGGTGGTTGATGTGACATCAAGTGTACGGGCGTAGCATTCGGACGAATATTTTCGGTGAGTCCGAGAACTTTTTTGCCGAATGCCACGCCCGTACGGGGGACGGGCAATAATTTTCAAACAGATTCTAATTGGTCTGCCCTTAACCAGATATTAGGCGTAGGCACATAGCCAAACTTCACCAGCACGTAATCACCTTTTGCAGCTAAAACTTCGCCCTTTGTCTCGAATAGGTAAGGTGGAAAGCGGGTATCGCTGGCTTTTGCCTCTAGACTGTTTTCCAGTTTCTCTCGAATCGCCCGAACGACATCGCCTTTTTTGACTGCCATAAACTTTTTCCTGTGGGGGAAAGGGATACCGCAATGGTAAAACCATCGACTTTATCCTGATTTTACTGGAATTTTGGCGTTTAGTCTTTGGCAGGCGACAGAACTGCAAAAGTACCGTTGGAGTTAGGAACGACTCTGCCGCCCAATGACTCAATCTGGCGAATGGCAGTGTCGTGAGTTCGTTTGTCGGGGGCACTGGTTAACACCATTGCCCAAGCCGCCACCTGTGCGGTTTTGCTGTCGGGATTATTGGCAAGAAATGTTGCCGTTTGCTGAGATTGGGCAGCCACGCGATCGCTTCCTGGCACCGAAGACTGACTTGCCCAGCTTGCCGCCGTTTCAAATGATTTCTTTGCTGCCTGGGCATCCCCTAGAAACAAAAGTTCGTCGATGCCAAGCTGCCGCCAAGCGTAGTAAGAACCGGGGGGAACATTGGGTTTGAGAGAAGATAAACCTTGACGGGCGATCGCCACTGACCGCTCTGGCAACCCCGCATATAAAGCAGAGCTGGTAGAGAGAAAGGTGTAGGCATTTAAGAAATAAGGATCACGACCTAAAATTACCTCAAAATAGTCTGGGCTAAGGGTAAAGTCTGTTTTGGCACGGGCAGGAGCATCGCCAAAATATTGCAAAAAGTTCAAAAACGTCCAGTCTGCCAGCAAATTATCAAACCCAAAGACAGGCAATTTTTTCAATAGTGCCAGTTGAACTTGCTCCTGCTTGGCATTTCGTTGAACATCTTCAACTGAGGCAGTTTGGCTCTGGGTCTTGAGCCGCTGCAACTGAGGCATTTGCAGTAAGCCAATCAGGGGTAAGCACAGCAGAGCAATAGCAGCCGGGAGCAGTGGTCTTTCAGAATGGGATGTGGATTGCATTTCGTCTATGCTCCAAAATTGGAATTTCTGCTTCAAATAATCAATGCTTACAGTTCCCCAAAGAACCATCAACTGCGCAAACTGTACCAATTCCTGAACCAATCTAGAAACAAAAGTGTCAATATTTAAGCTGAAGGCGCAGCACCGCTCTTATCTCCCACACTATGCCAGATCATTCTCTCTCCCTCGCCCAGCATTATCACGAACGCACGAAGTATCACCCTGATGCTTTGCCTAATCGCCAAATAGACTGGACAAACCAGCCGATCCCGTTTAAGGAATACAAAATCGGTAGCCCGTTTGACCTCAAGCCTTATTTGTCAGAACAGCTCAATCCATCGCCCGAAGACTCGAATTGGCGGCGGCTCTCTCGCTTTCTTTTTTGCAGCTATGGCTTGACCGTTAAAATGATGGCGCAAAATGGTGAACCCACGTACTTAAGAGCCGCCCCTTCCGCAGGCGGACTGTATCCGGCGGAGGTTTATCTAATTTCGCGCGGTACACCCATGATGCCTGCCGGACTTTATAACTACCAGACTCAATCTCACTCATTGCTGCATTTTTGGGACAGCGAGGTTTGGTCGGCGTTACAAAGTGCTTGCTTTTGGCACCCGACGTTAGAAGCAACCCAGTTTGCCTTAGTAACGACTGCGGTGTTCCACCGTTCGGCTTGGCGCTATGAAGACAGAGCCTATCGCCGCATTCTTTTAGATACGGGGCATCTGCTGGGCAATTTGGAGCTGGCGGGAGCCTTAAACGATTATCGTCCTTGCCTAATTGGGGGGTTTGCCGATGACTCAATGAATCAGTTGCTTTATTTGGATACTGAGCAAGAAGGCACAATGACGGTGATGGCGATCGCCGACCTCTTGGATGCGCAGCAGCATTTGTCGTTAGCACCGACCGCTTTACCATCTGCGTCGGTGATGGATTATCCCAAAATTATGGATGGCGATTTGTTGCGCTTTTGCCATGCTGCAACTCAAATTCCTCAAGGCGAAAAATCGATCGCAGTCAAAGATTTAGCGATCGCCCCAGCCCTCGAATCCCTAGACAACCCACCAACAGACAAGTACAACTTCCCTTTTTGCCTAAAAGTCTCGACTAAAACTATTCCAATAGACTGGGGCGAAAATTTAGAAGGCTTAGGCAGCGCCCTGCTTAAACGTCGTTCTACTCGCACCTACCAGGGCACAGATCTAACTTTAGATGAACTTAAATTTCTGCTTGACTTCACCTATCAACCTCAAAATTACATTGAGCAAAATCTCGATCGCACCCCCGACTATTTCAATTTGGGTTTGATTGAAACCTTTATTGCTGTGTCAGGGGTCGAAGGTTTAGAGGAAGGGTGCTATTACTACGCCCCCAAAGTTCAAGAACTCCGCCAAATTCGCTTTAAGAATTTCCGGCAAGAGCTGCACATGCTGTGTTTAGGGCAAAACCTGGGACGAGATGCGGGGGTGGTTCTCTTCCATACGGCTGATTTACAAAAAGCGATCTCCCAATATGGCGATCGGGCTTACCGATACCTCCATATGGATGCCGGACACTTGGGGCAGCGCCTAAACCTCGCCGCTGTTCGACTGGGATTAGGCGTGAGCGGCATTGCTGGCTTTTTTGATGACCAGGTGAATGAGATTTTGGGGATTCCAGGAGATGAGGCAGTGCTGTACATTACAACGCTAGGACGAGCCAGGTAAACATCTTCAAATCTTCAGATTTCGTCCTCACGTCTGAGCAGCTAAGCCCGAGAAACTAGCGATTCCACCATAGTTTGGAGAAAATGGCTAAAGTCGCTTTGGATCAGAGCTTGGCTAACGTCGAGCGGGTAGGGGTGTTGACGAGAGGAGTCTAAGAATAGACAAGAAGCGATCGCCCCTTCTAAGTTGGTCGTGGTGTCTATTTCTAAATTGGCGATGCAAGCTTCTGTCAGCACAGCGCTACTGAAATTCGTTCCCAATGCCTGAGCGCGGCTAAAGTCTGTTTTATTAAGGTTCGTGCAGCTTAAGTCGGCTAAGTTTAAATTGGCTTCTATGAGCTTCGCTTTACTGAGATTCGCCCAGTTAAGGTTTGCCCGCCTCAAATTTGCCCGAGTCAAGTTGGCGCCAGTTAACTCGGCATCCCGGAGATCGGTATTTCGTAAATCGGCGCTTTTAAGGTTTGCGCCTAAAAGGTTTGTCTTAAAGAGATGCGCTCCAAATAGATTGGCATGACTGAGATTGATGCCAAACAGAAAAAATTCGCTTAGCTCAGCCATACTCAGATCAGGCTGTATGGATGGATTTTGAATTCTCCACCGATTCCAAGCCCCCCTGCCTTGCTTCAATAAAGATAGATGTTCTTCATTAGCCATTGCTGGTTTCCTGGCGTACCTGATATTTACTTACTTAGATTCTAGGGACAGTAGTAGATGAAGCGAGGCGGTTGTTCTGGAATTGATGAGATCTTCACCAGAGCGTTACGATCGTTTCAGCAGAAGCACTGAGAGATAATGAGTGAGAGATAATTGACTAGAGGAAACCACGCATGGTTCAAGCTTCTGAGAAAACGTTAACGCTAAAGGATTTTCTAGAGCTACCCGAAACGAAGCCTGCTGGTGAATACATTGATGGACGAGTGAGCCAAAAGCCAATGCCTCAAGGAAAACACAGCCGATTGCGGGGTAAGTTAATTCCCACAATTAATGCGATCGTTCAACCACCGCGACTTGCCCTTGCCTTTCCAGAATTGAGATGTATCTTTGGAGGGCGATCGACGGTTCCCGATATCTCAGTCTTTATGCGTGACAGGATTCCCTTAGAGGATGTTTGAAAAGTAGCAAATCACGAGACTTTTACGCTCGATCCCCCCAACCCCCCTTAAGAAAGGGGGCTTCGGAACTCAAAGTCCCCCTTTCTTAAGGGGGATTTAGGGGGA
>Ga0335397_10005862_pt1 | contig 15971 bp, 16 predicted proteins | sample MAT04_FD_205740 | JGI IMG/M metagenome (GOLD analysis project Ga0335397, IMG submission 205740) | Freshwater microbial communities from Lake Fryxell liftoff mats and glacier meltwater in Antarctica - MAT-04 (spades assembly) (version 2) ... | reverse complement strand
GCCTTGGGTGATGTCATCCACGTAGGTGTAGTCGCGGCGCGTGGTGCCGTCGCCGAACTGGTTGATCGGCTGGCCGTCCTGGATGCTCTTGGTGAAGGCGTGGATGGCGAGGTCGGGGCGCTGCCGTGGTCCATAGACGGTGAAGAAGCGCAACGAGATGGTGCGCAAGCCGTAGAGGTGGCTGTAGTTCGAGCAAAACTGCTCGGTGGCCATCTTGGTCGCGGCGTAGGGGGAGATGGTCTGGTTGATCAGCATGTCCTCGGAGAAAGGTGCGGTCTTGATCACGCCATAGACGGAGGAACTGGAGGCGGAGACGACACGCGGGACGCCGTGGAGCCGGGCGGCTTCGAGGATGTGCCAGGTGCCGGTGATGTTGGTGTCGATGTAGAGCTTCGGCTCCTTGATCGAAGGCCGGACACCGGCGCGGGCGGCCAGGTGGACGATGCAGTCAGGTTTGGTCTCGCGGACGGCGCGCTCGACTGCCTCCCAATCGCGCAGGTCGGCCTCATAGACCGGCACTTCCCTGGCGAAACCGGCGATGTTGGCGCGCTTGATGGCCGGGTCGTAGAAGTCGTTGAAGTCGTCGAAGATGCTGACGCTGTGGCCTTCCGCGAGGAGGAGATCGACGAAATTGGAACCGATGAACCCGGCGCCGCCGGTGAGGAAAACTTTCATCCGCAAAGGTTAGCGGAGGGCCGAAAATGGGGGCAAGGGAGTTCTTGGTTCCTGGTTCCTGGTTCTTTGGTAGCGAATGGGCTCGCCGAAGGTCGTTACCAAGCATCGAGAACCAAGAACTTTCCCTCTTATGCCCCCTCGGGGGACAATGCTGTTGACACCGGAAATCGCCGGTGAGAGAAGATTTCTGCTTAATCTTTTATGCCCGACGAAATCCCTCCCGCCCCCTCTGAAACCGCAGACGACGCGTCGAAAGCAGAAACCATTCGCATCACCCTGCCGGCCCGCCCCGATCAGCCGACCGCCAAGCGGGAGACTGTGCGGATTAATCTCCCCGGCAAGCCGGCGGCGACCGCGCCTCCCGGCGTCGGACCGAAGAAGGAAACCACCAAAATCCCCGTGCCGGACGAAGTGACGACAAAAATCGCGCCCGCGGTGTCCGTTGCGCCGGCTGGCTCAAGGCCTTTCCTGCCACCCCCGCCCAAGCCGCCCGGCGGGCTGGGCACCGGAATGCTCAAACCGGTGAGCAGCGTGACAGCGCCGCCGAAACCGCCCTCGCTGGGCGCCCGTCCGACGGTCCCGCTCAAACCCGCCCCGGCGGCGACGACCGTGGCCCGGCCGGTCGCGCCGGCGGGCAGCGGACTCAATCCGCCGCCCGAGCCGGTGACGATGAAAGCCGCTTCGCCGAAGAAGGAAACGGCCCGCATCACGCTTCCGCCTGAAGGTGGCAAGCCGGCCATGCCGAAGGCGACGATCAAAATGCAGCAGACGCAGCCGCTGATCAAACAGCCCGGCGCCACGGTCACCCAGAGCGGCCTCCAGCCCGCTCCCGCCCTGACCACGACGACCCTCGCCGCCATGCCAGCCGAAACCGGCTCGGACAGCCTCGTCACGGTTCTGAGCATTATTGCGCTGCTGGTTTCGGGTGCCGCGCTCGCGCTCGTCTTCCTCGCCTACAGCGCGAGCGCCCTTTCCTGATTCATAACCCTATCTCCTATGGCCAACGAAAACGTCTCCAATGTCACTGATGCCAACTTCGAAACCGAGGTCTTGAAATCCAATATCCCGGTGCTCGTGGACTTCTGGGCACCGTGGTGTGGGCCGTGCGTCCAGCTTTCGCCGGTCATCGACGAGATCGCCACGGCCAAGGCGGGCGTGGCGAAGGTGGTGAAACTGAACGTGGACGAGAACCAGCAGGTGGCCGCGCGCTACCGGATCAATTCGATCCCGGCGTTGCTCTTTTTCAAGAACGGCGAGGTGCAGGCGCAATTGGTCGGGCGCCAGCCGAAGAACGAGATCGTCGCCAAGCTCGACGCGCTCGCGTAACGCGAACTTACGAGAATTTAACGCCGCGTTTCCGCAAGGGAGCGCGGCGTTCTTTTTCCCGGAGGGACACACTCCTGCGGGTCCCAACTTCAGGGAGCGCGCCGGAGCGCGTCCCTCCGTTTTGACCCCGTTACCCGATTTCCAACTGCGCGCGGCTGTAGAGCCGGGCATGGCCGCCGATGCCGACGCGTTCGCCGCGGCTTTCGCAGAACAGTTCGCCGCCGCGCTGGGATAGCTGCCGGGCGAAGAGCTTCGTTTTGCCGAGTCGCGCACTCCAGTAGGGGATGAGGGTGCTATGCGCGGAGCCGGTGACGGGATCTTCGACGATCCCCGCGCCGGGCGCGAAGAAGCGCGAGACGAAATCGCAGTCGGAACCCGGTGCGGTGCAGATTACCCCGAGGCAATCCAACCGCGCAAGCAGGGCGGGATCGGGGCGCAGGCTGAGGATTTCCTCCTCGGTGGAAAACACCGCGAGAAAATCGCGCGTCTTGAACAACTCGCGTGGCAGCCAGCCCAAAGCGTCGGCGAGAAGCGCGGGAACTTCGGCGTGGCGTTGCGCCGGCCAGGCGGGGAAATCGAGGACGATGCGGTTGCCGTCCCGCGTTGCGCCGAGTTCGCCGATCTTGGTCTGGAAGCTGACCCGTTCGCCGGTGAAACCGAGTTCGGTGAAGATCACGAACGCTGCGGCGAGCGTGGCGTGGCCGCAAAGATCGACTTCGACCGTCGGTGTGAACCAGCGCAATGCGTAGCGTCCTTCGCCTCCGACGATGAAGGCGGTTTCCGAAAGATTGTTCTCGGCGGCGATGGCCTGGAGCGTGGCTTCGGGCAGCCAGACCTTGAGCGGACACACGCCGGCGGGATTGCCGCCGAAGACGCGGTTGGTGAAGGCATCGACCTGAAAATAGGAAAGCGGCATGTGGTGACTTTGGCAGGCGGCGACGAGTGGCGACAAGGGCGAAGGGGGCGCTATGACACGAGAGGGGAAATTCGAAATCCGAAACAAATTCGGAGGGATGGAAAAAGGTAAAAACGGAAAGCGCGGCCTTCGAGTCGATTCCTCAATTCTATCTTTTGGAATTTGCGGCCGCGGCCCCGGTCCCGAGCCGAACAAAAAACGCGCCGCCGGAAAATTCCAGCGGCGCGTTTCGAAAGAGCGGAGCCGTTACAGCGTCTTGCAGAATTCCTCGAACCGATCGAGGCCCTTCTTGATGACGTCGAGGCTGGTCGCGTAGCTCAGGCGCACGGTGTTGTCGTTGCCGAAGGCCACGCCCGGGACGAGGGCGACGTGGTGTTTGCTGAGCAGGCGGTCGGCGAAGTTCGTCGAACTCAGGCCGAGCTGGCCGATATTCACGAGCACGTAGAACGCACCCTGCGGATTGACCACGCTGACCCGCGGGATCGCGTTGATCCGGTTCACCATGTAGTTGCGCCGGAGATTGAATTCCTCGCGCATGTCGGTGACCGGTTGCTGGTCGCCCTTGAGCGCGGCGATGGCACCTTTCTGCGCGAACGAACACGGGTTGGAAGTGCTGTGGCTCTGGATGGCGTCGATCGCCTTGGCGATCGGCTCGGGCGCGCCGAGGTAGCCGAGCCGCCAGCCGGTCATGGCGTAGGCTTTGGAGAAGCCATTGACCGTGATCGTGATGTCGTAGGCGCCCGGGAGGCTCGCGGTGCTGATGTGTTTCACGTCATCATAGATGAGCTTCTCGTAGATTTCGTCGGAGAGGATGAGGATCTCCTCGTCCGCGGCGACTTCGACGATGGCCTGCAATTCCTCCTTGGTATAAACCGCGCCGGTCGGGTTGCCGGGCGAGTTGATGATCACCATCTTCGTCCGCGGGGTCATGGCGTCCTGGAACTCCTCGGACGTCATCTTCCAGCCGTTCTCTTCCTTGGTCTGCACGAAGACGGGTTCGCCGCCGGCGAGCCGCACCATCTCGGGGTACGAGAGCCAGTAAGGTGCGGGGATGATCACTTCGTCGCCCGCCTGCACGGTGGCGAGGATGGCGTTGTAGCAGGAATGTTTGGCGCCGTTGCTGACGATGATCTGCGAAGGCTTGTAGGCGAGTCCGTTGTCGGCCTGGAATTTATCCGCCAGCGCCTGGCGCAACTCGGGCGTGCCGGAGCTGGGCGTGTATTTGGTGAAGCCGGTTTCAATGGCGGCCTGCGCGGCGGCCTTGATGTGCTCGGGCGTGTCGAAGTCGGGTTCGCCGGCTCCGAAGCCGCAAACGTCGATGCCTTCAGCCTTCATGGCCTTGGCTTTCGAATCGATGGAGAGGGTGAGCGAGGGCGTCAGGATGGTGGCGCGGGAGGCGAGTTCCATGGTCATTATTCTTTTTGGGTTGGGATGCGGTTCGGCAGGAAAGCGGGCACTTATTTGCCAAACCAGCTTTCGATCAAAGGCTTCAGGTTGTTTTCCTTGATTTGGACGATGCCCATTTCGCGGACAGCGTTTTCGGGTGAATCGGAGGCGTGCGCGGCATTGACCATGATGGTCTGGCCGAACTCGCGGCGGATGGTGCCGGGAGGCGCTTTCGAGGGATCGGTCGGCCCGAGCACCTCGCGGATTTTGCGGACGGCGTCGATGCCCTGGTAGCAGAGCGCGATGCACTTCTCGGAGCCGGGCTCCTGGCGTTTGTCGGCCGGGCAGTCGCTGGGCTTTAGCCCGGCCATGAATTTCACGATCTGCTCCCAGTTCTCGCGCCCGTTGATCGGGCCGAGCAATTCGCCCAGCTTGGTCTGCACTTCGGCGGAGAGCTTGATCGAGAATTCCTTTTCAATGAGCGCCGTCGCGACTTCGCCCGAACGGCCCTTCAGTTTGTCCTGCAGGACGTCGAGCACCGGTCCGTAAAATTCTTCCGCCTGCGCCACGCTCATGCGATGCACCTTGCAGGCGATGATGTAGAGGCCGGTGCGGGAAAAGAGATCGATCACGCCGCCGGGACGCGCATTCGGAAAGCGGAAGTTGTCCGGCTTGATGAGCACGAGCGTCTTTTCGACTTTCGTCCCGGTGGGGAAGGTCACCGCTTCGTCGAGCAGCCCGCCGTCCTTGTCGGAATACGATGCCCAGAGCTGCAGGTCGCTCTTCGCGCTGGCCGCGTCCGGCGGAGCGAGCACCGCCGGCTCGAAGTAATTCACCGTGCCGTTCGCGTCGGCCATGTAATCGCCATAGGTGTCGCGGATGGTTTCGCCGCTCGTCCGTTCATTGACGATGTGCCCGACGGTCGAGCGCAGCTTGAGCACCGCGTCCTCTCCCTTGAAGACCATCAGCAGCACCCGCGGACGCGAACCCGACCCGTTCGGCGCGAAATTCTTCACCACGTATTTCGTGATCAATTCCTGCGTCGCGCGATGCCGCGGCTCCGGGTCGGTGACGATGCCCGCCGCGTATTTTTCCACCAGTTCCGCGCTCGGCGCGAACATCCGCGCCGCCACGAGATCGAGCCCGGTGCGGGAGATGAGCCGCGCCAGGATGCCGCCCGTACGCGACTTGCGGATCGAGTAGGGAGTCACGATCACGTAGGAGAGTTCTTCGGCCATAGATAAAAAGAGCCCGCGCGGATCGCCGGGAAATGGTCATTTCGCGGCGTGGAACCCACGCAGGCAGGAAGTTTTTGGGAAAATTATCGGGATTTTTGTGGGGCGGAAAGCTATCGGCTGGCGCGGAAAGGCGTCAACGAGTTTTTGTCGCGTGGTTCGGAGGGACGCGCTCCCGCGCGTCCCAGATTAACCGTTACGCTTTCGATGCCGGAAGGCGCCGCGAAAAGATTGGGAGACGCGCAGGAGCGCGGGCCTCGGGGAATCTCAGGCGCGCCGCGTGGCCAGCCCGCTCACCCACTTGCCCTTCCGCACCAGCCGGTCGATGCGCAGCCCGGCCCGGCGAAACGCGGCGACGACCTCCGCTTCCTGCGTCCGCAGGATGCCGGAAAAAACCACTCGCCCGCCCGGCGCAACGGCCGCCGCAATCTTCGGCGCGACCTCCTGGAGCAGGTCGCTGAAAAGATTCGCCGCGACCACCTCCCAAGTCCGCGTCGGCTGCCATTCCCGCACATCGGTCTTCTTCACGACCACGCCGTTCAGCCCATTGATCCGCACATTTTCCTTCGCCGTCCGCACCGCATGCGGATCGAAATCGCCCGCCTCCGCCCGCTTCGCGCCGAGCATCCGCGCGGCCAGCGCGAGGATGCCGCTGCCCGCGCCGAGATCGAGCATCTCCCACGGCACGCCCGCCAGATCCTCGCTGACATCGGCCAGAAAGCGCAGGCACGTCGCGGTCGTCGCGTGATCGCCCGTGCCGAAGGCCATCCCCGCCGGAATGAGGAGCACGCGGCGTTTCGGCTCGTTCTTCGCCAGCGCCGCCCGCTCGCGTTCGGTGCCGACGATGATTAATTTCGTCCGCACCCGAATCGGCTTCGTTACCGCTTCGCTGACCGTCCGCGGCATCTTCTGCACCGCGACCGTCCCTCCAAACGCCTTCCGCAGCCGCTCCGCCTGCGCCCTGGTCAATTGAAACGCCTCCAGCCGAATCGTCTTCGCGCCCGCCAGCGCCGTGATCGCCAGTCGGTCGCTGACCTCGCGCAACCGCTCCACCCAGGCATCCTCCCATTTCGCCGCACCGAGCTTGCGCCAGGTGAAGTGCGTGGCCGATCGGGAAGCTGGGCGCGGAGCCGCGGTGGGAAGGGACATCGCCATTTACTAATTCGTCCTGACCAGCAGCGGCAATTCTCATCGGCTCAATCCTTCCCCGACGGGGCCACGACCTGCCGGTGGCCCGAATGCGGCCCGACGCACGAGCGCCAATGAATGGCGCGCCCAGGAGAGGGTATCTGAATCAAAAAATGGGTGTCATTCTGAGCGGAGCAGCGCGGTGGTGGTGGCGTCGGCGCAGGCGGCGCGCTGCGGAGTCGAAGAACCCCGTGGCCCGCTCGGTGACTCCCAAGATCCTTCGACTCCGCTCCGCCCCCTTTCCGCCTGCGCTCCGCTCAGGATGACCCGTTTTTTTAAAGTTTGTACGCCCTCTAACTAAGTTTGGTCACGGGGTCTTATCAAAGATGAAAGCGGCCGCCAGCAGGCCGCCGTCGGCGCCCGTAGAGCGCCGCACTCATCCCCCCATGAAATCCGTTCTCTCCTCTCAATTCCTGCGCGCCGCGTGCGTGTTCTTCCTCCTCCAGGCAGCGCGGGTCAGTGCCGCAGATTACGTTTTTCCACCGCCGATGCGCCCGCTCCCGCAGGCCTCCTCGAGGCCGCTGGACGCCGGGCCGCACAAGTATGTGGACGCCGCGAAGGGCCAGGATGCGCACGACGGCTCGGAGGCAAAACCGTGGCGCACGCTCGGCTTGGCGCTGACGAAACTCGCGCCGGGCGACACGCTCCTCCTGCGCGGCGGCATCTACCGCGAGCATGTGACCGCGAGCTGCGTCGGCACGCGAGAGCAGCCGGTGACCATTCGCTCCCACCCCGGGGAACTGGCGGTGCTGGATGGCGGACTCGCGGATTTCCACGACGCGCCGGAAGCAGCGTGGGAGCCCTTTCCCGGTGGGGCGCCGGGGGAGTTTCGCTCCACGAAGACCTATGAGAATGCCGGCAGCGCGACCACGGACGACCAGATGGAGACCACACTGCTCGGCAGCTTTGCCGACTCGATGGTGCCGCTGCAAGGTTGCCACGCCATTGGCGACCTGCGCAGCACGAACATGTATTGGACGCTGAGCGGAGTGAAGACCGGCGTGGAAAAGTTCATCTATTGCGGCCCCAGCATCTGTTACGACTCCACCACGCAGCGCATCCACGCGCGCTTCGCCCACACCACGCTGCCCGGCCTGGGCGAGGACAACTACCGCGGCGAAACCGACCCCCGCAAATTGCGCCTCGTCATCGCCACGCTCAAAGCCGGACCGGTGCTCACTCTGCACGCCGCGCGTTTTGTGCGGGTGCAGGATCTGGTCGTGCGCGGCGCGCGGATGGCGACGGTGAGCGTGGAAGATTGCGCGGCCATTGCCTTCGAAGGTGTCACGTCCTACGGCGGCGCCGCCGCCATGCGGGTGCAGGGCACGCGCGGGCTGCGCCTCGTGAATTGCGCCCTGCGGGGCATCGCCGCACCGTGGACGTTCCGCAGCAGCCTGAAGTATCGGTCCATCGAGGCCCGCGTGTTTTCCGCCGGCAGTTGGACGCCGCAGGGCGCGGACAACGAGGATTTTGAAATCGCCCAAAGCGAGTTCACCGACTGCGTGGACGGCGTCTTCATCGGCAACGTCCGCGGCGTGAACTTCCACCACAACCTCATCGAGAACATCAGCGACGACGGCCTCTTCCTCACGTGCGGCACCGCGCCGGACGGCACCACCCACGGCGGCAACGTGCATCTCTGGCAAAACCGTTTTGCCCGCTGCCTCACCGTCTTCGCCTTTGGCGTCGGCCACGGGCGGCAGAAGATGCTGCCCACCGGCCGGCAGACAGGCGCGGGAATATGGGCGCACAACAACGTCTTCGACCAGCGCCAGTGGGTGCCTTATTTCCAGCCGCGCGGCGCGGACGAACCGCAGGCCCTCACCTTCCTCGGCCGCCTGTGCGGCGACCACGGCAGCCCGGCGTGGGAACCGATCTTCTTCTACCACAACACCATCCTCAGCGGCGACGCGCCGTTCCGCGGCGGCTATCTCGACGGACTCGGGCGCGCTGTCGCCGAAGGCTCTCCGCGCCGCTTGCTGAACAATGTGCTGGTGCAAAGCAGCGGCCTCCCCGGCAGCGTCTTCCAGGAAAAGAATCCGGACTTCATCGGCGACGGCAACCTGCACTGGAGCGCCGCCGCGGACAGCGCGGTGCCGCCGGCGGAATTCCTCCAAAAACTGCGGAGTGCGAAAGCGGCGCTCGAAGGCCAGGCCCGCTACCCCGCCGGCTGGGGAGCGCAGGACGTGTGCGCCGACCCGCGCTTTGTGAAATACAGCGCAGATCCGCGCGCCGCGGTGGATGTGCGACTGCAAGCGCAAAGCCCCGCGCTCAATGCCGCCGTGCCCATTCCCGCAGAATGGCCCGCCCCGCTGCGCGCCGCCTCCGCGCGCGGCGACCTGGGCGCGATCCCAGCCGGCGTGCCGCCGTGGCGTCTCGGCGTGAATGGCCGGCTGGATGCGTCCGGACAGCCCGCGGAGACAACCCCCGAGATGGCCGGCGCGAGCCTGCAGCTGCCCGCCGTGCCGGCCGCTCCCCCAGTTGCCCGCAAGCCGGTCGCCGTGGTCGAGGGCTATCCGGCCTTCGATGCTCCGCTGCTGTTCCATGCCTTGCGCAAGCAGGGCGCCCGCATCGAGCACTTCGATCGAAACTGGCTGGACACTTCGCGCTGGGCGGAGTTTTCCACCATCGCCTTCGTCGGAAGTCTGACGCGCGCCAAGGCGCCGGTGACGAAGTTGAGCGAGGAGGATCTGCCGCGGGTGCGGGCCTTCATGGAACAGGGCGGCACCCTCCTGCTGGGGCGCGGGACCACGGAGATTTTTGCGACGCCGCACGGTCAAATGTTTCTCCGCGAATTGACCGGCGACACGCCGCGCCTCGCCGCCGCGCCCGCGCAAATCCTGATCCCGGCGCATCCGTGGGTCGCGCATCTCGACGCCGCCGCGCCGCATCCCTGGCTGGTGATGAAGAGCGCCGAGCCGCTCCGCACCACGAAAGGCGAGCGCATCCTCGGCACGCCGCAAGGGCTGACCATGCTGGGCCGCCTTCCGGTGGGGAAAGGCGCGTTGGTTTACTTCGGCTGGGATGTGGCCGCATCGATGCCGCACGGGCGGAAACCCTCGACGGTGGAGACGGAGCGGAACTACGAGGAGCAGCAGCAGATTTTGCAGCGCGTCGTGGCCCCGGTGCCCTGAGCGCGGCCTTGGCAGGCGGCGTGGCCTGGCCGGCAGCCCGCCTCGGTGAGCCTGCGCCGGCTGTTGCTCGAGAGCTGCCAGCTCCAACACCGTGCTCGACTGCTCCGGCGGCACCTTCCAGGGCGCAGGCGTGAAGACCGTGGTCCTCTTCTTCGAGAAAGGATCACCCACGCGAAGTGTGTGGCTCTACCAGCTCGACCCGGCCGCAACCTCGGCAAAACCAACCCGCTCAACGACGAAGACCTCGCCGAGTTCGTGGAGTTGCAGAAGACCTTCGCCGACTCGCCCAAGAGCTGGAGCTTGGACGCCGCGACCCTCGACCCGAAGACCTGCGACCTCTCGGTGAAGAACCCGAACGGTGGCGAGGAAATCGCCCGCCGCAGCCCGGCGGCGATCATGGACGAGATCGCCGCGCTGGATGCGGAGAGCGCCGAGGTGCTGGGAAATATCCGGCGGTCCTTGAGCCCCGCCGAAGGAGCGCTGTTATGAGCCCGCCCCTCTTCAGCCTCCAGGATCGAACCAACGTGGCCCTGAGCCCGCCCCTCTTCAGCCTCCAGGCTACCAGCGCAAGCTCGCGGCGCTGGAGGCGCTGGAGGCGCTGGAGGCGCTGGAGGCGCTGGAGGCGCTGGAGGCGCTGGAGGCGCTGGAGGCGCTGGAGGCGCTGGGGGCGCTGGAGGCGCTGGGGGCGCTGGGGGCGCTGGGGGCGCTGGGGGCGCTGGGGGCGCTGGGGGCGCTGGGGGCGTGGGGGGCGCTGGGGGCGCTGGGGGCGCTGGGGGCGCTCAAGAAGTCGCTCCTGCACCAGGCCTTCACCGGCCGGCTCTGAGGGCCGCGCGCCGGCCAATCCCAACGGGATTGAATCATCCAGCCCAAGGTTGCGCGCCGCGCGCTACCTTGGGAACCGCCCCCGAATCGGCCAACCCTGAAAGGGTTGCATCGAACGTTCGACCCACTGTCGGATTCAACCCCGTTGGGGTTGGTGCCGTTTTGATCGTGGCAACCAGGGTAGCCTCGCAAGCTCGGCAACCCTGGGCTGGATGATTTTGCCCCGCTGGGGCAAGGCTTCGGACGGCCATCGACACGCTCTCGAACATGTCGAGGCCATCGACACGTCGCTCGAACGTGGCGAGAAAAGGCGGTTTCATCGACACGCGGAAAGTGTCGGGCGAAGAAAAAGTCCGTTTTCTTTACACGTCGAAGCCGACGTGATAGCGAAACGGCACTTTCCTCGGTCCACACCTCGCGCGTGTCGAGCGCGGCAGGATTGCTTCAAAGGCAGTTCAGACTGCGCCCGGTGAATTCGATGATCGAGTTCAAACAGGTCATCGGGCGCGGGACGCGGCTCTATGAGGGGAAGGCGTATTTCACGATCTACGATTTCGTGAAGGCGCACGCGCACTTCAGCGACCCGGAGTGGGACGGGGACCCGGTGGAAGAGGAGATAGGCCCCATGCGACCCATGGGACCGATACGACCGATGCCGCCAGCCCCGCCAAGCGACGCCCTGCCACCCAGAACCAAAGCCAAAGTCCGCCTGGCGGATGGGAAGGAGCCGCGATCCAGCACGTGACGGCGACCACTTTCTGGCATCCCGATGGCACGCCGATGGCATCCCGATCGCGGCCGATCGCACGCCGATGGCACGCCGATGGCACGCCGATGGCACGCCGATGGCACGCCGATGAGCGCGGCGCAATTCATGGAGACGCTCTTCGGCAAGCTGCCCGAGTTTTTCCAGGACGAAGCAGAGCTGCGGACGCTGTGGAGCGCGCCGGAGACGCGGGCCAGGCTGCTCGAAGGGCTGGCAGAAAAGGGCTTTGGGCACGACCAGCGCGCGGAGATGCAGCGGATGATCGACGCGGAGAAGAGCGACCTCTTCGACGTGCTGGCCTACGTCGCTTACCTGCTCCCGCCACGACCCGCGAAGAGCGCGCGGCGAAGGCGAAGGTGGCGATCGGCACGGAGTTCAATCCACGGCAGCAGGTCTTCCTCGACTTCGTGCCCTCGCACTATGTGAGCGTGGGTGTGGAAGAACTGGATTTGGCGAAGCTCACTCCGCTGCTCCGGCTGAAGTATCACGCCATCGCCGATGCGGTCGTGGAGCTGGGGCAGCCCGAGGAGATCGGCAAGGTCTTCGCCGGTCTCCAGAAATATCTCCACCGCGACGCGGCCTGATTCCGCCTACTTCTTCCGGAAGACGATGATGTGCTGTCGCGGGAGGACGGCGATGGTTTCGGCGTGCTCCAGCTCGGCATGCACGGCCATCTCCTTTTTCACCTGCGCCTCGCTCATCTTGTGGATTTCCTTGATCGGCACCGTCTGGTCTTCCTTGCGGTATTCGACGAAGACCAGCCGCCCGCCCGGCTTCAGCCCGGCGATCATGCTCCGCACCATTTCGTAAGGCCGGTCGAACTCGTGATAGACATCGACCATGATCATGGTGTCGCACGAGGCTGCGGGGACCTTGGGATCGGTCGTGGTGCCGAGGATCGGCTTCACGTTGTCGATGCGGAACATCGCCATCCGCCGCGCCAGCACTTCGAGCATCTCCTCCTGAATATCCACGCCATAGACGCTGCCGCCGGGGGTGATCTTCTTCGCGATCTTCCGGCTGATGTAACCCGAGCCGCAGCCAATGTCGGCGACCACTTCGCCCGCGCGAAATTTCAGCGCCTCGACGAGCAGATCGGTGCGCTCCTCGGCCTCGCGCTCCGGCCGCTCCAGCCAGTCCGCCGCCTGGTGCCCCATGACGCGGGCGATCTCGCGCCCCATGAAGAAGACGCCGATGCCATTGGGATCGTGCTCGGCGCGCTTTTCGTAAAGTGAGGCTGGCGCTTCGGGCGGCTGCTGGGCATGGCCCAGTGGCAGCAGGCAGGCGGCAAGAACCGGGACGAGAAGGGCAGGGGAGAGGAAACGCATTGGGGGTTGGGTTGAGGTTTGAAGAAACACCGCGGGTGCTGTCTTGTCGATGCGCCCTGTGACGAAGTCGAAACTCTTCCGCCTGCTGCGCCCTGTCGCGATCTGCTACCTCCTGTTCTGCGTGCTGCTCGCCCTGCTCCAGCGTCGTCTCATCTACCATCCGTCGCAGGCGACGGAGCCCGCGATGCTGGAGCAGGCCCGGGCCGCGCGGTGCGAGCCTTGGCGCGCTCCCGGCGGGGCGATCATCGGCTGGAAAGCGGTGCGCCCGCCCGGCCCGCCGCCCGCGCATCGGCTGGTGGTCTTCCACGGCAATGCCGGCTGCGCCTTGCAGCGCAGGCACTATATCGAGGGGTTCGGCGAGCTCGATGATGGCGACTCGTGGGAAGTATTCCTCTTCGAGTATCCCGGCTACGGCGCCCGGCCGGGCGAGATCAGCGAGGCCTCCTTCATCGAGGCGGGTGTCCAGGCGCTGGACGCGCTGGCGGCGGCGGATTCGCGCCCGATCTATCTCCTCGGCGAATCGCTCGGCAGCGGTCTGGCCTGCGCGCTGGCCCGGCGCCAGCCGCAACGCGTCGCCGGGCTCTTTCTGGTCACGCCCTTGGCCAGCCTCGGCGGGGTCGCGGCCCATCATTATCCCTTCCTCCCCGTGCGCCTGCTGCTGCGCGACCGCTGGGACAATGGGGCCGCATTGCGCGATTATCCCGGACCCGTGGCGGTCTTCCTGGCCGGGGAAGATGAGGTCGTCACCGCCGCGCAGGGCCGGCTGCTCTACGAACAATTCGCCGGGCGCAAACATCTCTCCGTCGAGCCGCATGTCGGCCACAATGACTTCAGCGCCACCGCGGTCTGGTGGCGCCCGGTCTCGGACTTTCTGCTCGCCGATGCGCCCGCGCGCTTGTCGCCGCCGTAAACCGCCGTCAAACTCCGCGCCCTCATGCAGCTCATCCGCGACATCTACCAAACCGCCCGCAGCGCGGGCCGCCCGGTGCTCTCCGTCGAGTTCTTTCCCACGAAGACCGAGGAAGGCGAGCGCAGCCTTTTTGAAAAGACGATCCCCGCGCTGCTGGCCATCCGCCCGGACTACTGCTCGGTGACTTACGGCGCCGGCGGCAGCACGCGCGACAAGACGCTCGGCATCGTGGACCGCATCCAGCGCGAACACCGCCTGCCGGCGATGATGCACCTGACCTGCGTGAACTCGACCAAGGAGGAACTCGGCGGCGTGCTGGCCGCGGCGCGCGAACGCGACGTGCGCAACATCCTGGCCCTGCGCGGCGATCCGCCCGCCGGCGGGGACTTTGTGAAGACCGAGGGCGGCTTCGAGTATTCGCGCGAACTGGTCGCGTTCGTCCGCGAGCAGGGCGACTTTTCCATCGGCACCGCCGGATTCCCCGAAGGCCACATCGCCTGCCAAGCCGGCAAAGATCAGGACTGGCAGTATCTCGCCGAGAAGGTGCAGGCCGGCGCGGATTTCATCATCACCCAGCTCTTCTTCGACAACACGGATTTCTACGAGTTCCAGGACCACCTCGTCGGCAAGCTCGGCGTCACCGTGCCGATCATCCCCGGCATCATGCCCATTCTTTCCGCCGGGCAGACGAAACGCTTCGTCGCCCTCTGCGGGGCGAAACTGCCCGCGCCTTTCCTCCAACGCATCGAGGAACTCGGCGACGATGACGCCGCCGTCACCGCCTACGGCATCGAATACGCGACCGAGCAATGCGCCTCGCTGCTCGAATACGGCGTGCCCGGCCTGCATTTCTACACGCTGAATAAAGCGCCTTCGATCGTGCAAATCGCCCGCAATCTCGGCCTCGCGGCGAAATGAGTCTGCGGGTCTATGCCTACGCCGGCTGCGACACCTGCCGGAAGGCGCTGAAGTTTCTCGCCGCGAAGAAAATCGCCCATGAGGTGATCCCGATCCGCGAACAGCCGCCGACCATCGCGGAACTTCGCACCATGCTCGTCCACGTCGGCGGCGACCTGCGCAAACTCTTCAACACCGCCGGCCAGGACTACCGCGCGCTCGACCTGAAAACGCGCCTGCCCAAGCTTTCCGTGGACGAAGCCCTCACGCTCCTCGCCAGGAACGGCCACCTCGTTAAACGCCCCTTCGCGCTCACGCCGGAGGCGGGCGTCGTCGGTTTCCGCGAGGAAGAGTGGGAGCGCTTCGCGTAGCTAATGTAGGCGGCTCTTCCCAGAGCCGCATCGGTCTCCGCGGGACTGGGAAGTCCCGCCTACTTTCCGGCCGGCGCCACCCGCAGGTCGCGAATCCCAAGCTCTCCGTGGACGAAGCCCTCACGCACCTCGCCAGGAACGGCCACCTCGTCAAACGCCCCTTCGCGCTCACGCCGAAGGCGGGCGTCGCCGGTTTCCGCGAAGAAGAGTGGGAGCGCTTCGCGTAGCGCCCGGAGGGAACACGCTCCTGCGTGTTCCCGATCTCAATCTGGGACGCGCAGGAGCGCGTCCCTCCGAGTCAGGCTTTTGCCCGTCGCTGGTCCGCGAATCCACCACGGCAGATAGAGCAGCGCGAAGGCCGCCAGCGCCACGGCATTGATCGTGGCCACATAAAGCCACGGCGTTTGCGGGAAAAGGTCGAGCAGCGAAGGCGTGCTCGGTGGATGGGCCAGGAAGCCGTAGTTTTCGCCGGTCAGTGCGTTCACGATCAGTGCGACCGCCAAATACAGTTCCGACCAGAGCAAGACCCGCGGCAGCGAAGCCGGCACCGGGCGCATCCGTTTGGCGAAGACCAGAAACAGCACGCCGACCACAATGCCCGAGTGGACGACGAAAAAAGCGAAGTGCCGCCACGCCGGATGCGCGGCATCGAGCGCGGGAGTGATCAGCCCCTGAATCGTCCCCGCCAGCCCCCAAAAATACGACACTTCAAAACAGCGCGGTGCCTGCCACCACAGTGCCGCCGCCGTTACCACCAGCGCCCAATCGCAAAGATGCATCGGGAGCGTCGCCGCCAGCGGCATCCGCTCGACGAACACCTTGAAGAGGATCTGGCCGCCTTCCGTGACGAGGAGCAAGCCGGCGATGGTCCGCGCGACGCCGCGATCAAAGCGATCGGATTTCAGCCGTCGGCTGGCCAGGCAAAGCGCCAGCGGCGCAAGGCCGGTGATGATGAGGAAGACAATGTGGATCGGGGACACTGCGGTGCCGAATGGAGGCGAACCGGCCTACTGTGTC
>Ga0335397_10005861_pt1 | contig 15971 bp, 15 predicted proteins | sample MAT04_FD_205740 | JGI IMG/M metagenome (GOLD analysis project Ga0335397, IMG submission 205740) | Freshwater microbial communities from Lake Fryxell liftoff mats and glacier meltwater in Antarctica - MAT-04 (spades assembly) (version 2) ... | reverse complement strand
GGGTTCGGCGGCAGCGATCAGCGTCCAAGCACTGAAGATGATGAGTACGCCGCGTTGGCGGAGAAGTACGGTGTCACCTTCGACGAAGACGACGACGAGTCCGACGACTGATTCTCACTGCGCGGCTACCGAGCCTGGTCCTCATCAAGAACCCTGGCTCGTATGTCTTCGCTGAAAACCTCCCAAATTCGTAACGTCGCTCTGGTCGCCCACGTCGATCACGGTAAGACCACCCTGGTCGACGCATTGCTGCGTGCCACCGGCACCTTCGCTGCTCACCAGGCAGTCGTCGATCGAGTCATGGACTCCAACGACCAAGAGCGCGAGCGCGGCATCACCATTCTTGCCAAGGCCGCTTCCATCACGTGGAAGGGCACCAAGATCAACCTCGTCGACACGCCCGGCCACGCCGACTTCGGTGGTGAAGTGGAGCGTGCTCTCACGATGGTGGACGGCGTGCTGCTGCTCGTCGACGCCGCCGAAGGTCCGCTTCCACAGACCCGCTACGTGTTGCAGAAGGCGCTCGCCCGCAACCTGCCGGCCATCGTCATCATCAACAAGGTCGACCGCCAGGACGCTCGCGCCGAGGAAGTCCTCGACGAGGTGTATCAGCTGTTCATCGACCTCGATGCCGGCGACGAGCACATCGACTTCGAGATCATTTCGGCCATTGCTCGCGATGGCAAGGCCATGCGGGGTATCGGCTACCCCGACGACGACGCCGACCTGGGGCCGTTGCTCGACACCATTCTGGAAGCCATCCCGGCTCCGGAGGGCGACATCGACGCGCCGTTGCAGGCCATGGTCACGCAGCTCGATGCCAGCGAGTATCTCGGCCGACTGGCCATTGGCCGGGTGGTCAACGGCATCATGAAGCGCGGTGAGACCGTTGCGTTGCTGGAGGAGGAGTTCCTCGAGGGCCAACCGCCGCTCAAGCGTCGCCTCTCGCAGCTGATGGCCTTCGAAGGCGTCAGCCGCAACGAAGTTGAAGAACTCAGTGCGGGCGACCTGTTCGTCGTCGCCGGTTTCCCCGAAGTAGAGATCGGCGACACCATCGCTTCAGTAGTCGACCCCGTCGCACTGCCCCGCCTTGTTGTCGACGAGCCCGTGCTGCGCATGACGTTCGGCGTCAACACCTCGCCGATGGCCGGTAAGGACGGAAAGTACCTCACCAGCCGTCACCTCATCGACCGGCTCAACAAAGAACTGCTGGGCAACGTCTCGATCAAGCTGTTCGAGACCGGTACACCTGACGTCATCGAAGTGGCGGGCCGTGGCGAGCTGCAATTGGCCGTTCTCATCGAGTCGATGCGCCGTGAGGGTTACGAGCTGCAGGTCAGCCGTCCCGAGGTGATCACCAAGGAAGTCAACGGCAAGAAGTTCGAGCCGCAGGAACGCGGCGTCTGCGACGTCCCCGACGAGCATGTCGGCACCATCACGCAGGAACTGGCGCCTCGTAAGGGCCGCATCACGGACCTGCGCACCGGCGACGCCGGCCGCACCATCGTCACCTTCGAGTGCCCCAGCCGTGGCCTCATCGGCTTCCGTTCGTTGCTGATGACCGCCACTCGTGGCACAGCGCTGCTGCACCAGCACCACATGGGCTGGATGCCGTGGGCAGGCGAGATGCCCGACAGCCGTGGTGGCGCCATGGTCTCGGACCGCATGGGCGTCACCACCGGCTACGCGCTCGACAAGCTGCAGCTCAGCGGAGGTTTCTTCGTGCACCCGGGTGAAGCCGTGTACGAAGGCATGGTTGTCGGCGAGTGTTCGCGTGAAGACGAGATGGTCATCAACGCAGTACGTGCCAAGGAGAAGAACAACATCCGTACGCACAGCCACGACGACGCGGTGAAGCTTCCGGCACCGAAGATCCACACCCTCGAGACCGCGATCGAATGGATCGCCGGCGACGAGCTGGTGGAAGTGACGCCGAAGTACATCCGAATTCGCAAGCGCCACCTCGGCCTCGAAGAGCGTCGCAAGTCCAACAAGAAGTCCAACTGAGACTGCGTCACCGGCCATTGGACCGAGGCGACGCGACGGTTGCCGGCGCGCATGAGTGACATCTGATGCACACCACAGATACACGTGCTTCTGTGGTGCGCCACAAACCAGTTTCAGAGAGTCGATGCCAGCGCCTCCAATGAGTCGGCGACGACCCGCTCGGGTTTCTGCACCACTTGGCTGTACGTGAACTGCACCACCATGAGTCCGTCGAACTGCAAGCGATCGATGCGTTCTGTGTCGTGCAGCATCTGCAGTTCGGTCCGGTGGTACCGGTAGCCGAGCAACTCGACGATGAGCCGTGTGCCTGGAACCTGCAGTCCACTCGGATGAGTCTGTCGTCCCGCTTTGCGACGATGGCCTGCGTGTCGGGGCGCGGCAGGCCTGCCGTCGCGATCAATTCGAGGTAACGCCGTTCGAACCACGAGTGCCCTCCACGGGTCGCTTCGACTCCTTCGATGACGGCCCGCAGCTTGGGGATGCCGTAGCGACCGCGGCTGCGCAGTTCGACGATCCTTCGGTGCAGAAACTCCGTGGTCAGACGGTCGCGCAGCGCGCCATCCAGTACCGCGGTGAGCACCCGGGCATGCATGTGGTAGCCAGATCGATAAGAGTCCGCGTGGGTGATGCCACGGCCAGACCGTGCACGGTCTCGCAATCGATGGGCGGCAGGTACAGCGTTCGATGCACGAACGCTCCAACACGTTGCCGATTGGTGCCGCGTCCTACGACGAAGTGATACGGCCGCTTCAGCGTGAAACCGTCAAAGCCGATGGGGGCTCCGGCGGTGGGTCGAGCGCAGCGGGCTGTCGGACCGAGGCCAGCGAGTTGGTCGCTGACCTGCTCGTATCGGCGGAGCAAAATTGGAGGGTTGATTCCTCGATGGTCAATGAGAAAGGGTCTCGTGCCATTCGACGAGGTCAATCACCGCACCATGGAATCCGTGCAGCCGGGTCTCTGTCGCCCCAAAGCCCACAGCGACGACCCGGCCACCCATGTCTGCGGCGTGGGCGTGGGCGTGAGGGGGCTTGGCGCTACTTGCGGGTGGCAGGGTGGGGGAGCGGCGTCCACTTCGGGCGCTCCAACAGCTCCACCATTTGTGCGTGTGCCTCGGCGCCGACCATCTCGATGATCTCATCGCGCAGGTACTGATAGGTGGGCACGCCGCCGACGAAGGCTTCGTCGGTTTCGGTACACCACCAGTGGAACTCGGCACCACCGGGGCCCCAGTCCCGTCGCTTCCACTCGCGCAGGGTGGAGGTCACGTAGCCGTGGTCATCAGTGGTCTCCTCCAGGCGCAGCGGAAGTTGCCAGCAGACGTCGGGCTTCCAGTCCATCGGGCGCTCGCCGACCTCGAGTGCCGCGATGTGGAATGCGCACCCGGCGCCGCCTTCGAACCCGGGCCGGTTGAGGAAGATGCACGCATCGTCGACCAGGCGGGTGGTGGTGACGCCGTCGACGACATCGAAGATGCCGCCGGCCTTGCCCTTCTTCTTGAACTGCCAGTGCTGCTTGCTCAGCCGGGCCGACGACTCGACAACGGTCTGCACGTCGGCTTCGTCGATGAAGTGCGCGCCGTAGCTGCAGCAGCCTTGCGACAGCTCTGTGGCGTCCTCATCGAGCACACCCTGGCAGCCATTGCCGAAGATGCAGCTCCACCGGCTCCGCAGAAACGTCGCGTCGAACACCCATGTACGGCGGGTGTGGTCGTCCTCGAAACTGATCCATTCATGGGTGTCGATCGGCACAGGTGCCGACGCTAGCAACACGCAGTCGATCAATACACAGTGCCGCAAACAGCGTGCTCGGTAGGCTTGGCGAACCATGGGTACGCCACCGCAAACCGCCGATCAGCTACGAACTGCTTTCCTCGATTACTTCGCGGGAAAGGGCCACGCCGTGGTGCCCTCGGCCAGCCTGATTCCGCACGACCCGACGGTCCTGTTCACCGTGGCCGGCATGGTGCCGTTCAAGCCCTATTTCGTGGGCGATGAAGTGCCGCCCTACAGCCGCGCCGTCAGCTCACAGAAGTGTGCCCGCGCCGGCGGCAAGCACAACGACCTCGACGACGTCGGCCGCACCAAGCGGCATCTCGTGTTCTTCGAGATGCTGGGTAACTTCAGCTTTGGCGACTACTTCAAGAACGAGATCATCCCCTGGAGCTGGGAACTGACCACCGAGACCTTCGGGCTCGACGGCGACCGCCTGTGGATCACCGTTCACGAGAGTGACGACGAGGCCGAAGCCATATGGCACGAGCAGGTTGGCGTGCCGATGAACCGCATCCAGCGACTGGGCGACAAGGACAACTTCTGGCAGATGGGCGACACGGGCCCGTGCGGCCCGTGCAGCGAGATCCACATCGACCGTGGGCCTTCGTTCGGACCCGAGGGTGGTCCGTTGCTCGACACGCAGGGCGACCGCTACATGGAGTTCTGGAACCTGGTGTTCATGCAGTACAACCAGGCTCCCGACGGCAGTCGCACGCTGCTACCCAAGCCGTCCATCGACACCGGGCTCGGTCTCGAGCGCATGTTGTGTCTGCTGCAGGGGGTGGACGCCGTCTGGGAAACCACACTCATGCAGCCCCTCATCGACCAGGCCTGCAGTCTCACCGGTCGTAGCTACCGTGCCGGTGACTACGAGGATCGCGACAGCTTCGCCATGCGGGTGCTGGCTGAGCACGCGCGCTCGGCCGCGATGTTGGTCAGCGATGGCGTGTTCCCCAGTAACGAGAACCGCGGGTACGTGCTGCGACGCATCATCCGTCGCGCCGTCCGCTATGCCTACCTGTTGGGCACCGAGAAGCTGGTCATGCCCACGCTGGTCAACACCGCTGTCGACGTGATGGGCAACGCCTACCCCGACGTGGAGACCAACCGCGACTTCATCACCAACGTGCTCACCCGTGAGGAGGAGCGCTTTCGTCAGACGCTGAAGACCGGCCTGGTCATCCTCGAGGACGAGCTCACCACCCACACCGATTCGCTGCCCGGGAGCACGGCCTTCCTCCTGCACGACACCTACGGCTTTCCGCTGGAACTCACGCAGGAGATCGCCGGCGAGCGCGGCGTCGCCGTCGACAACGCCGGCTTCGAAGTGGAGATGAAGACTCAGCGCGAGCGGGCCAAGGCCGGTCGCAAGGGCACGGCCACCGACGGCGACCGTCTCGACGGCTACCGCGAGGTGGTCGAGCAGCACGGCATCACCGAGTTCGTCGGCTACAGCGACGAGACCTCGCAGTCGACCGTCGTGGCTGTTCTGCCGGGCGACACGCTCGTGGACGGCACCGAGACCGTCGAGATCTTCCTCGATCGCACTCCGTTCTATGCCGAGGCCGGGGGCCAGGTGGGCGACACGGGCACCATCCGCACCGACGGTGGCATCGCCCACGTGCTCGACACCACCTATGCGCTGCCCGGACTACGCCGCCACGTCGCCTGCATCGACAGTGGCGAGATCCTTGTCGGCGACAGTGCCATGGCGGCCATCGACATCGTTCGACGCGATGCGATTCGGCGCAATCACACTGGCACCCACTTGCTGCACCATGCCCTGCGCAAGGTGTTGGGCGAGCACGTGAAGCAGGCTGGCTCGCTGGTCGGGCCGGACCGGCTGCGTTTCGACTTCAGCCACTATGAGGCGGTCACGGCCGACGAGATTCGCCAGATAGAAGACATCGCCAACCGCGAGACGCTGGCCAACGCTCCGGCCCGTGCGTTCGAGACCACCAAGGACGAAGCGACGGCGCTCGGCGCCATTGCGTTCTTCGGCGACAAGTACGGAGACGTGGTGCGGGTGCTCGAAGTCGGCAGCTCCATCGAACTGTGCGGTGGCACGCACGTGCGTGCTGCTGGCGACATCGGCACCATCAAGGTCATCAACGAGAGCAGCATCGGCAGCAACCTGCGCCGCATCGAGGCCACCACCGGTGAGAACACAGTGAAGCTCCTGCAACGCGACAGCGCCGCCGTTGCGGAGGCTGCCCGCTTGGTGGGCAGCCCTGCCGACGAACTGGTGGTTGGCGTGCAGCGCCGGCTCGATGAGATCCGCTCGCTCAACGACGAGCTCAAGGTCTTGCGTCACAAGCTGGCCGTTGGCCAGGCTGCCGACATCGCTGCCCGCGCCACCGATGGTCGCGTCATCTCTCGCGTCGATGGCCTGTCTCCCACCGACCTGCGCGATCTAGCGATCGCGGTACGTCAGCAACCCGGAATCGACATCGCCGTGCTCGGCGGTGTCACCGACTCTGGCGGAGTATCGCTGGTCGCCGCGGTCACGCCGGGTAGCGACCGCGTAGCTGCCGACCTCATCAAGGACGCCGCCAAGGCTGTCGGCGGTGGCGGTGGCGGCAAGGGAGACGTTGCGACCGCCGGCGGAAAGAACGCCGCTGCGCTCGACGACGCATTGCGGATGGCCGCCGAGGTGGCGGCCAGGGCCTGACCATGCGCGCGCTGGGAATCGATCTGGGCTCCAAGCGCATTGGTATCGCCATCAGCGACCGCTCAGGCACCATCGCATCGCCGTTGACGATGATTCAGCGCTCGGGTTCCGCTCGCCGCGACCACGAGGCCATTCGAAAGCTGGCCATCGAGGAGGAAGTCGAGATGCTCGTCGTTGGGCTACCGCTCAACATGAATGGCAGCTCGGGGCCGCAAGCGAAGGCTGCCATCGCCGAAGCGCGGGTCTTGGCTACGGTGGTGGGCGTGCCGGTCATCACCTTCGACGAGCGCCGCACCACGGTCACTGCGGACAGGGCGCTGATCGAGGCGGGTATCGGCGCGCAGGCGCGTCGCAAGCTGGTCGACAAAGTGGCCGCCGCAGTCATCCTGCAGACATGGCTGGATTCCCGGGAGGCACAGCAATGACCCGAGTAGACCGATGACATATGTCGATGACCGGTCGTGGCACCGAGACCCTTGGGATGACGCCGACGTGACGGATGCACTCGTCGTGGAGCGCCCGCGGCGCCAGCGCAGACCGTTCAAGTGGATCATGTGGCTGCTGTGCTATGTGGGTTTGGCGGGCGTCGTTGTTGTGGGCGTGGCGGGCCTTTGGTACAGCCAGCAGGTCAATCCGAAAGGCGGTCCGGGCGCACCCATCACCTTCACCGTCAGCGCCGACGACACCTTGGAGACGGTCAGCGAACGGCTGCACGACGAAGGGCTGGTGGAGAGCGCCTCGGTGTTTCGCTGGTACGTCGATCGCCACGAAGGGTTGGAGCTGATTCCCGGCTACTTCCGAATTCGACCCGACGACCACATGGGCAACATCATGCGGATCCTTCGCACGCCGCCCTCCGAGACGTTCACCAAGGTGGTGTTTCCGGAGGGGTACACCCTCGACAAGATGGGCCGCCGACTAGCGGAGAGTGTGCCCCGCCTCTCGGCAAACGACTTCGACATCGCCACGACCCTCGGCAGTATTCGCTCGGTGTGGTCGCCCGACGGCACCAACAGCCTGGAAGGTCTGCTCTTCCCCGACACGTACCAGGTGTCCAACGGGGAGAGCCCCGGGCAATTGGTCGAACGCATGGTCAAGCTGATGGAACGTGTCGGTCGCCAAGAGAACATCGTGGAGCGTTCCAAACTGGTCGGGATGAACCCGTATCAGGTGCTCATCGTCGCCAGTCTGATCGAGCGCGAGGCGCGGGTGCCCGAGGATCGGGCGAAGATCGCTCGCGTCATCTACAACCGCCTCTACCTCGGTATGCCACTGGGCATAGACGCCGCGTTGTACTACGGCCAGGATCCGTCGTTGTCGTTCAGCGAGTTGAAGGCCCTCGACACGCCCTACAACACGTATCTGTACCCAGGTCTGCCGCCGACGCCCATAGCCAACCCTGGCCGTGCCAGCATCGAAGCGGCACTTAGCCCGGTGACCAACCCGTCGCTCGGTGACCCGATTTGCGTCGCGCTGCCCAAGGGCGCGCCGTGCCTGTACCTCTATTACGTGTTGGCGGACGAGGACGGGCGCCACGCGTTCTCGGCCACGTTGGAGCAGCACGAGGCCAACATCGAGATCGCTCTAGAGAAGGGCCTGCTGTGATCACTGGCGCCACGCGCGTCGCAGCGGTCATCGGCAGTCCGGTTCGTCACAGCCTTTCGCCGGCGCTCCACAATGCGGCGTTCGCGCAGCTCGGCCTCGACTGGTTGTACACCGCGTTCGACGTGTCGCATGGCGAGGCACAGGCGGCGCTCGACGCCATGCGCATTCTTCACCTCAGTGGTCTGTCCGTCACGATGCCGCACAAGGAAGCTGTGGCGAGCGCCGTCGATTCGCTCGACCCTGCCGCCGCTGCATTGCGCAGCGTCAACACAGTGGTGCCCCAGGCCGACGGCTCGTTGAAGGGTTACAGCACCGACGGTGCAGGCTTCGTTGCATCGCTTGCCGCGGCTGGGGTGGAGGTTGCCGACCGGACGGTGTGCGTGATGGGCGCCGGCGCCGCGGCGCGATCGATCATCGATGCGCTGGGGCGTGCGGGTGTCGCTCGTGTGGCCGTCGTCAACCGCACCGCCGCGACCGCAGAGGATGCAGCGATGCTTGCTGGTCCCGCCGGCGTTGTTGGTGTGCTCGCCGACGTGACCGACGCCCACATCGTGATCAACGCGACGTCGGTCGGCATGGGCGGCGACGAGCTGCCGTGCGCCCCGTCGTTGCTGCACGCGGGACAAGTGGTGGCCGACATCGTCTATCACCCCCGCGACACGGCGCTCCTGCGCGCCGCTCGGTCTGCAGGGGCGACGACGGTGGAGGGCATGGGAATGCTCGTTCACCAGGCTGCGCTGCAACAGCAGCTGTGGCACGGGCTTCTGCCCGACGTTGCGGTGATGGCGGCCGCCGCCGAACTGGAACTGGCCGCGCGCCGTCAATAGCCGCCAGTAGCCTGACAACGATGCTTCGTTACCTGACCGCCGGCGAATCGCACGGGCAAGCGCTCGTCGTCATCATCGAGGGCCTCCCTGCCGGGCTGTCGTTGACCGTCGAGGACATTCAGCCCGAGCTGGCTCGTCGCCGGTTGGGGTACGGCCGGGGGCCGCGTCAGCGGTTCGAGATGGACGAACTGACGCTGGTCGGTGGCGTTCGGCATGGTCGCACCCTCGGCTCGCCGTTGGCCATCGAGATCAAGAACAGCGAGTGGTTTCGTAGCGACAAGTGGCACGAGGAGATGTCGCCGGCGCCCGGTGCCACCAAGGATCCGTTGACCTCGGTTCGTCCTGGTCATGCCGACCTGGTCGGTATGCAGAAGTACGGCTTCACCGATGCGCGCGACGTGCTCGAACGGGCGTCTGCGCGCGAGACTGCGGCCCGCGTGGCTGCTGGTGCGGTTGCCAAGAAGCTGCTGGCCGAGTTGGGTGTGTCGATCATCTCGCACGTCATCCAGATGGGCGCGGCACGCGCCGCCGCCGGCCAGCGCCCGTTGCCGTCGGATCTGGCAGCGGTTGATGCCGACGAGGTCCGTTGCTTCGATGCGGACGCCTCGCTGGCGATGATCGAGGAGGTCAAGGCCGCGGCCAAGGACGGCGACTCCCTCGGCGGCGTTGTCGAGGTCCTGGGCTACGGCGTGCCGGTCGGCCTCGGTAGCCACGTGCACTGGGATCGCAAGATCGATGCTGCGTTGGCCCAAGCGGTGATGAGCATCCAGGCCGTCAAGGGCGTCGAGATCGGTGACGGATTCGAGGTCGCCGGCCGTCGGGGCAGCAACGCCCATGACGCCATCGTGTGGGACCCCTCGCTGAACAACGGCACCGGCGACTACCGACGCGAGAGTTCGCTGGCCGGCGGCACCGAGGGTGGCATCACGACCGGCGAGTTGCTGGTCGTGCGGGCGGCGATGAAGCCGCTGGCCACACTCAACCGACCGACGTTGAAGACCGTCGATGTGGTGACCAAGGAGGCCACGGTCAGCTTCAAGGAGCGCACCGATGTCACCGCCGTTCCCGCGTGCGCTGTGGTTGCGGAGACGATGGTCGCGCTCGTGCTGGCCACCGAGGCCAGCCGCAAGTTCGGCGGCGACAGCATCAATGAGTTCGTGCGGAACGCCGAATCGTTCAAGGCGACGCTGCCGTGAAAGACCGGCCGTGATCAGGGCTGACGAGCACCTGGTGTTCGTCGGATTGATGGGGGTCGGGAAGACGACGATCGCACGAGTGGTCGCCGATCGGCTGGGCCGTCGGGTGTTCGACAGCGACGCGATCATCGAGAGCCGCCAGGGCCGCACCGTGCGCGAGATCTTCGCCGACGACGGGGAGGTCGCGTTCCGCGCGCTGGAGACCGAGGTGTTGCTCGAAGCGCTAGCTGCCACCGAGCCGCTGGTGATCGCAGGGGCCGGGGGTGTGGTGCTCAGTGAGACCAACCGTCGAGCGCTGAAGGCATCCGGCGCGAAAGTGGTCTGGCTCTGCGCAGATCCGGCGACGCTGCTCGAGCGCGTGAAGAGCGGTGGGCACCGTCCGCTGTTGGATGGTGATGCTGCCGGGACCTTGCAGCGCATGTTCGAAGAGCGCGAAGCCCTCTACCGCGAAGTGGCGGACGCAATCGTGCTGGTCGACAACCGATCGATCAGCGATGTGGTCGAGGCGGTTCTTCGATGATCACCGTTCGCGTCCCGCTGGGAGATCGCAGCTACGACGTCCTCGTCGGCAATGGCGCCCGCAGCGAACTGGCAGCCTTGCTGCCGCGCACGGCCCGCCGAGTTGCGGTCGTCACCCAGGCCGGCGTGCCACTCGAGGTTGACCCCGGACTACCGTTCGAGCGCTTCGAGATCGGCGATGGCGAGCAGCACAAGTCGCTGACAACGATCGAGACGCTCTGCCGAGGTTTCGCCCGCATGGGCCTGACGCGCAACGACGTGGTCGTCGGCGTCGGCGGGGGAATGGTGACGGACGTGGCCGGTTTCGCGGCAGCGTCGTGGCATCGAGGTATACCGGTGGTGCATGTGAGCACCACGCTGTTGGGCATGATCGACGCCGCCATTGGTGGCAAGACCGGCGTCAATCTGGCAGAAGGCAAGAACCTTGTCGGCGCCTACTGGCAGCCAAGTGGAGTCATCTGCGACCTCGACGCGCTCAGCACGCTGCCACCACGCGAACTGCGCTGCGGCCGTGGTGAGATGGCGAAGTACCACTTCTTGGCCGGTGACGATCTGCTGTCGATGGGGCAGGCGGAACGCATCGCTCGTTGTGTGCAGATCAAGGCCGAAGTTGTTGCGAGCGATGAGCGCGAAGGTGGCCGCAGGGCCCTCCTCAACTACGGCCACACACTGGCCCATGCGCTGGAGATCGAGACCGGCTACGCAATCGCCCACGGCGAGGCGGTCGGTATCGGGCTGATCTACGCAGCTCACCTGGCGCACCAGTTGGGCCGCATCTCGGCCGAGCGGGTGCAGCAGCACTACGACGTCGTGGCCGGTGCCTACGAACTGGACACCGCGCTACCTGCCGGGTTGTCGTCGCAGCGGATGGTGGAGCTGATGTCGCGAGACAAGAAGGTGCTCGACGGCGAGCTGACCTTCGTCCTCGACGGTCCGAACGGTGTCGAAGTCGTCGGCGACGTGCGAGCCGCCACCGCCCTCGCCGCTCTCGCCGATATGCGATAGGGCAGGCGACATGTCGCCGCAGATTCGAACAGAGCGATTGTTGCTGCGGCAGTGGCGTGAAGCGGACAAGCATCCGTACGGCCTGCTCAACTCGGACGCAGACGTGATGGAGCACTTCCCCTCGGTGCTGACACCGCTGCAGAGCGACGAGATGGTCGATCGCATGGCAATGGGTTGGGAGCTGCGTGGGTTCGGTCTGTGGGCCGTCGAGCGCACTGACACCGGTCAGTTCATCGGCTTCGTCGGGCTGTCGGCGCCGGGCTTCGAAGTACCGAACGTGACGCCCTGTGTGGAGGTCGGCTGGCGGCTGGCCAAGCAGCACTGGGGACACGGTTTCGCACCCGAAGCGGCGACGGCAGCGCTGGGATTCGGCTTCGAGAACGTCGCGCTTCCCGACGACGAGATTGTCAGCTTCACCACCACGAAGAACCTCAAGTCGCAGCGCGTGATGCAGAAGATCGGGCTTCACCTCGACACCGCGAGAGAGTTCGACCACCCGCTGACCCCTGGCTGGCACGGCCAACGACACGTGGTCTACTGCATTGATCGAGCCACATGGCAGGCAGGCGTGGCACGATAGGGCCGTGGCCATCATCGCCCTCCTGCACGGACCAAACCTGAACCTGCTCGGCCAGCGCGAGCCGCACATCTACGGCAGCGCGACGCTCGACGACTACGTCGCCGTCGTGACCGCCGCAGCGGCGGCCTACGGCCACACTGTCGAAGCGCTGCAGACGAATCACGAGGGTGTGCTCGTCGACGCCATCCAGGCGGCTCGCAACCACGCGGCAGCCATCATCATCAACCCTGGCGCGTTCACTCACTACGCGTGGGCCGTGCACGACGCGCTGGCAGCCTTCGAAGGCCCGATCATCGAGGTGCACATCTCCAACCCCAACGCTCGCGAGCCGTGGCGCCACACGAGCGTGGTGGCTCCGGCGGCCACGGGCTCGATCATTGGGCTGGGCCTCCAGGGGTATGAGCTGGCCGTGCACGCGGTCGCCGCCAAGTTGGCGGGATGAATCGCGTCGATCGGGTTCGAGGTCGCCTCGCGGAGGTGGACGCAGAGGTATTGCTGATCAGCGACCTCACCAACATCCGGTGGCTCACCGGGTTCACCGGTTCGAACGGCTGGGTCGTGCTCGGCCCAGACCTACTGACACTGGTCACCGATGGTCGTTATGGCGAACAGGCAACGAGGCAGATGGCTGCTGCGGGCGTCGCCGGTGATGTTCTGGTCGGCAGCACGGCGGCGGCCATGGAAGCCCATCTCGCGACCACGACCCAGCAGTATCGAACCACCGGCTTCGAGGCTGCCCATGTCAGCTTCCACCAGCACGCCGGTTGGTCGACAGCGTTCGCGACGGCTCTGACCCCGACGTCGGGCCTGGTGGAGATGGAACGGCGTTCGAAGGACGACGCAGAAGTCGAAGCAATGGCGAAGGCCTGCCGCATTGCCGACCAAGTACTTGCGGAGGTGGCGCCGACACTTGGCGACGGCCTCACCGAAGCCGAGGTCCGCAACCGGCTGGAAATCCGCATGCGCGAGCTTGGTGCTGCCGGGCCGAGCTACGACACGATTGTTGCCACCGGCCCGATGAATGCTGCGTTTCCACATCATCGTCCCACCGACACGCTCATCGAACCGGGCCACACGGTCATCATCGACGTGGGGGCCCTGTTCGACGGCTACCACAGCGACATGACTCGGAGTTTCGTCATCGGCACACCGAACGCCCTTCAGCAGGAGCTGTACGACCTGGTCCTCGCTGCGCAGATGGCCGGAGTCGCCGCCGTCGCCCCTGGGCTGACCACCAAGGAACTCGACGCAGTGTGTCGCGACACCATCACCGACGCCGGCTACGGCGACTGGTTCACGCACGGCACGGGTCACGGAGTCGGCCTGCTGATCCATGAGGAGCCGTTCGTCAATCGGGCAGGCGTGGCCACATTGCGGGTCGGCGACGTAGTGACCGTGGAGCCGGGCGTCTATCGTGAAGGTTTCGGCGGCATTCGAGTAGAAGACCTGGTGGTTGTCACCAGTGCAGGATGCCGCGTACTCACTTCATCTCCGAAGGATTCGCCGTGCCCGCCATCTCCACCAACGATCTGAAGAACGGCATCACGCTGGAAATCGACAAGGTCCTGTACCAAGTTGTCGAGTTCCAGCACGTCAAGCCGGGCAAGGGCGGTGCATTCGTTCGCTCGAAGCTGCGCAACCTGCGCAACGGGGCCGTCATCGACAAGACCTTCAACGCCGGTGTGCGTGTCGAGCAGGCGCTGCTGGACAAGAAGGACATGCAGTTCCTCTACCGCGACGGCGACATGTACGTGTTCATGGACCAGGAGACCTACGACCAGGAGAACGTCGCACCGACAGCCCTGGGAGATGCGGCCGACTACATGGTCGAGAACTCGGTGGCGCAGATTGCGTTCTACAACGGCGAGATCATCACCGTCGAAATCGCGCCGTCCGTCGAGCTGAGCATCACCGACACCGAGCCAGGCATTCAAGGCGACCGCGTCAGCGGTGCCCGCAAGCCGGCCACGCTGGAGACCGGCAAGATCATCCAGGTCCCGCTGTTCATCAACCCGGGCGACCGGGTGAAGGTCGACACTCGCTCCGGCGAGTACATGACCCGAGTCTGATCGAATGGCCCGCCAGCGCAACCGAGCGCCACGGTCGAACGGCCCCACTGGCCCCGACGACATTCGTACAGACGCCCGCGAGCGGGCGCTGATCCTGCTGTACGAGGCGGAGTCGAAGGGCATCGCCCCCAGCGCCGTACTCGCTGCCCAGATCTCACCCGCCGACGACCTGACCACCTTGCTGGTGGAAGGCGTCGAATCGAATCGAGAGCAGCTCGACGAAGTGATTGCCGCTCATTCCAAGGGCTGGACGCTGCAGCGCATGCCAACGCTCGACCGCAATGTGCTGCGCATCGCTTCCTTCGAGCTGATGTCGCGACCCGATGTCCCTGTGGCGGTGGTACTCGATGAGGCAGTGGAGTTGGCCAAGCGCTTCAGCACCGACGATTCGGGTCGCTTCGTCAACGGGGTGCTGTCCGCCGTGGTTCCGGTGCTCCGCGCCGAGTGACGGTGACGACCTCGGGGTGTCGGCAAGAATGCACGTCGTGATCGACCAATGGCGAGCCTCGACCAAGGAGCATCTCTCACGCTGGCGAGATCGCTTGCTGCACCAGGTGGGCACTGCCCATGTCGCGGCGTGGTTGGTGTTGCTCGCAGCATTCACCTTCGCGGTGACGTTCGGTACGTTGGGAGTACAGAACCAGCGCAACTTCGGAACCTGGTCGTACGACATGGGCATCTACGACCAGGCCATCTGGCTGACTTCGCGCGGGCACTCGTTCATGTCGGTGCGCGGGATGAACGTGTGGGGTCACCACTTCAATCCGATCCTGCTGTTGTTCGTACCGTTCTATTGGTTCGGCGCTGGGCCGGAGTTCCTGTACGTGGTGCAGGCGGGCGCGCTGGCGCTCGGCGCTGTGCCGATCTACCTGATTGCTCGCGACAAGTTCAAGACGCCGTGGATGGGTCTGGTCTTCGCCGTCGTCTACTTGATGTACGCCCCGGTGCAGTGGATCAGCTGGGCGATGTTTCACCCGGAAGCACTGGTGATTGCACCGTTCCTGTTCGCGTGGTGGTTCGCGACGAAACAGCGGTGGGGATGGTTTTTCGCGATGGTGTTGCTCGCGCTGAGCACTCGCGAGGACGTCGCGCTGGCGGTGATCATGATGGGCTTCGTGCTGATGGTGTACTTGCGTCGCTCTCCCGACTATGCGGGGGTGGTGAAGCGCTGCGTCGGAGTGGTGGCTCTCGGAGGGCTGTGGTACCTGGTGTGTTCGAAGGTGATCCTGCCTGCGTTCAACGATGGCAAAGAACCCTTCTACATCACGTACTTCTATGGAAACTATGGCCAGTCCACCCCAGAGATTCTCCGCACGATCGTTCGGCATCCTGACAGAGTGGTCAGTGATGCCGTGCAGCATGATCGGCTGACGTTCTACAAGCAGCTTTCGTGGCCGGTGGGCTGGGTCCATCTTGCGAACCCGCTCGGATTGTTGATGGCCGCACCGCAGATGCTGGCCAGCGTGATCGGGTTGAGTCCCTACGCCCGCATGATCAAATATCAGTACACGTCGGTGATGATCGCCCCGATCATGATCGCCTCGATTCACGGAGCGGCAACGATCTGGCGAATCAAGGCGGTACGAGCGGCACTCGTGGTCTGGCTGTTGGCATGCAGCTACACGACGAACGTGGCATGGTCGCCCTCGGCGCTCAATGAGGCCAGCTACGGCGTCTGGAGCCAGCCACACCCTCGGCACGAGTCACTGCGCACAGCACT
>Ga0335397_10005853_pt1 | contig 15977 bp, 16 predicted proteins | sample MAT04_FD_205740 | JGI IMG/M metagenome (GOLD analysis project Ga0335397, IMG submission 205740) | Freshwater microbial communities from Lake Fryxell liftoff mats and glacier meltwater in Antarctica - MAT-04 (spades assembly) (version 2) ... | reverse complement strand
TAAACCAGGCGCTATCATTTTCGAAACTTTGGCTGAGCGAACTTTGGCACTTGGACACGTGGCACGCGCCATTAATCCCGAAAAAGGCTATGAGCCATTGCTGGAGGAATTTCTCCCTCCTATATTGGCACAGTGCTATCAACACAAGATCGCAATTATCAGTAATTTCGGCGCGGCGAATCCACGGGCTGCTGCAAAGTTGGTACGTCGCATTGCTGCGGAGTGCGGCTGCCCGGAGTTGTCCATTGCAGTGGTCGAAGGCGACGATATCCGCGACAGCATTGACTTGTCGAAGTCGCAAGTGTGGGAGGGTGACGCCGGCTTGATCGGAAATGCGGATGAAATCATCGCTGCGAATGTTTATCTAGGCGCGCGCGCGATTGCTGACGCTTTAACAGCAGGTGCAAATGTTGTCATTACGGGCCGTGTTGCCGACCCAGCGTTAGTCGTAGGGCCGCTGGTGGCGCATTTCGGATGGGACTGGAAAGACTGGGACAAGATTGCAAGCGCTACGCTAGTAGGGCATTTGCTTGAATGTGGGTCGCAAGTGAGCGGTGGCTACTTTGCGGACCCTGGGTACAAAGATGTTCCAGCGATGGAAAATATTGGATTTCCTATTGCGGAGGTGAGTCAAGAGGGTGATATCGTGATTACAAAAGCCGCCGGTACAGGCGGCTGCGTCAATGCGATGACGGTAAAAGAACAGATACTGTATGAATTGCACGATCCTGCTAACTACCTCACGCCGGATGTCGTCCTTGACATCACTCAGGTCACCATAGAGGAAATCGGTCTGGACAGAGTGCGTGTGACAGGTGCGAAAGGCAAACAGCGCCCACTCACTTTGAAAGCAACGGTGAACTTCCCCGGCGACTGGTTGGGTGAGGCAGAGATTTCCTATGCGGGTCCTAACGCATTCGCTCGAGCGCGCCTAGCCGCCGATACGATCTGTAAGCGTCTCCAGATGCGCGGGCTGACCGTGCGCAAGCGCTTGGATTTTATTGGCGCGATGTGTGTTTTCGATTCCGATGCGGGCAGCCTAGATGATGCCGAACGAGGCAATCCTCAAGAAGTCCGCATGCGACTCGCCGTATCGTCAGAAGTAAAGTCGGATATCGATAAGTCGCTCCAGGAGGTATTGGCCCTTTATTGTTGCGGCCCTGCTGGAGGCGGTGGAGTGCGCTCGCGGGTGCAGAGCCGGATCAGGACTGTTTCATACTTGGTACCTCGTGACCTTGTTTCACCTAGTTTCTTTTTCGAGGAAATTCCGGCATGAAACAGGTCACGATCAAACTCCATGAAATCGCGCACGCGCGCGCAGGCGACAAAGGCAACCGATTGAATATTAGCGTGATTGCCTACTCAATCGATGCGTGGCCATTCCTGCTTGAACAGGTGACTGCAGCAAGAGTTGAAGAACTTTTTAAGCATCGGGGTGCTTCACGGGTAGCCAGGTACGAGTTGCCGAATCTGCACGCGTTGAACTTTGTTATTGACGACGTTCTTGAGGGCGGAGTCAATTCCGGACTGGCTTTGGATACTCATGGCAAGACAAATTCTTTCCGCTTGCTCGGGTTAACGTTATTCATCCCAATAAACTTAACTTTGCGGACGGCGAAGAATACCAACATGCCGTGGTGCCAGCCTGTACCAGTGGAGGCCTGAGCATGTTGCCCAAGGCACCAAACTTCCGCATCGATGGGCAGCGCGCCCTGGTCACCGGCGCGAGCCGCGGCGTGGGCCTTGCTGCAGCCGTAGCGCTGGCTCAGGCCGGCGCGGCTGTGACGCTGGTCGCGCGGTCCGAGTCTGAACTGAAGAGCGTCTGCGCCGAGATGCAGGCAGAAGGTGCCAAGTGCGACTACCTCGTGCTCGACGTCACCGATTCTCAGGCCGTGAACAAGCAGCTCGGTGCGCGCGGACCCTTCCAGATACTCGTCAACAATGCTGGCATGAACCGGCCCAAGGAGCTGGTTCAACTTGAAGATGACGACATCGACGCCGTACTGAATCTCAACGTCAAGGCCGCGTTTTATGTGACCCGCGTGGTGACTAAAGGTTTGCTCGCGGCCGGCCTGCCGGGATCGATCATCAACATTTCCTCACAGATGGGCGTGGTGGGCAGTCCTCGCCGCACGCTCTATTGCGCAAGCAAACACGCGATGGAAGGCATGACCAAAGCACTAGCGTGGGAGCTGGGGCACGCGAACATCCGCGTCAACACGATCTGCCCGACCTTCATCGAGACAGCGATGACGGCCGACATGTTCGCGGATGCGAACTTCCGCGAGTGGGTCACCTCGAAGATCGCACTTGGCCGTATGGGCCGGATTGAGGAAATCATGGGCGCGATCGTATTCCTGGCAAGCGACGCCTCAAGTCTAATGACTGGCAGCGCGCTGATGCTCGATGGCGGCTGGAGCGCTGCATGAAGTCCAGCGCCACCGCGCAGGAAGTGGCCCGGCTCGCGCAGGTGTCGCAATCGGCTGTCAGCCGTACGTTCACGCCCGGTGCCAGCGTGTCGGAACCTATGCGCATTCGCGTGCTCGCAGCCGCGAAGACGCTGGGTTATCGGCCAAATGCGCTGGCGCGCAGTCTGATCACGCGGCGCAGCCGAATCATCGCGCTAGTGATGAGTTACCTGGAAAATCAATTCTATCCGCTGGTGATCGAGAAGCTTTCTCAAAAGCTGCAAAAGCAGGGCTATCACGTGCTGATGTTCATCAGCGATCTCGACGAAACCGACGACGTGCTGGCCGAGATCCTGCAGTACCAGGTCGACGGCATCGTGATGGCTTCGGTCATGCTGTCACCAGACCTGGCACTGCAGTGCGTCGACTCGGGCGTGCCGGTGGTGCTGTTCAACCGCGTGCCCGATACCAGCGCCTTCGCGCCGCACAGCACCAGTTCGGTGACCTCCGACAATCACCGCGGCGGCCGAATGGTGGCCGAACTCCTGTTGGCGCGCGGCCACCGCCGTATTGCTTTCCTGGCCGGGCTTGAGAAATCGTCAACCAACCTGGAGCGTGAACGCGGCTTCAACGAAGTGCTGGCGGCGGCGGGCGTTGCGGTATTTCGTCGCGCGGTTGGTCATTACAGCTTCGAGCTGGCAAAGCAGGCCACACGCGAGTTGTTTGCTGGCGCCCAGCGTCCTGACGCGGTGTTCGTCGCCAACGACCACATGGCGATTGCCGCGATGGACGTACTGCGCCAGGAGCTGGGCCTGAACGTGCCTTTGGATGTAAGCGTTGTCGGCTTCGACGACGTGCCACAGGCGGCCTGGGGTGCCTATCGCCTCACCACCGTAGTGCAAAGCGTCGAGGAAATGGTCGAAGCTACTGTCCAGTTGCTGCATGAGCAGATGCAGGATGACACCCCTCCCCGCAACGTCGTGATTCCTTGCCACATGGTCGAGCGCGAATCTGTGCGCGCAGCCACCTGAGCTGACCAGCACGCTGTTCACCCACCCAACCTTCCATTGATTCGAATAAGAGGCTTTTCATGACCCTACAAATTCGCACACTCGCCTTGGCCGGTCTTGCCGCGCTGGCGTTGACCGCTGCACTGCCGTCCGCTTACGCGCAGGCTCTTGCCTGGCCGTCCAAGCCGATCAAGTACGTGGTGCCCTTCTCTCCTGGGGGCGTCTCCGACGGTGTGGCGCGACTGATCGCGCAGCATCTCGGCGAGCGGCTCGGCCAGCCGGTGGTGATTGAGAACAAGCCGGGCGTTTCTGGCATTGTGGGCACGCAACTGGTCGCCCGCTCGGCGCCTGACGGCTACACATTGATGGGCGGCACCATCACCACGCATGCGGTCAACCCCTTTTTTAACAAAAATCTGGGCTACGAGCCGGTGCAAGACTTCGTGCCGGTAAATCTTGTCGGAATGGTTAGCAACGTGTTGGTCGTACCGGCCAGTAGCCCCTTCAATTCAGTGGCACAGGTTGTGGCTGAACTCAAGGCCAAGCCCGACAGCCTGACCTACGGCACGGCGGGCGCAGGTACCTCGCAGCATCTGTCAGGCCAGCTATTCCAGAGCATCACCCATACCCGCATGCGCCAGATCATCTACAAGGGCGGCTCGCAAGCGATGGTCGACCTGATCGGCGGGCAGATCGACATGGTGTTCGAGACCGTCGCGGCGGCGCGCCCGATGATTGACGGCAAACGCGTCAAGGTGCTCGGCGTCACGTCGAGCCGCCGCCTGGCCAACATGCAGGACGTGCCCACGCTGGCCGAGGCCGGCGTGCCAGGTTTCGAGATGCAGTCATGGCAGGGCGTGTTCGCTCCGGTCGGCACACCGAAGCCGATCGTCGACCGCCTCGGCAGAGAGATCGCGGCCCTTATCGCGCAGCCCGATGTGCAGGAGAAGCTGCGCAAGCTCGGCGTCGAGCCCGACGGGCGCAGCTCCGAAGCATTTATCGCCTTTCAGCGCGCCGAGATCGCGAAATGGGGCAAGGTGATCCAGGACGCTGGCATCCAGGCCGAATAAAACAACCCTACGCAGGCACATCACCATGAACATGAAAAAAACTTCCTCCCTTCCGATCATGCGCGGCGCCTTGCTGCGGCATGCAGGCGCGGCACTTGCGGCGTTGACCCTGGCAACTGCCGCCATCGCACAGACGGCGCCAGCAGCAGCATCCGGTCCGGCTGGCTTCCCGACGACAGGCCGCGTCGTGATCGTCGTGCCCTTTGCGCCCGGCGGCGCCACAGACATCGTGGCGCGTCTCGTCGCCGACGAGCTTGGCAAGCGTTGGGGTACGGCGGTCGTGGTCGACAACAAGGCTGGCGCGGGCGGTGCCATCGGCACCGAGTACGTCGCGCGCGCCAAGCCCGACGGGTACACGCTGCTGCTCGGCACCCAGACCGCCCTGTCGGTGAATCCGACCTTGCTCAAGAAGATCAGCTACAACGTGGACAAGGATTTTGCGCCGATTACCCAGCTTGCGAGCACCCCGCTCGTGCTGCTGGCCGGAAACAAGTCGGGCGCACGCAACGTCCAGGAGTTGGTAGCGCTTATCAAGGCCAAACCAGATGCGCTGTCCTACGGCACCAGCGGCAACGGCACCTCGCAGCATCTGACCACACTCATGATGCTGAACCGCATTGACGCCAAGGCAGTGCATATACCCTACAAGGGCAGCAGCCAGTCGCTGGTCGACCTTGCCGGCAACCAGATCGATATGCAGTTCGACAACATGACGACAGCGCTCGCCTTCGCGAAGAACGGCCAGGCCAAGGCGCTCGCGGTGACCAGCGCCGCCCGCTCGCCGCTGCAGCCCGAACTCCCGACGCTCGCGGAATCGGGCGTGCCTGGCTTCGAGGCTGTGACCTGGCTTGGACTGCTTGCCCCCGCCGGCACCCCCCCAGCGGTGGTGAATTGGCTCAACAAGGAAGTGGTTTTGGTGCTTGAGTCGCCGGCAATCATAAGCCGTCTAGCGGCTCAGGGGTTTACACCCAAGCCGATGACGCCGGAGGCATTTCGAAAGTTCATCCAGACCGAGACCGTCAAATTTGCCGAGTTGATCAAGGCCAACAACATCACGATCGACTAGGTTTTTCGATGCTCACCCCCGAACTGATCCACAAGCTGCGCTCGGTCGACACACCGACGATCTGCAACGCGCTCGAACTCGCCATGGGTGGCCGCAGCGCGCAAGGCTTTACGCACGGCACGCTGGTCGCAGCGCCGCAACCTCTTCAGTCGATGCTGGGCTTTGCGCGCACCGCGCGTATCCGCGCCGCAGCACCCTCCCCACGACCAGCGGGCGAGATGCGTCAACTGCGGCTCGACTACTACCGCCATGTCGCGTCCGCACCGGGCCTGCCGACCATCGTCGTGATGCAGGACATTGACGAGCGCCGCGGCACCGGGTCATTCTGGGGCGAGGTCAATTCGGCTGTGCACGAGGGTCTGGGTGTTGCAGGCGTCTTGACCGACGGCTCTGTGCGTGACCTTGGCGATCTTTCTCCAAGTTTCCCAATCCTGGCGGGCAGCATCGGCCCTTCGCACGCTTTCGTTCATATCGTCGACATCGGCGGGCCGGTCGAGGTGTTCGGACTGGGCATTGTGAACGGCGACCTGATTCACGCAGACCGTCATGGTGCGGTCTTGATCGCGACCGAATACCTGCACGTACTGCCGGCCTGCCTAGACCTCGTACAGCGCAAGGAGGCGCCGTTGCTCGCGGCCGCGCGCAACAGCTCTTTCGACCTCGCCGCGCTCGAACGTGCCATGCACGCTAGCGAAGACATCCACTGACAGAACAAAAAAAGCAAGCCACCATGGACATTCGCCACCCCCTTGACACGCGCCTGCCCGCCATGCTGCGCAGCGGCCAGCCCTTGCGCGCAATCTTCAACTCGCTACCAAGCGCGGCCATCGTCGAGATGTGCGCCTATGCGGGCTTCGACTTCGTTGTGATCGACAACGAGCATGGCAGCGCAGGCCATGAGACCACCGAGAACATGCTGCGCGCCGCGCGCGCAAGTGGCATCGTGCCCGTGGTGCGCTGCCTGCGTCAGGACATCGCGCGCGTGCTCGACATGGGCGCGAGTGCCGTGCAGGTCCCGATGGTCCAGAGCGCCGCCGAGGCGCGGGATCTGGTGCAGCAGGTCCGTTACCCCGGTACCGGTCGCCGCGGCAGCGCTTTCAGTTCACGCGCCGCGGGTTATGGCGCATTCCCCGGGGCAGCCCACACGCAGCGAAGCAATGAGGGCATTGCGCTGATCGTGATGATCGAGACGCCCGAGGCCGTGGAACAGGCCGCCGAGATTGCGGCGGTCGACGGCGTCAATGCGGTCTTCGTCGGCCCGAACGATCTCTCGCATTCGATGGGTTTCGGCAACGACTGGAAGTCGCCCACGGTCGAAGCCTCTATCGAGCGCGCGCTGCGTGCGATCTCGGGTGCTGGCAACTGCGCCGGAATCATTGCGCTGATGCCGGAAGACGAAGCCAAATACGGGCAGTGGGGGGCGCGTTATTTTGCGACCGTCGTATCGAGCGTGATCACACAGGCGCTGAGGCAAGCGTCCAGTGCAGGGGGGCGCACCAAAGCAACAGGGGCCCTCAGTTATTAGATTCGGGGCTGTTCTGGCATGGAATAAAAAAATTAGCGCGCGTTTAAATACCAGTCCGGGTGTCGGCCGCCCGGGAGCATCTTGCAGCGGGGCTTTGCCTCGGCTGATGCGTGTGACCTAAGAAGGGCCTGACGTTTTTGTCTGGTTACTGTCCTGTCCATGCATTCGGTCATGGCCAAGCTGTTTTTGTCTTGTTCAAGTCTGGAGGTCAGCCATGGAAGAAAGGTCAAACACTGGCAGGCGCGCTATCGGCGGGGTTGATACCCACTAGGACCTGCATGTCGCGTCTGTTGTTGATGAGCGTGACCAGGTCCTCGGGACGCAGAGTTTCGCCACGACGCGGCAAGGCTACCGGCAGATCGTGCAATGGATGCGTTCATGGGGCGATGTCTTGCGGGTGGGGGTTGAATAGACCGGTACTTACGGTGCTGGTCTGCTGCGCCGTCTTCAAGCTGCCGGGATCGAAGTCTTGGAGGTCACTTCGCCGGATAAACAGGATCGCCGTCGTCGCGGAAAAGACGACGACCTGGATGCCCAGAATGCGCCTCACGCTGCATTTGACGGCAAACGCACTGTCACTCCCAAAACCAGTGACGGGATGATCGAGCTACTGCGCGTGCTCAAGGCCTGCCGCAAAACGGCCATCGCGGCGCGCAAGGTGGCCTTGCAGCTGATTCAGAACACGATCATCTGCGCGCCTGATGAGTTGCGTGAACCCTTGCTAAAAATGACGTGCATGCAACTGGTCAGGACGCTTGCAGCCTGGCGACCCGATCTGTCGGCCTATCGCAACATCGCATCGGCCTACCGGATCGACCTCAAGTCGCTGGGTCGGCGCTATCTTGAACTGCACGATGAGATTGCCGACCTGGACGTGATGATCGGCGCCATCGTCGAGGAACTGGCCCCGAATCTTCTGGCATGTAACTCGATTGGAAAGGAATGTGCCGCGCAACTTCTACTGACCGCTGGCGACAACTCTGAACGAATCAAATTTGAAGCCAGCTTCGCCGCGCTATGCGGCGTCAGTCCAGTGCCGGCCTCCTCTGGCAAGGTCACGCGGCATCGCTTGAATCGCGGTGGCGATTGAGCCGCTAACAGCGCATTGCACATCATTGCCATTGGACGGCTTCGCACTGATCCTCGTTCGCAGGCCTATGTCGCCCGCCGCGTTGGAGAAGGTCACTCCAAGCTGGAGGCGATCCGCTGCCTCAAGCGCTACATTGCTCGGGACGTATTTGGCCTGATCCGTCAGCGTGCAAAAGAAATTGCGCAATCTCAGATTGCCTCTTGACAAACACAAGGGCGTCGGTAAGACGACCGTGCCAAATTTAGCGTTTGAGAACCGCCTTGTAGCTAAATCGGTCTGCGCGGAAGTACATCTCCGAAAAGACCAGAGGGTTGCCCGTCGCATCATGCGGCGTGAAGCGGATACGAAGAAGCGGCGCAGCCTCATTCACCTCCAGCAGCCGAGCGCGCATCTTGCCCGCGGCAACGGCGCCGGCTTCGATGTGGCTGCTTTTGAGTCTGTAGCCTAGGCGTGTTTCCAGAATGACCATCACGTCGTTTACATTCAGGTCCTGCGCGAGCAACGCCCGCGTCAATGCCGGTTCCGCCTGTAATACGCCATAGGCGATGGGCTCGTCGTTGACGAAACGCAGCAGGGTGGCCTTCAGCAATGGCGTGCCGGGTTCAATGCGCAAGGCTTCAGCCGCCACGCTGGAGGCCTTGCCTTCGCGCACCGACAGGGTTTTGCCGCGGGCCTTGTCGCCGCCGGCCCGCATATGTTCGTAAAAGCCCGTGAGAGGCCCCAGATGCGGCGCTTCGTCAGGCCGGGTGACGAAGCTGCCCTTGCCGTTGACCTTCTCGATCAGACCTTCCGCATGCAGGGCCGACAAGGCCTGCCGAACGGTAATGCGGCTCACGCCAAAACTTGTCTCCAAGGCGGCTTCTGACGGAAGCTTGGCGCCGGGCAGCAACCTATTTGCAAGGATGTCGGCACGCAGGCTGGCCTGGACCTGCGCGAACAGCGATACGGTAGAAAGAGACTCTTTGGACGGGGTGGGCATGCGTTCAATTATAGGCAGTTTCGTACAACCTATCATAATGGGTTTGCATTTTACAATTCTACCTATTATGATAGGTTGAACTATCCAAAATACTGGCCAAGAATACCCCGGAGACAAACCATGCACCGCAGACACGTCACCAAATCCATCGCCGCCCTGGCGGCCGTTCTCGCTGCCGGATTCGCGCCCGGCGTTGCCAGTGCAGCAGATCCGTATCCTTCAAGGCCCATCCGCGTTATCGTGCCATATCCGGCCGGCGGCGTGGTGGACATCCAGACCCGCGCGCTCACACAGCGCCTGGCGGTGGAGCTAAACCAGCCCTTGGTGGTGGAGGTCAAGCCAGGCGCCAGCGGCAACATCGCGGCCGAGTTCGTGGCGCGCGCGCCGGCTGATGGCTACACGCTCATCGTGTCGGCCAGCTTCATGATCAACAACCCCCTGCTTGAGAGCAACCTGCGCTGGGCACCCAAGGACTTCGTGCCCATCGGCCGCTTTTCGCTTTCGCCCAGCTACTTTCTCGTGCCCGCCAGCTCACCGGCCACAACGGTGAAGGAATTTGTCGAGATGGCGAAAAAGGCTAATCCGCCGCTGCAATACGCCGACGGCGGCACGGGCACGCCGCAGACCATGTCCAATGAAGTGTTCAAGGTGGTTGCGGACATTCCGCTGGAGCCCGTGATGTACAAGGGCGCGCCGCCCGTTATTCCCGACCTCATCAACGGCTTGATGGCCATGACTATCAGCCCGGCCACCGTGGCCATTCCGCACGTCAGATCCGGCAAGCTGCGTGCGCTGGCCAACATCAACAGCCGCCGCTCGCCGCAACTGCCTGATGTGCCCACCATTGCCGAAGCAGGCTACCCCGACGCTACCGCGCTGTCTTGGTATGGCCTGCATGCGCCCGCCGGCACGCCGCCTGAAGCCATCCAGAAGCTAGAGGCGGCGATGCGCGCTGCCACCGCCGCACCAGAAGTAAAGAACGGTTTGGTCAACGCCGGCGGTGAAGCAGCTTTTCTCGGTACGGAGGATTTCTCGGACTTCATGAAGTCCGACGCCGTGCGCTGGGAAAAGCTTGTCAAGATGATCAAGAAGTAAGAGGTCAATCATGAGCATCACGCGACCTGCCGGCGAATTCGCTGCGCTGATGGAAACGCTGCGCGACTTCATCGAGAGCGAAGTGATCCCCGCAGAAGTCTTGGCGCAAGCCCACGATGGCAACGCAACGCAGCGCACAGCCGTCGCCTTGCGCAAGAGGGCCCATGCGCTAGGGCTTGGCGCGCCGCGCCTGCCGGTTTCTGAAGGGGGTCTGGGCCTGTCTTGGGAAGAATGCTGCCAGTTCCTTGAGCAGGCAGGCCGCAGCTTTCTCGGGCCCGTCACGCTGCAATGCGCGCCTCCTGGCCAGCCCGACATTGCCGCGCTTGACGTGCTGGCCAGCCCTAACCAGCGCGCGCGCTACCTTGCGCCGCTGGCACGTGGCGACATGCGCTCGTGCTTTGCCATGACCGAGCCCGCGCCGGGGGCCGGCTCCGACCCGCGCATGCTGTCCACCACAGCGCGACCTTTAAGCACTGACGATGGCGGCGGCTGGGTGATTGACGGCACCAAGTGGTTCATCAGCGGCGCGCTGCGCGCCGACTTCGCTATCGTTGTGGCCAGAACGGACGCAGGCGTATCTTGGTTCATCGTGGACAAGGGCACGCCGGGCTTTGAGATCGTGCGCGATGTGCCGACCATGGAGCCCTTTGACATTGGCGGTCATGCCGAGATGGTATTCAAGGGCTGCAAGGTCGGCCCCGAGGCGCTGATCGGTGAAGAAGGCAAGGGCCTTGACTACGCACAGTTGCGGCTGGAAGGCGCGCGGCTTTTTCACTGTATGCGCTTTATCGGCTTGGCTTCACGTGCGATGTCCATCGCGCAGGAATACGCGGGCCGTCGCGAATCAAACGGCGTGCGCCTTGCCGAGCACCAGATGGTTCAGGCCATGATCGCTGACGCGCACATCGATCTGTACGCCGCACGCCTCATGACGCAGGACGTCGCCCGCATGCTGGACGCCGGCCAGTCGATCCGCCACCACTCGTCCATGGCCAAGGTCTTCGTATCAGAAGCTGTCTATCGCGTGGCCGATTCGGCCGTGCAGATCTGTGGCGCGCTGGGCGTTTCTGAAGACATTCCTGTGTCAATGATCCTGCGCATGCTGCGGCCGTTCCGCATTTACGACGGTGCCTCTGAAGTGCACCGCAGCGCGATTGCCAAACGGGCGATGCGTCATAGCCTCACGGCCTGAACGCATTGACCAGAAGGACAAACCATGTTCAACACCCCCGAACTCAACACGTTCCGTGAACGTATCCGAACCTTCCTGCGCGCCGAGTTGCCTGATGATGTGCGCGACGCGACGCGCTGCGGCCAGCTCGTCTCACGCGATCGTTTCGTGGCCTGGCACGAGAAGCTCGCCGCCGCAGGGTTACTGGTGCCTCACTGGCCCGCCGAATGGGGCGGTCAGGACTGGACGGTCCTACAGCAGATGATCTATGACGAAGAAGTGGCCCTGGCCGACGCACCCGAACTGAACAGTGTGACTTTCGACATGATCGGCCCAGTGCTAGTGCGCTATGGCAACCGCGCGCAGCGCGAGCGCTTCCTGCCGGCCATCGCGTCCGGCCGCCAGTGGTGGTGCCAGGGGTATTCAGAGCCGAATGCCGGCAGCGACCTGGCTGCACTCGCCACGCGCGCGGAATTGAAGGACGGCCATTACATCGTCAACGGCTCCAAGATATGGACGTCTTATGCGCAATACGCCGACTGGATGTTCTGCCTCGTGCGCACTGGCCGCGAAGGCAGGCCTCAGGAAGGCATTTCTTTCCTGCTGGTTGACATGAAGTCCCCCGGCATCACGGTGCGGCCCATCGTGGGCATTCACGGCTGGGTGGTGTTCAACGAAGTGTTCCTCGACAACGTCGCCGTGCCCACCGACCAAATCATTGGCGTGGAAAATCAGGGTTGGATGGTTGCCAAGTCGCTGCTGGAGTTCGAGCGTCTGAAGCTTGCGCGTATCGGAGAAAACAAGCGCCGCATGGCACGCGCGAAAGAAGCCGGCATGACTCGCACTGACAACGGCGCGCGCATCGCGGACCAGCCGTGGTTTCGCGCGCGCTTCGCCGAACTGGAAATGCGCCTGATGGCACTGGAGGCCAACGCCGCCCGCTTCATCGCACGCCAGCAGGCGGGCGAGAAGATCGGTGCTGACGTGTCGCAGCTCAAGATGAGAGGCAGCCGGCTGATCCAGCTGTGGGAAGAACTCACGGTTGACGCGCTTGGTCCCGAGGCCATGCCGCTGGATGCAGACTGGCTCTATACCGGCGCCGGCGCAGCGCGCCAAGACGCACTCGCGGGCACGGCTTCATCACGGCGCTTTCTGGCGCGGGGCTTCACCATTGCCGGCGGCTCCAGCGAAATCCAGCACAACATCCTTGCCAAACAGGTACTTGGCCTATGAACACCCATACCGATAGCAATCTTAACGATACCCAGCAGATGCTGGCCGACAGCGCCATCCGTTACCTGGAGCGCGGCTACACCGATGCGGTGCGCGCTGCATCTACCGCGCATGCCCACGGCTGCGACCCTGTGCGATGGGCGGAGTTCGCCGGATTGGGCTGGTTGGCTCTGGCGATTCCCGAACACGACGGCGGCCTCGGCGGCAGCCTAGCCGAGGTCTGTGTGCTGGCCGAGCAGTTGGGACGCGGCCTCGTGGTCGAGCCGTTCGTAGCTGCGGGCTTGCTGCCAGGCTTGCTGCTGGCCGCGTTACCCGCCAGCGCGTCGCGCAACAGCTGGCTGGACAACATCGGCAATGGCACTGAGCGGCTGGCATTTGCCCCGTGGGAGCCGCAGGCCAGACACAATACCGCAGCTATTGCCACACGCGCCGAGTTTGTGGGCGGTGACTGGGTGCTGAATGGCGCGAAGGGCCTGGCGCCCGGCGCTGCAGGCGCGGACGCTTTCGTCGTCTGTGCGCGCACGAGCGCGCGCAGGCTTGGCTTGTTCCTTGTGGATGCGCAAGCCAGTGGCCTCATCTTGGATGCGCGAGCGCTGTATGACGGCCGCCACGCCGCCTCGCTGACGCTGGCAGGCGTCACGGGCGCACACCTGCTCAGCGAAGGCAATGACGCCGAAGTGCTGCAGCTCATCAACCAAGTCATGGACTGCGTGGCGATCGCGCATTGCGCCGAGACTGTCGGCACGATGGCGCAGGCAATGGACATTACGCGCGATTACCTCACCATGCGTAAGCAATTTGGCAAATCCATCGCCAGCAATCAAGTGATACAGCACCGGCTGGTAGACCTGTTTGTGGAGATTGAAGAAGCCCGCTCGCTGGTTCTCGCAGCAGCTGTGTCAGCCACGCCGCGCATGGCCGCGGCCGCATCCGCATACATCGCCCATGCCGCGCGGCACGTGTGGGAAGAGTCCATCCAGCTGCATGGCGCCATCGGCATGACGGAGGAATACGTCATTGGCCGCTACGTGCGCCGGCTGGCACTGGCCGCGTCGTTGTACGGCGATTCGCATTACCACCTTGAGCGCCTGGCCGAGCAGTCGCTTGGAGACATTGAATGACTGAACAAGACAAGCCCCCCGTGATCGTCACCCGCGAAGGCGGTGTGATGCAGTTGACAATCAACGCGCCGCAATCGCGCAACTCGCTGCAGGCGCCCGGCGTGCTGAACGCACTGCTCGCCGGTCTTGATGAGCTGGAACACTCGCCTGAGTTGCGCAGCGCTGTCATCACCGGCGCCGATGGCGCCTTCTGCTCCGGCGGTGATTTGCGTCAGCTCTCGGCCGGCACCGAAAACGAGGTGCGCGCGCGCATGACGCGCAATGCCTGGCTTTACCGGCGTATCGCGCTGTCGGACAAGCTCATCGTCGCTGCGGTGGACGGCCCTGCATTCGGAGCGGGTCTGGGGTTGGCCGCGTGCTGCGACCTCATCGTGGCGGGGCAGACGGCAGCGTTTTGCTGCGCTTTCACGCGTGTGGGTGCAATGCCTGACGCTGCGCTGTTCTGGTCACTGCCTGCACGCGTGGGCGTGGCCCAGGCGCGACGACTCATGTTGTTCTCAAAAGAAGTACGCGGTGTTGAAGCGCTCGCCATGGGTCTGGCAGACGAGTACGTGGCTGACGGCCCCGCGCTGCCTGCGGCAGTCGTGCTTGCCACGCAACTGGCGCAGGGACCTGCGCGGGCTTATGGCCGCATCAAGGCTGGTCTGCGTCAGTCGCAGATGACATTGGAGCAGGCGCTGGACTTCCAGCTGGACAACGCGCCTGGCCTCTTCGCCAGCGCGGACTTCAAAGAGGGCGCAGCAGCGTTCTTTGAAAAGCGCAAGCCAGTGTTTGGCAAGGACGCAACATGAACAAGTCAGTGAATCAGGACAGCGGTGATGCGCCCCTGAAAGGCTTGCGCGTCATCGAATTCGGCCAGTTTATCGCCGCGCCCGCTGCAGGCCAGATGCTTGCTGACCTGGGCGCAGACGTCATCAAAGTCGAGCCGCCTGCAGGGGACGCCGCACGCGCGGTCGGCTGGGCGCAGGACGCCTACGGTCCTATGTTCACCGCCTACAACCGGGGCAAGCGATCTGTAGTGCTGGACCTGCGCAACGAAGCGGCGCGCGCACAGGCGCAGCAGCTCGCCATCGGCGCCGACGTGGTGCTTCAGAACGCGCGCCCCGGCGCGATGAACAAGCTGGGCCTGGGCGCAGCCGCGCTCATGGCACTGGCTCCGCGCCTGGTCTACGGCCAGGTCAGCGGCTTCGGCCAAGATGGCCCGGCTAGCGTCCGTGCGGGCTTTGACATTGCCGCGCAGGCCGAGAGCGGCATGATGAGTTTGAACGGAGAACTGGGCGGCGCGCCGGTGCGCGTCGGCTTTACCGTAGTGGATGCGATGGCCGCGCAGATCCTCACCAACGGCGTGCTGGCGGCACTGATCCGCCGCGGCGTGAGCGGTAAGGGTAGTCTCATCGACGTGTCCCTGATCGATGTGGCCGTTACATCACTTTCAAATGCATGGGCTGAGTATCGGTTGAGCGGCACGATGCCGCTGCGCCGGGGCAATGGCCAGGCAACGTCCGCGCCGGCGGCAGACGTGATTCGCACGCAGGACGGCATGGTCGTCGTCTCGGCCTACACCGAAGACCACTTCCCCAAACTGTGCGCCGCCATCGGCCGACCGGAGCTGGCGAGCGACCTTCGGTTTTCGCGCAACATGGCGCGGGTGGAAAATCGCGCGGCACTAATCGAGACGCTGGGCCAGGCTATGGGCCACATGACGTCAGACGAGGTATGCGATTTGCTGGCCAAAGCCGGTGTTGTGGCGGGCGCAATTCGCGATATGTGTGACGTGCACGCGGGCAAGGCGGGGGTGTCAGCTGATCTTTTCGTTTATGTTGCGGCTGCGGGGCGTGCGCCGGTTGAAATACCAGGCATCCCCATGAAGATCGATGGTGTCATTCGGCGGGACGGCAGGCTCCCTGCGTTGGGGGAACACACGAATGAGGTGCTGGGCTCCCTTTGAGTATTACGCCGGCTGTCGGTTCAACTTCAATTTGTCATTTTTGAACTTTCAATTGGCGTGACTGTTCAGCCCTCCTGAATTTCAGGCCAAGGGGTTTGTGTCAAACTTGAAGTCGTGCAAGAACCCAACGCCAGCGCCGACCTGATGCTCCAGGCCATGAACGAGAAAGCCCAAGCGTTGCAAGGGCAAGTGCAGGCGCTCACGCGCGAAGTCGAAAGGCTGCGTTTGCGCATCAAGGAGCTCGAAGGGCAGGCGTCGAAG
>Ga0335397_10005850_pt1 | contig 15981 bp, 14 predicted proteins | sample MAT04_FD_205740 | JGI IMG/M metagenome (GOLD analysis project Ga0335397, IMG submission 205740) | Freshwater microbial communities from Lake Fryxell liftoff mats and glacier meltwater in Antarctica - MAT-04 (spades assembly) (version 2) ... | reverse complement strand
CTCGGCCGGATGATCGCGGATGGCCTGGCACAGGCCGGCGCCGAGGTCGTGGTGGTGGGTCGTCGGGTGAAACCGCTCCAGGAGTCGGTGGACCACATCCTCGCGTCCGGGGGCAATGCTGTGCCGCTCGCGGCCGACATCACCAGCGATCCTGACACCGCGCAGCTCGGTGCTCGGGCGGGACGCATCGACATCCTCGTCAACTGCGCTGGCGCCGCTCCGAACGAGCGCTGGACCGACGTCTCGCTGGCTGACTGGCGGGCCACCTTCGCCGTGAACGTCGATGCACCATTCCGGCTGTGCCAGATCTTCGCGCCGCCGATGATGGATCGGGGATGGGGTCGCATCGTGAACATCGCATCGGTCTACGGCCGGATGGGCGGCAACCCGGCGCTGTACGTGGGCATGGACCCGCCCTGGGACGTGCCCTCCTACTTCGCGTCCAAGCATGCAGTCCACGGCATCACCCACTATCTGGCGCCCAGGCTGGCACCGCGCGGGGTGACCATCAACTCGTTGAGCCCCGGCGGTTTCGCGGGCTCCGAGATGAACGATGCCTCGGGCATGGGCTCGGACGAGATGCTCCGCCTGTTCCATGCCCAGGTGCCCATGGCACGCCGGGGCAGCACCGACGACATCCAGGCGGCCGTGGTGTTCCTGTCCTCACCGGGCGGGGGCTACGTCACGGGCCAGGATCTCGTGGTCGACGGCGGCTGGACGGTCTGGTAGTCCGGTCGCGGATCCTCAAACCCGGCCGGCGCCCGCCGGCCTGACTCCTCGGGGGACATCGAATTGCTCACGCCCATCCTGCGCGACCATCTCCAGCCACTCGAGCTGGTGGAGCTGGACCTGGAGCCGCCCAAGGCGGACGAGGTCAGCATCCGGATGACCGCGAGTGGTATCTGCCACAGCTGCCTGCATGTCATGGACGGGTCGCTCCGGGGCGCGCCGATGCCCATCGTCCTGGGCGACGAGGGGGCGGGGGTGGTGGAAGCCGTGGGGCCTGGGGTCGACCATGTCAAGGTCGGTGACCACGTCATCATCTCGTGGGCTCCGAGCTGTGGGCGCTGCCGCTACTGCGTCATCGGACGACCGGTCCTGTGTCTCGATCAGCCGCCGTTCGGCTTCCTCGCGGACGGAACCACCCGGATGCACCTCGATGGTGCGGACGTCCACCACTACGGGCCGGCCACGTATGCGCCACGCATGGTCGTGCCGGCGAGCTGCGCCATCCCTATCCGCCCCGACATGCCGCTGGACCGGGCTGCGCTCATCGGCTGCTCCGTGATGACCGGCGTCGGCGCGGTCATCAACACGGCCCAGGTGTCGGCGGGCGCCAGCGTGGTCGTCATCGGGTGCGGTGGCATCGGCCTGAACGTGGTCCAGGGAGCGGCCATCGCGGCCGCACACCCCATCGTCGCGGTGGACACCCTTGACGCACGCCTCGACGATGCCACTGCGATGGGCGCCACTGCAGGCGTGCGCGCAGACGCACCGGACGCGGTCGAGACCATCAGGTCGCTGACGGGGGGCGGCGCGGACTACGTGTTCGTGGCCATCGGTGCGGGGCAGGCACTCGAGACGGGTTGGCTGACCCTGGCACCTGGCGGCACCCTCGTGATGCTGGGCATCATGTCCGACGGTACACGCATCGACCTGTCCGAGCCGAACCGGCTGATGGGCAAGGAACAGCGACTCATCGGCTCGCGCTACGGCTCTGCTCGACCCATGGTCGACTTCCCACGCTTGGTGGATCTGTATCTCGCAGGGCACCTCAAGATCGACGAACTCATCACACGGCGCTTCGGGCTGCCGGAGATCAACGAGGCCCACGATGCACTCGCCAAGGGCGAGGTCGCCCGGGCACTCCTGGTGTTCGACTGACGGGTCACCGATCGGCGCTCGTGCCTGCGCGGGCCACGTAGTCGGCTTTCCAGGCGTCGTCGAGCTCGCCCCAGTGAACGGGTGCACCCTCCGCGACCCAGACATGGATCATCTCCGGCGTCCGGGTGATGTCCACGGAACCCACCGGGCAGCTGCCGAGCGGTGACAGCAGGCCGGTCATACCCAGCGGCAACAGGCCGAAGCAGACGTGCTCGTGGGCATGCCAGACCGTGAGCGGGCCACCGACGGCCGGCCCGGGTCCGGCCCCATCGGGCATCTCGAACATCGCCCCCAACAGCACCGGCCCGTCCGGTCCCTCGGCATAGATGAGGTGCTCCGGTCGAGCCGGGTCCATGATGCGCCCGTCGTGCTGGTATGCCTCGTTCTGGGCGTGGAAGTCCAGGCCGAAGACGCCCTCCACCTGGTAGCCATTCGCGGTGGCGATCAGGGGGTCCCGGAAGGGTGCGAGCGCTGTCGCGGTCGCCTGCCACACGGCATTCGCGGCCGCGATCTCCGTCGGAGTCGCCGGCCGGTCCGGTGCGTGGCCCATGAGCATCCCGGGCTGGGACGCGCCACCCATGTGGCCCAGGTCGCTGGCCTGCCGGAAGGTGCCGGCCCATGCCGCCGCATCCGTGACCACGACCAGCACGATGACCAGCATCGATGCCATCCAGCCGCGCACCCTGGCGCCGGCGGTTGGCGTCAGGACCATGGCGAGCGCCCCCACCTCCACGAGCTTGGTCAGCAGCGCCAGCTGGTCGGGAGCCTGGCCCGCGAGGGTCACGGCCCACCAGGCGGCCAGCGACCCACCAAGGATGACCGCCGCCGGCAGGCGCCACCGACGACCGGTCAGGAGCAAGCCGACCACGCCCGCGAGCAGCAGCCCATCGAGGATCATGAGTGCGCCCAGCACCCCCTCGTGGTGACCGATGAGCCCGAGATGCACGACCGCGCTGACCGCGATGAGCCAGGCCGCCAGCCGATGGAGCGGCGGCCGCGCCCGATAGCCTTCCCGTAGTCGGGCTGGCAGTGACCATCGCGGCGCCAGCAGCTGCACCGCGAGGGCGAACAGGGGCAGCACGGCCAGCAGTGCCACGACGGGGAGGTGCTCTGACGGCAGCGTGTACAGCAGGCTGCTGCCACTGCCGGTGGCGTGCTCGATGCCTTCATGGTCGAGGACCACAGCGAGAGCTGCGGCAGGTTCCCCGATCATGCCGCGCCTCCAGCGGACCGGACGCCGAAGGCGACGCGCACCTCGGCCCGCCGCAGCAGGACGATGACCACGACCGGGATGACGACCCGCATCACGAGGCTCGTCGCTGGCATCTGTCCACCCAGGATGGCCGCAAGAGCGACGTCCACGGCCGCGAGCAGCAGCACGCCGACTTCGGCGACGAACGTCCAGCGTCTGGCGCGCCGACTGCGCCGGGCGATCCCCGCCGCCGCGAGCAGTGTCAGTGCCGCTGCGAGGGCCGTGAGCAGGACGGCGCCGGCTCCCGAGGGACCTACGAACGACAGGAACACCGTCGCCTCCACGACGGATGCGACCAGGAGTGCCCCTTGCAGGAACACGAGGCAGCGGATGACACCCACGAGGTCAAGGCGACCGACCGGGTCCGCGGAACGAGTGGTGATGTCCATGCACAGAGCATCAGGTGCGGGGATGAGCGCCAGGTATGCCGGGCATGAGTCATCGATGAGACCTCTCGACATGCCCCCGCGGGGCTCAGCCGCAGGGCGACCCGGGACGCCTACCTCGCCGAGCTGGACGCCGACAGCGGCTGGGCGCTGACGCTGGCAGGGTCTGGCAGGCGCGCCGTCAGGACCGCGCCACCGCCATCCCGGTTCGTGGCCGTGATGGTTCCGCCGTGGGCGTCCACGATGGACCACGCGATGGCCAGCCCGAGCCCGGATCCTGGACCGCTGCGTGACCGGTCGGCCCGCCAGAAGCGCTCGAAGACATGCGCGTCGTCACCCGGCGCGAACCCCGGACCGTGGTCCGAGACGCTCAACCAGGCCCGTTGTGGTTCGTCCGCGGCCAGGTGCCCGGACGTGATGGTCACCTCGCCCGCCCCATGCCGGAGCGCGTTCTCTACCAGGATCCAGATGAGGCGCGTCAGCGCATCGGGGTCGCCAGCCACGACCAGGGGGCCGGAGCGGACCAGGGTCACGGGTCGGTCGGGCGTAGTCGCCTTGCGCGCGACGTCCGAGGCGACGATGGCCAGGTCGACCGGTCGCCACTCCGTGATCGGACGCTGCCCAGCATCGGTGCGGGCGAGGAGCAACAGGTCATCCAGCAGTCGCGACATCCGGGCGGCTTCATCCGCGATGTCTGCCACGGCCGCCTGGCGCTCCGCCGGGTCCGCCTCGGGATGCGCCCGCAGCGTGTCGGCGTTGGTGCGGATGGTGGTCAGTGGCGTGCGCAGCTCATGGGACGCGTCCGCGACCATCCGCCGTTGCAGGGCAAGGCTCTCGCCCAACTCATGCTGCGAGCCCGCCAGCCGGTCGAGCATGCCGTTGAAGCTGCGGGTCAGCGTACCGACCTCGTCGCGGCTAGTGGCGGCCGGCAGTCGCTGCGTCAGGTCCCCGGTCCGGGCGATGGAGTCGGACGTCAGGGACAGCGTCCGCAGCGGACGAAGTGCTCGTCCCACGACCAGCCAGCTGACCAGTCCCACGGCCACGATGGCCACCAGGCCGGCGACCATCAGGAACCCATTGAGCGACCTCACCTGCTCGTCGAGGGCCAGCATCGATTGGGCGGCGACGACCGTGCCCACGCTCTCGGCATGTGCCCACGGCTGGGCGACGACGCGCACTGCCACTTCATCGCCCAGGTGCACGGTCGCCACCGACCGGCCCAGGTCGGCGGCCTCGACCACGACGCTGGCCGGGATCCGGATGGGCGCCCCGAGCACGAGGGCACCACTCCACGTGGTCGCGCCCGTGGCATCGAGCACGAGCAGGAACGCCTCGATGTCCTGGGCAGCATCCGCGGGGATGAGCGGCTCTCGACCCGAGAGCGCTGCCGGCCCGGCCGAATCGATGACCCGGGCCAGCCCGTCAGCCATGCGGCCCAATGCCAGGTCCTGGTCCTCTGCGATGCCACCCCGGGCGAGGGCCGACAGCACGACACCGAACAGGAGCATCCCCGCCGTCGCGTCCGTGATGGCGTATAGCGTCAGGCGGACCCGGATGCGCATCCGGTCAGCTCTCACGCAGCACGTAGCCGATGCCCCGGACGGTCTGGATGAGGCGCGGCTCACCAGCGGCCTCGAGCCGCGTCCGGAGGTAGCCCACGTACACGTCGACCACGTTCGAGGCGGTCTGCGGGTCGAGACCCCACACCACCTCGAGCAGCCGGTCACGTTCCAGCACGATGCGCGGCTGACGCAGGAACCGCTCCAGCAGGTCGAACTGGAGCTGCGTGAGCTCGACGAGCCGCTGGCCGCGACGAACCTCGCGACCGGCAGTGTCCATGATCACGTCCGCGAACCGCAGCTGCTCCTGACTGTCGGGGTCATGGCGTCGCAGCAGTGCCCGCACACGGGCGAGCAACTCGTCCAGGGCGAAGGGCTTGACCAGGTAGTCGTCCGCACCCGAGTCGAGTCCTTCGACACGGGCCGCGATGGCATCCATGGCCGTCAGCATCAGGATGGGCACCGCCGACGCGGCACGCAGCCGGCGGCAGACCTCCAGGCCGTCCATGCCTGGCATCATCCGGTCCAGCACCACCACATCCGGTAGCTGCTCCCGGGCTGCGCGGAGCGCCTCCGGACCATCGGCGGCGAGCTGCACGGCATGGCCGTCGAAGGCGAGCGCGCGCCGAAGGGACGCGGCCAGCCGCGGGTCGTCGTCCACCACCAGGATGCGGGCACGCGTGGGCACCACGACATCATCGCAGCGTCACATGAGTGGATGGTGAGCGACGTGGCCCGCCCCGGGACCGCCAGCCGTGGCACACTCTGCCATGGAAACGATGCCAGCCCGGCCCGGCTGGCACGAGCCATCGATCAGGAGGACGAGTGGCGCTCGTCAACGGCTTCTTCCACGGCGGCGTCGCCGTCAGCGACATGGATCGGTCGCTCGCGTTCTACCGCGACGCGCTGGGCCTCGAGACCCACTTCGACGTCACGCTGGATGCGGTCGACTACGTGCGTGCGGTGATGGGCATCGAGATGCGCGACTGTCGCCTGGTGTACCTCCGTGTCCCTGGCAGCGAGGGCATCTTCGTGGAGCTGCTGGAGTACCACGGCACGGACGCACGACCGACCCCCGCCCCACGCGCGTGGGACCCCGGCACCGGGCACCTGTGTCTCCATGTGGATGATGCCCAAGCCGTCCTGGAGCAGGTCGTCGCGGCTGGATTCCGTGCTCGCTCAGCGCGTGCGGTGGAGATCCCGGTCGGTCCCAACACGGGCGGCTTCGCGGCGTATGTCCTCGACCCGGACGGATATCACGTCGAGTTGTTCCAGCGTCCCTTGTCCAGCGCCCTCGTCCAGCGTCCGCATACCCAGTCATCCACAGGGAGCTCTTGACCGTGCCCACACTCTCCGGCATCCCGCTGCTGCCCATCCAGTCCATCGGCTCCTCCGGCGTGCCGTCCTGGGTCTGGCTCGTCCGCGACGCCGTCACCGAAGGCAAGTTGGGCCCGTCGGACATCGATGAGTCGCTCAAGGACGCTGCCGAGCTGGCGCTCCTGGACATGATCGAGGCCGGCTACGACGTGGTCTCGGATGGCGAGATGCTGCGTGCCGACTTCACGCGCAACTTCCACGGCCGGATCGACGGCCTCGAGCCCATCGACTACGAGCGACGCCTGGGCTATCCCGGCCCCGACCAGCTGGACGCCTTCTCGGCCGAGCGCGCCGTGACCGTGCCTGGCGGCTACGGCCTCGTGGCGGAGGTGGAACACCTGCTGGCACGCACCAGGCTGCCGTTCGTGACCGCGCTCCAGGGCCCCGTGACGCAGGCGTTTCGCATCGACCCCTCCCCCGCATACCCTGACAAGGGCAAGCTGGCATGGGCGCTGGTGCCGTTCATCAATGCCGAGCTCAAGGCGGCGGTGGCCGCCGGCGCGACGCTCATCCAGCTCGATGAGCCCGCGTTCTGGATCATGCCCGGCGGGCTGCCGGAGATGGTCGACATCACCAATGCCTGTCTCGAGGGCGTGGACGCGATGACCTCGCTCCATCTCTGCTTCGGCAACTTCCGAGGTCGACCCGCCACCTCGTACCGATCGTACGCCGCGTTCGGCGAGTTCTTCGGTGGCCTGCAGCTGGATGCACTGAGCCTGGAGTACGCCAATCGGTCGATGTGGGAGACCGAGCTGTGGGCCGAGCACGGCGGCGACAAGGTGCTCGTGGCGGGCATCATCGACGTCAAGGCGCGCGACCTGGAGACACCCGAGATCGTGGCCTCCCGGATCCGGAAGCTGCTGGAGTCGGTGGCACCCGACAAGCTGTGGTTGTCCGCAGACTGCGGCTACAGCCAGACCGCACGCGGCCTGTCCGTGGACAAGATGCGATCGCTCGTCGCGGGTGCGCGCATCGTGCGCGAGGAGCTGGGCGCCGGCTGATCGCCGGCAGCGCCGACGGCGGCGACGGCGACGCGATGGTCAGCTGAAGGCATCGCGTAGCGGTGCCACGATCTGGGCCACGGCCGCGTCCATGGCCTCAGGACCTTGGCGCCCGTCGAGATACAGGATGAGATGCTGGACGCCACCCGCGACCAGCTCCTGTGCCTTGCGGCGCGCCTCCGGCAGCTCGTTGCGATCGACGCGCATCTGGGCCGAGATCTCGATCTCCGCCATGTCCCGACCGACAGCGTCGGCGTGTCGGTGGAGGACATCGAGCTTGTGGGCGAGCTCGTCGCCGCCATCGATGCCGTTGTAGTTCCAGCCGTCGGCAAGCTCCGCGACCATGCGCAGGCCGACGCGTTCGCCCTGAACACCGAGCCAGATGGGCATTCGGGCGCCCTGCATCGGGAGCGGGTCGTTGCGCGCATGGCTGAGCCGGAACGGGGGTGCCTCCAGGGACACGCCGCCCGTGGTCGCTGACTCACTGCCGTCATCGGGCCAGACGCCAGCCTCCGGCTTGAGCAGCTGCCGGATGACCAGGATCGCGGCGCGCAGGTCGCGCAGGCGCTGGCCGATGGGGTCCAACTCGATGCCGTACGCGGTCGTCTCGGGCACGTGCCAGCCAGCGCCCATGCCCAGCACGAACCTGCCGCCGCTGATGTGGTCGATGGTCGTGGCAGACTTGGCCAGCAGCGTCGGATGGCGGTATGGGTTGGCGAGCACGAGGTGACCGACCTGGTGACCGGGCACGAGCGGTGCCAGCGCGGCGAGCGCGGTCATGCCTTCGAAACAGGATCCATCCCCATCGACCGGATAGAAATGATCGAACAGCCATGCGGACTCGAACACGCCCAGGTCGCCCGCGTGCTGCCAGATGACGCGCAGCTGATCCCAGGTGACTCGGGTGGGAGAGGTCTTGAAGCCGATGCGCAGGGGTCGTGCCATCGCTCGATGCTACCCGGGAACGGTGCCCGAGCGCTGTGAGCCGTGTCGCGTCAGGGCCGCCGAGCCCACGCGTCAGTACGGTGTCGACGCCACCGAAACGGCCGGCACGGCAACGACCGGGGTGGGCGCCGGCGGCTGGGTGACGGAGCCATCCGCGACGCAGGCGGTAAGGAACACGGCCACCAGGAAGTAGACCAGCAGCATCGGGAGCGCCTCGGAGTGCGTGTTCAGTGCCAGGGCCGAAGCCCCGGCACGTCGGACTTGCCGCTATTGCACGTAGTCGGCGGCGGTCGCGGCGGTCGCGGCGGTCGCGGCGGTCGCGGCGGTCGCGGCGGCCTACGCGCCTAGTGTCCGTAGGTCAACCGGATCCGCGCCGGACGTAAGCATCCAAACGTCTGTGCTGGCCAGCCGGGTGCGGCGACCACGGCCACGGCGACGGCCGATCGATCATCGAGGACTCGAACGGGCGGAGGAAGCTGCCCGGACAACCTGACCGAACCGATCCTGGTGGTTCCTCCGTCGGTCTGCCACTCGTCAGCAGCGTTCCGACGAGGGAAGCCCGCAGTGCCGGGCTCGATAACCGTGCGGGACTCCGCCCTCCGCCCGTTTGATGCTGGGATGACGCATCTGCGGCGACTGATCACTGGGGAGCCCATCGGTCGGAGGAAGCAGCCATCAGGCCTCTAGCACCTGCCTGAGGTCGGGATTCGTGACGCTGAGGCACTCCCCCGTCGAGCACAGCACCACAGCGTCGATCGTGCGGGGGCCGGCATCGGATCGACAGTCAGCGGCCCAGAAGCGACCGCGGGGCCGCTCGGCCCTCCGTCGTTTGGATCATGCGGAGATGTCGACGCGGTTCGTCGGACGCGCGCCGCCGGGCGATCGACGCACGCCGCGCCCGGGATCAGGGTCCCGGACATAGAGCAGCACCCCGGGCACATCGCCCGGGGTGCTGCAGGATCTCGACCGAGGTTGCCTACTTGGAGGAGGCCTCGACATTGTCCTTGTCGTACACCGTGAAGGGGCCCATCAGGACACGGAGCGCTTCCGTATCGGGTCGGGTCGGGTCGGCGGTGATGGTGAAGGTGGTCTGGCCACTGACCGGTCGTCCGATGTCGAACGACTCACCCGCCACGCCCTGGATGGCGCCGGTCGCCATCAGGTACGAGACGTAGTAGGTCAGGTAGCCCAGGTCGACGAAGCTCCAGAGCGTGAACTCGGGGGCGCAGCCGCTGAGCGTGTAGTCCAACATGTCGGCCGGCAGGCCAAGACCGGAGATCTTGACGGTGTCGCACAGGCCGGCGTCCGTGACAGCCTTGGCCGCAGCCACGATGCCCACCGACGTGGGGCTCATGATGAGCCCGAGGTCGGGGTACTTCTCCAGGAGCGCGTTGGCCTGGTTGTAGCTGTCTTCGGCGCTGTCATTGCCGTACACCGTCTCGACGACGGTGATGTTGGCGAAGTCAGGAGCCTTGAGGGCCTCGGCATAGGCCGCGTTCCAGGCGTTCTGGTTGGCGGAGTCCGGACCGGCGGACAGGATGGCGACGGTGCCGCCGTCGGGGCCCAGGATGTCACGCGACATCTGCGCCATGACGCCACCGATCTCATTGAAGTCGACCTGTGCGACGAACACGTTCTCGCCCACGCCGGACGGGATCGGGGAGTCCCAGGTGACGACCTTGGTGCCCGCTGCCTGTGCAGCAACGGCCGCGGCAGAGGTCTGCTCGCCAGCGTTGTTGGACATCATGACGACCTTGTAGCCCTGGGTGGGCGCGTTCGTCACGTAGTCGATCTGCGTCGCGGGCGGGTCACCGGCAGCGGGGCCAGTGAAGGTGAACGCGGTCGGATTCTGCAGCTCGGCAGCAGCCTCCAGTGCGCCCTGGTTCGCCTGGTCGAACGGCAGGATGCCGAGGAACTTCGGCAGCAGCAGCATCTTGACGTCCTGGCCGGGCGTCGCGACGGCCGGTGAGCCCATGGGCGCGGCCATGGATGCCGCCGGTGACTGGGCCAGCGCGCCGCTGCTCAGGGTGGTTGCGAGCAGCATGGCCGACAGGCCTGCAGCCGCGGTTCGAGACGCTCTCATGCGTCAACTCCTCCTCTTGCCTTCGTCGATGCGGGGCGTGATCGCCCATCGAGGTCGCCGAACGCCCATGAATGATACCCATCCGCACCCCGCGGGGTCCCTGGCCGTGCCCAGGTCGTGCGTGACGCACTCAGGACGCCGGCGCGCCCTCGGGGATCTCGCCCGGCGCAGGCGGCGTACCGCCCGGCCCATCGCGCGCCGCTGTCCGCCGCCGGCGGCGATCCTGGACCGAAGCCGCGATGTTGGGCAGGAGCACGGACAGGATGAGCAGCGCGCCGACGATGCCCGTCTGGGTGTTGCCCTCGATGCCCGCGAGGCTGAGGCCGTTGCGCAGGTTGAGCACCAGGAACGTGGACAGCACGACGCCCAGCATCGAACCGGAACCACCGAAGATGCTCACGCCGCCCAGCAGCACCACGGTGATGATGTCCAGCTCGAACCCCTCGGCGGTGCTGGCGCGGGCGGAGCCGAGACGCGCCGTGTAGAGCACGCCGGCGAGCGCCGCGATCGTGCCGCTCATCATGAAGATCCGGATGCGCGCCCACGCCACCCGGACACCCGAGAAGCGAGCCACATCCTTGCTGTTGCCGATGACATATGTGATGCGCCCGAATCCGGTGAGATGCAGCAGCACCGCGGCAGCGATGACCAGCACTCCGTACAGCAGGATGCTGAACGTGAAGGGACCAACGATGGACGACTGGCCCATGGTGTCGAACCACTGCGGGAAGTCGCCGATGGACCGGTCCTCGATGAGCATCGTGGCCAACCCCCGGAAGCCGATGAGCGTCGCCAGCGTGACGGCGAGGGACGGCAGCCCGACCACGGCGATCCAGAATCCGTTGAAGGCACCGCACGCGAGGCCCACCAGCAGCGCGACCAGGATTCCCAACTCGATGGGCATGCCCCGCTCGAACATGGCGGCGGCGACCGCGCCCGAGAGCGCCATCACGGACGCGACCGACAAGTCGATCTCGCCCGAGATGATGACGAATGCCATGGCCAGCACCACGATCGACCGCTCGATGCCCAGCTGGAGCAGGTTCACCTGGTTCTGCATCGAGGCATAGCCGGGGGTGTCGATGGCGTTCCAGGTCACGACCACGGCCAGGATTCCGAACAGCATCACGTCCCAGCCGCGCATCCGGCCGCGCAGGCTACGTGCCACGAGCGGCCTCCCCGTCACGCGACGCGCGGGCGCGGGCATCGTCCTGGCGGCGGACCCGCACCCACGCCTCCTGCATCCGGCGCAGGATGATCGCGTCAGCGGCCACCGCGAACAGGATGAGCGCACCCAGGACGGCGTCCAGCGCGAACTGGCTGATGCCCAGCCAGCGCAGCAGGCTCGTCTGGAGGGTCTGGATGAGCAGGGCACCGAGCAGCGCGCCGAACATCGACCCGGCACCACCGAAGATGTTCACACCACCCACGACCGCCGCCGCCACCACCTGGAGCTCCAGGCCTGAGCCCGACACGACCGTGATGTTGCCGAACTTGCCCAGCCACATGAAGCCACCGATGCCGGCCATCATGCCGCTGCCCACGAAGGCGAAGAACACGTCCCGGCGGATGGGCAGGCCTGCGACCCGAGCTGCGTCCGGGTTGGAGCCGATGGCGAACAAGCGGCGGCCGTAGGGCAGGTAGCGGAGCACGACCTGGCCCACGATGGTGGCCACCAGCGCGATCCCGAACAGCACCCGGATGTCGACACCCGCGATGGTGATGACGGACGTGGACGGGATGCTCACCAGCCAGTCGGGCAACTTGTCGGTGGTCACGGTCTTGGATCCGGAGATGACCACCAGGCCGGTGCGGAAGAGGGCGAGCGTGCCCAACGTGGTGATGATGGCAGGCACCCGACCGTAGGCCACGATAGCGCCGTTGATGGCGCCCAGGGCGGCACCCATGGCCATGCACAGCAGGATGACGATGACCGGGTTGACGTCGCCCATGCCCGCGAGGCTGTTGCCGACGGTATAGGCCACGAGACCCACGATGGAGCCCACGGACAGGTCCACGTTCCGGGTCAGGAGCACCAGCACCTGGCCGACTGCGACCGTGGCGATGATGGCCGAGCCGGTCGTGATATTGGTGAACGTGCGCGGCGACAGGTAGTTCGGGATCTGGATGGCGAAGAACGCGATCATGGCCACCAGGACGACGACGAGCGTCAGCTCCCGGACCTGGTCCGGACGCACCCGGCGGAGGACGGCGTCCATCATGGGATGACGGCATCCATCATGCCGGCGGCTCGGCGAAGGTGGCGTCGTCGAGGGACGCGTCCACGGTCGTCGAGAACGAGACAGCCTCCTGGCCCATGGCCGCGGCCAGCAGCAGCTCCTGGGTCGCCTCGGCGCGGGGCACGATGGTGACCTGGCGACCTTCGCGCATGACCAGGATACGGTCGCTCATCGTCATCACCTCCGGCAGGTCGGAGCTGATGAGGATGATGGCCATACCTTCCCGGACCAGCTCGTCCACGAGCTGGTGCACCTCCACCTTGGCACCCACGTCGATGCCCCGCGTCGGCTCATCCAGGATGAGCACCCGCGGCCGTGTCTCGAGCCATTTGCTGAGCACGACCTTCTGCTGGTTACCACCCGACAAGGCACTCGCGATAGTGTCCACCGATGGCGCCCGGATGCGCAGCCGCGCGCGATACGAATCGGCGACCTGGTGCTCCATCTTGCGGCGCATGAGGCCGGCGCCGGTCAGGAAGCGCGGCAGCGACGGCAGCGAGATGTTCGCCGCGATGGACAACGGGAACACGAGGCCCATCTGGCGCCGATCCTCTGTGGTGTAGGCGATGCGTAGGCGGACCGCATCCTGGGGACCGCGGACCGTGATCGGCTCGCCGTCCAACAGGATGGTGCCCGAGTCCGAGGGTGAGATACCGAACAGCGCCAGCCCCACGTCCGTGCGCCGGGCGCCCACGAGACCAGCGAAGCCCAGCACCTCGCCTGCCCGCAGGTCGAAGGTGACGTCCTGGAATGCGCCCGCGCGCCCCAGCCCCTGGACCGATAGGACCACCTCTCCGGGATGCGACTCGGGTCGCTGGAACAGCTCCTGGACGTCGCGCCCGACCATATCCCGGATGGCGGTGGCCGGCGTCACATCTGCCGCGGGCCGGGTGGAGATCCAGCGTCCGTCACGCAGGACAGTGACCCGGTCGGCGATCTCGAACACCTCCTCCATGCGGTGGGAGATGAACAGGATGGCCACGCCCTGGCGTCGGAGAGCAGCGATGATGCGGAACAGCTGGTTGACTTCGTGCGCCGAGAGGGAGGCCGTGGGCTCATCCATGATGAGCACTCGCACGTTGAGCGAGATGGCCTTGGCGATCTCCACCGTCTGCTGCTGGGCGAGCGTCAGACCACGTGCCGGGTCAGAGACGTTCAGGCTGACGTCCAGGCGCGCCATCACCTCCTGGGCCTCGCGACGCATCCGGCGCCGGTCCACGATGTGTCCCCGGTCCTGGTGGCCGATGAAGATGTTCTCGGCGACGGACAGGTCCGGGAAGATCATCGGCTCCTGGTAGATCGCCGCGACGCCCAGGCGCTGGGCATCCTGGGAGGACGTGACCCGGACCGGCCGGCCGTCCACCAGGATGTCGCCCGTGTCCTGCTGCTGGACGCCGGTCATGATCTTGATGAGCGTGGACTTGCCCGCGCCGTTCTCGCCCAGCAGCGCGTGGATCTCGCCGCCATGGAGCGCGATGGACACGTCGGCGAGCGCCTGGGTGGAGCCGAATGCACGCGACACGCCGCGCATCTCGAGCACAGGCGCGAGCGCGGCCCCGGGCGCGTCGTTGCCCGGCAGGCCGGACCTGCCCGGTTCGCCGACTGGCGCCGCCTGGATCGTCATGTGGCAGCCGCAGTCCCGTCAGCGATGCGACTGGCCACGAGCCAGGCCATGGCCAGCACCGTGGAGTGGATATTGGCGCGCACGCTGTCGGGCATGATCGAGGAGTCGACCACCCGGAGTCCGGCCACGCCGCGGACCCGGCCATGGACATCCACGACGCCCATGGGATCGTCGGCACGGCCCATGCGGCAGCTGCTCGAGATGTGCTGGCCGGTCATCACCGTTCGGTCCAGGTATGCGTCCAGGGCCGCATCACTCGCGAGATCGGCCGGCGCGGGCAGGACCAGATGCGACAACAGCTCCCGCAACGGACTCACGCGGCCAAGGGCGATGGAGCGATGGACCGCCTCGGCCAGACGCGCCCGGTCGCGGGGCTCGGACAGCAGCGCCAAGTCGATCGCCGGCTTGACCAGTGGGTCTGCGGACGTGATCCACAGTCGGCCGGCGGACAGCTGGAGGTTGTTGACCGCCTCGATGCGGAAGTCGACCGAGCCCGGCTCGTCGCCCGGCACGATGGAGTTGGGGTACAGCATCATGTCGCCGCGGAGGTCCGAGCCCTCCGCCGTGTAGCGCGCCGACAGCTGGAGCCAGGGCACGTTCGCCTCGAAGCCCTGCCCATCGCGCAGCCGCCACTGCGTCCACGCCTTGGGGTGGTCGCGGACTCCCACGCCGACCCCCGGCACGTCACTCACGACCGGGATGCCGAGCGCCTCCAGCTCCGCCGCGGGTCCGATGCCCGCCAGGAGCAGCAGGTGCGGGCTGGCCACGGCGCCGGTAGCAAGGATCACCTCGGCCGCTTCGTACGTGGTCGAGCCACTTCCGGTGTCCGCCACGACGCCCGTCGCGCGGCCGTCCTGGATGAGCAGCCGGCGCACGATGGTGTGCGGCACGATGGTCAGGTTGGCGCGGGCACGTACCTCGGGCGTCAGGAATGCGATGGCGGGGCTGATGCGCTGCCCGTCACGCTGGTTCAGTGGCAGCGCGCCGACACCCATCGAATACGGCGCGTTGTGGTCCTCCGTGGCGCCGTAGCCCATCTCCTGGCACGCCTCGTGGAACGCGGCCTGGGTCTGGGTCCAACGTGCCTCGGGCCAGTGGAAGATGGGCATCGGGCCGGACCGGCCATGATCGGCGTCGTCACCATACGGGTCGGCCTCGATGGCCCGATACGCGGGCCCGATGTGGTCCCAGGCCCACTCGGGACCGACCATGGCCGACCAGGACTCGAAATCCTCAGGTGTGCCGCGCAGGAAGATGGTGCCGTTGATCGCGCCCGATCCGCCCATGACGCGGCCGCGAGGTACCGCGATGCGTGGTCCGGCCATCGAGCCGGCCGCCTCGAAGTCCCAATCAAGCGCTGCGAGCTGGTCCGCATACTGAGCGCCACCGTGGGCGAGTCGGACCATGTCCGGGGCCGACGCCAGGTCAGGGTAGTCCGGGCCGGCCTCGAGCAGCAGCACGTGGCGGGTCGGGTCATCCGAGAGGCGAGCCGCGAGGACGCAACCCGCAGAGCCACCCCCGACGATCAGCGTGTCGACGCGAGCCGCCATGCACTCGGAACCCCTAGCAGCGCCCCGTTGGGTCCTCCTCCGGCCCAGCGCAGCGCCCCGGCATCCTAGCATCGCCCGCC
>Ga0335397_10005848_pt1 | contig 15988 bp, 14 predicted proteins | sample MAT04_FD_205740 | JGI IMG/M metagenome (GOLD analysis project Ga0335397, IMG submission 205740) | Freshwater microbial communities from Lake Fryxell liftoff mats and glacier meltwater in Antarctica - MAT-04 (spades assembly) (version 2) ... | reverse complement strand
CTGGGCGCGGAGCGGTCATCGGCTCAATGGCTTTGCCTTTCCATTTGACATGGTCATCGTTTTGCACGAGCAAGGCAATCGGCGCGCCTGTGGTTTCGCCGCCCATCACGCCGCCGAGGATTTGCACCGTGTCCTTTTCGATCTTCATGCGTCCGCCTGAGCCATATCCCTGCTGACGGCGCGCAAGTTCTTTGTTAATGATTTCAGTTGTGATGGGAAGTCCTGCGGGCAATCCATCAAGGATGGCGGTCAGCGAGGGTCCGTGGGATTCTCCTGCGGTGAGGAAGCGTAGGGGCATGGGTTCTCCGTAAATGGTAATTATTCAACCGACATCCGCAGAATTTCGCGCGGCGGGGTGTGACCTGTCCAGAGTTCAAAAGAGAGGGCGGCTTGTTCGATTAACATGCCGAGTCCAGTGGTGGTGGAGAGTCCCTGTGTGCGAGCGTCTTTGACAAGTTTTGTTTCGCGTGGATTGTAGACCAAATCATAAATTATGGTGTGCGGGGAAAGTATGATATTTTCGGGCAAGGGGGATTGGTCGGTATTCGGGGTCATGCCGATGGGGGTGGTGTTGACGATCATGTCAAAGGTGGAAGGTCGAAGGTCGGTGAAATTGGTGATTGGTAACACCTGCACTTGCATGCGGTGCAAGTGTTGGTAATTAGGAAAAGAATATGCGAGTTGCTGCGCTTGATCGAGTCGGCGGGCGGCGATAGTTACATTCCATCCATCATTTACCAAGGCATACACAACTGCTCGTGCGGAACCCCCTGCACCAAGAACTAAGGCAAAAGGATGAACGCTTCGCGTGAAGGATGAAGGATGAAAAATTCTCTTCAAGTCTGCTAAAAATCCCGTCGAATCTGTGTTGTCGCCGATGAGTTTGTTTTCGCGGAGGTAGATGGTATTGACCGCACCAATGGCTCTTGCAGTTAACGTGAGTTCATCGAGCAGGGGAATCACGTTTTGTTTGTGCGGGATGGTGACGTTTAGTCCTGTGATTTCACCAGAGCGGACGCGAGAAAGCAAGTCTTTCAATCCCCCTTTATCGTCAGGTTGAATTGGAAATAGCGAATAGCTTCCATTCAAATTACATGCCTTCAAAGCTGCGTCATGGATCTTTGGTGATAGGCTGTGCCCGAGCGGATAGCCAATTAAGCCTAATTGAAAGGATGAAGGATGAAAGATGAAGGATGAAGATTCAATCATGGCAATTGGCGCAAAGAATCCAGCACTTTGAAATAATTGGGGAAGGTTTTGGAAACACAGGATGGATTTTCGATGGTGACGCCGTCGAAGCGCAAGCCGATTAATGAAAACGCCATTGCCATGCGGTGATCGTTGTAGGTTTGAATGGTGGCGGGCTTGAAAGTTTGACACGGATAAATCGTCATGCCGCCTTCGTGTTCTTCGACTTGCACGCCAAGCCGTTTGAGCTCAGTGCAGGTTGCATGGACACGGTCTGTCTCTTTGACACGAGCAGAGGCAATGCCGCGAATACGGGTTGGAGATGAAGCGAAAGGCGCAATTGCTGCAAGGGTTTGGGCAGTGTCGGGGATATCGCGCATGTCCACGTCAATGCCGCGCAGTTCAGTTGTGCCAGTGACCAGTAAACAGTTATCAGTTTCGGTGACGGTGCAGCCCATTTGTTGAAGCACATCAAGGAAGCCGATATCGCCTTGAACGGATTTACGCGAGATATTTTCCACGCGGACGATTCCGCCACAAATGGCAGGGGCGGCGAAAAAATACGAGGCAGCAGAGGCATCGGATTCGATGGGGTAATTGGTGATTGGTAATTGGTAATTGGAGATTGGAATGTCGAACGATTGATAGCCGTTACGTTTTATTTTCACGCCAAAATCCTTCATCATGGAAATGGTCATGTCCACGTAGGGCTTGGAGTTTAGTTCGGTGGTGAGTTCGATTTCAATTGGGGATTTTGCGTAAGGAGCAACCATCAACAAAGCAGATAAGAACTGACTTGAAATGTTTCCAGCAATTTGTGTTTTACCACCAGGTAAACCAGACGCGGTTATTTTCACTGGCGGACAGATTGGAGAATTCTGAACGCTTCGCGTGAATTCAGAATTCTGAATTGGCTGAATATTTGCGCCGAGTTGAGCGAGAGAATCAACCAAATCACCAATGGGACGTTCGCGCATGCGCGGTTCGCCGTCCAAAATGTATTCGCCGTAACCGAGGGTGAGGAAGGCAGAGAGAAACCTTGCTGCTGTGCCCGCGTTGCCGATGAAGAGTTCGGCTTGGGGTGCAGGAATTTTTCCACCTAAACCTGTGACAGTCATGGTGTGGTTGGCTTCGTCAAGTTGGAGGTCGAAGCCGAGGGTTTGCAGGGCTTTGGCGAAGTAGTGCGAGTCGTCAGAGAAGAGGGCGTTGGTGAGGTGCGTGGTTCCGTTGGCGAGGGACGCAATCAGCAAGGCGCGGTTGGTCAGGGATTTGGAACCTGGCACGCGGACGGTGGCGGAGAGAGGATGATTGATGGGAGTGATACGCATTGAGTAATTGGTGATTGGTGATTAGAGATGAGTCAGTTACCAGTGAGGTTTTGGTAATTGGTACGGGATTGATTTAGAGCGGTTTCGAGCCGTGAGTAATCTTCTTCGGTCAATGCAGTTTTTATTTCGGTTAATTGTCTTTGAAGTTCAGAAAGCGCGTTCAGCACATTCTGGCGGTTGGATTGCAGGACACCCAACATCATCGAAGAGGATGTGCCAGCTAGGCGGCTGGTGGATTTGAAACCTGGTCCGACGAAGGGGGTGACATCCTGTGGAGTAGCAAGGGCGAGAGCAGATGAAATTAGAAACGGCAGATGACTCGTTGAGGCAAGGATGCGGTCATGTTCCACTGCGTTCAGGATTTTGGCTTTTGCGCCAATGGCTTCGATGATTTGATTGGCGGCGGAGAGTGCGCGCATAGATGTTCGTTCAAGCGGAGTCAGCAAAAATGGCGCGGCGTAGTACAGAGTCCGCTCGGCGTTGGCGAGGGAGAGTTTTTCCTTGCCGCAAATAGGGTGCCCGCCGATGGGGTCGAAGCGTTCGGGTAAGCGTGACATGGAGTCAGTGATTAACTTTTTTGTTGAACCCATGTCCATGACAATGCAGGGATTCGGCGTGAGCGATGGCAACTGTTCAAGCAGAGTCAAAATCGCGGGGACAGGCGCGGACAAGATGACAACGTCCGCTTCGGGGAGCAGGGTGGCGGGGTCACTCTCAGCGTAGTCCACGATTTGCTGGGACAGAGCAAGCTCGAGCGTGGCGCGATGCGGATCACATCCAAAAAGCGCGGCACATTTTCCTCGCAGTCCCAATGCCAGCGAACCGCCCATTAATCCCAATCCGATGATTGCGATTTTAGAGGTGGCGAGGGTAAAGTTGTCGTCTTCCATTTTGGTAATTGGTAATTAGTGATTGGTAATTACCAATCACTAATTACCAATCTCCTATCCACCGCTTCAGCCACCGCCCTAACCTGCTTCACCATTTTGGCAAACGCTTCAGGCGTGAGCGACTGCTTGCCATCGGAGATGGCGTGCGCGGGATCGTGATGCACTTCAACGATGATGCCATCCGCGCCCGCGGCAACGCCAGCCTTCGCAACGGCTGAGACGAACGCGGAGTCGCCAGTGGAGTGAGATGGGTCAATGATGACGGGCAGATGCGTAAGTTTTTTGAGCACGGGAATTGCGTTGATATCGGTGGTGTTGCGCGTGGCGGTTTCAAAGGTGCGGATGCCGCGCTCGCAAAGCATGACGCGCGTGTTGCCGCCGCTGATGATGTATTCGCTCGCCATCAGCATTTCTTCGATGGTGGCAGACATGCCGCGCTTGAAAAGGACTGGCGTGCGGGTTTCACCAATGGCGCGCAAAAGATTAAAATTCTGCATGTTGCGCGCGCCGAGTTGGAAAATGTCCACATATTTTTCCATCATCTTGATCTGCGAAACCGCCATCACTTCAACCACAATCGGCAAGCCTGTTTTCTCACGAGCTTCGACAAGATATTCAAGACCTTCTTCGCCGAGACCTTGAAAAGCATACGGCGATGTGCGCGGTTTGAAGATGCCGCCGCGCAATGCGTTCGCGCCGCCTTCTTTGACTGCTTGCGCGATCTCTAAAATCTGCGCGCGCGACTCCACCGAGCAGGGTCCTGCGATAATCGGGATTTCTGTGCTGCCGACAGAAAAGCCATCGAGTTGGAAGATGGAATCCTGTTCGTGGAACTGGCGCGAAGCAAGCTTATACGGCTGTGAAATGCGCTGGACAGACAGCACGCCTGGCAGGGCTTCAAAAATTTCCTTGGCGACATAATGTCCCTCGCCGACTGCGCCGATGATGGTCTGCTCGACGCCTTCGATAAGATGCGCGGATAATTTTTGTTTTTCAATTTCGGCAACGACGCCGTTGATTTGTTCTTTGGGCGCACCTGGGTGCATGATGATCATCATGGTGAAACTCCTAAATACAAAGGATGAATTATGAAGGATGAAGGATGAAGGGAACATGTTGCATGTTGCGTATTCCGTTGCTTACTGCTCACTGATTACTGTTCTTACGCCCAACCCTGTTTCAATGGCGAGTATTCGCCTTGAACAGTTGCAAGGCTGCGTCCCATGATTTGCGCGATCTGACCGACCTGCTTAACCATCTCGGCAAAGGCTTCGGGTTTGAGCGATTGCTTGCCGTCTGAGACTGCCTTCGCGGGGTCGGGGTGGACTTCGATAATGAGTCCGTCTGCGCCAGCGGCGATGGCGGCGCGGGCAACTGCGGCGACATAACCAGCGTGACCCGTTGAATGGGACGGATCAAGAATAACAGGCAAATGAGTCAGATTTTTCAAAACAGGGATCGCATTAATATCGGTCGTGTTGCGCGTGGAAGTTTCAAAGGTGCGGATACCGCGCTCACACAACATCACACGCTGGTTTCCCCCAGCCAAAATATATTCGGCGGACATGAGCAACTCTTCGATAGTTGCGGAGAGTCCGCGCTTGAGCAGGACAGCGGTACGCGTCTCGCCGATGGCGCGCAAAAGATTGAAATTCTGCATATTGCGCGCTCCCACCTGAAACACGTCCACATATTTCACCATCACATCCAATTGAACCTGCGACATGATCTCCACCACGATCGGCAGTCCCGTTATCTCACGCGCTTCGGCGAGCAATTCGAGACCTTCCTCGCCAAGTCCCTGAAATGCATACGGCGACGTGCGCGGCTTGAACACTCCGCCGCGCAAAGCACAAGCTCCCGCCTCTTTCACCGCGATGGCTATTTCGATGATCTGAGAGCGACTCTCCACCGAGCAGGGTCCTGCAATGACGGCGATCTCATTCCCACCGACAGCGAACCCGTTAAGCTGGATGACCGAATCTTCGGGATGGAATTGCCGCGACGCAAGTTTGTAAGGCTGGGTGATGCGCTGGACGATGTCCACGCCATCCAACCCTTCAAAGCGTTCGGTCGGGATGTTGTGCGTCTCGCCAATCGCGCCGATAATCGTCGCTTCGACTCCCTGCGAAAGGTGGACAGCCAGTCCCATTGTTTTTATTTGCGCGATCACCGCTTCCGTTTGCTGCGGTGTGGCGTTGGCTTTCATTATGATCATCATAGGTTCTTCTCCAAAAGAGTTACAAGTTTACAAGTTGCAGGTTGGAAGGTTTTTCAACTTGCAACCTGCAAACCTTCCGACATTCAACCGCTTTATTGCGCCGCAACCAAATCGGGTCTCAGCCTCATCGCATCCCGCAAATAGACGTGAGTAATTTTATTTTGCGGCATGTCCGTATTCCAATGGACAAGCACACGAATCACTTTGCGCAAACTGCCAGGCACAGGGATCTCCCGCGCGCACATCATCGGGACGAGTCCCCAACCCATTTGTCGCGCCGCCTGTGCGGGGAAGGTGGATGCGAGGTCATCCGTCACGGTGAAGAGTGCGCTGCCTACTTCCTCGGGACACATGCTTGCGTTTGCTTCCAAAATCGCTTCCAATAATTCCCGTGTGGCTTCGAGAATTAAATCGGGTTCATCTGTCGATACAGTTGTCGCGCCACGAATTCCACGGATTGCCATAGTGTTACTCCTTGTTTTCCCCTCTCCTTTTAGGAGAAGGGTTAGGGGTGAGGTTGGTAATGCAAAAGAGCGAGACCGTTTGGCCTCGCTCTTTTGCATACAGATTTTTTCTGTCTACTTAAGCGCAACCAACGGCAACCGAGTGGAGGCCGTTAAAGTAATACGCAAAATAAAAGCGGACAGTGGATAACATGATGGGCGCTATTCTATGCGTATCACTCACATGCGTCAAGGGGGAATTTCCGAAAACGCATCACAGACTCATTCGGATTTAATTCAATGCGCTTCGAAACTCTGCCGCAAATTGTTTCGCGGCTTCGACAGGCATTTGACTACTCCCGATCATCTTCACACACGCCGAGCCGACAATGACTCCATCCGCCAGCGCACCAACTTGCCTAGCTTGTTCGGGTGTGCCGATTCCAAACCCCACACACACAGGCGCGGACGTGTGCTCTCGCACGCGGGCAATCAAATCGCCAAGTCCATCTGAAATTTCTGTACGCGCACCTGTCACACCTGTCACCGAAACAAGATAAATAAATCCCTTCGCATTGCGCGCAATCTTTTCCATGCGCTCATTCGGGGACGTCGGCGCAAGCATTTGAATCAACGGCATATCGCCCACCAATGATTCAAACTCTCCCGCTTCTTCCAAAGGCAAATCAGGGATGATAAATCCATCTGCACCTGCTTCACGCGCATCATGGACAAATTTCCCCAATCCATACGCCAGCATGGGATTGAAATATCCCATCAAAATAAACGGGATGGTCACGCCGCGCTTGCGTAACTCCGCAACTGCTTCAAGCGATTTCTTGACCGTGATTCCATGTTCCAGCGCGATTTGTGTTGCTTTCTGAATCACAGGTCCATCCGCCAGCGGATCAGAGAAGGACAGCCCCACTTCGATCAAGTCCGCGCCGTTTTTGGCGAGCGCTTCGATCACGTCAATGGACGTGTCCAAGTCAGGATAGCCAAAAGGGAAATAGGGCATAAAGATCGGTTTGTTTTTGAATGCATTTTCGATTCTGTTCATAATAACTTCCTCAAAACATTAAACACGAAGGGCACGAAGTACACAAAGGGGAAGTTCTTTTCGCCTTAAGGCTTTTAACCTTCGTGACCTTGGTGTCCTTTGTGTTTAAAGATTTTCTCCCAATTCCTTGATTACTGTATTCAAATCCTTATCACCACGTCCCGACAAATTAACCAAAATCACCTGATCCTTCCCCATCGTCGGCGCACGCTTGATGACTTCCACCACGGCATGAGATGACTCCAACGCAGGGATAATTCCTTCGGTGTGACACAAAACCTGAAAGGCATCCAACGCTTCCTCATCTGTCGCAGACGTATAGTAAGCACGCTCGTTATCTCTCATCATCGCATGTTCGGGTCCAACCGCCGCATAATCCAACCCCGCTGAAACAGAATGTGTCTCGGCAATTTGACCATCCTCATCCTGCAAGACATACGTTCTTGTCCCGTGAATAACACCAATTCTCCCTTTCGATGAATCACCAAAACGCGCCGCATGTTTACCTGTTTCAATTCCACTTCCGCCTGCTTCGACGCCGATCAATTCGACCTGCTCGTCGTCCACAAATCCGCTGAAGACACCGATGGCATTTGACCCGCCCCCCACGCAGGCAATCACCGTGTCGGGCAAGCGACCCACATCGCGAAGCATTTGCTCGCGCGCTTCGATTCCGATTACCGATTGAAACTCGCGCACAATGGTCGGGTATGGGTGTGGTCCCAGCGCCGAGCCTAACAAATAATGGGTATCGCCCACGTTCGTCACCCAATCGCGGATGGCTTCGTTAATGGCGTCCTTCAATGTCTGTGTGCCTGATGTCACGGGTCGCACTTCTGCGCCGAGCAATTTCATACGGAAGACGTTCGGCTCCTGCCGCGCAATATCTACAACTCCCATATAAACAACACACTCGAGTCCCAGCAATGCGGCAACAGTTGCAGATGCAACTCCATGCTGACCTGCACCCGTCTCTGCGACGATGCGTTTCTTGCCCATGCGCTTCACGAGCAACGCCTGTCCCAATGCGTTGTTGATTTTGTGCGCGCCCGTGTGCGCCAAATCTTCGCGCTTCAAATAGATTTGTGCGCCGCCCAATTTTTCAGATAATCGTTTTGCATAGGTCAGCGGTGTGGGTCTGCCAACGAACGACGCGAGCAAACCTTCAAATTCTTTTCTGAAGGCGGGGTCTTTTTGCGCATCCACAAACGCCTGCTCCAACTCGATCAACGCGGGCATGAGCGTCTCTGGCACGAACTGTCCGCCGTAGGGACCGAACTTTGGGGGTAGTAATGTTGTCATAAATTCCTCTTGGTAATTGGTAAATAGAGATTGGAGATTGACTAATCTCTATTTACCAATCTCTAATCTCTTGACTGCCTTTACAAACGCAGACATCTTCGCCGCATCCTTCTTCCCCGCGCCTGATTCAACGCCAGAGGCAACATCCACGCCCCAGGGTTTGACCTGCCACACCGCGTCCGCGACATTCTCGGGAGTCAAGCCGCCCGCCAGCAACAGCGGATATTTCTTCGCCAGTTCAGCCGCGGCTGACCAATCCGCTGTGACGCCGCTTCCGCCGTAGACGCCTTTGACAGCGGCGTCTATCAAAAAAGCAGGGATGGTAACGGATTTGAGAAACGGATAAACGGATGTTTCAGCGGATTGTGCGGACAAGCGGATGGCTTTGAATGCTTTTCCGTTGAATGCTTCTACCATTTCTGGTGTTTCGTCACCGTGGAGTTGAGCTAAGTCCAGTGAACATGTGTCAAGGATGTATTTCACTTCTTCTACAGATGAATTTACAAACACGCCAACAAGTTTGATGTTTGAATGTTCTCGTTTCAAAACGGATGTGATTTTGGCGCAAGTTTCTTTTTCAATATAACGCGGACTCTTTGGATAAAAATTGAATCCGATCAAGTCCGCGCCTGCGTCCATTGCGGCGAGGGCGTCTGTCACAGTTTTGATTCCGCAGATTTTTATTTTGGTCATAAATTCTCCATCATGTCGTTGCGAGGAGGGTGTTCTTCCCGACGAAGCAATCTCCGACTAAACAATGAATACTACTCAATAAGACTTTCCCGTTTAACTGGAGGTTGCTTCGGGCAAAGAACAAGAACGCCCTCGCAACGACATATTATGCGCCTGAAAGTTCTCTAACTTTGCCCGCAATATCATCAGATGTAACCAACGCTTCGCCGACGAGAATTGCGTCAATGTTTATCTTTGCCAAGCGATCTACATCGGCGGCGGTGAAGATGCCGCTTTCGGCGACAACGGCGATGTTATCTGAAATCATTGGGCGGAGACGTTCGGTGGTTGCGAGGGAGACTTCAAAGCTGGCGAGGTTGCGGTTGTTGATGCCGATGAGTTTGATATTTGGAATCTTCAAGGCTCGTTCGGTTTCGGATTCATCGTGGACTTCGACTAATGCGGCCAGTCCCAAACTTTGGGCGCAGGCGTGCAGGTCGGCGAAGTGTTTGTCATCGGGGAGTGCGGCGGCGATGAGGAGGATGGCGTCGGCGCCATTGGCTCGGGCTTCGTAGATTTGGGTTTCGTCAATGGTGAAGTCTTTTCTTAAGAGCGGAACAGGTCGAAGGTCAAAGGTCGAAGGTTGAAGGTTGCGTAATTGATATAGGGTTTCGAGTTTGCCCATGAAAAATTTTTCGTCGGTGAGGACGCTGATCGCGGCGGCGCCGTTTTGGGTGTAGATGTCGGCGACTTGGAAGAGGTCGAGGTGCAGGGCGAGAATCCCTTTGGAGGGAGAGGCTCTCTTTAGTTCAGCAATCAGGCTCGGGCGGAGTCCGAAGCGGCGGCGCTTGATTGCGGAAAGAAAATCTCTGGGTGCAGGACTCTGCTCTGCGGCGCGGCGTAATGTGACAGCGTCGAGCGCCGCAATTTCCAATTTCTTTTGTTCGAGAATTTTTTCGAGTATGTTCATGGGTAGCGGATATTGAATCGGATAAACGGATCAGCGAGAAACGGATTTGCTGAAGTCGACGAGGGCGTTAAGTTTGGCGAGGGCTTTGCCGCTATCAAGCGAAGCGGTGGCTTCTTCCAGCGCGGACTTGAAATCACCTGACTCGGCAGCGAGAGCGCCAGCGGCGTTGAGCAATACGGAGTCGCGGCGCGCGCCTTTCAGTTTGCCGCTAAGAAGGTCGCGCATCATCACAGCGGACTCATCGGGCGTGCCGCCGCGCAGGTCTTGAATGGTGGCGAGAGAAAAGCCGAGCGCGGCGGGGTCAAGATCGTAGGTTGTGACCGCGCCATCTTTGAGATGACTGATGCGATTGACGCCGCAGGTGTTGAGTTCATCGGTGCCGCCTGCGCCGTAGATGATGAGCGCGGCGCGTGAACCGAGTTCCTTGAGAACGTTGGCAAGCGGCTCGGTGAGTTTGGCATCGTAAACGCCCGTGAGCTGAATGTTCGCGCCCGCTGGATTAGTAAGCGGACCGAGGACATTGAAAATGGTGCGCTGACCGATCTCTTTGCGCGGACCGATGGCGTGCTTCATGGCGGGATGAAATTTAGCGGCAAACATAAAGCCAATGCCAATATTATCAATGGCGTGGGCAATCTGTTCGGGCGTGAGATCAAGGCTGACACCGAGGGCAGAAAGCACATCGGCGGAACCGCAGTGGGATGACGCGGCGCGGTTGCCATGCTTGGCAACTTTGCGCCCCGTGCCTGCGAGGACGAAGGCGGCGGCGGTGGAAATATTGAAAGTGTGCGCGCCATCACCACCTGTGCCGACGATATCGTAAATGCGTTCATCTGGATTCGCAAGTTTTACTTTGACTGCGTTGGCACGCATGGCACGCACGGAGCCTGTGATTTCAGGGATGGTCTCGCCTTTCATGCGAAGCGAAACCAAATACGCGCTGACCTGCGCGGGCGTGGCTTGACCCGTCATGATGACGTTCATCGCTTCTTCAGCTTCTGCGGCGGTGAGGTCGGTGCGATTTATGGTCTTGGCGATAAACGGTTTGAGAAAATCCGTGTTGCTTGTTGCGTGTTCCGTAACAGGCATTTTGATATCGAGAAAGTTTTTCAACAATACTTTGCCGTGCTCGGTGAGAATGGACTCAGGATGGAACTGCACACCATAAGTCGGGTGCTGACGATGTTTGAGCGCCATGATTTCGCCTTCTTCCGTTTGCGCGACGATTTCCAGTTCAGCAGGAATCGGTTCATAGACCACAAGCGAGTGATAACGCATGGCATCAAACGGTGAAGGAATATCCTTGAAGACACCCTGTCCATTATGTGTGACGGGTGAAGTCTTGCCGTGCATGAGACGCGGAGCACGGTCCACTTTGCCGCCGTAGACTGCGCCGAGGCATTGATGTCCGAGACAGACGCCGAGCACGGGGATTTTCCCCGTGAAATGTTTGATGGCTTCGGGCGATACTCCCCCATCTTTGAGCGGTTCGCCTGGACCTGGGGAGATGACAAGCTGGTCGGGCTTGAGGGCGATCAGTTCGTTCAATGAGATTTGGTCATTACGAAAGACGCGAATATCCGCGCCAAGTTCGCCGAGGTACTGCACCAAGTTATATGTAAATGAGTCGTAATTATCTATGAGTACTAGCATGGTTGATTTCCTTTCGGTTTGAAGGTTGGAAAGTTGCAGGTTGAAAACCTGTAAACCTTTCACTTTGAAACCTTTAAACTAATTATCAAACTCACCAAAAATATCAATCTCATCCGCAAACAAATCGAGCGAGTAGGATAAGCCCGTCGCATCGCGGACAAGTTCCATGGTCTCTTTGGCTTCGGTTTGCATACGGCGGATTCCGTTGGCGAGGACATCGCGCGGGATGGTGGGATGCGCGATGTAGTACGCGCGTTTTTCGCGGATGGGTTCGAGGAAGCTGTTGATGGCGCGAGCGAGTTTTTCCTTGACTTCCACATCGCCGACCTGTCCTTTGCGATAGCGTTCCTTGAGATCGTCCACTTCAGCGTAGGAGGGATTGAAGGCGTCGTGATAAATGAAAACGGGATTGCCTTCCACGGTACCAGGGTCGGTGGCGCGCAGGCGTTTGGGATCGGTGTACATGCCTTTGACTTTTTCTTCAACAGTCTTTGCGTCATCGGATAAATAAATGGCATTGCCGAGTGACTTTGACATTTTGTTTTGTCCGTCTGTTCCAATGAGCATGGGAACGTCGCCGATGATGGGTACTGGTTCGGGGAAGATTTCAGCGCCGTAGAGGTTGTTGAAGCGGCGAGCCATTTCACGGGCGAGTTCAACATGCGATTGATTGTCACGTCCAACAGGGACAACCTGTGCGCGCGGCAACAAAATATCAACCGCTTGCAGAACGGGATAGCCGAGCAAACCAAACGGCATGGAGTCGATGTTGGCGTCACGCGCCATGTCTTTGAGAGTGGGCATCCGTTCGAGGCGCGGCACAGTGACGAGCATTTCAAAGAGCAGATTCAACTCGTAGGTTTCTGGAATCGCGGATTGCACAAAAATCGTGCTGACGTTCGGGTCAATGCCAACAGCAAGATAATCCAATACAATTTCGCGGATGTAGGTTGGAATTTCCTTGATAAATTGCGGCTCAGGTTTGGTGGTCATCGTGTGCAGATCAGCGATGATGAAAAACGAATCATACTGATGTTGCAAGCGCACACGATTGGCAAGCGAGCCGACGTAATGTCCGAGGTGCAGGCGTCCTGTGGGACGGTCACCGGTTAATAATCTAGGTTTTGGTGTCATAGGTAATTCCTTTTAAAGGATGAAGGATGAATTATGAAGGACAAAAAAAGAGCAAAGGCAAAAGGCGAAGGGCGAATGGTTTTCCATTCATCCCTCATCCTTTATCTTTCATCCTTGCTCCGCCGAGTCTATCGCTCTCAACATCGCGCTCGCTTTATTGACCGTCTCTTGAAATTCCGTGGACGGATCCGAATCCGCGACAATGCCTGCGCCTGCCTGCACGCTGACAGTGTTGCCGCGCCCGACCATGGTGCGGATGGCGAGGCAGGTGTCCATGGCGCCGTCGAAGCCGAAGTAGCCGATCATGCCTGCGTAGGCGTTGCGTGCATCGGATTCCAACTCGGCGATGATCTCCATGGCACGGACTTTCGGCGCACCGCTGACTGTCCCTGCGGGGAAGGCCGCTCTCACTAAATCGAAGGCGGTTAACTCAGGGCGCAGAGACCCTTCGACGTGAGAAACGATGTGCATGACGTGTGAATATTTTTCAACGCTGAAAAAATCTGAAACCTTGATCGTGCCATATTCGCAGACGCGTCCGAGATCGTTGCGACCCAGATCCACCAACATCACATGCTCCGCGCGTTCCTTCGGATCGGCGAGCAGGTCTTTGGCAAGCAATGTATCAGCGTCCGCATCTGCTCCTCGGGGGCGCGTCCCAGCAATCGGTCGGAGCGAAGCGGTTCTTCCTTCCAGTCGCACAAACATTTCGGGCGACGATCCAACAATGGTAAGCGGCTCGTTATCCACGAGTCCGAAATCAAAAAAATACATGTAGGGCGAAGGGTTGAGGCGGCGCACAGCGCGATAAACATCGAAGGGCTCAACATTGGTTTCGCGGCTAAAACGCTGTGAAAGCACCACTTGAAAAATATCGCCCGCGGCAATGTGTTCCTTGGCGGCGCGAACCATGTCTTCATACGTGCCCTGCGTGTGATTTGCTTTGACCTTCGACGACGCGACTTTTATTTTTTGCGCGGGCGGCAAAGGCTGACGAATGCGTTCGGCGATGGCATCCAATTTTTGATTGGCGGCTTCGGCGTTGCCATCCAAAATATTTGCGATGAGGAAGATGGTGCGGCGCGCATGATCGAATGCGACGATGGTATCGGCGAGTAAATAAATTCCATCGGGGACGCTTCGACTGCGCTCCCCTTTCGGGTCGCTCCGCTCAGCGCGAATCATTTTTGACCTGAGAGTTGGTTCAAAAAACCGAACAGATTCGTATCCGAGGTAGCCCACCAACCCACCCGTGAAGCGCGGCGCGTTCGGCAGGCGGACAGCGGGAAAGCGGCTCATTTCATTTTGCAAAAATATTGTTGGGTCAGCATCATCAAGTTGAACAGTGCGCGTTTCGCCGTTCTCTTTGATCTCCACCTGACCGTCGCACAAAATATATTCCGCTCTGGGGTGGACACCGATAAACGAATAGCGCGCAATGCGTTCACCGCCTTCGACGGATTCCAATAAAAACGACGCGCCGTCGCCGCGCAGTTTGAGATACAAACTGACGGGGGTTTCAAGGTCTGCGGAGACCTCGCGGATGATGGTTTGAACTTGTGTAGCTTCGAGTAACATGATTTCTCCTTTTATTTCACGTAGGGGCGACCCGCCATGATTCATAACGGTTTCTGACGATCCTGACGGGTCCGCCCATACACATGGATTAAATTAAAATCCTCTCCGTCCGTTGGGACGAGAGAGGATTCTCGTGGTGCCACCCAAGTTAAACGCATTGCTTTAAACAAAATTCCCTGTGTGATAACAGGGAAAATAAGCCAGCGTCACTTTTCAGGCACGTCATTTCAGTGATCCATAAACAGTTATCAGTGAAAAGGTTATACCCTTGCTCTATAACGGGAGCTTCCCGAATTGGGCTACTTACTCTTTTGTGTTCGTCCGTTCAACTCGGAGGTCCATTCGACTTCTGCGCTTTTGCCTTGCTTTCAGAACTTCTGCTCGGCTCTCTGGTAATCGCTTTGAAGTGTACTCGTCCTCGTCAGCGTTTTTATGTATATTATTGGGCGGTATTCTATGACGGAGGGGGATTCGTGTCAAGAGGAAGAATTTATCCCAATTTACTGACTGCCTCTTCAAGGCTACTTAGACTTCTCCTATATAAAGCTAAGTCTGCTAGATCAACATCCTTTGCATGTGTATCATATCTACTATTTATGATTTCGCAATCATGAGCGAATTTCACTTTATCTGAAAAAATTTTAGAGAATAGCGGCCATTCTTTTGTAATCAAACTAACTAACTCTGTCCACAAAAATTTCTCTATAATTTCCTCTGCGCTTAAATGCTTATGCCTACTTCTTTGATTTTCTGAAATTGCCGCCAATAATCTATCGCTTACACTGTTGCTTTTTTGATTCAAAGTATCGAAGCGAATAAAATTTAATGCGATTTGCCTTAATCGTTTCTCTAACATATTACGTCGTTTATTTATCACCGCCAACTCATCAGCCCATTCAGTCAAGTCGTTCATTTTCACTTTTGTTTCGTTAGACTGGGCAGGTTGCATATTTGACTCAGCACCTGAAGTAGCCATTTCTAGGTGCAACTTAAATCCCTCTTTCATCATATCGCCAAACATCTCATAACGTCCTTGTTGATTGGATACAATGCCATATTTTTCTAGGATAGCTAAATAATGTCTAGAAACTTTTTCGGAATACCCAAAATAGCACTCATAAACAAATGGCTCAAGTTCGGGGTATACACGGAACAAATGACGAAGTGCTACTTGTGAAATTGCAGCGCCTTCACTACTAACAAATCCATCAAGAAGAGTGGTTGTATATTGAATATCAATGTTGATTGGTCTATTATCAATATCTAAATGTCGATGAATATAAGAACATGCTTTTCTCGCCCAATAAGGCATATCTGCGCATACATCAGCTATCTTATTTAATGCATTTTTGTCAAACTGAATACCAGCGCTTCTTGCCATCTTCCCTATCATTGGTATTGTCGCCCCTCGTGGTAATGGACTTAGTCTTTGTCCAAAAATAAGTTGGTCAATTCAGATTTGGTCGAATAGTATAGTTCCATTCAGGAAACAATTTGTGCGGATGTAAATTAATATTTGCTTTTTCTTCTAGCGTAACTTTGCGTTTTG
>Ga0335397_10005844_pt1 | contig 15994 bp, 13 predicted proteins | sample MAT04_FD_205740 | JGI IMG/M metagenome (GOLD analysis project Ga0335397, IMG submission 205740) | Freshwater microbial communities from Lake Fryxell liftoff mats and glacier meltwater in Antarctica - MAT-04 (spades assembly) (version 2) ... | reverse complement strand
TTGATTCTTATTTAAAATATAAATTTATTCCTGTAGAGGATAGTGTGATGGATGCATTTCATGTAAAGGAGCAAGTTAGCCGGACCATGGAATACGCTTACGATGATTATGCACTTGCCATGATGTCTAAAAAAATGGGGAAGCAAACGGACTATCAAACCTTAATTGAACGAGCCGGATATTACGCTAATGTGTACGACAAAGAAGTTGGAATGGTTAGAGGCCGACACATGGACGGTAGCTGGGTCACCCCTTTTATACCAGACACCAGGCAATATTATATTACAGAAGCCAGCCTAGGCAATATACATTTTACGTTCCGCATGATGTGCAGGGCCTTGCAAACATTATGGGAGGAAGCAATCAATTAGAAGCTTCTCTCGACAGTATATTTTCAAAGAATGAATACTGGCATGGAAACGAACCCAGCCATCAAATTCCTTTTATGTATAATTATACTACTTCCCCCTGGAAAACTCAATTAGAAGTAAGGAAAATTTTAGATGAAGCATACGGTGATGGACCAAATGGCTTATTAGGCAATGATGATGTAGGTCAAATGTCTGCCTGGTACATATTCAGTTCTATTGGCCTTTATCCTTTAAACCCAATTTCGGGAGAGTATTTATTATGCTCACCCATATTTGATAACGTTTCCATTCAATTAAATAATGGTAAGAAATTCAACATTGATGTTCAAAAAAAGACCCTGAAATCTCAATATATTTATGGCGTTAAATTAAATGGCAAATCGTTAAGTCGTAGCTACATCAAATATGACGATATTAAAAATGGTGGAAAGCTCATGTTCTTTTTGCAAGATACCCCAGATGTAAAATGGGCTACAGGTGTTAGCTACCAACCCTCAGGCATGTCTAAATAAATTAAATTTTTAGGAAAAGGTTATTCTGATTTCAGGATAACCTTTCTTTTTAGGATAATGTCGTACTTTTTTTGCTGGGATACCCGTAATTCGCAGATGTGTAATATATTTTATGAGATTGCGCTATCAGCCTTTGTATAACCAATAATAATGCTATATTACGAACCATTATTTAACATGATTTATCATGAAATATTTTGTTTTAACAGTTTTTTTTAAGCGCAATAATTGCTGCTGGATCTTTCTCCCAGTCCTTGCAATCTTGTAAAGCTACACTTAGACACGATACTTTAATAATCGCTAACGAATACATTGCCCGCACTTTTTTGTGGAACGGTGGGAATCTAATAACAGTAAATCTGTGGGATAAAAAGAATAATCAAACATGGAACTGGATCGACAATAATCCGGATGTTTCTTTACCCGGACATGCAAAAGTTGAAGGTAAAGGTTCGTTTGAGGTTCGTTCAGTTATTAATCAGCCAAACCAGTCCAATCATTTAGAAATTAGCGTAATTGCAAAATTAGGGTTGTTAGATTTAAAACGGGTTTTTCAAATTTATCCGAACGTTGCTGCCATTACCTGCACATTTTACCTGCGTGGTAAGGCTGATGAAGAATGGCATCAGTCCATTAAAAAATCGTGGGTTACTACCGATTTTAAGAACATTGAATCGCAGAAAAATTTAAATACTGCCGATCCCGGTGTACCCGTTATGGATAAACTTAGCCTGGCCGGAAACCACTGGCAGCTAAGGCCAGTTGAGTTTTTTGACATGACAGACCGCACTAACACACTCGTGAAAGAAACAACTTACAACGTGTATACCTTGCCGGGATTGATAATCGGAAACCTTTTACTTATTAAAGATTTAATTTCCGACTATTCGTTTTTTGTACTAAAAGAATCACCATCTTCTCAGGTGCAGTTAGCAAACCCGGGTTTTGATTTTCTGGCTAAAAAAGGTTCCATACAAACTGTAGGTATGGGGATACTTCCCACCGACTTGAGGGGAATTGAATGGACTATAGGTTACGGATATACCTTAGGCCTTGGCAATAAAACACAATTAGAACTTCTAAAAACGTTAAGAAGTTACCAAGATGCCAAGCGCCAGCGTAAAGCCGACCGCGTTGAAATGCTGATGATGAATACCTGGGGCGATAGAAATAGAGATATGCGGGTATCCGAAAAGTTTATTCTTTCTGAGTTGAAAAAGCAGCGGAGTTAGGCATTACCCATTACCAGATAGATGATGGATGGCAGTCGGGAAGACCTGTTAATTCGGCATTTGGCGGAGGACGGCGGGAAGGGATATGGGATAATAAAAGCTACTGGTTGCCAGATTCTTTACGCTACCCAAATGGCTTAAAAACCGTTGTGGCAGAAGCCCGAAGAAATAAGATAGAATTAGGTCTTTGGTTTAGCCCCAGCTTGGACAGCAACTTTAAGCATTGGGAAAAAGATGCGAATGTATTAATTGGGCTAAACCATAAACACGGAATCAAGACTTTTAAGATCGACATGATTCAAATTCATGAAAAAGCTGCGGAAGAAAATTTCAGGAAGTTGATAGATACTGTATTAAAGGCAACCAATTACACGGTAACATTTAATATGGATGTAACCGCAGGAAGACGCAATGGCTATCATTTTTTTAATGAATACGTTAGTTTGTTCCTCGAAAATCGTTACACCGATTGGGTTAATTACTATCCATACTGTACATTGCGAAACCTGTGGAGCTTATCTCGTTATTTACCGGCCCAAAAGAGAAGTAGCATTTCAATTGCCAACTAAAAATAGTTTTTCCCTTTACTCATATCAATTAAAGTAGTATTCTAGAAACGCAGATTGTTAAATACTCTATAAGTACGATACGTTCCACTAATAAAAATGGTATTGAAGGTGCAGTAAAAAATAGAGTAAGTAAAAATAACTTGGAGTTAATAGTCCTGTTTATTTTTACTCATTTAGGTTATAGCTATTATCTGATACTCGGTACTCGCATTTCAGAAGATTAGATTATTGTATGGACACTTCAAACAGCTCGCCATCGTACTCTTTAGTTAAAAGCACTTCAAAGCCTTTTAACCCTAATACTTTCCCGGTTTGGGTTACTACTATTTTTCCATCCATTTGTTTTACTTTATAAACCTTTACGGGATCTAAATACTTAACCCTAACAACACGTTTTGTGTCGAGAGCACCTTGTTTAAAAACACCCACAATACCACCAGCTCTTGTTTCGGTATTAATGCGTTGAAAGCCATCCCACATGCCTTCCATGGGTTCACCAAATCCTTTTAAGTCTTGCCTGAAACTCATTACCTGGTAGCGGTTTTCCATCAATTGCAGCCAATCGGCATAACCTCTGTATTTTTTTAAATCCGTTGGGGTTAATTTTCTGGGATCGCCCAGCATAATAGGCAACGCACCTGCTAACGATTTAATATGCAAGTCCCATCCGGCATCCTGCATTTCCGGATTGCCAATTACCAATGCCGTTGCCGGGATAGCCGGAGAACGCCACCATGCCATATTGCGTACACGCAAGTCTATTTTGGAATCAGGCCCGTTAAAATTCGACAACCAGTTTCCTTCGGCATGTTTTAGCATGGCGTAGTCAATTAACTGCAAGCCTCCTAAAGTTTCAAACGTGCAATCAATAAATAATTCGGGTTTTGATTGATGCAGCTCATCAAAGAGCTTCCACATGGGTTCGTAATTGGCGTATAATGATTCGGAATGATCTTTATGCCCCGGGTGATTCGTAGCATAACAACCGGATTCGGCAATATCAAACCGGTAAGGGCTTGTTACTACCGAAAAGTCTAGTTTCAGATATTCTAAACCATATTCTCCCACTAATTTATTGAGTACACCTTTTATATAGCCATACCATCCGGTACTAAAACAAGCGGTAAATTTATCCGGATCGTCTATTACCAATGAAATTGGCTTACCATTTTTATCTTTCACAAACCACTCGGGGTGTTGTTTAAAAATCTTGCTGTTTGGATCGGCAGTACCAATACTTACCCACAAGCCGGGCTTCATACCCAAAGACTTAATGTAATCCATTACGGGTTTCAACCCATTGGGGAATTTCTTTTTATCAATACCCCAGTCGCCATACGTATCCTGCCATCCATCATCAATTACAAATTCTTTCATACCTGCATCAGCAGCAGCTTTTGCCAACTCCATAATTAGCTTTTCATCAATTTTTTTGGCAAAGGGAGTCCATGTATTATATACAAATGTTGGCTTCTGTTTTAACTCTGAAAGGCGTATACCCATGTGTTTCCGTACAAAATCCGGCACCGCTGTATTCAGCATTTCATCAGGATCTTTATGGTTATTATATACCATTGTAAAAACCTGCGGTGTGGTAAAACTTTCGCCTTTTTGTATATACTTTTTAAAAGGGAAACGGGCATCTTTTTGGGTAAGTCCAACTTTAATAGCCAGTTCATTCCAAAACACAGCCGTATGTTTCATTACGCCTGAGGCTTCGTTGCCAATCACAATGCCTTGCTGCCAATCGCTGTTGTGAACGGTAACCAACGCATCCTGCATATCTCCATCGTAAGGGCCAATAGAACGCCTTCTGCCATAATCGTGGCAAACCCAACTGAAGGTAGCGGGCCAATAACCAGGTAAATCAAATTTTTCTATATCTACAGATTCAAGTTGCACAGTTTCATTTGAAAGATTTTTTATTACCAGGTTTTTACGAATAACGGGTAAGTTGGGGTAGAGTAAAAACTGGAGGGTGAGCTCTACCTTTTTATCTTCACTTAATATGGTTACAGCAGCACCATCCCCAGATTTAGCATCGGTATGTTTAATTACATCTTTTAGCATCCAGTTTCCTTTACCAGAATAAGTGGTGCCATTCATTTCAAATTGAAAGTCGGTATTTACAGGTAGCAGGTATTTAAATTCCCCTTTAACCGGCTTATATAATGCGGTTATAAAATTCCCCTTATCTCCGGGCAACACAATGGTTCTTTCAACAACTCCATTGTTTAATTTTAATGCTGTTTTATTCCATGAAGCATATGGTTGAGCAATTGCCGCTGAGGCTCCTATAAAAAAGGAACCAATGATTAATGTGTATTTTTTTATCATAATAAAATTGTTAAACTTAATGTTGAGATCTTTATCTGAATACTTGATTGCCAGTTACCATCCTGTTGTGATGTCAAGAATAACGGGATGTAATGAGCCGTCATTGAGATGCAGCTTTGTTTTTAAAATCCCACGAAGGAGGAGATTTATGAAAGCCAACGAAGCAATTCCCGAACAGAATCCCGGAGATTGGTTTATCGAAATCCTCATTCCTCGGATCTCTCTTCGCAATGACGCCATCGAACAATTCATACTTTGTTTGCACATTTAAATCAGCTACTTAAAGACTGCGATAATTTGAAATGCACGAGGTTTAACCCAACCCTACATTTACTTTATAATTATTAATTAAAGCGAAGTGAAGGAGGCAAATTGCTGTTTCCCCAATTTAAGGGTTTATCGCTCATTTCAAGTTCTAACACGCCGCCTGCTTCAATATCAACATGTTCTATCCACGATTTTGGATAAGGCTTGTTGTTCAGTTTTGCTGATGTGATATACTTATTGGTTGCTGATAAATTTTTAGCCACTATTTTAAAGCTGTTACCATTCTCTAAATGTATCACCGTTTCGGCCAGCATAGGTGTGTGGATTAAGTAGTACGATTGCCCCGCATTAGGATATATGCCAATCATGTGGAAGGCAAGCCAGGAAGACATGGCGCCGGAATCATCATTGCCCGGTATCCCTTTTCTTGAATCATTGTATTTTGCTTTAATGATAGTAAGCACCCGATCTGAACTAAGTTCAGGTTTACCTATCCAATGGTACATGAGTGGTGTAAGAAAGGCTGGTTCATTTCCAACGTAATATATTTTTTTATCGAAAAATGCATCCAATCTTTTCTTAAAAGCTTCATCGCCCCCGCTGAGTTTAATTAAACCGGCAATATCATGCGGAATAGAAAGCGAATATTCCCAGGAATTGCCTTCGTACAAAAACCCAGACCACCAATCTTCGCATTGGCCAACATTTACATACCTCGGACTAAAAGCGATCGTTGTATCAAGCATTTTTGCAGCAGTACATTTAATAGCATCTACCCAGTTTCCTTTGGCATCTTTAGGCCAAATAAAGCCGGTAGCCCCGTCTGAAGTATAATTACGCCAAAGGTTTTTCCAATTATTAGCCTGCTTTTTAAATCTTTGAAAAATGGCATTTTCGCCCAACCCATTTGCTACTAAAGCTATAGCAAAGTCATTATACGAATATTCAACCGTACGGGTGCCTGCTCTCACAAAATCAGTTGAAACATAGCCCAACTTATTATAGTCAAGCAACCCTCCTCTGCCTTCTTGTTCTTCGTTGCCACCGGGCGCAACATCCGCATCGTTGAGCATTGCTTTCAAAGCCAATTTATAATCTATACCTTTCAAACCTTTTGCGTATGCATCGGCAATCAATATCTCAGCATTTGAACCGCCCTGGGTTCTGCCATTAGAGTTTCCGCTCCTGGCATCGGGCAAAAATTTATCAAACTGGTATATATCCAACAACCCGTTTACAATATCCACTTGCCTTTTGGGATCAATCAGCGTTATTAATGGATGTGAAGAACGGTAGGTATCCCAAATGGCATAAAAATCATCGTAGTTTGAGTTTTTTGATTTCCACAACGGGTTTTCATCACCCCTGTCAACAGGCATTAACATGGAGTGATACATGCCGGTATAAAACATTCTTTTATAACTGTCAGAGGCGTTCTTGTCTATTTCAATGCGGCTTAGCAGTTTCTCCCATTTTTGTTGGGTTTGGTTTAATATTTCTTCGAAACTCCAATTAGGGGTTTCCGTTGCTACATTTATTTTTGCCCTGTCTTCGCTCACAAACGAAATACCTATTTTCATTTGTAAGATGCTGCCTGCATCGCCGAATGATAATAAAGCACCTGTTTTCTCTGCGCTTTCAATTTGGTCTTTTTGCCCTTCGAACAACTTATCGCCTTTCCATGTTTTAAAATTTTTCATGGGCTTGTCGAAGACAGCATGAAAGTAAACTGTGTAAGCCCTCCCACTGTTCCAACCACCTCTAACCCGGTTGTATCCACAAACCTCTGTTGCTGAAAGAACTTTGATTTGTGACCCCACAAAATGCTGTGTTTCCCGGGCAGCGATGTTTCCCCCCTCGTTTAAAAATTCACCGGCATCAAGCTTAACAGCCCTATTGCCTGGTGCATTAAAATTAAAACGATAAAAAGCCACTTTGTGTGAAGCAGTAAGTTCTGTTTTAATAGTCGACTTATTGAGTATAACCGAGTAATAACCTAATGCTGCTGTTTCGTCTTTTCTTAAAGATGTTTGTTTTATGGAATCAAGTCCTCCAAGAAAAGGCATTACCGAAATATTACCGTATTTCGCTCCTCCCCCTGTTCCGCTTACATGCACCTGGCTAAACCCATATACAGGAGTTTTTAAATCAGGTCTATATCCGGCATTCGCAAATCGGCTACAGTCTGGCCCGGGCTTAACCATACCGTAGGGGCAAGTAGGACCCACTACTACATTACCCGCACCTTCTGTGCCGATAAATGGGTCAACATATTTGTAATACTGCGTTTGAGCCTGAATGCTCAAATTGGGCATGGAAAGGATAAATAACAGACTAAGTACTTGAATTTTTACTTTCAGTTTATTTATAATCATAATTGTGATCGTGATTATAAGAGATTTATTTGATTTCAAAATAAATTATTTAATGATGAGTGAATTATTTTTTGTAAAAAACATTTTTAAAAGGAAATCAATCGGGTGCATTTCAAATTGTCGCTCCCGTTTTCGGTCGGTGGGGACCCAACGAGGTTGTGAATTCCAATTCCCAAAAGGATACAGATGTTTCATTCTTTTTGAGAAGCAATGAATTTATGAAATCTTGTTTTTTTGTTATGATAGAATTCAAGGTTTATCAATTTTAAAATAGTTGTATTTTAAAGAACCTCCCGTTGGGAAACCCCCAGCAGCGAAAAGGACTATGATTAACAATGCCTTTTTAAATAAGAATCTTTTCATTTTTCTTTGATTTTAGTAAATTATTATTATTAGCTATTTCAATTTTTATTCATTTAATGCTTTTCTGGCAATTTTAAAAAAGCATATTGTCCTCTTTGGGGGATTTATTTATTTTGTTATTCTTCAAATTTTATACTAGTAGCAAACTCGTTCTTCTTCATATTGGCTTCTTCTAACGACCTAACTTTTTTGCCACCCATTTTCAAGTTCCGGAAAGTGATATTGCTGATAGGCGAAGTAGCGGTGCCGAAAAAATCACCTTCGTTCGCATTTTTATCATTTATGGTAATGTTCTCAAAAAGCCAATTATTGGCACTTACACTTTTGGTGATAAAAGAGATGAATTTGCCCGACATATAACCGCTAAAAGATGGGTGCGCTTCTATCCTGATATTTTTGAAGGTGATATTGTCAACCCTTTGTGGCACCCTGTTGGTTTTATCAATTACGATCATTTCCCTGGCACCCTCTACCCCAATCACATCAATGTTATCATACACAATACCGTTGGATGAACCATAAGGGTAATGCGCAAACAAGTGCCCACCATCGCTTCCACCCCAAAAGGTGCAATTGGTAACTGTACAGTTGTTGGAGGCATGGGTGGTAACATAATCATCATTGTTGAAAATAAAACAATCATCTATCACATGGTTGTCTCCATCATACCAAATGCCATCGGTACAAGCCGTCCATTGTACTTCTTTAATATTACGCCATGTGTTGTGGTGGCTGGTATGGTCGCGGTTGTTAAGGCAAAATGTCCAACAAACCTCGTATGGGCTGTCCCACAATGTAACAATCCATATCGTAACCTGTCTTACCGGGAGAGGTTTGTGGACTAGGGCTTATGCACCCTTGCGGTAATTGCGGACCAAGAATGGTACTGGTGTTTTTATCTCGTACACCAATAAAATTGTCAACATAATCAACAGGTTGTTGGGCTTGTTGGCATAAAGCAGCATTCGCAATTGCACTTAAAAATATTACTGATAGTACTTTATGCATAAAATAGTTAAACTTGATAATCATTAGAATTGTGTTTAATACTGTAACGGAATTTGTTTAAGTCTGGAAACCATAATTTTTTAATACTTGCTGATGGCGGTGCAAATTTATTCCCCCAGCTAGATGTTATCACACCAGCATCCGTTACATTATCAAAAAGGCAGTTTTCCATATAGAGGCGGTCAATACTATTCTCCCGGATCTCAATGGCAACAGGAACATTCTTTGCATGCATATTGATAAGCGCATATCCTGTCTCATAGCACTGGATTGCTGCTTTACGCTGCCCCTCAAAATAAGTATCTATTACTGCAATAGGCCAGATGGGAGAAGTTGAGCCACTCATAATATCATAATCACAACCAAGAAATTCCAGATCCATTTTACCATCGGCTTTAATATTGAAATTTTCCGGCGTAAAATAAACTGCCGCAGTATCATTGGGTTTTAAGGTATAGACAGATTGGCCTTTTGCTTTACCTGTTTGAGCAGAAATTAATCCACAACCAAAAAGCAACAAACAACTTAACAATGTTTTTAATGATTTCATATGATATAAAATTTCTATAAATATATAAGTCGCTATAAAGTAAAATCTACAATTACTTTGCCTGCCTTTTTAGTCAGGTTAATTTCTTTTGACCTTCCATCAATGGTTACTTTGTATATTCCAAAAAAGGCTGAAGTTATGAATACCCCATCTTTGCCAGCTTTTCCTGAATTATTGGTCCACCACTCCTTAAAAATAAGATTCTGATAAGCCTCTGCTGCAGGATTAGGTGTCCAGTCACGTTTATACAATGATGAAACAGGAATCCAGTTATCTCCCTCCCAGAATCCCCACATAATGATTGCTTCTACTCCTGGATGTGCAAAACATATTTTGTAGAAATCAACTATTTCATTCGCCTTCAATTGCTCTTCCTGAGGTGTGAGTGTAAGATTTCTATTTCCATAATATTTTGAATTCTGACCTGGCATATTAAATTCTGTTATGCGTATCGGCAACTTGAATAGCGCCAGAGAATCAAGGGCATTTTTAAGCTGATATCGGTCAAAAGTTTCTCCATGACTATGTCCCTGCACCCCGATACCTGCTATCGGAACTCCCTGTTTCAGTAGTTTACGGATGTGAGCCATATAGTCTGCCAACCGTTTTCCAGTAGCAATATCATAATCGTTTAAGAATAATTTTGCCTCCGGGTCGCCGTTATGTACCCATTGAGCCATAAGTTTTGTTATCTCAGGTCCAAGGCGTTCTTCGTAGTAGTTACCATGGATCATCTCATTGTTCAGGTCGTATTCTGCAAACCTGCCTTTATAACGTTTTGCAATTGTCTCAGCCCTGTTTTGCACAGTTTGTCTGAGATCACTATCACTAAGTTCTTTTACCCATGGTTGCACAAACTCACGAACTCCCCAGAACAGGTTGTGACCTCTTAGTGGTATATTATTTTCCTCAGTCCAGTGCAGTATATCATCTGCTGCTGAATAGTTTATCTTGCCCTTAACACGCTCCATACTGCCCCATTTCAATGCGTTTCCTGTAACAGCAGAATTAAAATTTTTTAGAAACTTTCCCTTGTATTGCGTGAGTTCATTTTCCGGCCTCGAGCTCCCTACAATATTGTTGTCTATCTCACAACCAAACCAAAATTCATGGCTTAGCTGTTCAACCAGTACTTTACTACCGGGTTTTGCCTTAATAATTAGGTCCCCCTTCCGGTTTTTTGCTATGGCTTTGTTAATACCTGACAGTTGGGCACTACTTTCTGGCATAAATGAAATCAGAAATATTGAAATCAAAAAAAAGCATCTCAGCTCTTTTCTAATAAAAAAATTGAAATATTTCATTATTTATGAGAATTTATAAATGTCAGACTCAAAATTCTTTTGCTTATGTGTTTCATTGGATTTATATCGTTTAAATATCTTATTGTCTGTGCTATCATCAATGAATCAAAAAGCCTTTTGCTTTTATGGTCCTGCCTTCAAATACATAATCAACATCCCCAAAGTTTACCACCACTTTCTTTCCTAATGAAAAAACTGATTCTTGTACTTTGTGATCGTTGCTCACAAACCTGTGAGAAACCAGTTCGTCATAGCCAATTTGCTGCAACCACGGACAAATAGTTTTGTAACTTTCTATAAATGTCTGTTTGTACTCATTCCAGCGATTCCTGTCCATACTCCAAAGCGGCACACTTCCGTACAGCACATTGAACAAATCTTTTTTCCACCAAATTTCGGGCATATTATGATTGCCATCCTCCCATCTCCATGAAGTTACCATCGCATCGTGATACACCAACTCATAAAGTGGCACCCGAATGGCCTCATTTACACAATATTTCAGGTAATAGTCCGAAGCCACACGTGTGCCTACCATTGCTGAAGGACTTTCGTTGTTTCTCCAGTCACCCGCAGAATAAATACCCCCCTTTTTACCAGATTTATTTCCCCACCAAAAAGTCTGTAAGGTCATCATTCCATGAACATATACGCTGTTAGACCCAATATAATCGGCACCCCACTCTCCGCCGAGGAACAGGTTGTATTTACCTGCGAGAAATTTATGGTTTTTATTCACTTCCTCCGCAAACTGCTGCCTGGTGAGCGGATGTTTGGGCGAATAACATTCAAAAACACCGTTGGCAGCCCATACGTCAAGAAAATAAGTCTCATGAGGAAATTCCTTCAATTCACGTTCAACACGCTTAATCATTTCGGGGCGAATAGTTGCAGGGCAAATGGTGTGTCCGAATTGGTTTGATTCTGTTTTTCCACTTTTGTACCGGAGAGCCATATCGTTAAAAAGTCTAGGGTAAGTGGTGCGGGAAAAACGCATGGGTCCATTTTCGTCCACAGCATAAGTGGCTGTATCCTTCAACTTCAAGTCTGTAAAAAGCTCATAAGCTCCGGTGGCATAGCCCAGTTCTTTAAGTTTGTTGTCATACCCTATTTCGGGGTAAGGTCTATGATTGGCATCCCACAAAATCAACGCTTTGTCAATGCCCGAGGATTTCATTTCTTGCGCAAAACTGACTTGGCGAGCATCGTTCCATAAATAAATATGCGGTACGCCCATCATTTTGTCCAAAGCGGGGGTTTTCTTTTGGTTTTCTCTTAAAGTAATGACTTGATTCTTTTTCCAGATATATTCACGGTACTTTTTACATTGCGCCACATATCCGCCTTTGTCTAAAAAAATATAACGGACTTTGCGCTCATACCCGAATTTTTCCAATGAAGGCAACCATGACGGCTTAAATACCACTTGCCCGTCTTTGCGATAAGTTATTAAGTTTCCATCGTAGGGAGTTTCAAGGATGGCCATGTAGCCCGTTTTAAAATCAAAATCGGTTACACCCATCCAAGACATGCTTAACCCGCCACCGCAGAAATACATACGTTCGTTAATAAGGATATAATTGGTATCATCAACGGGTAATAAAACGCCTTCTGTATTTGTTAAGAGTGCGTAATGATTTTTGTTGGGCGACTTGAATGCTGATGGAAATGAAAAGTCTTTCACGGGCAATTTCTCATTGGCTTGAATCTTTACTTCTAAATCGGAGGCATCGGTTAGCGTGAGCACAGCTTTGAGAAGTATATTTCCTAAAATGGTAACTGTCAAAGTCTTGTCTTTTTGTTCCACTTTTTTTACCAGCAATGACTCAGCAAATGGAAATTGTTCCCATACTTTATTGCACCGTTTGTCGGTAATTTTGATCAGGGCGGTTTGGTCATCGAAGTCAAGTGTAATGTTAGCGTCGGACAATGTCCACACTTTTGCAGCACTAGTTAAAGACATAAATACAAGCAAAAATGAAATAGCAATCGATTTATTCATAATTTGTTTATTTTGTATGAGAATTTAGATTGCTTGTGAAAGTTTGTCTTTTTATTTTTTCCCCGTTAATTATTTATTGTTCAAAAGCGCCACGATCACGACCGCTATTTGTACGTTTTTTTCCATCAATATCAGTTGGCTGGGCCACATCATTGCTACCTGAATTAATAGCGGCGCTGCCCTTAGCCAATTTGAAATTTCCTTTGATTACATCAAGTTGAATGTCTATAAATTTAGGATCAGACACCATGTCGTGCTCGCCCTTGAAAACATCTTGTGCAGTTGGATACATGTTGTAGTCCCAACGGATATTCTTGTTGCGATTGTTGGAGGTTACTTTTCCGCCCGGACGTGGAACGATTACATTGTTTAAAATAACTATGTCCTCACTGGCATTCGGAAAAAGTTCCTGGTAGCCAACAATAGTGCCGTTGCAATAGGTTGTATTGTTAATGATGTCAACATATTTTGTGCGAAAAACGTGTATACCGGAGCCACCGTTATACGCACTTAGGTTATTGGCAATTAATGCCCGGCCTTTCCATTCGGGACGACTTGGTTTTGCAGAAGTTGTAGTAGCTTTTTCTGTTGTATCATTTTTAGCGGCGGCAATTGAATTTTGAGTGGTAGCTTTTTTTGCTACTGCATCGTCATTGGGGTTTGTAGCGCCTTGCCGGTTTTGGTCAGTAACATCGAGCAGGATTCCATTTCCATCGCTCAATTTTTGAATCCTTTCCCATGGCACCATGGTTTTGTTATTCCAAACATAATTACGCTGAATTATAATGTGGTAGCCGGGGGCATCATCAAAAGCCCAGTTATTTAGGGTGGTAATTCCCGAACCACCATAGCGCATGAACCAGGCATTGTTATAAATTTTGCAATCTTCAATGGTTAAATAATCCATTTCCAGGCAGGCAATGCCACCACCGGCACATTTGGCTACCTCACAATTGCGAATAATCAGGTGATGTGGCTTTTTATCAGCAGGCATATTTCTGCCCTCAAACATGATTCCATTGGAATTAAAATAAGGATTGGGAGTTGGCTTTTTAGCATCTTCCTGTGCCTCCAGCAAATAAATTGAATCGTTGTTTCCAATTACATGAAATCCATCTATAACATTATACGAACCTGTAATTTTAATTCCTGCCCAGCCCCGCGGATTTACAACCGGCGTTTCTCCTTTTATGGCTTTCCAGGTAATCCATGCACCCGCATTTCCTGAATTGTGAATGTCTACAACAGCACTTCCATTTGATTGATCGGCATTTGTGTAAAGCCCATTTCCAACTAAAACTACGTCGCCTGGCTTTACCAAATCTGCTGCTTTTTGTAAAGTCCGAAACGCAGTTGCAAGCGATTTTCCATCGTTAGAATCGTTTCCTAATCCGGTTACATACCAGTTGCTGGCCGAAGCGAATAATGTAACGGTCATCATTAAAGCAATAATACTAAGTCGTTTTTTCATGTTTATTAGTTTAAAAATTATTTAGTTATTTTTCCAATTTTACATTTTAGCAAACTCATTCATATCATGTAATTTAGTTACGAAACATTTTCTTTAAATCGGCAATATACACGCAGCGGGTTCCATTATCTACACCATTAAAAACTACATATCTGCCGGTTTTGCCCCATGCGGGGTGTGCGTCCACCCGAAACTCGAAATTGGTAATTTCAGGCAGAACTATTTCTGCAATATTCCTTTCGGTTTGTTTTTCTACGTTGATAAGTCGAATCGGCGTTTTCCCATTTGGCAAAGTCATTTCGCCCGAATAAGCATCGGTAATAATGTAGGGTAAGCCTTTGGGGTGATAAGACGGATGTCCCGAACCGATCTTATAAACGGTTTTCATATTCGTTCCATCGTACTTAACGGTAATTATTTCAATTCCGGGTTTTCCATCTACATTTAAATTCATAGAAAGCTGTTCGCCATCGGGCATCCAATTTATGTGGTGACCACCCAAAGACCACTGTTCGTTGGTAACGGCGGTTCTGATATCAGAGCCATCTGCACGCATGGTAATTACCACCCGCTGTCTTTTGCCTTCTTTTTTAGGCAACCAATCGATAACAGTTAGCAACCTCGTTCCCTGAGGATTCCATTTTACCTGGAAGCAATAAAATTCAAAGTTTTCCGGATTTGTAATGGCCATCGACGGTATAGCGTTCTCGTAAATTTGTTTGATGGAAACAATTTGCCTGCATTTACCGGTAGCCACATCGGTTATATAAATGCCATCGCTATCAACCAATCCTTTGTTTCGCAAAGCAATAGTATTGGGAACAACAGCACCATAGCCTACTTGAGCAAAACGAGATTTTGCAAGATTATGACTCGCCAATTGTTTGCCATCTGGTGAAACCATAAAAACGGGACCATCCATACGCCGCAGTTTTCCGGAAAAAGGATTTAATAGTGTTGCGAAAATTTTCCATGTGGTTGTATCAACATCGTTAAAAAAGAGTTCCTTATCGGTACGCCCCCACTGCACGTTGGCACCCAATTGCATCTCGAAACCACGAGATTTTGCAACTACCCGTTCTTTTCCTGTTTTTATTTCGACCAAAATTACCTCACCAACTTCGCCGGGTGTAGGCGAGTGCGTTTCGGACGGAAAACGAAATAATGCGATGTATTTGCCCGATGGACTTATTGGAGAGGTATCGAAAAAACGATGTATAACTTTGCCTGTACTAATCCGAATTATCGGAACAACAGCATCCTTCTCTTGTGCAAACAATCCGGCAGAAATTAAAAGAAATTCAATCAGTAATATTTTTTTCATATTTCTTGAAATAATGTTCAATAATTTAATACATCAGTTTGTATAGAAGAACCTTTTATCTCTTCCTTAAGCTTTTTCCGGCCTTTCCCGAGCCATGGCAAAAACTGTGGCATTTGGATTCGGGCATTTAGAAAAAGATTGTCATATTTATTAAAATTTTTACGGAGATAAAAGGTTGATTCTGTCTCTTGGTAACCAGGGCTAATATCTTCAGATAATTTACCTGATGTAGATAATATTGTAGTTTGGGCATTAGTGCTAACACCAGCTAATAAAACAAGACCGGAAAGTAATGCCATTTTATGAAAG
>Ga0335397_10005841_pt1 | contig 16002 bp, 14 predicted proteins | sample MAT04_FD_205740 | JGI IMG/M metagenome (GOLD analysis project Ga0335397, IMG submission 205740) | Freshwater microbial communities from Lake Fryxell liftoff mats and glacier meltwater in Antarctica - MAT-04 (spades assembly) (version 2) ... | reverse complement strand
TATCGGGGACAAGAACACGATCTTTACCAGTGGTACGGTGATCGCTCTTTGTCACTAGAATGCGCGACCGATCGCGCATTTAAGTCTGAGCAGCCCAACGGCAAACTCCACGGACACCAATATCGAGTTGGGCGTGAAAGATCAGCACGACTCGCTACCATTGCCAAAGATCATATCGAGCGGTTCAAGGACGCTCGTGATTGGAATGAAATTTATACCATTGTGGGAGGCATTATTGCTCAAGTTCCTCGCGCTGGCATACTTGCCCATTACGACATCACAAATCGAATCGGCAGCTACTTTCGATATGATCAGACAGTGGTGAGAGTCCATGCGGGTGCTTGGGCAGGAGCCGCTGTTCTAGGGCTGAAGATTCAAAATGGTCAAGTTACTCTAGAAGACCTCCCGCCAGAGTTGCAATCGCTGGGGGCGATGCACGCCGAGAACTTTCTTTGCATCTATGAAAATGAGCTGAGACAGCTTAACCAATCACGCATGAATCAGGTCTGAGAGGAAATTCCATGAAAATCAAAGGCATTAAACGCGGTCACACAATTGAACTGCTGGAACAAATTAGTGACATTCCAGATGGGACTGAAATCACGATTGTCTTAGTGATTGATTCTGGGGTGCAGCGCGGGCATCCTATACTTGCTCCGGTCTTAAATGAGGCTGATGAAGTCAACGATCAACAGCTAATTAGTTCTGAAGGTAGCCAGAAAAAGCTGGAACCATTCCTTGATTTACCTAGAGATGAAGAGGCGATTGAAGATTTAGCTGCAACGATCGCCAACATGGAAGCTGAAGAACGCGAAATGTTGGAACTGTACTACGGTAGTAGAGACGAGCTAGCTGATGACGAGCAACGACCATTAACTAGCTTTATTGGAGCTGCAAAAGGTAGCTTTACAACCCCTGAAGAAGTTGATCAATTCATTCGTCAGGAACGTGATGCATGGGAATCCTGACTGCGATTCAAGGCAACCGCATCTATTTGGATGTCAACATCTGGATTTACGCGCTAGAGCAACATCCAACATTCTCCCAAGTATTGACAGAGCTATTTCAACAGGTTGATCAAAAAACGCTAACCGTCGTCACTAGCGAATTGTCTCTCGCAGAAGCGTTGGTGAAACCGATACGAGAACAGGATGTGCCTCGCCAAACCATTTATCGACAGTTTCTTTCCAGTCGTCCAAACTTGCGCGTGATCCCAGTACAACGGGCAATCTTGATTGAGGCAGCGCGGCAACGTGCAGCTAGTAGCAGCTTGAAGCTTCCAGACGCGATTCATGTTGCGACTGCGGTTATTCTAAACTGCACAACCCTGCTCACGAACGATCAGAAGTTCAAAAGTTTGCCAAACTTGCCTGTTGTCATTCTGTCTGAAGTCACTCCTTAACTGCTAACTTGTTCAACCTTGCCTAACTCTTGGCTATGCCTTATCTCCTCCGCGATCGCTCCTGGAAAATCAGCTACTCCAACGACGAAAATAATCCCGTCGCTGATTTCTACATCCCGGCTCTTGAATGTGCGGTTCAATACGATCGCAAAGCTGGCTTCTTCAACAGCAGCATTCTCAGCAAGGTTGCGCGGGGACTCGGAGCCATGCTGCACAACCAGGGACAGATGCGGCTAGTGATGGGTTGTCAGTTCAGCCCTCAAGACTTACAGGCAATCAAGCAAGGATACGAACTACGAGAGGCAGTGGCTCAACGGCTCGATACTGACCTCCAAGCGCCCAAAAACTTTGCCCAACTCAAGCACTTCGAGATTCTCAGTTGGCTGATCCAGAATCAATACCTGGATATTCGCATCGCCATTCCCATCAAGAGCGACGGACTACCTGAAGAGAGCGACAGACAGCTAGACCCCCATCGAATCTTTCATGAAAAGGTTGGCATCATTACTGATACCAATGGTGATCAGCTTGCCTTCAGTGGTTCCAATAACGAGTCGATCGGCGGCTGGGAAGCCAACATCGAATCCTTCCACGTTTACTTTGGCTGGGAAGGCGGACGCGACCTCGAACGAGTCCAGCTTGAAATGTCCCGATTCGATAAACTCTGGGACAACAAGCTGCCAAACGTGCGAGTCTTTGAAGTTCCAGAAGCCGTCAAACGCAAGCTGCTTCGTTACACCCCGACAACCCAGCCTACTTGGAATCGGCAGAATGAGTTTGATCAACGACCCTTGCCAGAATCATCAGCCCAGCCAGAATTACAGAGCGATCGAGAACAAACTGACGATCGTGGGCAAGATATTCAGCCACAAATATCACCTGAAATCTGGGAGAAAGAACACCAAGCTTTTACCCAGCTTGCCAACCTACACCGAGATCCCGGCTGTCTCGACTTCACTCTCAAATCGATTCCAGTTCAACCCTGGGCACACCAGCTTAAAATCCTCCGCCGCGTCGCCCAAGAATTTCCCTGTAGTTACCTAATCGCCGACGAAGTTGGATTAGGTAAAACGATCGAAACCGGACTGGTTCTGCGCTATCTGCTGCTTTCTCACAAGGTTAAACGGGTGCTAGTGCTGCCGCCTGCCAGTGTCCAACCTCAATGGCAAACCGAACTGAGAGAGAAATTCAATCTGCATTTCTGGTCACTGATTCAGGGTGAACTCCGAGACCCGTTTGGTGAGCGATCGCCCAGCGCAACCAACATCTGGAACTCTCAAAACCTGATCCTTGCCTCCAGCCATCTGATTCGCCGCAAAGAGCGAATGCAGGAATTGCTAGACTCCGAACCCTGGGATCTCATTGTGCTAGATGAAGCCCACCACGCTCGGCGCAAAAGTCCGCAAGATCGCAAAGATACCCCCAACCGTCTGCTCGAACTGATGCGGAAGCTGCGGCATAAAACCAAAGCGCTGTTGCTGCTTTCCGCAACTCCCATGCAGATTGACCCGATTGAAATCTTTGATCTCCTAAGTCTGCTGGGTTTAGAAGGACACTGGCAATATGGCGACAACTTCTGCAATTACTTTGCTGCCCTGACAGAAAAACCCGATCGCCATATCCTCGACTTCTGGCAGCAAATGTCTACCGACTACTTCATTCAAGGCGGTCAGCCCTGTCCCCAACTACAGCAGCATCTCCAAAAACACGATCGCTTACTGACGTATCAAATTGAAGACACTTGGCACAAAGGTAAAAAAATTCTCAATCCCAAGCAGTTTATTGACAATGAAGCCTTAATCAACGCTTCTCGTCAGTACCTCACCGTCAATACTCCCCTCAAAGATCGAATGTTTCGCCATACCCGCGATACCTTACGGCAATACTATCGCCGGGGACTGTTAGATCAAGATATTCCCACGCGCGAAGTACAAGACAATGCAATTGTCCTAGAACCCAACCGGGAAGCAGAACTTTACCGATCGGTCAGCAATTACGTCCGCCACTTCTATCGACTTGCACAGAAAGAAAACCGCAAGGCGCTAGGCTTTCTAATGACACTCTATCGAAAACGCCTTACCAGTTCTTTCTACGCTGTCCAACAATCACTTCAGCGTCGTCTCGATGCCCTCCTCACTCAACAAGGCAACGGACTCACAGCAGACGATTTGTTAGAACTCGACGATGCTGAAGATGCGGTCATTGAGGGATTAGAATCTTATTTAGAGCCGATTGATCCTAAAGAGATTCAATACCTCCAAGACCTGCTGCTGCAATTCGATAATACAGGCGAAGATACTAAGTGCGCCCAGTTTATGATTACGCTGCGGCAAGAACTCAATGAACGAGAAAGCGCGATCGTCTTCACCCAGTACACAGACACCATGGATTACCTGCGGAACTTCCTCAGCGCCAGTTTTGGCAACCTGATCGCCTGCTATTCTGGTCGCGGCGGCGAACTCTACCGTGGTGGCAAATGGTGTGCAGTTCCTAAAGAAGACATCAAGCGGCGCTTTCGCGACGGTGAAATCAAACTCCTGCTTTGCACTGAGTCTGCCAGCGAAGGTTTGAACCTACAAACTTGTGGCGTACTCTTCAACTATGATATGCCGTGGAACCCAATGCGAGTCGAGCAGCGCATCGGCAGAATTGATCGCATTGGGCAAAAGTACTCGACTGTCAGAATCCACAACTTCTACTACGATGGCACGGTGGAAGCAAAAGTTTATAAGAAGCTGCGCGATCGCATCAATGCTTTTGCTACGGTAGTCGGCAATCTACAGCCCATCTTGGCAAAAGTGCCCACCTTTCTAGAACGGGCAGTCATGAGTGCTGATCCACAAGAAGAAGACGTGTTACTCTCCGAGTTCGACCACGATCTAGATATGCCACCGCTGCGTCCCGCTTTAGATGAAATGGTCGCAATGGATGTCGAAGCTGATTTAGCTGAGTTAAGCAAGCCACTGCCGAAATCTCCTATTTCGCTGGTAGCGATCGAGCAGCTATTCACCACTTCAGCCCGAATAAGAGCGATCGGGGCAACATTTGAGAAAGCTGAAGAACATTGGAATCTGACCTACAGAAATCAGAGCGATGCAGTCACCTTTTATCCAGAACAGTTTGATCAACGTCCTACTCTGCGGTTAATGAACTTTGGCGATCCTTTGTTTGAAGCCTTGTTAACAGAAGTTCTGGCGGACTTACCTCTCGCATGAAGGTAATAATTCGGCAGTGCTAAACAAGTAATGATCTATTGTCGTGATGTGTCGTGATGGAGCAAGCTGGGTAAACAGGAAGAATTCTTCCTGTATTACGCCTAGAGGCTGGTTAGTACATCTCGTTGAGAGTAAAAGGTTCAGACGATCCAGTGAGCACGAAGAATCGAAGCCATCAATTTTGATCTAAATGCCTTGCCAAAAGACCTAGCTGCGATCGCGCGCTTTTTTCTTAAACAGGTAAACTGGAGCATAACCTACGGGAGCACTGTTCTCTCGGCGAGTGATTGCCGTGCTTTTTCAGCCAGAATCCTTATAGAGAAAGCATTCCGGGATTCATCCATCATTAGCAATCTAGTGCCAACGTCATTCCCCTCTAGCTTGAGAGATCACCTGATTCGGCGATCGCGCCATTGAATTTAATCCAACTTTCTTATGCCTGGACAATCTTTTCAGCCTCCTTCAGATAATCCAAATATGTCTGAATTTGAACTTCAAGCAAGGGCAGAGCGATCGCTTCAGCGACTCGGAACCCTCCACGAACTCCCCTTAATTCTTGTTTCACCTTTGCCCATAAATGGGGCAGAGGGATTTCCTCCATTACTGCCTGCTAGCCAGTCTAAGATTGAAGACTGGCTTCAAAAAGCACGTATAGACGATAAACGGCTACGGATTAAACGTCGGTTCATTCCCCACACTCCTATCTACATTCCAGATACTCCTGAAGGACAACAGTTCTTCAAGCTCGCTAAATTGATTGGAGACATTCCATTAAACGTACCTGTCCTGCCTAAAAGCCAGAACCAGAGGTATTGGCTAAAAACATTGCACTATTACTGGCAAGCACGAGGCGTTGTCATTGCCCAGCAAGCTCTTCTAGACGTGATTGCAGATCCGTTGGGAGAGGGGGGAGCTTTGAAGAATCGTCTGCCCGCTAAAATCTTAGAAGATCTCCGGCTCAGCGGTGCAATTGATGCTGCCTGCTTTCGCCTACTGGTAGCGGGAGAGAATTTCATTAAACAGTGGGCAACAGAAAACGAGCGTGATTACCCCTTCAAAACCGTTTACGATCTGTTCCTAAAATTACTGGAAGAAGAGTTTCTCGTCATCTGGCAACTGGGTCCCCTCAATTCAGAGAAACATCCCCTCTCTAAAGCAAAACAGCGGGATAACATCGCTGTTCGCGCTCGGCTATTGAAATGCTTCCCTTGGCTCGTGAAAAAAACAGGAAATCGACAAAACTATGACATTACGGAGCAAGAGTATCTTCAGTATTTGCAAGAAGCAGAGTGGAGCGGATATTGGATACTAGCCTTACGCCCGCAAAGTAAGACAATCCAGATTGAACCCGACTGGGAACTTTATATTCAAGCGTTCACTAAGGGCAAAGAACTCGCCGTGGATACTTTAGATTGGCTAAGAGGTGAACCCTTTAATCGATCCATGAATAACGCTCATGAGAGTGTGGAAGGAACCCTCGATGCTCTGGGATACATTCACTGGTCTGGGAGCTAGTAGGTGATTACCTTCAATGGCACCAATCAAGATATGTAAAGTTCTATTAAGCGTTCAAAATTACTTGTAGAACATTTTCTGAGGCTGTTATCTCTTAAGTAGAGATATCAAGTCACAGGAGATTTTTAATGGCTCATTGTCTAGTTCAGCAATACCCAACGGCTCACTTTTTTGCGATATTTTCTGCCTATCAAAGGATAAGGAGGATAATAAGAATCAAGCAGAAATTACTGTCGATGATTAAAGGGTTTTCATTATTTTGGAATGGTTTAATTAACGATATTCCTCACCTTCTGAGATGGCTTTTGTGCATAACCTATTCAAATGGGCTACGCACAAAAAACGTGGTATTGTCAACATGGGAAACCATTCCTACAACCATTTATACCACCACAGAAGAGATGACTGAACAAGACGTTGGATACGTTCGGGTCTCTACGCGAGAACAAGCAGAAAACACCCACGCATTAGAACAACAACGAGCACGAGTAATCGATGCAGGTGCTAAACAGATTTTTGAAGATGTGCTGAAGGGCAAAAACGACAAACGTCCTGGCTTTCAGCGGCTTATGGAGCTTGTAAAACGCGGGAAGATCCGAAGGATTACTATTACAAGAATTGATCGAATCACACGTTCTTTAAGAACACTGAAAACGCTCGTTGATACTCTCAACGAGCATGGCGTGAACCTGGTGATTCTGGATCAAAGGATGGACCTGAGTACGGCTCAAGGAAAGATGATGCTAAATATGCTAGGAACGTTGGCAGAGTGGGAAGTTGACCTGCTTTCAGAGCGCATCCAGCATGGAAAAAAACACCAGCGAAATCAACAGTGGGCAAATTCCTTGGCCCCTTGGGGGTATGATGTGGTCGATCACAAGTACGTGCTCGATCAAACCCCATTTCTGTGCCTCCTGAGCGATCGCCCTAGCGATCCTACTGTGACTTTGATCCCAGGGCGCACGATCGCTGATTTAGCTAGAGATTCGATTCAAATCTTTTTCGACAAGAAGGGTGCCCGACGGGCGTTGAAGGTGATTTTCGAAAAGTACGGCATCATCAAAACCAGCGCTAAGTTTACGAGCACAGACAAAATATTTCATTGGTCTATTCGCGGATTCACTCTCTGGTTGAAGAACCCTGTTTTGGCAGGGCATACTGCCTATCTCCAATACAAAACAGTCGGGGATAAGCGTGTGGCTGTGCCAATGGAAGACTGGGAGACTATAAGAGACACCCATCCCGATCAACTGCTTTTCCAAGACGGTGAGACAGAGGCTGTCAAAACAATTCTCAAGATCAACACGCGTAACGCAAGTGGTTGTTTCCAGAAAAGTCTCACCGGATCAGACAATTACCGTCCTTTTACTTACCAAACTGGACTGATCTACTGCGAGACTTGCGGTTCCAAATGTACTCCCAAAGGGAACAGCAACAACAGCGATTACCTTTACTACGCGTGTCGGCACGCAGGCATCGGCTGCGACAACCATAGAGCAGTCAGGCGAAAAAATATTGAGGAGTCGCTCATTGAGGCATTGGTGGAGCAATCTCAGAATCTTAATCGGGAGGAAGAACCTTCCGACGATACTTTCAATACTTTGCCTATTTATTCAGCGGCGTTAGCCCGTCTCGAAGCGCAGCTAGCCATATTAGACCAGGCTCCTGGCTTCCACCCTGACATTGAGGATCTGAAGCAAAAGCTACGGCAGCAGATTGAAGAAGAGAAAAATCCGTTTCTTTTCGAGGACAAAGTGTTCGATAGCTCAGTTGAGGATTTAATTCGAGCGGGCAACAATCTAGCAATTTGGCACCTGTTGAACAGCGACGAAAAGGTCGAAATCTACGGCAAGCTCGTGAACAAAATATCAATCCGGGACGGCAAGGTCGTTTCCGTCATTTTCAACCCGTAGGAGTCATTCATGTATTTGCAGAATAAGTTACTCGCCAAGAAACACTGCTATGAACTCGCGATGCAAGCCGCTCTCAAGGAATGGCAGCGAGACCCAGTGGAGTTCAAGTGCCCTGCCTGTGGTTCAGAAACCCTCTGGACTCGACCTGGGCTCCGGGGGAAAAATCCTTGGTGGTGCTCCAGTTGTAGACACCACTTCGATCAACCCAAACATTTTGTCTGTGACTGCGTTGAACCAGGTAGCCAAAGCAAGTGCCATGACTGCCCCAACTTCCACAAGCTGATGGTGCTAGTAAAAGCCAGTGCTAAAGATTTGGAGTCCCTTAACCTTAAGGAGATTCCAAACTAGATTGGCAGCGATATGACGTTTCATTCAAGGAGTTCACAAAGCACAGTAAAAGTTATTGGTTATGCACGCTGGCACATAACCTTTCGTCAACAGTCGAGGGATTCAGCCGCCATCGTCCTCAGTACGATGGCGATCGTCATTAAAGGCAGCGGCGGTCTAGATTTGTAGATGGAAATTGCAGAATGCAGTGATCGCCACCTTTAGAAAGGCTTAGTATCCCCAGGTCTAGCTGTCTAGATACGGGAATCCCCGATGATCCCTAAGACTTCTGTGGGTGATTGCTATTCTGGCATTCGCTAGATTTTGGGCAAGAATTTTTACATCAAAGCCTTCTCCAGATCAGTACCGAGCTTACTCAAAGCTTTATCTTTTAAGTGTTCAGCTGCACTTCTAGCAGATTCAGACAGAATAGTATCTGTATTTGGCGTGAGTTTTGGGGCAGATACCAAGTAGCCTAAGCACTTCAGGTAATTATCTGTGAGGTGGAGTAAAGACAAGCGCTTAATGGTAGGAGCATCTCCCATGTGGAAGGCTTCTAAAGCTTGCTGTTGTGCAGATGTATTCGGCTTGCCCAGCACTTCTAGAATCGCACACACAGCCCCAGAGACTTTCTCAGCCGTTAATTCAGTGTTGATTGTCGTGATCATTTTTTTAACTCCAGTTTTCAAAGTTTTCGGCTTCAACCTGTGATTTATAAAGCGTTGTCCAGTTGCGATCTAGATGCTCCTTGACGATTCTGGATACATAGCCGATCGCGTTGTCCCTGTCGTAGTGAATTGCCACCCTTAACAAAGCTAGATTCTGCTTACCCAAGGTGATGTAGTTGATCGACTTACGCATGGTGCTAGGAGGTAACTGCACATCTCGCAACGGATCAATAGGAATGTCTTTGATTTCTCCTTTGTAGAGGGGTAGCGCTTCAATGCCATAACTAACAGTAATTTCACCCCATTCTTTGAAGCTAATATCTCTAGCCTTAGCGTCAAGCCTAGCTAGATCCAAATAGTGCTGTCTGTTCCTTCCTAGCCACCCCCTAACGTACTGGGTAATTAAACTTTTCTCAGAATCCCCTGTACACGCTCTAGACGCCTCTAAGCGATCGGCATTTTCAGGGGTCACATAAAAATAAGTTAAGCCGAACTTTTCAGCCATTCTGTCATCTATATCAATAATTTCATCCATTTTCGCACCTGTTATAAAACATTTATCTATAAAATAATTGTACATTTCTATATTTATAGTTTATATTGTTTCAGGTAGGCAACGAGATAGGCAACGAACTTGCATTACCTACCCAATGCCTATAGGCAATATAAAGCCTGAAATCCAACAACTAAATACAACTGCGTAACGGTAGCCCTAAGAGAACTTATACAGGTTCAGCCTTGGACGTTGACGTTACTGCCCGCAGCCTGGTTGACTGACACATCTCTAAAAAGCACCATCGGTAGCGCCTAACGAACATATTTAGACTCTACCGATAGTGTGACTGAGGACTTGTGTCAGTCAATCAGGCCCGCAGCAGTTAATCCAAGCAATAAGCTCGGACAACCTAATGGCATCCTTCAGCCAGTGACAGAGGTTGAAATTTGCCATTATTTAAAGACAGACCATGCAAGATCAGTCAATAGAGGGTTCTTTTTTCAATTCTCGTGAGTTGAAGATTCTGCTTGCCAAGCATCGGGGGAAAGCGGTTCCCGACCGAACTTTGAGGTTCTGGCGCAATGAGCTAAAGATTGTCCCTATTAATGGATGCCTTTACGACCGGAACGACCTACATCTACTTGTTCGTATGGTTAGGTGGATTGGTAGAGGTGGAACGGTTCAAGGATTTAAGGCAATCCTCATAGCCGAATACGAGACATGCCACCCTTTATCAACTGAAAAAACTATCACTGTTTGATAGGCAACGCGACGATAAGGAACTCGTATTACTTACCCAATGCCTATAGGCAGTTAATTAGGCAACGAAAATACTTAACAGTGAAGGACAAAGATCATGCCACAAGATAAGAATGCATTCTTGAACAAGACCATCAACGGCAAGAACCGAGATAAAGGCTTTGTTCCCAAGGCGAAAGCTCACAGCCCAGCACAGCCTTCACAGGAACTTGCACCGCAGACTGATGATATTAGCAACGACACCGACCATGCGATGATCGCCCAATCTGAGGCTCTAACGGTTCGTGATTCAGGCGGCATGACCGCAAATGCTGAAAGCCAAGGAATTAAAGCTCTTGCAACTAGACGAGAATCTATCCAGGATGCAATGGCAGCGGAGCTTGCCCGATTAACCGACCCCGATATTTTTCACGCTGAAGTGATGGCGAAGGCTGCTGAAAGAATCCGCACTCGTGATCAGAAGCGTGGTCAAGTTGAGTTTGAACTAGATTTTTTCGATGTCTCCAGCGTAACTGCGAGTTTACCGAAGCCATACCAATTGCCGCAAGCGAAACAGCCCAAGCAATTATCGAACGCTGGTTAATTAACCTTCACGCGGCGAGGGGCATTGACGACAAAGCATTTGCTCGATTGATGCGCTTCGCCCAAGTTTCAGATTAAACACATGGTTTAGGGCAGTGCAATAAACAGAGTCGAACATCAAGGGTATGAAGCTTCCTGTAGAGGAGGTTAATCGATTGAAGTTTTAACTCGCATAGTCCTTTTACTGCGCCATATCTACTGACACCGTTGCCGCAGGTTTATTAAAGATTAGATTCAGTGCCCAGCCCGCAAAAGTCAGGCACCGAAATTGCTCAAACCGTCGTAAACCATTAAGTTAGAGCCAACCTTACTATGAAACCGATTGAATATTTCACGAGTGACAACCGCGCTCGACTGCTGATAGAGCGCTTTGGCAACCATGACCTGAAGCAATTACCCCAGATTGACCAGGCGGCTCTAACCGTTGCTCTGGCAGGGTTGATGATGGCATCTCTTGCCGGAGTTACCGTGACATTGGAGGAAGCCGCTGAAGCTTGCATCCCCACCACCTACGACTACACCAGTGATGCAGTTCAGGAAGCTCTAGCCATTTTGGACGGCATTACACCGGATGAAGCAGTCAATGTTATTCAGTTCTTGGTGCAGTGATGAATGCCTTCAGCGATCCAAGAATTGCGCCTGCATGGACTGCTTTTCTCACAGTAGTTGCTCTAGGGGCAGGAGTTGCAATGTCATCTCAGAGGCTCCGAACTGTTAGCTACGAGCGTGGGAACAACGATATCGCACAATCACGAGCTTCATCCTGTCGGGTGCTTGCAGGAACTGACACAGTACAACTTGGAGCTTATTACTTCCAGCCCACTGCTCAGGTAAGCGGCAAGCTAACAGGTGACTTGTTGCAAGAAGGTACTTACATCTGTGATGGCTTTGGTAACAGTGCTCGAATCGAACGGGGAGGCTACGCGCAATACCTAATCAGTGGCGATGTAATCGAGATGAACAAGGCACTTCAGCAACGTCTACAAGACCCCGTAAACCCTGACTCTAACAAGGATTCCCGCCCACGGATTGATCTAGGACGACCTATCTATAAGGCTCAACCAGAGCCAAAGCTACAAGACCAACTATTTAACCTCAAACAGTAAGGACTCTCCATCATGGCAATTAGCCGCAAAGACTCAAAGGCTAACTCAAACGCAGATTTCAATCATCAAGACAGTGCTGGCTCTGCTGATCCGCGCAAATCGAAAGGCAAAGGCTCATTGATTTGGACAGTAACCCGCCTCCTCGAAAACACCTTTTCCCACAAAGGAATGTTTTGGCTGGGCGTTGCGATCGCTCTTGTCGCATTCATTGCAAACGCCTGGTTTTATTACGGACTGCTGACTTTATCCGCAAGTTGGGTGCCCTGGCAGGCTGTACTTGGAGCATTCGGCATCAGCTTTGGGACAACATTGTTTGAGGTCATGCCCGTTGTTTGGAGCCGCAGCCATCGTAATACACTGGAACAAATATTCGCCGCTGGCAGCAAGCCGCAGGATCTCCCTGAACTGAATGGCAAGGTTGTGGGCGACGCAGATCAACTGATGGAGGATTACCGCAACAGCGATCGCAAAACCCGCAGCTTCTTCAAGACAGCGCGATGGATTGTGATTGCGGGTGAAGCGTTTGTAGGGGTGCTGTTCTTAGGTTCTGTCGGCGTTGGGATTCGTGCAATCTTCAAGCTCCTGACATTCATCGGTTCTATCTTCGGTACTGAGTGGGGTGTTTCTCTCTCGCTCAAGGCTGCACAGTTCGAGCTACCGCCACAAATCCGCGAACAACTTAACTCACTAATTGCCAACTCTGGTAAAGCATTAAACCTTAAGAAAGCCTCCTAACTCATGTGAGCCGATCAGCTAACGACTGATCGGCTCACTGCCCATTCCTGAAGTTGAAATAAGGGGTCAAGACGTGAGCATTAACCCGAAGCATCAGCCAGCAGCCACACCAGCGGCGATATCTACGCTGCCCCAAGCTCAATCAGTACCATCTCCAGTCATTGAGCAACGCTCTGAATCTGAAAGGAATGGATATCTAGATCCGGATCAAACGTTGATTAACTTTGCCGTGAGAGAGTTGGGGTATAGCTTTGAACAAATTATCAAAGAAGATCCAAATCGGCTTTTGAGGAGATGGGGGAAGACTTACAAGACGGCAAAGGCTACTGCAATCGGGACTACAGCACTTGGAGCAATCGCTGTTATGGGTGGCGTTCTAACGGGTGCTACTCCTTTGCTGGTTGTTGGCGTATTAGTTGCAGGTAGCTCTGGTTTGCTCGTTAAGAAGCATTCAGCAGGCGTTGAATCCTGTGACGTTGAGCATGAAGTGTTAGATGAATGCCGCCCAATCTTGCCATTCCTGACAGAGCTTGAGAGAAGAGGCGTTAATCCTTCCGACCTGGTAAGCCTCTACGATCGCTTGGTTAAGCGGGTTAGCGCTAACCCGGGGCGGTTCTCCTCTGCAAGCATCCTGCAACGGTTATTTAAGGAAGAGGTTGAGCAAAGCGGCGTGTTAGCTCAAGTTAGCGGAGTAGAGACGGGGCTTGCCTCTGTTGCCCAGACTCAAGTGCAGGAAGGCAATTGTCTGACTCCACCACCGAAAGTGCAAACCAATACCCAGGAGATCGGCATTGCTACAAGGCTGGAGGCAACCCCAACCACAGCACAGCCGGAAAACCCAGCACAGCCGGAAATTAGCCAACCATCTATTGCCGAGTCTTTAGCTAAAAAAATTCAATCAAGCTTGATTGTGGGGCAACCAGGAGCAGGTAAGGGGATGTTGTTGGCAATGAGTATTCGGGAAGTTAAACGCATTCATCCAGATATTCAAATTTGGGCTATTGATCCTAAAGGTGCGAAGTCTGAAGCCTGGCGCTGGGAGCCTTGCGATCGGTATCTACCGTTGAAGCTAGATCCGTTTGCATCGACTGAAACAATTACTGAGGCAACAAAAAAGTGCAATTCTTTCCTTAATCAATTTGCTGCCCTTGTAGGACAGCCAAAGCTTTTGATTATTGACGAAGCTCTGTTCCTGAAAGAGAAATCGCCAAAATGGTTCAAAGGCTTGATGCCAGCATTTAACGGAATGTGCAGCATTGGGCGCGAATCGAGACAGTATGGCTGGCTGGTATCACAGTCACCCAACACTGACGACTTCGGCATTAGCGGGGCGCTACGCAACGTCTACAGACGAATCATGATCTTAGACAAAACGAACTTGGGCTTGATTGCTAACGGCTCAACATACTTTAGCGGCAAGCCTTCACTCGAACTTTTAGCCAAGACGGGACGGGTTTTCTATGACTCATCTGTAGATGTTTGGGATGTCATGCCTGAATGGACTCAGCCGACAGAGCCAATCCGTTCTGTCGCCAACCCAACAGCCGAACCCAAGCCACCTGGAGACAGCCGCCGACTGATGCTTGAAAGATCGTTGCAGCAGGAGACGGCACCAGCGAGATCCGTTGCAGAACCCGTAGAGGAAAAGCCCAACTTACCCGAATCAGAAATCATGGCACTAGCAATTGAGCTTGAAGAATGGCTGGCTGGAAAGCCCATCGTTGAACGTAAGGATTATTACACCCGATGGAACGCGCACAAACGCGGTTTATCCCGTCCTCAGTTTCGATATCTGTTAACACTAATCGAAGGATGATTTTACACACCTACACACCCCAAAAATTTTCCTTATACAGGGGTGTGTAAGGGTCTGGTAGGGCGTGTAAATAGGGAGTGTAAAATCAATGCAGCCTACCAAATCAAAATCAAACTATTAGGAAAATCTAATGGTTTCAGTCCAATTGCCGTTGCCGTAATCGTTGTTACGAACATAGCCAATTAGCGCTTGTGCTATCAGAGGGCGATCGCACTTTCCAGCAAGGTTCACTGCCGACCTAGCGTAATCTCAATTCAAATCCAAAAAAGGAACAACAATGACCAACCCTGAACATGCGATGCAGATATGGCAAATTCTAATCTCATACGCCCATACTCAGCAGCCACTCACTTACGGTAAAGTTTCAGACTACCTGGGATACAAAGGCGCTAGAGTCCTGTCCCAGCCACTTGACTTGATAATGAGGTATTGCGCCAAGCAGGGATTTCCGCCATTAACCTGCCTTGTAGCGAACAAAGAAACTAGAGAGCCAGGAGCCGGTCTAACAACAGTTGAAGATCTTTCTCTCGATCGGGAAGCGGTACATAGCAAAAACTGGTTTGCCTTAAAACCAGTGCAAATCTCTGATTTTGAGAAGATTCAAGAAGAAAAAAGGCATCTCCTAAAGTCGTCGTGAGTGATTTTGAGAAATTGTTCATTAACATGCTCGTAACCATTACGCCTGTTTCACAGAACAACAGCATACCAAACGCAAGCTAGTACAGCCTGGATCAGGTTCGCCAAGATCTGACAGCCTATGTCGATCGCCTTAGTGGTGCAGAAAACTTTTTTGAGTCTCACGATGGACAGCCTAGATGATCAAAATAGCGGCTGAAACCCACTGCCCTCGTTCGATTTCTCAAAAAATCCCAAGATCGCCGTGTTATTGAGAATCCTTTACCCATAAGGGTTTCAGGAGTTTTCTGCACCACTAAGGTCGATCGCATTGTTTAGAGAATCTGCAAGCTCATCAGGAACCACCTCGGAGGAATGCCATTGTGCGTCACCCTCCATAAGGAAATAACACAAATTTTAGTGCAGAGAACGATCGTTTTTACTCAGTAAAATGGTTGCAAAGTTAACTAATTGATTACCGATTTCGATAACTTAATGTTTTTTTACAATTACTTTTTCTCCCGTCTTTCAACAAACAGAAGCGTCAGAGGAGAATGACGAATCGCTGTTCATGCTTGTTAACAAGCATGAACAGCGATTAACGGCAATTATCAACTGCTGTTTGACAGACTTGTTTCTGTTGGAAAATAGTAGCAGGAACAATCTTGGGGCTTGTGAAACCTAGAACTTCCGTTACTATTAAATGGAGTAAGACACTCGGAAAAGGTAACTACTCAGGCACTAGACTTGGAATTCCGAAGACTTTAGCCGCTATCTATAGCGTTCAAGAATATTTTTCCAAACTCTAGAAAATCACTGATTCTCAATAAGGATTTAATTTTCACGCCAATTG
>Ga0335397_10005838_pt1 | contig 16006 bp, 12 predicted proteins | sample MAT04_FD_205740 | JGI IMG/M metagenome (GOLD analysis project Ga0335397, IMG submission 205740) | Freshwater microbial communities from Lake Fryxell liftoff mats and glacier meltwater in Antarctica - MAT-04 (spades assembly) (version 2) ... | reverse complement strand
ACTGTCACTTCCTTTGAAAGAGCAATCGCGAGGACATCATCCATGTGTTTAATCGGAATGATCTTCAATTCAGATCTGGCAGTCTTTGGAAGTTCCACCAAATCCTTCATATTTTTTTCGGGTAATAGCACGGTCTTTAGCCCTGCGCGATGCGCGGCGAGGACTTTCTCACGCACGCCGCCAATCGGCAGGATGCGTCCGCGCAACGTGATCTCACCGGTCATGCCCACGTGACGGAAAACAGCCCGCCCCGTCAGCGCGGAGATGATCGCGGTCGCCATCGTGATGCCCGCCGAAGGACCATCTTTCGGGATTCCGCCTTCGGGCATGTGGACGTGAATATCCAAGCGCTCAAAAGAATCCAAATCAATTTTCAAGGCAGAAGCACGTGATTTGATATAGGTCAACGCGGCTTGACCTGATTCCTGCATCACCTCGCCCATCTGACCTGTCATCTGCAGCCCGCCCTTGCCTTCGAGGATGGCAACTTCAACAGACATAATTTCGCCGCCTGTTTCGGTCCATGCCAGACTGGTGGCGAGTCCCACCTCGTCGGTGAGTTCTGCTTCAGACGGGAAAACTTGCTGCGGTCCAAGCATTTTCTCGATCATCTCTGGCGCGATGGAAACGGGATACTTCTTCCCTTCGGCTTTCAGGCGCGCAATTTTGCGGCAGACACGCCCAATCTCACGTTCCAAATTACGCACACCTGCTTCATACGTGTATTCGCGGATAACGCGCTGTAACGCGGCTGGTTCAAAAACCATGCCGAGCGTATCAATCCCATTCTCTTCGATCTGGCGCGGAATGAGATAACGGTTGGCAATCTCGATTTTTTCCTCTTCGATATAGCCAGGGAACTCGATCACTTCCATGCGGTCCAAAAGCGGAGCAGGGATATTGCTCAACGAATTGGCTGTGGTAATGAACATGACCTTTGAAAGATCAAACGGCAATTCGAGGTAGTGATCGCTAAAGGCAAAGTTCTGCTCAGGGTCGAGCACCTCAAGCATCGCCGAAGCGGGGTCGCCGCGGAAGTCGGAATACAACTTATCAATTTCATCCAGCATAAAAAGCGGATTTGCCGTGCCAGCCCGTTTCATGGTTTGAAGAATCCGCCCAGGCAGCGCACCGATATAGGTGCGGCGATGTCCGCGGATCTCGGCTTCGTCACGCACGCCGCCCAACGATACTCGCACGAACTTGCGACCAAGCGCATCGGCAATCGAACGACCGAGCGAGGTCTTGCCTACGCCAGGAGGTCCAACAAAACATAGAATCGGCTGGCGTTCCTTTTTCGGTTTGAGCGAACGCACAGCGATATATTCCAAGATTCTTTCCTTGGCTTTCTTCAATCCGTAATGATCACGCTCCAAAATTTTCGCGGCGTTTTTTACATCCAAATTGTCTGGCGTGGAATTGCCCCACGGCAGGTCAACGATCCAGTCAATGTAGGTGCGGATCATGCCCACTTCAGGAGACATGGGCGGCATTTGATTCAACCGTTCCAGTTCCTTCATTGCAACTTTCTTTGCTTCTTCGGGCAGATTCGCGGCGTCCACTTTTTTCTTGAGGTCAGCCGCATCACGCGTGAAGATATCGCCTTCGCCCAATTCATTTTGGATCTGCTTCATCTGTTCGCGCAGATAAAACTCGCGCTGACTTTTATCCACTTCGTTCTGCACGCGCGAATGGATTTCATCTTCCAGTTCCAACACATCCACTTCCTGCGCGAGGATGGTGTTCAGTTGTCCGAGACGCGCCTTGGGGTCAAGGATCAACAGCAGGCGCAGCTTGGCTTCATAAGTCAGCGAAAGCGAAGTGGCGACCATATCCGCAAGCCAGCCGGGTTCGGCGATATTCAACGCGAACAAATGCGCTTCTTCGGGAATCGACCGATCCAATTGCACGCAACGCTCAAACAGACTTAACGCAGAACGCATCAAGGCTTGTGATTGTCTGTCGGCGGTTTGTGGTTCGTTGATCACGCGCGCGCGCACTTTGAGATACGGCTTCGTGCTGATAAATTCGACGATCTCCACGCGCTTGCGTCCCTGCACCAACGCAGAGTAGGAACCGTCGGGCATGTGCAGCAGCCGCCCGACAGCCATCTCCACACCGACGGGCAAAAAGTCTTCGGCGCTGGGTTCATTCAATTCAGGGTCTTTTTGAGTCAGCCCGATCACGGTCTGCTCTTTGCGCTGGGCTTCCTGCACAGCCAACAGCGAAGCCTCGCGTCCCACAAAGATCGGCGAGACCATGCGCGGAAAAATCACCATGTCGCGCAAGGGCAGCACCACGGCTTCAATCAAACCGTCAGTGTTCGGCTCCATGTTCGGCACACGATACAGTTCCTCGGTGCGCTGTGAGAGCGTGAGGTCAAAATTATCTTCTTCTTCGTTCCAGTCAGATTGATGATTCATTTGTTACTCGTTTTCCATGCAGACATAACTTCCGCCGTCACAAACATGCTTCCAGCGGATAAGACAATGCTACCATCTTTTGATGACAATTCCAGTGCCCGCGCCAATGCGGATTTAACTGGAGTGACCGCCTCCGACTCCGCCCCAGCCTGATCAGCCAACTGTTGAATTTTTTCCACTTCCAAAGCGCGTGGATGATCGGCGCGCGTGATGATGATCTTTTTTATCTTCGGAATTAAAGCAGTAAACATGCTTGGAATATTTTTATCTTCCGATGCACCGAAGATCAGAATAATTTTTTTACCAGGAAAATACGTTTCAAGAGTCTCGCTCAACTTCTCGAATGAATCCTGATTGTGCGCCGAGTCAAAGATCACAGGCGGATCGCGCCGCACCACTTCAAAGCGCGCGCGCCATTGTACTTGAGAAAAGCCTTTTTGTATCTGTTCGTCAGTGATGGAAATTCCGCTGGCGAGTAATGCCGCATAAGCCGTAGCCGCATTTTCGACTTGGTGGCTTCCGAGTAAAGGAATGATGAAAGATAAATGATGAAGGATGAATTTCTGTCCGTCTAAAGATGATTCGAGGAATTCAAACTTTACATCGCGTCCAATTAATGTGAGCACACTACCCCTTAGTTTGGCTACGCGCTCCAAGACCGCCAGCGCCTCACCCTTTTGCGGAGACGAAACCACAGGCACACCCTGCTTGATAATTCCAGCCTTCTCACCTGCAATCAAAGTCAACGTGTCCCCAAGCACCGCCGTATGGTCATAAGACAATGAAGTAATAACTGAGACCTTCGGCGTGATGATATTGGTCGCATCCAGCCGCCCGCCCAAGCCGACTTCAAACACCGCCGCATTGACTCCATATTTTGCAAACGCCATGAATGCCAGCGCCGTGGTGATTTCAAACGTAGTCAATTTCTTGATCTTCGCCACATGCGGCTTGATCTCTTCCACCAACTCAACCAATTGTTCATGCGAAATTGGCGCATCGTTGACTTGCATCCGCTCCACGTAATCCAGCAGATGCGGCGAGGTATACAACCCAACCTGATAACCTGCCGCCTGCAACCCTGCCGCGCACAACGCAGAAGTTGACCCCTTGCCCTTAGTTCCCGCCACATGGATGATGGGATATTGATTCTGCGGGTTGCCCAACGACTCCATCAGCGCGAACATACGGTCAAGGTTGAAGTCCGCCTTGGCAAGTTCGGAGGCATGTTTAAGGCTATAATCCACGAAGGAATAAAGGTAATCTAGGGCTTGGTTGTAGGAAGTTTCGGTGTCCATATAAGAGATTGTAAATCGTAAATCAAAAATCGTAAATTGAATCATGCTCGCCACCCTCACCATCCACCTGCACCTCCCGCTCTGTTCCTCGCTCAAAGAAAAGCGCGGACGGATCAAGCCGCTTATCTCACGCTTGCACCGTGAATTCAACGTCTCTGTGGCAGAGATGGATTTGCAGGATAAATGGACGGAAACCGTGATAGCCTGCGCAATGGTCAATTCTGATGCGGTGACCTTGCGACAATCCCTGCAAAGTGTGGCAAAATGGGTGGAAGCAAATTGGACGGATGGCGATGTGATTGATGAAAGAATAGAGATTATTTGACGGTTTGAAAGTTTACAGGTTGAAAAGTTTGAAGGTTAAAACCTGTAAACCTTTCAACTTGCAAACCTGTAACCTATAATCTGTAACCAAATTTTGGAGGCACAAATGGACTTAAGACTCAAAGACAAACGCGCCCTTGTCACCGGCTCCTCCCGCGGACTGGGCTACGCCACTGCGCTGGCTTTGGCAAAGGAAGGCTGTAAGGTTGCCATCAATGGGCGCGACGAAGCAAAGATCAAAAGTGTCGCAGAGAAGATCAGCAAGGAAACAGGTACTCAGGTGATTGGGCTGGCTGGTGACGTGAGTTTGGCTGACGTGCCTAAGAAATTGATTCAGCAGGCGGCCGAAGCCTTTGGCGGCTTGGATATTCTTATCACCAACGCGGGCGGACCTCCGCCTGGCTCGATTGATTCACTCGATGAAGCCGCGTGGCAAAAAGGCGTAGATTTGGGTCTGATGCTGCATGTCCGTCTCATCAAAGCAGCGCTTCCATTTTTGCGGAAATCTGATTCTGCAAGCGTGCTGACGGTGACTTCGATGTCGGTCAAACAACCGATTGCAAATTTGCTGTTGTCGAACAGCGTCCGCATGGCGACAATTGGCTTGACCAAATCTTTGGCGTTGGAACTCGGCAGGGAAAACATTCGCTTCAATTCGATTCTGCCAGGCTGGACGGAGACAGAAAGAGTCACAGAGTTGATGACTGCCCGGGCAACAGCGAACAACTCAACGGCAGAGGAAGAGACGCGCAAGCAGTCGAAGCAGAGTCCGCTTGGGAGGCTGGGTCAGCCCCAAGAGTTCGCAAATGCCGCGGCGTTCCTCGTCTCGCCTGCCGCTTCCTTTATCACCGGCGTGATGCTGAACGTGGACGGCGGAATGTACAAAGGCACGTTGTAAAAATTGAAAGTTTACAGGTTGGAAAGTTGCAGGTTATAACCTGCAACTTTCCAACCTGCAACCTGTAACCCAAAGGAGAAAACCATGAACGAACAAAATGAAAAAGTATGTTTGAATTGCAACCGCACGGACGAGAAAGTGCCACTGATAAATTTTTCCTTCAAAGGCGAAGCGAAATATATTTGCCCGCAATGCCTGCCCGTTTTGATCCACAAGACCCAACAACTGGCAGACAAATTACCGGGCGTGGAGATTGCGCCGCCTGCGGATCACTAACGATAAATGAGTAAACTGTCACGCCTGACGCGGAACTCGCTGATCATCGCGTTTTTCTTTTTAATAGATAAAGTTCTCGCCTTCGTCCGCACAGGGATTATCTCGCGCCAGTATTCAGGCTCGGTGCAATTGCTGGATACGTTCAACGCCGCGAATAATCTACCCGACGTGCTGTTTGCGTTGATCTCCGGCGGAGCGCTGGCGATGGCGTTCATCCCCTTGCTGACGGAATATCTCACGACCAAAGACCGCGCCGCCGCATGGGATTTGTTTTCGCGTGTGGCGAATGTCGCGTTTCTGGTGACAGGTTCGATTGCCATTCTCATTGCCATCTCTGCCCAGCCCATCGTGGATGCGAAACTTGGCATCGCGCCCGGCTTTGGTGCGGAGCAGCGAAAACTGCTCGCGGAACTGATGCGTTTGAATCTGGTTGGCACGGTCATCTTTTCGATCAGCGGATTGGTGATGGCATCTCTGCAAGCCAACCAGCATTTTGTTTTCCCCGCCATCGCGCCCATCATGTACAACATCGGGCAGATCTTCGGCGCGATATTTCTTGTACCGCTTTATGGCATTCACGGTCTCGTCTACGGCGTCATCCTCGGCGCGGCAATGCATTTGCTTATTCAAGTGCCGATGCTTTTCAAGTTCGGTTTCCGCTGGACTCCCTCGCTGAATCTACGTCACACGGGGCTGATCGAAGCCTTGAAATTAATGGCGCCGCGCTTGTTGACCATGGGTGGCATTCAGATCATTGTGCTGGCGCGCGATAATTTAGCCTCGCGGCTCGATCAGGTCGGCGCGGTGACTTCACTGACTTACGGCTGGATGATTATGCAAGTGCCGGAGACGATCCTCGGGACTGCGATTGCCACCGCGATGCTGCCGACGCTTGCAGAATTCGCGGCTCGCGGCGACTGGGCGGGATTCCGCTTGACGATTGAACGCGCCCTTCGGGTTTTGATCTCGCTCACCATCCCAATCGCGGCGGTCATGGCAGGTGGGATTCATCCGCTGGTGCGCGCGGTTTTCGGCTTCGACGAAGCCACCTCCACGCTGGTCACATGGACAACGCGCGCCTACCTGATGACGCTGACAGGCTACACCATCCACGAGATTGCGGCGCGTTCATTCTACGCACGCAAGGAGCCGATGTTCCCGCTCTACGCGGTGGGATTGCGCCTCGTCATGTTCCTAGGGATCGGATATATCGGGCTGACGTTTTTCAAGGACATCGGCGCGCCGATCATTGCCTTTGCAGAGATCGCGCTTTTGGTGGAAGCCATTGTCCTCTTTGGCTGGTTGTCTAAACGCACACATGAGCCGATCCACGTGGGCGGAGCGGTTATCAAAGGGCTGGTCGCCGCGCTCGTTGGAGGCGTAACATCTTACGGGCTGGCAGTCTACGTGCCTGGCGGGGCAATATCCACCGCTTTGCTGGGAATGTTCGTCGGCGGAGTCGTCGCCCTGGCAATCGTCTGGTCAGAAGCAAAACAGATTTTCAATTTATAATTTATTATTTCGTCATTGCGAGCCACCGCTCTTGTATTTTGGTGGCGAAGCAATCCTCGTAGCGCTGAAGGGGATTGCTCACCTGCACTGCAACAAACGCAGTGCGGCGCAAGTGTCGTCGGTAGGAACATCCTCCTCGCAATGACGAGATAAATAAGAAAAATTTTCGCCAATTCAAAGAGAAGTATAATAAAAATCATGTCTGAACAAACTGAAAACACACAACCTGTACCGCCCCTTCAAGAAGACGACACACAGCCGATCAAGCCAGTCAAGAAAAAATCGCGCTGGCTTTCCATTCTCATCGGCATTTTGGGATTCATTCTGCTGGTCGGGCTGGGCGGATTCGGCGGATACACATCTGGCATTGGCGACCGCAAAACAGTGGAAGCGTCTGTTGTTTCGCAGCAGGTGACAGAACAATATAAATTTGCGCTCGTGGATATTGAATTCAAACGCTACGAAGCCGCCGCACAACGCCTTGAATATATTATTTCCAAAGACCCCGGCTTCCCGGGAGCGCGGGAAAAACTGACTGAAGTATTGGTGTTAAGTTCCATTCCCTCCCCCACAGCCGCGCCCGCGCTGACCTCCACACCCGATTTCAGCGGCGCAGAGAGCGCCTATCAACGCGCGCAGCAACTCATTCTGACACAGGATTGGAGCGGCGCATTGAGCGCGCTCGATTCCATCCGCAAACTTGACCCCACGTATAAAACCGCACAGGTGGATGGAATGTATTATTTCGCCTTGCGCAATAACGGACACGCTCTCATTACCAAACAAGGCAATCTTGAAGGCGGTATTTATTATCTGACACTTGCAGAGCGATTCGGTCCGCTCGATAACACATCCATTGGGTTACGAGATGGCGCGCGCATGTACATTACCGGCGCAAGTTTTTGGGAGTTGGATTGGAAACAAGCTTTCGACTATTTCAGTCAGGTCGGCAGTGGCTGGCCATCCCTGTGGGACGGCACAATGACCGCTTCACAACGACTGCAATTTTCAGCCATGCGCTTCGGTGACGATCTCTTCGAGCAAGAGGATTATTGCCAGGCGTATGAAAAATATCAAATAGCCGCAGGCATTGGAAATTTAACAGAATCCTCTGCCAGTCACTCCAACCATGCGTATCAACAATGCTACCCGCCTACTGCCGTCCCGCCGACCGCAGAACCTACCATCGGCATACCAACCGACATACCAACTGACGTGCCAACAGTAGTACCATGATCACGCCGCCATCCTGGGCGATGGCTCTGATCTACTGGCTGCACATGCTCGCCACAGTCACGTGGATTGGAAGCCTGACCGCGATCAACCTACTCGTCCTGCCCGCATCCAGCCAAACCTTGAAACTGGTCGACCAACTCAGCTTTATCGCCGCCTTGCAAAAAAGACTCGAACCCCTGGCGTGGTTCTGCATGGGATTATTGGTAGTAACCGGTTTATTCCAATTGAGTGCGAATCCGCACTATGACGGGTTCCTCGCCACCAGCACGCAATGGTCACTGGCTATTCTGGTCAAACATGGGTTAGCCGCCATCATGGCAGTCACCAGCGCCGTCCAAACCTGGGAAGTGCTGCCCTCCATCCACCGCATTTTGATGAAAAAGGAAAACGCGGATGAAGGTGAACTTGCAAAGTTACAGCGCCGCGAAGTGCTTCTTTTGAGAGTGAACCTGATCCTCTCGGCATTGATTTTAGGCGCAACTGCTTTTGCAAGAGCATCATAAAAAGCAAAAGTCCGCTGTCTCAAATGAGCAGCGGACTTTTTGATTCCGTAGGGGAATATTTTTTTACAACTTGATCAACGGCTTATTCGCCAGCGTCCCCGTCAGGTCATATGCCATCGCGCCGCTGATCCTGACCGGCACGATCTCGCCCACTTTTGCTTTCCCTTCAATCAGCACCAAGCCGTCAATTTCGGGCGCATCGCGGTAGGAACGTCCAATGGATATGCCATTGTCAAATCCCTCAACCAAAACATCCAGCGTCTTGCCCACATAGGATTGATTTACTTGCAGGGAGATATTTTGCTGAAGTTCCATCAAACGGTCATAGCGTTCCTGTTTGACAAGAGCAGGCACAGGGTCGCCCAGCGGCGCAGACGTTGTCCCCGGCTCAAACGAAAACTGGAACCCGCCCACACGGTCAAAGCGGATCTCGTTCACAAAATCGTACAAGGCTTGATATTCTTCATCCGTCTCGCCGGGATAGCCAACGATGAATGTTGTGCGGATGGAAAGATCGGAGATCGTCGCGCGCATTTTGGCAAGTGTCTTATGCACCCATTCGATATTAGCCGGACGTTTCATGCGCTGTAAAGTTTTGGGATGCGCGTGTTGAAGCGGCATATCCAGATACGGCAGGACCTGCTTGCGGGTTGCCATCACCTCGATCAGGCGGTCAGTGACATAGCCCGGGTACGAATACATGACGCGGATCCAATCCATGTCCGGCACTGAATCTGTCAACTGCTCCAGCAAAATGGCCAAGCCGTCTTTCATACCAAGATCGTGACCATAATCCGTTGTATCCTGTGCGATCAGAATCAGTTCGCGCACGCCGGCATCGCGCAAGGTGCGCGCTTCATTAATAATCAACTCGACAGGACGCGAAACCGCCATGCCTTTGATCAACGGAATGGCGCAGAACGCACACGGACGGCGACAGCCATCCGCCACTTTGAGATAGGCGCTCGCCCCCGCCACGCTGACTCGCAACGCATTGTTTTCATCCGAGCCGACTGTTGCGGCTTCGGGCAAATGATAAACAGGTTCGGGGCGGAGTCCTGAGCCTGTCGAAGGACGAACCTCACGCACCACCTGCACAATATCCATCCAGCGGCGCGTGCCAAGAATACCGTCAACGCCAGGAACTTTCTGTGCAACTTCCATGCCGTAACGCTGTGTGAGGCAACCTGCCGCGATCAAGACCTGTCCCTTGTGCTTTGCCTGGGCAAGTTCACCCAGCACTTGATAGGATTCCGCTTTTGCTGTGCCTATAAATCCGCAGGTATTTACAATCAACACCGCGGCTTTGTCAGGGTCGTCCGTCGAGCGATAGCCGTCACGCAAAAGCAACTGCGCCATCGAATCAGAGTCAACTGTATTTTTTGCACAACCCAGGGAAACCAAATGAAAAGTATTTTTTGTCACATTATTTTCCTAACTCTAAAATTTTTTCTCGAAAGCCGAATGGCAAAAGTTGAACTTTTGCCATTCGGAAGCAGAACTTCTGAACTCCATTTTTAATCTATCCGCCATCCGGCGGTCTGAGAGTCGGTGTAAATGTGGGCGTAAATGTGGACGTCGGTGTCAACGTCACAGGCAGAGTATTTGTGGGCGACGGCGGGATCGTGGCGGTCGGCGTCGCAACGCCCGTGATCAAATATACGCGGCTGATTACTTCACCCGCGTTTCCCATCAAACCCAGGTCGCGCCCATTATATGTAATTCGCAAAGCCGATGCATTGCCGGTCAGGACCATCACCTGATCATTGGCTTCAAACGACTTCGTTTCACCCGGCACCATGCGTCCCTGAAAAGCCATTTCCCCATCCACAGCGACTCTCACAAAAACGCGTTCCATTACAAAGATATTGACAACCACATTCGCATTGGAGGCCGGGGTCGCAAGCGTATCCGCGCCTGGGGTCGTCGTTAAGTTTTCATCAACAGGCACAAAGGTTGCATCCAGCGAAGCGGTCGGCAAGGGCGTACTGCCCAACACATCCACAATTGACGGCGCGGTCGCGCCGGCGCTTTTCTCATTCTGCGAACTGACCACGCGCCCCACACCCCAGATCGCAAGCGCAAACAAAATGGCGATCATCACCACACCAAAGATCAGGTCGCCGGCGATAAAACTTCTTAAAAATGGCATGGAAGTAATAACTTCCGTTTGTATTTTTTCACGCGGCGTCTCGGCATATTTTTCGTAGCGCCGCGCCTGCAATCCATCTGCAAAACGCAGCAGAATGGCATCGGTATTCAGGTCAAGAAATGTGGCATAGTTTGCCAGCATCCCGCGCGTTTGCACAGGCGAAGGCAATTTATCAAACGCGCCATCCTCCAGCGCCTTCACGAACGCGGCGCGCAATTTTGTATGGCGCTCCACTTCATCAAACGTCAGGCTGATCAACTCACGACGCTCGCGCAGTTTCATGCCGATCTCCACGAAGATGGCATCCGCGGGTTGCGTGGGAATGAATTTCTCCACCACTGGCTCAACCACAGGGAGCGTTTCAAGCACTGGCTGTGATTCTTTTTTTATAGAACGGGATTGGAAGATACCCGTCAGCCTTGAAAGTAGGTTTGGCTGCGCTTCTTGCTTAACCTCAATTTGATCCTGCTCAACAGGCAGAGTCAACGCCTCGGCTTTTATCTCCGCCGCTTCCGCTTGCGGAGTCACAGGTTCAACAAGGATGGGTTGAAGAGTCTCCTCTTCCACTTTCTTTTTCTTCCTGCCGCGCGGCTTGGGCTGTTCCACTTCATCGTCTGCCGCAGGCATGGGGGAAGGCAATATAAATTCTTTCCGCGCAAGTTCAACTGGTTCTGCCTGAGGTTCTTCGTCCTGACGTGAAACCTGTGGAGTGGCAACTTCTTCTTTCGGACTGCGACCCAGCCACGGGATTTGTATTGACCGAAGCCGAAGCATCCAGGAATGACGCCCTGATTTTTCATCCTGCTCGGTGGTTAAGGGAGGGATTTCCGTCTCAGCAAGATTCACCTGCGGCAAAGGACCGCTGACTTCCTCTATTTGAGGCGCGTTCCTTTGGATCTCGGCGATCATCTCGTCAATATTCATTTCGAGATATTCGGCATAGTTGCGCAAAAATCCACGTCCCTGCGCCGCAGACGGCATCACCGAGTAATCGTCAGATTCCAACGCCCGCAAAAAAACAATGCGAATACGCGTTGCCTCAGAGGCTTTTTCAAGCGTCAGGAAACGAGCTTCGCGCTCTTTTTTTAATTGTTGACCAATCGATTCGGGCATGGATATATTTTACTGTATTACAAACATCACCGACTTGCGCCGGTGATGTGATGAACTTTATTCGGCTGTGGCGGCAGGTTCTTCAGCCGCAACTTCTTCTTCCTTTGCTTTGCGACCTCCGCTCTTCTTCGGCTTCTCAGCTTCGGCGTGTCCCGCCGCGCTTTCAGCAACTTCACCTTCGCGATGGACAATGATCTTGATCTCAGGGACCAAGTCCATGGTCAGGCGGATATGAGCAGTAAATTCGCCGAGGGTGCGAATAGGTTGAATATCCACTTGCTGGCGCTTCACTTCAAAGCGGATTTTCTCGCTCAGCGCATTGGCAATATCCTGTGTGGTGATGGAGCCATATAACTTGCCCGTATCACCAGCTTTTGCGGCAAATGTGAGGGTCACATCCTTGATCGAATCAGCTACGCCTTTGAGTTCGTCATTTTGTGAAGAACGACGTACCTCAGCCTGTGACTTGATCTTCGTCACCTGATTCAAAGCACCTGGGGTGGCAAGCACGGCAAATTTCTGTGGGATCAGGAAGTTACGACCATAGCCATCGGCTACTTTCTTAATATCCCCGGCACGACCCAATTTGTAAACATCTTTAACAAGCAATACTTTCATTTTTTAAGCCCTTTCCTTACTAGAGTAGTCAGAACGAAGGGTACTACGTTCTGCGGGTTGCGATTGTACCATACATGCAGGTAGGACAAATTGCCAATTTGTCCTACGGTACAATAGACCTATGTCAAAACAAACTCAGTCAAATTGGGATGTCGTGGTTGTCGGCGGAGGGCCTGCGGGGTTCTTCGCCGCAATTCGTGCCGCAGAATTGAATCCAAAATTGCGTGTGTTACTTATTGAAAAGGCAAGCCAAACGCTTGGCAAGGTGCTCATCTCTGGCGGCGGGCGGTGCAACGTGACCCACGCCTGCTTTGACCCCGCGCAGCTTGTCAGCTTTTATCCGCGCGGCGGCATGGCTTTGCGCGGCGCGTTCACGCGCTTTCAACCGGCAGATACGGTCAAGTGGTTTGAAGAACATGGCGTGCGGTTAAAAACCGAATCCGATAACCGTATGTTCCCTGTCACCAATGAATCAGCGACCATTGCAGACTGTCTGCGTGAGGCGGCGAAAAATGCCGGAGTGAAGGTGCATGTTGGGGTGAATCTGCTTAAGGCGGAGAAAAGCCCAAATGGTGGATTCAAGCTTGAGGTTAGGGAAGATGCGGAAGTTTTTCCTATCCAAACAAAAAAATTATTGATCGCCACGGGCAGTGATCCCAAAACGCGTGAGATCGTCAAATCGCTTGGGCACTCGATTGAAGAAGCCGTGCCTTCCTTATTTACGTTCAACGTGAAAGATAAAAGAATTGACGGGCTGACGGGCGTGGCGGTTGAAAATGTGACACTCAAAATGGAGTCGCTGACGCAAAGCGGTCCGATGCTTATCACCCATTGGGGATTGAGCGGACCCGCCGTGCTGCGACTCTCTGCCTGGGGCGCGCGCATTTTGTTTGAGAAAAATTACCGAGCCACCTTAACTGTCAACTGGCTCGGCGACTATAAACTTGATCCTACGCTGGAAGTTTTACAGCGCAACAAAGACTGGCACGAAAACACGCGCAAAAAAATTGCGTCACAGCCCGCGTTTTCGCAAATCCCTGTCAGGTTGTGGAAACAGTTGACACAGTTCATCGGCGATAAAAACTGGGGTGATATTTCAAAAGCCGAAATGCGAAAACTTGCTGAAGAATTAATCGCTGGCGAATTCGAGATCAAAGGCAAGGGAATTTTCAAAGAAGAATTCGTCACCTGCGGCGGCGTGAACTTGAACGAAGTGGATTTCAAAACCATGCAAAGCCGCATTGTGCCCGACCTGTTCTTCGCAGGCGAAGTGCTGGATATTGACGGCATCACCGGCGGATTCAACTTTCAATCCTCGTGGACAACAGGCTGGCTGGCGGGCAGTTCGCTTTCATCCTAAAGAAACACAAAAAAACGCTACTTGACTTCATGACAAAAATCTTTATAATAGCAGATGTATTGACATCTATATCACTATGAAAAACAATCTTTTCAAAATCGATCTCAAAAGCAAACTGCCCCTCTACGACCAGATTGAGCGCAATCTGCGCGACCTGATGGTAAATGGTCATCTCAAACCAGGCGAGGCAATGCCGGGTGAATGGGATTTGGCAGACCTTTATGGCGTGAGCCGCCTGACGGTGCGGCGCGCGCTCGATGAACTCGTCCGCCAAAGCTGGCTGGAAAAAAAACACGGCGTCGGCACGTTTGTGCGACAGCCAAGCATGGCAACCATCGCGGCGGGCAAGTTGAGTTTCACCGAGCAAATGCGGTCCATTGGGCGTGAACCAAGCAGTAAGTACATCGGTCAACGTATGACCGTCGCCACCGATAAAATTGCGCGCGCGCTGCATATTCTGGAAGGCGACCCGATCATCGAGATTACCCGCGTCCGTTTGGCTGATAATGTCCCGATTCTGTTTGAGACGGCTTGCCTGTCAACGGCGCGATTCCCCACTTTGGGAAACCATGACTGGTCGCAGGATGAATCGTTATACAAAGTTTTAAGCGATGAGTATGAGATCAGCATTTCGGCAATGGATCACACCATCAAACCCGTCACATTAACCGAGACAGAGGCGCGTTATTTAAAAGCTCAGGCTGGCATCCCCGCACTTTTGAGCCAGATCATTGCGTTTACATCCAGCGGCGTGCCAGTGGAATATGCGTGGTCGGTTTCCAACGGCGATAAAAGTGAATTCTATTTTCACTATCAACGCACGGAGTAAAAAATATTAAAGGAGGCGCAGAAAAAATCCCATCCCTGTTTGTTATGTAAACACATCTAATTTGATCAAAAGGAGAAAAAGATGAAAGCAATCCGTTCGATGTTGTTCGTGCTTATGGCTCTTGTAATGATCTCAAGTGTGGTTGGTTGTCAGCCCAAACAGCCCGCTGGTCCCGTGACCATTCGTGTGTTAACCATGGAACAGGCTGGACCGACCGTTGACGAAATGAACGCCATCGTTGATGAGTTCAACAAAGCCAATCCCGACATCAAGGTTGAGATCGAGTACGTCGCTTACGACGCCCTGCACGACAAGATCACAACCGCCATGGCATCCAACCCGCCTGCATATGATGTCTTCCTCGGGGATGATATTTGGTACGCAGAATTTGCCAAGTCTGGATACGCGTTGGATGTGACTGACCGCATTAGCAAGGATATGCACGACAAGATCTTCCCCGCAGCATGGGATATCACCACAGTCAACAGCAAAGTTTATGGAATGCCCTGGTTGTTGGATGAAAAATATTTCTTCTACAACGAAGACCTTCTCAAACAGGCTGGCTTTGACGCTCCGCCCGCCACATGGGAAGAACTGCTGGCCCAATCCAAAGTATTAAAAGACAAGAAAATTGTTGAATACCCCATGGTCTGGTCGTGGGGACAGTACGAAGCCGCCATCTGTGACTGGGTCATTCTGCTTTACAGCAACGGTGGTTCTCTCGTAGATGACAAGGGCGCGCCCGCCTTCAACAACGAAATCGGCGTGAAGACCCTCAACTGGATGGTGCAGACGATTGACGATGGTTACACCAATCCCGCTTCCATTTCTTATGTGGAAGAAGATGTCCGCAATGTATTCTCGCAGGGCAATGCCGCTTTCGCAGTGAACTGGACCTATATGTATGACCTGGTTAACTTCAACGATAAAGAGTCAAAGGTCACAGGCAAGATCAAGATGTCGCTCCTCCCTGGGTTTGAAGGCTCTGGCGTGCAGAGTGCATCCATCAATGGATCGATGGGCTTCTCGGTTGCAGCCACCTCCCCCAACGCAGACGCCGCGTGGAAGTATATTGAGTTTCTCACCTCCGAGAACACCCAGAACAAATACTCCGCCCACCTCCTGCCCATGTGGAGCACCAGTTTTGAAGGTGAGAGCCTTACGAAACTTGAAGGGTATACGCCCGCCAATGCAGTGACCGTGCCGATGTTCAATCAGCAATTCCCGTTCGCGCATGTTCGCCCAAAGGTGGCCTATTATCCCGAAGCATCCAAGGCTTTGCAACTTGCATTACAGGAAGCATTGACCAAGCAAAAGACTGCTGAGCAGGCGTTGAACGACGCCGCTGCAAAGTGGGTTGAGTTAGCCAAATAGATCGTTCATTCCAAAGGATGGGGACTTATTGTCCCCATCCTCTTATGGAGAAGTTATGCAACGAAAGCGAACCCTTGCACAACAAGACGC
>Ga0335397_10005836_pt1 | contig 16007 bp, 12 predicted proteins | sample MAT04_FD_205740 | JGI IMG/M metagenome (GOLD analysis project Ga0335397, IMG submission 205740) | Freshwater microbial communities from Lake Fryxell liftoff mats and glacier meltwater in Antarctica - MAT-04 (spades assembly) (version 2) ... | reverse complement strand
AGTTGTTCAGCTTCACCATGCTGCTGGGCTTCACCACCAACAACCTCGGCATCATCTGGGTGGCGATGGAGGCAGCCACGCTGACCACGGTGCTGCTGGTCAGCGTCTACCGCACCCCGGCCAGCCTAGAGGCGGCCTGGAAATACTTCATTTTGTGCGGCGTCGGCATTGCCCAGGCGCTGTTTGGCACGATTCTGGTCTACATGGCGGCTGACAAGGCGCTGGGCTCAGAGCACGCCACGCTGCTGTGGAGCAGCCTGTCTGACATCAAGGGCCAACTGGACCCGACCATCATGTCGCTGGCGTTTGTGTTCCTGTTGATTGGTTATGGCACCAAGATCGGTCTGGTGCCGTTGCACAGCTGGCTGCCGGACGCCCACGCCGAAGGCCCCACGCCGGTGTCAGCGGTGCTGTCGGGTCTGCTGCTGAATGTGGCCATGTATGCGGTGCTGCGCTGCAAGGTGCTCACCGACGGTGCGCTGGGCACCCAAATGGCCGGGCAACTGATGATGGGCTTTGGCCTGCTGTCGGTGGTGGTGGCGGCGTTTTGCATCTCGCGGCAAAAAGACGTCAAGCGCATGTTTTCGTACTCCAGCATTGAGCACATGGGGCTGATCACCTTTGCTTTTGGCATGGGCGGGCCGGTGGCCAACTTTGCCGGGCTGCTGCACATGACGGTGCATTCGCTGGTGAAGTCAGCGATCTTTTTCACTGTGGGCCACGCCACGCAAAAGGCCGGCACCCAGGTGATGAGCGAGATACGCGGGCTGATCAAGGTCAACCCCGCAGTGGGCTGGGGCCTGATGCTGGGCGTGATGGCCATTCTGGGCATGCCGCCGTTTGGCGTGTTTGCCAGTGAGTTTTTAATTCTGACCACCGCCATGCGCGAGCAGCCCTGGGCCACGCCGTTTTTGTTTTTGGCGCTGGGTGTGGCGTTTGCCTCGATGCTGATCCGCGTGCTGCCCATGGTGTTTGGTGAAGAAACCAAACTAAAGCCGCTGGCGCACCCGCCGGCGCTGATTCCGGTGTTTGTGCACCTGGCGCTGGGCCTGGCACTGGGCTTGTACATTCCGCCGTATCTGGACGGCTGGTACGTGGCGGCATCACGCATGCTGGGGGGCTGAACCGATGAAGATACCTGGCCTGGATTTGGAATTTGTCGCACTGCCGGCCCCCGTGCCGGTGTTTTGGGCGCAGGTGACGCCAGCGCAATGGCAAGCCGCCGCTACCGCCGTGCTTGAGGCCGGCGGCCGACTGATCGCACTGTGGGCAGGTAAAGCTATTAAAGACATAGCTGCTAGCGCAGGTGGTACAAGGGCTGAGGCCATATTTTGTGCGTATGCCACGCTGGAGGGGCTGATCTGGCTGGCCTTGCCCCTGGATGTGATTGATGGGCGTTGCAGCTATCCGGATCTGTCTGGCGTCTTTCCGGCGTCCTCACGCATGCAGCGTGCGGCAGCCGAAATGTCTGGCGTGCTGGCAGAAGGTGCGCGCGACCAGCGTCCCTGGCTGAACCACGGCGCCTGGGCGGCTGACCACTACCCGCTGCTGCAAGATCCGCAAGCCTTGCCGACGCCTGAGTCCGGTGCCTTGACCGACTACCCGTTTGTGCGCGTGGAGGGCGACGGCGTGCATGAAATCGCCGTGGGCCCGGTGCACGCGGGCATCATCGAGCCGGGGCACTTCCGGTTTTCTGCCGTTGGTGAGAAGATTTTGCGCCTGGAGCAGCGTCTGGGCTACACCCATAAAGGCACAGAGCAACGCATGACGCAGCTGCCCGCCCAGGAAGCCTACCGGCTGGCCGGGCGCGTGTCGGGCGACTCCACCGTGGCCTATGCCTGGGCTTACTGCATGGCGCTGGAGTCTGCCTGCCAGACCAGCATCCCGCCGCGCGCCGCCTGGCTGCGTGCGCTGATGCTGGAGTGCGAGCGCGTGGCCAATCACCTGGGCGACTTGGGTGCGCTGGGCAACGACGTCGCCTATGCCTTTGCGCTGGCGCAGTTTTCGCGGCTGCGGGAAGACTGGCTGCGCGCCTGCAAAACAGCTTTTGGTCACCGTTTGATGATGGACTGCATCGTGCCCGGCGGTGTGAAAGCAGATTTGTTGCCTGGCGGACGGGACGCCTTGTGGCAGCGTTGCCTGGACACCGCGGCAGATGTGCGCAAGCTCTTCGAGGTGTTTGAATCCCACGCCGGGCTGCAAGACCGCTTCCTGGTCACTGGCCGGGTGGAACCCGCGCTGGCCGCGCAGCTGGGCATGACGGGCCTGGCCGGGCGCGCCAGTTCGCAGAGCTGGGATGTGCGCTGTGACCACCCGTTTGCACCTTATGAAACGTTGAAGGTGGTGATGGCCACCCATGCGCGCGGCGATGTCGGCGCGCGCGCCGCGGTGCGGTTTCAGGAGGTCACCGAGTCCATCCGCCTGATTGAGCGCATCCTTAATGAAGCCCCCGAGGGGCCGCTGTTTTGCCCGCTGCGGCTGCCCGAGCAGCCTAGCCGGGGCGCCGGCTGGGTCGAAGGCTGGCGTGGCGAGATTGTCGTGGCGCTGGAACTCGCCGGGGCTGAGCAGGCCAACCGCATTGAGCGCTGCCACCTGCACGACCCGTCCTGGCAAAACTGGCCGGTGCTGGAACACGCCGTCATGAACGACATCGTGGCCGACTTCCCGCTCATCAACAAGTCGTTCAACCTGAGTTATTCGGGGCAGGATCTATGAAAGGCCTGGCATGATCTGGAAAGTTGTCCAGCAGATCGCCAAGGCGGGCATCTGCACCGAAGCAGCGCCTGACATTGGTGATGTTTCAGGCCTTGAGCCCTCACACATACAGGCTGAGCTGCTATCTATTTTAGGTGATGCGCTGAGCATCCGCGAGGTAGACACAGGCTCGTGCAACGGCTGCGAGATGGAAATCAGCGCGCTGGGCAACCCGTACTACAACATCGAAGGCCTGGGCATCAAATTTGTGGCCAGCCCGCGCCACGCCGACATGCTGCTGGTTACCGGCCCGGTATCGCGCAACATGAAGATGGCCTTAAAGCGCACTTTTGATGCCACGCCTGCCCCGAAGCTGGTGGTAGCGGTGGGCGACTGCGCGTGCACCGGAGGCATCTTTGGCGAAAGCTACGCCACCTGCGGCCGGGTGGACAAGGTTATTCCAGTGGATGTGACGGTGCCAGGCTGCCCACCGGAGCCGATTGATATTCTGCGCGGCATTCTGATGGCGGTGCGTCGGCGGGTGGTGGCGCGCGGTTGAGCTGCCGGTGACGGATATCAACTTGCATTCTTTCAACCTGAGGGAGAGCTGGTGTGCTGAAAAACAGTTTGCGTGACGCGCTTCTTGAATTCCGCCGTGTGCGGGATTGGGAGCAATTCCACAACCCGCGCAATCTGGCAACGGCGCTCTCGGTGGAAGCGGCTGAATTGCTGGAGCCATTTCGCTGGGCCTCGGAAGATCAGGCGCGTGACATCGTCAGGGAGCGGCGCGCCGAGATCGCTGATGAGATGGCTGACATCGCTATCCTGCTGACCTACCTGGCCCATGATCTTGCTATCGATATGGATGCAGCCGTCGCTTTAAAAATAAAGGCGAACGCCGAAAAATACCCGGTTGATAAAGCCCGCGGATCGAACAAAAAATACACCGAGTTATAGCGCTATTTTTCTAGCGCGACCCTGGTCTTGGGTGACAGGTTGTTTTTTATACATGGGTCAAGCACCCATGGGTAGTGTGTGACACAGCAGAGTTTGCCCGGTTTGATGGTCAAGTCTGGCGAGGTGATCCCCTATTCACCTGCGGCCGGGTGGCCAACGTCATCCCGGCGGATGTCACCGTGCCCGGTTGCCCGCCAGAGCCGGTGCAAGTGTTTTACACGTCCGCGCGGGCTTGCCGCACGCCCAACTGCAAGCCCAGCACCCCGAGCAGCCGATCAAGCGTCTGTACCGTGCCCGGGCTGCGGCCGGCTTCAATGTCTTGCAGCGTGCGCGCTGACACTTTGGCCAGGCGCGCCAGTTCAGGTGCCGTCAGCCGCAGCGTGACGCGGATATGCCGCACCGCCTGTGTCAGTGGCCATTCGGGGTGGGCCAGCACATCGTCAATTGCCTGCTTGCGCAGTTGCAACTGCTGCGGCAGTGTCATTGGTTTAAAGCGCTTGTCCATCGTCAGAACCTAAATGGCTTGCAAGGCGCGCACCTGTGCCAGAACGCTGGGTGTGACGTGGCGCAGCACCTCGGGCTCTACGCCCAGGTCTGGGGCTTGCAGCAGAACTTCTTGCAGACGTGATGCCAGCGCTCGCAAACCTTCTGCCAGTGTGCTGCGGTTGAGTTTGCAGTCGATGGACACATCGTCCAACACCTGCGCCCAATCGGGGGCACTTGCGTCTTTGCCTTGCCAGCGCATGCGTCGGGCGATGCCGTCGGGGTGCAGGTACATCGGTGCAAAGTCAAACAGGGGGCAAAGCGACACCCGGCCGTCCCAGTGGCGCTGCACTGCGGTGTTGCGGGCGTGGTTGTCCTTGTTGCCAAAAGCCAGGTTGGCCACATCGCGTCTGATGTATTCCAGCACCTCGGTCTGCGGGTCGGTGACCACGCGTGTCAGGCAGCGGCAGACCTCATTGTGCGAGGGTACGCTGTCAAAGCCTACCTGTCCCGTCAAGGTGGCGATACTTTCTTGCGCCAGGCGCAGTGTCTGGCCATGGCTGACTTGCCGATCAAAACGTGGAATGAACAAGGCATGTTTTCGCAGTGTCAGTGGGCCGTGTACCCGTAGCCCCAGTAACTGCGCCAGCGCCATATAAGGTGCCTCGTGGCGCAGGATGCGCGCAAGATCGGTATCTGGGCCACGGCCAAATTTCACAATGAAATGCTCGACAGCATCAGCGTCGTCCACGGTGTGGTCAAGGTACAGCAGCCCGTCGCGCGCGCGGGCCAGCAAAATTTTTGGCCATTCACCCTGCACGCCAGAAGACCCCGCCACAAACAAACCGTGGCTGCTTAAGTGTTCAATGAAGTGGTCAGAACGCGCGGCTACTTCGTCGTCGTCAAAGCCCTGGCGTGGCCCGCTGTACGTTTGCAACCACTGAGCGGCTTCCGCCACGCGCAGGTGACCGATGGGGTTGCCCGCACCAGCCAGCAGCGAGGGCCAGTCACCAGCTTCATCCAGTGTTTGCCGCAACCCCAGCTCGCGCAGCAATTCACGTCGCCCGTAGCCCTGCGGCAACATGTCCACCAGAAATACCGGCCAGTGCGGCAGGCTGCGGGGTTCGAGCGACACGGGAAAGTCGCTGCTCAGCGCACGCGCGTCCAGCGCGCCCTCATGCTCAATGGCCCAGGCCACGCTGTAACCCGAGTACGTTTTGGCACGCCAACCGGCAGACGCCGGGCCGAACAAGCTGATACTGGCCACAGCTTGCCAAGTGCCTTGGGCAAACAGTTCGATGGTGCAAGAGGGAAGCGGTTCGGTCATATCAGCAGAAATATAACCAATACAGCGCCTTTAGAGGTACTATTTCTGATAGTTTTATGTGTAAATGTTACATTTTCCCCGAGCTTGTGAAGCCCAAATCGGTCAATCGCTTTCATTCGGTGTCAGCGGGCAGTGGCCCAGAGGCAAATTTGCCGCTGCGAATATCTGCCTGGATCGGCGCCTAGACCAGCATCAGCAGCACCAGGGCCAGGGGGCAGTGTGGCGATGTAGCCATACAGCTTGAATCCGAACGCGCCCACCAGGGCGCCGCCAAAAAAGCTGCCGATCAAGGCGCTCAAAATGCGCAGCTTGCGACGATTGGCGTCCACCTTTTTCGGCATGGCGCGCCGGTTGATGTAGAGCAGCTTGCCCAGTTCGATACCCAGATCAGTGGTCAGACCGGTGATGTGTGTGGTGCGGATTTCCGCGTTGGAAATCTTGGTGATCAACGCATTTTGCAAGCCCATGATGTAGCACAGCAGCACCACCGTCATGGGAAGCCACAACCCGGCAAAGTGGCTGATGGCGGTGCCAAACAGGCCAAACCCCACCAGCAACGCGGCTTCTACCAACAGGGGCCGCGCATACGCACTGCGCATGTCTCGGCGGTGCGCCTAGTTGACCATCCAGGCGGTGGTGATCGACCCACCCAGAAAAGCCAGGAGAAAGCCAATACCCGCCAGCACCAGCGTGACATTGCCGAGCACCAGGTTGTCGCAAAAAACCACCGGCATTGGTGGCACCCGCGATGGCGGCTAAAACGCAGCCCAGTCGCAAATTGGCCGCTGGGTTGCGGTGGACATCCGCCCAGGATTGCCAGCGATCACTCACCGTCACAGCGTTCAGTGAATCCGCATCCCCGGAGTTGCGCCGGGAAAAGGTTCCAGCACATAAATGCCCGGTTGCGCTTTTTCATCAGCATGGCTGGCGGCCAGCACCATGCCTTCACTCACACCAAACTTCATCTTGCGCGGTGCCAGGTTGGCCACCAGCACGGTGAGTTTGCCGGTCAGGTCGTCGGGCTTGTAGCAGCTGGCAATACCGCTGATGACATTGCGCGTTTTGGCTTGCCCGGCGTCGTCGAGCTCACCCACATCCAGCGTGAGTTGCAGCAGCTTGGTGGAGCCCGCTACCGCCTGGCACTGCACGATTTTGGCAATGCGCAGGTCGATCTTGGCAAAGTCGTCGATGCTGATGGTGGGGGCAATGGCTTCGCCACCAGGCAGTTTGGATGCTGCGTTTTCAGTAGCTGTTAGCGCTTGTTCCATAAGGGCTGGAGGCATAAAAAGTGCTTCAAGTTGTTTGATGTCCACACGCTGCATCAGATGTTGGTAAGTGCCGATCACATGGCCAGTCTGCAGTGGTTCGCCAACATTGCCAAAACTCAGAGGTTCGATGTTCAAAAAGGTTTCGACTTGGGCAGCCAGCTGCGGCAATACCGGTTTCAGGTAGCAGGTGAGGATGCGAAAAGCCTTGATACAAACCGAGCAGACGCCCTGCAGCCGTACCTCCTGCCCCGGCTGTTTGGCCAGGTCCCAGGGTTTGTTGGCGTCCACATAGGCGTTCACCCGGTCAGCCAGCAGCATGGTTTCACGCAGGGCCTTGGCGTACTCGCGCTCTTCATACAGGCGCTCGATGCTGACGCGCTCAATGCGCAACTGGTGCAGCAAGGCCGCGCCCTCTTCAGGTGCCTCACCGAGCTTGCCTTCAAAGCGCTTGCTCAAAAACCCGGCTGCCCGTGAGGCGATGTTGATGTATTTGCCGACCAGGTCGCTGTTGACGCGGGCCATGAAGTCGTCGGCATTGAAGTCGATGTCTTCATTGCGGGCGCTGAGTTTGGCGGCCAGGTAGTAGCGCAGCCACTCGGGGTTCATGCCCAGGCTCAGGTATTTGAGCGGGTCCAGCCCGGTGCCACGGCTTTTGCTCATTTTTTCGCCGTTGTTCACCGTCAGGAAACCATGCACAAAGATGTTGTCGGGCACCTTGCGGCCGCTGAATTTGAGTGTGGCGGGCCAGAACAGAGTGTGAAAGGTGACGATGTCTTTGCCAATGAAGTGGTACTGCTCCAGCTCGGGGTTGGCCATGTAGGCCTCGAAGTCCGCGCTTTGCGGGTCCAGCGCAGCGCGTTTGTCCAGCAGGTTTTTCAGCGACGCCAGGTAACCAATGGGCGCGTCGAGCCAGACGTAGAAGTATTTGCCCGGCGCATCAGGTATCTCAATGCCAAAGTACGGCGCGTCGCGGCTGATGTCCCAGTCGCCTAGGCCTTCGCTTTGTGTGCCGTCGGGGTTGGTGCGCACACTGAACCATTCCTTGATCTTGTTGGCCACTTCGGGTTGCAGCTTGCCGTCTTGCGTCCACTCCTCCAGAAATGCCACACAGCGTGGGTCGGACAGCTTGAAAAAGAAGTGCACCGAGTTTTTCAGCTCCGGCTTGGCACCTGACAGCGCGGAATACGGGTTGATCAGGTCAGTTGGCGCATAGACAGCGCCGCAGTTCTCGCAGTTGTCACCATACTGGTCTTTGGTGTGGCACTTGGGGCACTCGCCCTTGATGAAACGGTCCGGCAGGAACATGTTTTTCGCCGGGTCGAAAAACTGCGCAATGGTGCGGGTTTCGATCAGCGTGCCGTCAACGTTGTCGCGCAGGCCACGGTAGATGGACTGGGCCAGCTCGTGGTTTTCGGGGGCGTCGGTGCTGTGCCAGTTATCAAAGCTGATGTGAAAACCGTCTAGGTACTGCTTGCGACCCGCGGCAATCTTGGCCACAAACTCTTGCGGCGTGACACCGGCTTTCTCGGCAGCGATCATGATTGGCGCGCCATGGGTGTCGTCAGCGCAGACAAAATCGACCGCGTTGCCCATCATGCGCTGGTAACGCACCCAGATGTCGGCCTGGATGTATTCCATGATGTGGCCAATGTGAAAGTTGCCATTGGCGTAGGGCAGGGCGGTGGTGACAAAGAGTTGGCGGGTCATGGGGCGGGGTCTTTCTGGATCAGCCCACCATTTTAGTCGGGCAAGCTGGGCCCGAGATGCTTTGACCTGTTGGCCCAATCAGCCGACTGATTTGATGCGGTTGTTGGTCGGCTGGCAGGGGAGATTCCCAAACAGCCTGGTCTGACCAGGTGGACAACCACATTGAGTTGTATTGCCAAAAAGATGTACCCCAACAGCAACTAGGCGCGGTGATTGGGTGATGCGATCGGGCTTCGGGGTGAAAGGCGCGCGCCTACAGTCGCGGGCGTGCTGATCCGTGCGTTACGCGTGTGTTTTCATCTCGAAACCGCATGCGCATGACCCAGTCGCCGTGCCGGGTTTGATGCGCTGCGCCGGGCCAAGCCGGGACGATCAGCGCAGGCGCAGCGGGTCGCGGCGGCGCTCCGGGTGGGGGGGCGCTGGCGCTGTGGCACCCGGATCAGCCTTGGGCGCGGCTTGCGGGTCGGTCCAGTCAAAAAACGCGCAGATCTCGGCGCGCTGGCGCATCGCATCCTTGCGACCCAGCGCCATCAGTTCAGCGGTGTAACCCCGCTCAAACAGCAGGTAGCTGGCCAGCGGCGCGCCGCGTTCATCGGATGCCTTGGACGACACACCCAGACTGCCCAGCACGCGGCGCACTGGCGCGGGCAACTCGTGCACATGTCTGGCGGCGATCGCATCGAGCTGCTCCGAAGGCGAAATCAGCAGGAGTTCTACCGGGCGCAGGTTGCTGGCGGCACGCATGTCGGGTGGCACCAGGCTCAGGGTCTGATTGACACGGCGGATGCGTTCGATGTCGACCGACAGTGCATCCAGAAAAATATTTGCCAGCGCATGGCCGGCAATCTGCGCCAGGCTGGGGTAGTCGCCCGAGTCACCCACGCTGCCCGGCTTTTTGGACGCGTGCACCTGCGCGGCGCCTATCACACAGATTCGCTGCGCGCCCAGATGGATAGCGGGCGCAATCGGTGCGGACTGGCGCATCGAGCCGTCGCCGTAGAAAGCCGTTTCACCGTCCACATGCAACGGCATGGCCGGAAAGACGAAAGGAATCGCGCTTGATGCCAGCAAGTGCGCATGGGTGATCTTGTCGCGCAGGCCGCGCCGCTGCGAGCGCGTCCAGGGCAGCAGACGCTTGTCGCCCTCGTAAAAGGTGAAGTGATCGCCCGAGGTGTAGCTTGAAGCGGTGACCGCCAGCGCCTGCAGATGGCCGTCACGAATCAGCATGGGGATACGATCCAGCGGCACCATCTTGGTGAGCAGTTCAGCCAGCGGGCTGTTGTCCAGCAGCGACTTCGGCTTGACACGGCGCCATTTTGCAATCATCCAGCCCAGCGACAGCAGCGTCATCCACTTGGCACCCGAGCGCAACATGCTCACCGAGTCAGCTCGGTACACCTGCTCGGCGCGAAAGTTGCGCCACACATCGGCAATACGCCGCACTGCGTCGTCAAACTGGTCGGCACCGCAGGCCAGCGAGGCCGCATTGATGGCCCCGGCCGAGGTGCCGCTGATGATCGGAAACGGGTTGGGCTGGTTCTGCGCCCCGCAGGCCTGACGCAGCTCAGAGATGGCTTCCAGCACGCCAACCTGGTAAGCCGCGCGTGCGCCGCCGCCCGAGAGCATCAGGGCGGCCGTGGTTTCTGCCGCTGGCGTCGCCGCACGGGGGGTAGCTGGGTAAAGAGGCATGGACCGATTATCAGCAACTGCCTGGGTTGTTTGCGGCAAAGAGTTGGGCTGGTGTGGGGCGATGCGGGTAAACCCCGATTTGTTATCTGTCAAAAAAGGGAATTGCGTGTTGGCTAGACTCAACGTTTTCGGAGAAACCCATGACTGTGACTGAACAAACCATCCTGGAAGCGCTGAAAAGCGTGATCGACCCCAACACCGGGCGCGACTTTGTGTCGACCAAAGCCGTGAAGAACCTGACGGTCAGCGACGCTGATGTCGCTTTTGATGTGGTGCTGGGTTACCCCGCCAAAAGCCAGATTGCCGGTTTTCGCAAAGACCTGATTGCCGCTGTCAAAAGCGTGTCGCCTGCGGCCAATGTGTCGGTCGACGTTACCACCCAGATCACCGCCCATGCGGTGCAGCGCGGCGTGCAACTGTTGCCCAAGGTGAAAAACATTGTGGCCGTCGCCTCGGGTAAGGGCGGCGTGGGCAAAAGCACCACCGCGGTGAATCTGGCGCTGGCGCTGGCTGCTGAAGGCGCACGGGTCGGCCTGCTCGACGCAGACATTTACGGCCCCAGCATTCCGATGATGATGGGCATCGAAGGCAGGCCCGATAGCAGCGACGGCCAGACCATGGACCCGCTGGAAAATTACGGCGTGCAGGTCATGTCGATCGGCCTGCTGGTGCCGCAGGACGAAGCCATGATCTGGCGTGGTCCCATGGCCACCCAGGCGCTGGAGCAGTTGCTGCGTCAGACCAATTGGAACGACCTGGACTATCTGATTGTGGACATGCCCCCCGGCACCGGTGACATTCAGCTCACCCTGTCGCAAAAGGTGCCGCTGACCGGCGCAGTGATTGTGACTACGCCACAAGACATTGCCTTGCTGGATGCACGCAAAGGCATCAGGATGTTTGAAAAAGTCGGTGTGCCGATTCTTGGGATTGTGGAAAACATGGCGGCCCATGTGTGCAGCAACTGTGGCCACGTGGAAGCTATCTTTGGCGCCGATGGCGGTAAAAAAATGGCGGCTGAGTACAACATGGACTACCTGGGTGCTCTGCCACTGGATATGCACATCCGCTTGCAGTCCGACAGCGGCAAGCCGCCAGTGGTGGCAGACCCCGACAGCGAAGTCTCGGGCCTGTATAAAGCGGTGGCGCGCAAGGTGGCGCTGGCCATTGCTGCCAAAAACAAAGACTTTTCCAGCAAATTCCCGAGCATCAAGATCTCGCAGAGCACCTGACGCACCTCGCCGATAGCATAGGCCCAGTTTTTGCTCGCAAGGAGCGCTGCGGCACATCGCAAATACAACTTGGCTGTTGGATCCGATCAACAATCAAATACGCACCACCTTGAAGCGCATCGAACGATTTCTGCTTGGTCTTGTTGGGTTGTTTTTGAGTCTGCCTGCACTTGCTCAAACCATTCGGGCATATTCGGAGGCATAAATCGACCATGGCCTTAACCGAAATTCAATGCAAGAAGACCGGGGAAAAGTACTGGCTGCGGGTGATGACCCCGCTCAAATCAAACGCGAGGCAAAACTGACCAAAGCGTTAGGTGCTGCCAACACCTTTGAAGCGGTTGCCCGCCAGTGGTGGGATCACTGGAAGGGTCCCAAGACCCCACGCCATGCAGACGACTTCTCAAAAAAAATGGACCTTTCCGCGTCAGATGCTTGGCGGCAGTTAAAGTGATTCCTATAAAAAGACTGCACCTGGCCACAAAAATAGTACAAATTTTTGTGCTGCTGGTTGCTTTGCTCCCACTACCCGTTCTCGCCCAAACCCTGACCGACAGCGAACGCGCTTACCTGGCCACGCACCAACCCACCGTGTGCGTGGACCCGGACTGGTGGCCGTTTGAGGTCATTGATGAGTCAGACCACCATGTTGGCATTGCCGCAGACTTGCACGCCTTGGTGCGCCAGCGGCTCGGGCTGAGCGTCAAACTCTTTGTGGCCCACACCTGGGACGAGCAACTCAAAACCTCCATGGCGGGCCGCTGTGAGCTTCTGAGCTTTGTCAACCGCACCCCTGAGCGCGACAAATGGCTGATCTTTACCGAACCCCTGCTCAGCGACCCGAATGTGCTGATCACCCGTGAAGAGGTGCCCTTCATCTCTGATTTGGCCAGCTTGCAAGGCAAAACCATCTCGCTGCCGCGCGGCACGGCCATGTTCGAGCGCATCAGCAAGGCCTACCCCAATCTCAGGGTGATTGGCACCGTGACCGAAGACGAAGCCATTGGCATGGTGTCAAACGGAAAAGCCGACATGACATTGCGCTCACGCATCGTCGCTGCCTACACCATCAAAAACATGGGCTGGTTTAACCTCAAGATCAATGGTCAAGTGCCCGGCTATGAAAACCATTTGCGCATTGGCGTGCTGAAGTCTGAGCCCATGCTGCGCGACATTCTGGACAAAGGCGTTGCCATCCTGACCGCCCAAGACCGCAACAAAATCATCGACCGCCACGTTGAAATCAAGCAGGTAACTGCCGTCAAAACCGACTACACGCTGGCCAAGTGGTTGGCGGCACTGATGGCCGCCATTGTGCTCACCAGTCTGTTTTGGCTGCGGCACCTGCGCAGTGCCAACAGCCGCTTGCAGGTGGCCGTGGCTGAACTGCAGGCGCAAGACGCCGAGCAACGCCAGTTCATCGCCATGCTCTCACATGAAGTGCGCTCGCCGCTGGCGGTGATTGACACCACGGCGCAGCTGCTGGCCTTTCAGCTTGACGATGACCACACCTACCACCCCTTGGTCGAACGCATTCGTCGGGGTGCCGCGCGGCTGGCCAACTTCTTTGACAACTGTCTGACGCACGAACGGGTCAACAGCAAAAACTTCGCCTTGCAAGCCAACAACCTCGATGTAGCAGAACTCGCCAGCTGGGCCAAAGAAAGTGCTGAACTGCTGACAGACCAGCACCGCATTCAACTCAAGCTTGAAGCTGGCTTGCCACCCCTGCATGGTGACCAGACGCTGCTGCGCATTGTGCTGATGAACCTGCTCAGCAACGCCATCAAATATTCCCCGCCCAACACGCAAATCACATTGGGCTTTGGGCGCTACCAAGACCCATGCCGCATCAGCGTGGCAGACCAGGGCATGGGTAATGCGGCTGACGAGCAGCCGCTTGTGTTCCAACGCTTTCAGCGTGGGCGCGGTGCGCAAAGAACCCCTGGCGCGGGTTTGGGCCTGACAGTCGCCGAACGCATCGTTGCGCTGCATGGCGGACGCATTGCCGTCACCAGCCATCCGGGTGCGGGTGCTTGCTTTGTGGTCGATTTGCCTTTTTCCGGCAACGCTGAATCAAAAATGCAATAAACAGCAAGCATCTGCAATGTTGTGATAGCCATTCCAACATCACAATCTGGTGCTATGCGCTTCCAAGCCCGTATTGCCATCGTCGAAGACGACACCGACCTGCTCAACTGCACCTCTGAATTCCTCACAGCCGCTGGCTATGCGGTATGGGGTGTCACCAGTGCCGAGGCCTTTTTTCGCAGGTCCATGGTGGAGCCCGTGGACATTGTGTTGCTGGACATTGGCCTGCCCGGTGAAGACGGCCTGAGCTTGGCCAAACTGCTGCAGTCCGTCCCGTCCATCGCCGTCATCATTCTCAGCGCGCGCGATGCAGTGGAAGACCGTTTGGCGGGTTTGCACGCCGGTGCCGACCGCTACCTGGTCAAGCCCGTGAACCTGATGGAGCTTGCCGCCAACATTGATGCGGTGTCCAAACGCCTGGGCATGACGGCCGAAAAAGTTGGCTTTGAGCTGCCGCGCACCGGCATGACTGCGTTGCAGCCCCACGCAGAAGTGGCCACCCGCAAAGACCATTGGCGCCTGACCGTTCAAGACTGGCTGCTCACCGCGCCAGACGGCACAGCCATGCAGCTCACCGCCCGAGAATTCACCTTGCTGCACCACTTGATTGCCGTGCAAGGGCAGGCGGTGCCCAAGAAAGAATTGGCCAACGAGATCTTTGGCAACCGGGTGGCCAACAGCACCGAGCGGGTCAATGTGTTGCTGGCACGTCTGCGCAAAAAAGCAGCAACAGCCCTGGGGCTTGAATTGCCCATCAAAACCGCGCACCAAGTGGGCTACGCCTTTACCGCACCGGCCTATCTGGCGCAGCGTCAGGGTGAAATCAACGCCACGCTCGGAAAATAAGTCGTGTAACGCATCGCGAATTTGCTGCGGGATGGTGACTTGGCCCTTGCTCGTCAGTGTGGTGGTCATGGCTGCAGACACGTGTCTGCACCACCGGTCTGTACGCGCCACATCTGATCCATATCAAGTAAACCGCGAATGCAATAAACGGCAAGGTACTGGCATGGCGTGAAAGCGCCTCTGGCTCAAAAATCAAGTTGCAGAAATCAACTGAAGCCATCGCCATGAATGCCAATGGACTTATCCCATCTTTAACAGCCCCCCAAAAACACCTATACAAATCAACGACTTAGCGCGTACCGGTGTTTTTCTTTGTTGAAATCTCTGTTTTTTCAGTTCAAACGTAGAGTTTTTTGACCCCGCCAGGCGTGGTGGCAATGCCCAGTGCCTGATAGATGCGCATCAGCGCAGGCTCGGCTTTGGAGGTTTTACGCACATGCACCGTGCGCCCGTCTTGCAGATGCATGCTGGTGGTGGTGCGCCGCTGCACCTGCAGCGTCTTGCGCAACGTCGCCCAACTGTCGTTGATCCCTGCCTCCTTGAGCTTGGTGCGAATCATCTGCACACACTGGTAAGCCAGCACCGTGATGAACAAATGCCCATCGGCGCGGTCCTCCTTGTGGTGAAACACCGGACGCAGTCCCAGCTCACTTTTTAAGCTGCGAAACACGCTCTCAATGTCCGTCAGCGTGGCATAGGTCTGCCACAAGCGCTCTTCATCCCAGTCAAGAATATTGGTACGCAAACAATACACCCCAGGATGGGTGGCCATGGTGCCCTGTACCAGCACCTTCTGCCAAGTCAGCGCCGCCACGTTCTTGCCCGATTCATCGGGCGTTAGGGTGATCTGGTAATGCTGGCTGGCACCACGGCTCTTTTGTTTGAGCCGCCCAATGCGCTCTTGCACCTGGGTGAGGCGCTTTTGACCCTTGGGCTTGCCCAATGCATCGGCTAACTTTTGCAAGCCCACCTCAAACGCCGTGCAAAATCGCTCCACCATGGCCTCCTCTTTGGCCTGTCTGCCCGTTGAATGGCAATACAGCGCCACCTCGGTGCCCTGCGCACTCAATGCCTTTTGCAGCCGCACCGTCTCACCCCCTTGCGTCTGGGTGGCCACCGACTGCGTCGCATCAAAGCTGCGCACGCCACCCCGGCGCACCACCAAGTAGCGATACTTGTGTTCAATAAGCCAGTCAATATTGGCCTGCGTGGCGATGCCAGCATCCATGATCACCAGTGCACCAGCAGGTGCCTGCAAACCGACCAGCATCACCTCCAGCGTAGTGCCCTCTGAGACGTTGCCCTCAAAGGTCTTGGAGCGCCGCACGAACCCACTGCCATCGAGCACCAGCCCCAGTGCCACCAGGGGGCAGTCGCTGCGCTTTTCATTGGAGCGGCCAAGCTGGGCTTTGTCGTTGGCCTGCGCCTGACCTTCCATGTAGGTGTTGGTCAGGTCATACAGGGTGACTGTCTCAGTCAGGCCAAACAACGATGTCACAGCCCCAAACACATGGGCTTCGACTTGTTCGCGCTTGCCCAGCAAGAGGTCTGAGGCCCGGTACAGGCGCATGTGCGGCAAGCCACCGAAGTCCACATCGAGCAGCTCACCCAGCGCACTCTGGGTTTGTAGCCAGCTCCAGGTGGCCAGCTCCGAGGCCGGTGCAGCGATGCGCCCAATGAGGTTGCCCAGGATGCAGGCGCGCATCACGCCAT
>Ga0335397_10005829_pt1 | contig 16014 bp, 16 predicted proteins | sample MAT04_FD_205740 | JGI IMG/M metagenome (GOLD analysis project Ga0335397, IMG submission 205740) | Freshwater microbial communities from Lake Fryxell liftoff mats and glacier meltwater in Antarctica - MAT-04 (spades assembly) (version 2) ... | reverse complement strand
TAAACGCCCCCGCATCCGCTCCGCTTCCCGATCCCAGTACCGGATCCAGCCAGATCATGCCGAGGGCGGCAAGAGCTGCTCCGGCCAGAGCAGCGAGCGAGGTGACGAGCACGACCCAGCGCTCGGTGCGCGCGGGGGCCAGGACGTTCGCGGCCGTGGCGGGGTGCCCGGCCAGCCGATGCACGATGCCCGCTGCGGCGACAGCGACGAAACTGAGCCCGAGCCTCACTGACTCGGGTGCCGTTGACGCCGCCGAATAGGCGAGAAGGCCGACCCCGGGGGCGAAGGTCGTGAACCCGGCGATGCTCGGCGCGCGGAAGCTCGACGCGCGGTTCCACACCGCGAAAGCGGTGCCGGAGGCGACGAGGGTGAGTCCCCAGAACGCGTAGCCGTCGACGGTTCCCGCGCCGAGGAGATTGTTGGCGCGGATGGCGAACGCGTCGAGATAGACGAGAACTATCGCGAAGCTCGCGATTCCCTCGGCGGTCGTGCGCAGCCCCCGACGGCGCAGCCACTCCGCACCCGCTATCGCTGCGAGCGTGATCGTGCCAATTATCACCGAGCGCCAACCGAGCCCGAAGTTGATGAACGCATAAACGAGGAAGAAGATGGCGCCGACCGATAGTGCTGACACCCCGACGATGAGCAGGGCCAGCTGCACGCTCGACACGCGGCGGCGTGCCGGGCCAGCGGGTGCGGGCTTCGCCCGAGGGTCCGGCGGCGCCGGGGGTGCCGCACCAGGCGCAACTGTCGGAGTCGGTCCGGACGCCGTCGCGAGCGCCAAGGCCGCAATCGCCGCGGCACGCGCATCCGTCTCGAAACGCATGCGGCCGATGATGTCGACTCTGTGGGAGAGCGTCGAGGTGGCCTCGCGCGATGCCGAGAACAGCTCCTCGGCGGCGGGATGATTGAGGTCCAGTCCGCACTCGCTGCACACCGAGCCCGGAAGCCGGGAGAAGCAGGCGGGGCAGATGGCTCGATCGGTGAGAGCACCGAGACCGCTCGGCCAGACCACCAGACCCGCATGGAGGCGAAAATCGGCAGCACCATCACCGGGCATGAGCACTCCTCGAAGTAGAGACCTCAGGGTAGCGCTCCGCGGACCTCCCCGTGCCACAGAGCTACCGGCCGGAGGAGAATCCGCGTCACGTCAAGGTCGGCGCCGGGAGGTCACGGGGAACTGACGAGCTCCACCTTGTATGCCGACGAGACCTGGATTTCGGCGCGCGGCTCTTCGATCTGGTTGGTCCACATCATGCCGTTCCACCAGCGCAACTGGGGAAGGCCGAGGGGGTCGCGGTACCAGCCGGAGGGCGCGAGCGGAGTAGTTTCAGCAGCAGGCATGGTGGGTCTCCATGTTCGAGTGTCCGACCGCGGCGGACGATTCGGGTGCGGTGTTGGTGCATGCCGAACCGTGGCGGCAATTCGGGGGCGGTTAAGCTGAGCTTAGTCCTCCTTATAGGGGACACCGCGCCCCCCTAAACGGGGGTCGAGCTATCGTCACCCCAGCACCTCGGGGCGCTTCCAGTCCGCTCCGTGGACGTGCTGGTCGAGGAAGGCGAAGACCGTCTCGTACCAGACGACGGCGTGCTGGGGCCCCAGTACCCAGTGGTTCTCGTTCGGAAAATAGAGGAACTTGTGGCGGGTGGTGCCGTCCGGCTCGGCGTGGTGCTCGGCGAGCTCCGACCACAGTCGCAGGCTCTCCCCGATGGGAACCCGGTAGTCGTGATCACCGTGAATGACGAGCATCGGCGTCGAGATGTCGCGCACGGTGTGGTGCGGCGAGCTGTCGAGCATGCCCTGCGGGGAGAAGATGCTCTGCCAGTACTGCGAATTATCGGTCGTCCCGTTGAACTGGTCGAGCGCCCACAGGCTCGCGTGACTGACGATCGCGGTAAACCGATCCGTGTGCCCGGCGATCCAGTTCGCCATGTAGCCGCCGAATGAGCCGCCCATCGCGGCGGTCTTCGCGGCGTCGATGTCGGGGCGCGCTTCGGCGGCATCGGTGATCATGAGCAGGTCGGTGTACGGCTTCGCGCCCCAGGCATCCCAGCCGCGGGCGATGAAGTCCAGACCGTACCCCGTCGACAGTGCGGGGTCGGGAAGTAGTACCGCGTAGCCCCGCGCTACCGCGAGCAGCGGACTCCAGCGCCAGCTCCATGCGTTCCAGCTGTTCAGTGGTCCGCCGTGGATCCAGAGCAGGAGAGGGGCCGGATGCTGGGCGTCAGCGCCCTCGGGCAGCAGCAGCCACGAACGCAACCGAGACCCGTCCTGCGCCACGGTCTCGACCTCGGTGATCGAACCGGGTGCATCGGGAAGCGTCGCGGGCGTCGCGAGCGGGACGACGTCTCCCGCTCGGGTGATCCGCACCGGATGCGATGGCGCCGTCCACGAAGAGCGGAGTGCTACGAGGTCACCGGTCCTCGGATCGACCGCGACGTGGGTGTAGCTGAAGTCGTCGCCGGTGAGCTGCTCCGCGTCCCCACCATCAAGCGGGATGCGGAAGATCGGGCCGCGGCCATCGTGGTCGGCGGTCACGATGAGGGATTCGTCGTCCACATCGAAGACCATGCTCGAGGGCCAGCGGTCCCAGCCCGCCGCGAGCCGGAGCGGCTCGCTCCCGTCGATGCCGGCAACCCAGATCTCTTGGTCAGCCGGTCCCTGGGGGGTGCTGAAGGCGCTGCGCACGAACGCGACACGAGAACCGTCGCGGCTGACCACAGGGGACTGGAAATTCACACGGTGCTGGTCGAACAGTATCGTGCGCTGCCCGGACTCGACGTCGATCGCCACCAGCACCTGCCGGCCGGAGCGCTGCTCCTGCACGCGCAGCGAGGCGATGACCGTGCTGCCGTCTGGCGTGAGCGACTGGCCGGCCGTGTCGCCCGCGCGCCCGGGTGTCGGGGTGAGATCGTTCGGCCGCGGTAGGTCGGCCGGGTACGCTGCGGCCGCGGCTGCGGCTGCGGCTGGGTCGGGGTCAGGGTGAGCGGTCGCCCGCGCGGAGATCGACTCGGCGAGATTCGACAGGTCGAGCGAGAGCAGGTGCGGCTCGGCGGGGCCGAGATCGTGGTCCCAGTGTCGCACCGGGTAGCTCTCGTGCAGGATTGCGGAGACCTTCTTCTCGGTTCGATTCTTGCGCGCGGCGGCATCCGCCTCGAGGCTGTCGGCGCTGGGGAGCAGGTCCGCGCCGATCACGATCGTGTCTGACGACGTTGCCGTTGCGGCGATGCCAGAGACACCTCCCGCCAGGCGGGTCACCGCGCGCGCCTCGCCGCCGCCGGCGCTCAGCAGCCAGAGCTGCGCGGCCTCGGTGTCCTTCTCGGCCGCGGCATCCGGCCGGCTGGAGACGAACAGCACGTCGCCCGATCCGGTGAACGCGACGCCGGATTCGCCCTTCGCGGAGCGGGTGAGCCGCGTCGGCGCGCCGGTGCCGTCGACGGGCACCGCCCAGAGCGCCCGCTCGTAGGAGGTGGAGTCCCGGGCGAGTGTGGCGACCGTGAGCACCACCCGGCGCCCGTCGGGCGAGAGCGCGAGGCTCTCGATCCGGGGCAGCGCAATGAAGTCGTCGAGGGAGGAGAACGGCAGGTGAACCTGAGCTGACATGAACTCCACGCTAACTCGCCCCCGGAGCGGCCAGCCGAGTGTCCTCCCGTGGACGTACGCTATGCGCGTGCCCACAACCCACGACATCCGACTCGATGACGGCCGCACCCTGCGCGTGCACGACAGCGGTGCCGGCGGAAACAACCCCGCGCTCGCGCTCATCTGGCATCACGGCTCGCCTCAGACGGGAGCGCTGCTCGAGCCCCTCGCCACCGCTGCCGCCGAGCGGAGCATCCGCCTCCTCTCCTACGGGCGTCCGAACTACGGCGGGTCCTCACCGCTTCCGGGTCGGAACGTGGCGTCGGCGGCGTGGGACGTTGCCAGCATCGTCGATGCGCTCGGCATCGAGCAGTTCGCGGTAATGGGTGCATCGGGTGGCGGGCCGCACGCCCTTGCGTGCGCCGCACTGCTGCCCGATCGAGTGCTCGCGGTTGCGCTCCTGGCCTGCATCGCCCCGTCGGATGCCGAGGGACTCGACTTTCTGGCCGGGATGGCGTCCGACGGCTCGTCGCTGCGCGCGGCGATGAACGGCAGGCCCGCCCGCGAGGACCACGAGCAGACTCAGGATTTCGATCCCGAGAGCTTCGGCGAGCGAGACTACGCGGCGCTGGAAGGTGGCTGGTCGTCGCTCGGCGCGGATGTCGGACTCGCGGCAGCCGACGGCGCCGACGGGCTCATCGACGACGACCTCGCCTTCGTCACGCCGTGGGGATTTGACGTGGCGGGCATCGAAGTGCCGGTACTGGTTGTGCAGGGCGGACAGGACCGGGTGGTTCCGTCGGCCCACGCCGATTGGCTCGCCCGCCGGATCGCTGGATCCGAACTCTGGTCACGCCCGCTCGATGGCCACATCTCAGTTCTCGACGCCTGCCCTGCGGCGATGGACTGGATCGTCGCGAACGCGCAGGCTCGGCCAATCAATTGAGGCTCGTGCGTCCCGGTCCCGCGAGCTACTCGGCGCTCTGTCGTCTGCGGTGCGCGACCATGTTCATTCGGTTGCCGCAGCGCACGGTGCAGTAGCGCCGCGAGCCGTTGCGGGAGAGATCGGCAAACAGGCCCTCGCAGTCGTCCGCCTCGCAGATTCGGAGGCGGTCCGTTCCGGCCGAGCGGATGACGTCGACGAGGGCAAGCGCGGCCTCGGCGCGGATGCGGTCGGCGAGCGGGGCATCCGCCCGGGTGGCGTGCAGGTGCCAGTCGAATCCGTCATGGCGTGCGAGCTGGGGGAGGGCGCGAGTGTCGCGCAGCATCGCGTTGACTTCGGCGGCCATCGAGTCGCGGTCGAGCGCCCAGATGCGCCGCAGCTCCAGGCGCGCCGCGCGCACATCGGCCAGCTCAGCGTCGTCTCGATCACACCGCCCGGTGTAGCCATGCGTAGTCAAAAGGGCCTGCAATTGCAGCGTCGACGACAGCTCGTCGGTGCCGCTTCTCGTCGCGGAGGGCACCGTGTTTGCGAGGGCGACGTTGAATGCCAGAAGGTCCTCGGTGTCAGGGGCAAAATGCAATTTGACTCCTTATTCACTCCAACCCTAATGTCAGTGTCAACAGTGGTACTCGATCATGACGGAGGGATGCGCGTGAACCGTTCGCCCTTGTCGGCCGGACTCGTGTTCGCCGTCGTCGCCGCGGCATCGTTCGGGGTGTCCGGTGCGCTGGTCAAGCCCCTCCTCGAGGGCGGTTGGAGCCCCGCCGCGGCGGTCACGGTTCGCGCCCTCATCGGGGGACTGGTCCTCGCGCCATTCGCCGTGCACGCCTTGCGCGGACGCTGGGGCACCGTTTGGTTAGGACGCTGGCGCATCCTGGGGATGGCCATCATCGGTGTCGCGGGCACCCAGCTGTTCTACTTCACCGCCGTGCAGCGGATCCCCGTCGGCACCGCCATCCTGATCGAATACATGGCCCCGCTGCTGCTCGTCGCTGTGGCCTGGGTCATGTCGCGGCGACGGCCGGCCGTCGTCGTCCTCGTCGGGTCAGGTGCGGCCTTCGCGGGGCTCCTGCTGATCGTGTCTCCGTCCGGGTCCGGCGCGCTCGACCCGCTCGGGATCGCCGCCGCTGTCGCGGCGATGGTCTGCTGTGCCGGCTATTTCGTGATCGCGGCGAGGCCGAGCGCCGGACTGCCGCCGGTCGCGTTGGCATCCGCAGGGCTCCTCATCGCACCTGTCCTTCTTGCTCTCGCCGGTCTGCTCGGGATGGTGCCGTTCACCGCCTCCATCGACGAGGTTGCGCTGCTTGGCCGGGCCACCCCGTGGTGGGTGCCCATGCTGGTTGTCGGCGTCATCTCCACGGCAGCGGCCTACGCGACGAGCATCACCGCGGGCGGGATGCTCGGCTCACGGCTCGCCTCGTTTGTCGGCCTCCTCGAGGTCGCGGCCGCGGGACTCTGGGCGTGGATGCTGCTGGGCGAGAGTCTCACGATGCTGCAGTTACTCGGTGGTGGGCTGATTCTTGTGGGCATCGGCTTCGTGCACGCTGATCGGTCGAGCTCGCGGGCTCCGGTCGGGGAGAAGACCCCGGTCTTTGGCCCCTCCCGCTCGTGAACGGCCGGGAGTACCCTGTCGCCATGAATGAGACCACGGAACGCCCACGCAAACGTCCTGAGTCGCACGGATCGAGTGAGGCCGGGCGCTACCTGCGGTTCATCGACTGGCTGAACCGCTCTCTTGAGGGTCCGCTCGGACCACCGCCGAGCGGACCATTCGATGAGGTCGTGCAGCAGGTCGGCGCCGCCACCTGCCCGGTGTGTAACCGTCCGATGTCGGAGCACCGCATCGACCACACCTCGCCGAATACGGTGCTGCACTGCCCTGTCGGGCACGAACGGCCCGCCGAACACCAGGAGCCGCTGAACGAACTGGGGATGCCCAAGCGCCAACGTGGCTGATCGAGCGATGTGGTCGAGGGGATGACGAGAGTCGAACTCGCATCATCAGTTTGGAAGCCCCGTGCCACTAGTTTTCGGGCCCTGATGGCACAAATCTGGCGAGCCCGAAAGGCCCCAATCGAGTGCGGTCGCCTACGGGTTGCACTGCTCGTTCTCGTCATCGGCGGAGGGATCGCGCGATCACGGATACGACACCCTGCGTGCGTTGACGGGGGAGGAGCGGTGACTCCGCGATGATGAGCGCATGCCCGAGACATCAGAGCAGGCTCGTGCTTTCGCCGCGGTGTACTCGCGGTACCTGCCCGCGGTGAGTGGTTACCTGCGCCGCCGCGTCGATCGCGCCGTGGTCGAGGATCTCGCCGCCGACGTGTTCGCCGTCGCCTGGCGCAAGCGCGCCTCGGTCGCGCCCGGTGAGGAGTTGCCGTGGCTGTACCGCATCGCCTCGTACATCGTCGCGAACCATCGTCGGCGCCTCGCCACGCGCGCCTCGCTCGCCCACCTGCTCGTCGCGCCCGACTCCGCACCGGCCGCCGACGCCGTCCTGGGGGAGGGGGATGCGGCGCTCGCCGCGGCTTGGTCAGCGCTGCGCCCGCGGGACCGCGAGGTGCTGGCGCTGGCCGTGCTCGAAGGGATGCCTGTCGCCGAGATCGCCGTCGCCCTCGGCGCGACGCCCAACGCCGTCAGCATCCGCCTGCACCGGGCGAAGAAGTCGCTCGCAGCAGCCCTCGAGCAGGAGCGCGCCGCCGAGTAACCCCGGCAGCAGCATCCCTCGCCGCGACCGATCGCGGGCCGCGTGAAAGATCACCGCCTCCCGCGACGTTCCCCTCATATGAATGAGCACGATGACACCCTTGACGCCCGTCTGCGCCGTTCGCTGGATTCCGCGGCCGACGCTCCCGCGCTACCGACCTCTGTGGTGGACGGCGCTGCCGACCGGCGTGCGCCCCGCCTGGTGAACCGCGGGCGTATCGCCCGGGCCTCCAGCGGCGCCGCGCTCGCCCTCGCGGGTGCGACGGCCATCGCGCTCGTCGTCATACCGGCGACACTGCCCGGGGTGCCGAACGAGCCGCTCTTCACCGCCGCAGGGGCCGATTCCGGTTCCGGGGGCGAGTCCGGCGGCGCGGCGCTGGGGGCGGCCGAGACGTCGCGCATGGCCCAGTGGATCGACTACACCTACCTGCCCGGCGCGGGCCTCAGCGATCAGGCCGGCGCGGGCCGCGTGCACGCCTTCGAGCGCCCGGCGTCGGGGGAGGAGTCGATTCGCGAGGTCGCCGCAGCGGTCGGCATCGAGGGTGAGCCGGCCGCCTCCGACTACTCCGACGCCGCCTACCCGACCCTCGTGATCGGCGCGGAGGACGGCACCGAGGCCTCCCTCGTGCTCGGCGACTACGGCACCGGAGCGTGGTGGTTCTCCGACCCCGACGCCAACCCGATTTACTCGCCCGACGAGGCGAACCCGCAGTCGGCCGGCGCCGTGCCGTCCGAGGCTGATGCGCGTGAGGATGCGCGAGAACTCTTCGCGGCGACCGGGCTCGACGTCGACGCCGACGACATCCGGGTGCACGGCGACGACTGGCTAGTGACCGCCACGGCCTCGCTCGAGGTCGGGGGCGTGCGCACTGCCATCGAGTGGGCGGCATCGTGGTCGTCGACGGGCGAACTGGCCTGGGCATCCGGCCACACCGCCCAGATCACCGACCGCGGCGAGTTCGCTACCGTATCGGCCGTTGACGCCCTGCCGCGCCTGGCTGACGGACGCTGGTTCGGCGCGGGCGGACCCGATTGGCAGGGCGGGGTGAGCATCCTCGCCGACTCCGCTGCCGGTGCCACCGCGCGCAGCGGATCGGGCATCACCTCGGAACCGTCCGATCCGGATGCTCCCGTCTCGTCGCCCGTCGACCCCACGGCCCCCTCCGCCCCCGTGGAGAGCCCGGCGCCCGGAGTCGAGCCCGACCCGGCCCCCTCGCCGATACCCGACAATGAGCCCCAGCCGAAGCCTGACATGACCGTCGAGCCGTTGCCCGGCACGGAGCCGTTGCCCGGCACCGAGCCGTTGCCCGGCGCCGAGCCGGAGCCCGTGCCCGTGCCCGTGCCCGAGCCGACAATCGAGCCCATGCCCGAGCCTGCCCCTACCCCCGAGGAGGTTACGGTGACGCTCGACGAGGCGGAGGCGACGGTGCTGCTGGTGTGGGATGCCGAGGGCAATGCCTGGCTCGTGCCCGGCTACGCGTTCCTGCAACCGGAGGGCTGGTACTCCACGGTGATCTCGCTGGTGGAGGGTGTGATCGCCCTCCCCGAGCCGATCGAGATGGAGCTGTTCCGCGAGGACTAGCCCGGGTGGTGCGGTGCTCTGGCAACACTGGCCGCTTCGCTCACCACTGCGAGAAGACACCGTGGGTGTTGAGTCGAAGTTGCAGTGTTGCTGTCAGATGCTCGGGCCCTTCCACCCGTCGGGTATGGCGGCGCGCGGAGGTGCTGCCGGCATGAGCCCACCCTGGGGTTCGATTCACGACGACAGTAAACCCCTGCCAGGCTGCGAAGGCCGCCCGTCAGGGCTTCAGAGGGGATGACGAGAATCGAACTCGCATCATCAGTTTGGAAGACTGAGGCTTTACCACTAAGCTACATCCCCGCGCGATCAGCCCGAGTAGCTCGGGCCGAATGGCACTCCGTAACTCTAATGCATGCCGCGGGGTGAGGGTGGCACCTCGCGACGCGGCGCTCGGCTAGACTTGCCACGGCCAAATTTCGGATTCGTCATGATCCGACTCCCTTGGCCGCACGATCATGTCCGGGGCGTAGCTCAGCTTGGTAGAGCGCCCGCTTTGGGAGCGGGAGGCCGCAGGTTCGAATCCTGTCGCCCCGACAAGAATCCCTCACACCCAGTACGCCGAATACAGGAGAGCCACACGTGAAGACCACGGTCGAAAAGCTGAGCCCCACGCGGGTGAAGCTCACTATCGCAGTTACCCCGGACGAGCTGAAGCCCAGCGTCGACCACGCCTACTCGCACCTTGCGGAGTCGATCAATATTCCCGGGTTCCGCAAGGGTAAGGTTCCGCCGCCCATCATCGACCAGCGAGTCGGTCGTGGTGAGGTGCTGAACCATGCGGTCAGCGACGGCCTCGACAAGTTCTACCGCCTTGCCGTCACCGAGGAGAAGATCCGTCCCCTCGGCCGTCCCGAGGCCGACGTCACGGGCCTGCCGGAGCTCAAGGACTTCTCGGGCGACCTCGTGATCGTCGTCGAGGTCGACGTGCGCCCCGAGTTCACGCTCCCGTCGATCGACGGCCTCGAGCTCACGGTCGACACCGCGACCGTCGAGCCCGACGAGGTCGAGACCGAGCTGGCGAACCTGCTCGCTCGCTTCGGCACCCTCGTCACTGTTGAGCGCCCGGCCAAGACGGGGGACTTCGCCCAGATCGACCTCGTCGCCGCAATCGACGGCACCGAGGTCGACACCGCCAACGCCATCTCCTATGAGGTCGGCTCCGGAGACCTCATCGACGGCATCGACGAGGCGCTCGACGCCCTCAGCGCCGGCGAGACCACGACCTTCGAGTCCAAGCTGCTCGGTGGCGACAACGAGGGACAGACCGCGCAGATCACGATCAACCTGCTCGCCGTCAAGGAGCGCGAACTCCCCGCAGCCGACGACGACTTCGCGCAGATCGCGAGCCAGTTCGACACGATCGACGAACTCAAGGCAGACATCGAGCAGCAGGTAATCAAGTCGAAGGTCTTCGGCCAGGGTGCGCAGGCGCGCGACCAGGTCGTCGACAAGCTGCTCGAGTCCGTCGAGATCCCCGTTCCGGAGAAGCTCGTCGAGGACGAGGTGCACCGCCACCTCGAGAACGAGAACCGCCTCGAAGACGCGGAGCACCGCGCCGAGGTCGCCGAGTCGAGCGAGAAGACGTTCCGCACCCAGATCCTCCTTGACTCGATCGCCGAGCAGGAGAAGGTCAAGGTCAGCCAGAATGAGCTCACCCAGTACCTCGTGCAGGGCGCTGCCCAGTACAACATGGAGCCCGGCGAGTTCATCAAGGTACTCGACCAGAACGGCCAGATCCCCGGCATGATCGGCGAGGTCGCGCGTGCCAAGGCGCTGGCAATCGTGCTGAGCCGCGCGAATGTCGTCGACGGAAACGGCGACGTTGTCGACATCTCCTCGTTCACCGCGACGGCGCTGAGCGATGCTGGCGACGACAGCGACGCGAGTGACTTCGTCGACGCGGCATCCGCAGCGGATGACCACGAGGGTCACGACCACAACTGATCTGCATGAATTGACGACGAAGGCCCGGCATACAAGTGCCGGGCCTTCGTCATGAGGGCGTCATGCCGGATTGCGACCGCGCTCGGTGCCGCAAGGTCGGCGGCGATCGCCGTTGCCGTGATGGCGTGGGCAGCGGTGAGCTCGCTCGCGAGGGACTCGAGGCGGTCGAGGCGGCGGGCGACGAGAACGAGGTTGGCGCCTCGGGCGGCGAGCTGGTGTGCGAACTCCGCGCCGAGTCCCGAGCTCGCGCCGGTGATGAGGGCGGTTGTGCCCCGGTAGTCCAATGTCACGGTTCTGCCTTTCGGATTATGGTTGCCTCATCGTCTTACCGCGATTGGGCTGGCTGACCCGTGCCCTAGCGTTGTGGCGTGACCTCGCGACCCGACAAGCACGACCCGCGGAGCCTCCGGCTGCTTACCCAGGCCGTGCACGCCGGCAACGCCATCGATCCGGGTACCGGAGCGGTGCGGACGCCCCTCGTGCTCGCGAACTCCTACGCTCTGCCGGACGATCCGTCCGAGATCAGCTGGTCGGGCACCGACATTCCCCTGTACACCCGCAACAGCGGGTCAACCAGCTCGCACTGCAGCACAAGCTCGCCGTTCTCGACAACGGGGAGGACGCCGTCGCCCTCGCGAGCGGGGTCGCCGCGCTGCATGCCGTGTTCTTCGCCTTCCTGAAGTCCGGCGACCACGTTGTTGTCGCCGATGTCATCTATGAGGCGACCCACCGCCTGTTCACGGAGCTGCTGCCGGAGAAATACGGCATCGAGGCGACCCTCGTCGACACGACCAACCTCGCCGCTGCTGCTGCGGCCCCTCGACCAGGGCGCCGACCTCGTCGTGCATTCGCTCACCAAGTACATCAACGGGCACGGCGACGCGATGGGCGGCGCCGTGATTGGGTCGCGGGAGCTGATCCAGCAGATCAAGAGCGACGCCATGGTTGATGTCGGGGGAGTGATCAGCCCGTTCAACGCCTGGCTCATCATGCGCGGCTCGATCACCCTGCCGCTGCGGATCCGCCAGCACTGCCTGAACGCGCAGGCCGTCGCCGATGTGCTCGACGCCGATGACCGCGTCGCATTCGTCGCCTACCCGGGCCTCGCCTCGCATCCGCAGCACCAGCTCGCGCGCCGCACGATGCCGAACGGGTTCGGCGGGATGCTCGCGTTCGCCGTGGTTGGGGACTCCGCGACGCAGGACCGGTTCGTCTCGAACCTGCGCGTGATCACCTCAGCCGTCTCCCTCGGCCACGATGAGTCGCTCATCGTGCACGTGGGCAGCTCCGCCCCGCGTGCCGCGCACTGGCCCGAGGAGTTTCGCACCAACGGGCATCTGCGTTTCTCGGTCGGGATAGAAGACCCGGGCGATCTGATCGCGGACCTGCGGGCCGCTCTCGACGCCACCTGTGCCCCGGACTGAGCTGCCGCTATCTGCCCACGGCGAACATGCCCGATTGCGTCGGTGCTTGCCGATAGATTCGAAACCAAGCGAAAACTGAAATGGAGCGCAACAATGGCCCAACCGGCATTGGTCAACAGCATTTTCGACCAACTCCTCAAGGACCGCATCATCTGGCTCGGGTCAGAGGTGCGCGACGACAACGCCAATGAGATCTGCGCGAAGATCCTGCTGCTTGCGGCTGAGGACTCCGAGCGTGACATCTTCCTCTACATCAACTCTCCCGGAGGTTCGATCACCGCGGGTATGGCGATCTACGACACGATGAAGTTCGTGCCGAACGACATCGTCACCGTCGGCATCGGACTTGCGGCGTCGATGGGCCAGTTCCTGCTCTCGTCGGGCACCAAGGGCAAGCGGTACATCACGCCCAATGCGCGGGTTCTGCTCCACCAGCCGTCGGGCGGATTCGGCGGCACGTCGGCCGACATTCAGACGCAGGCGAAGGTCATCCTCGACATGAAGCAGCGTATGGCGGAGCTCACCGCAGAGCAGGTCGGCAAGTCGGTGGAGCAGATCCTCATCGACAACGACCGCGACAACTGGTTCACGGCCCAGGAGGCCCTCGCCTACGGGTTCGTCGACCACCTGCGCGAGTACGCCTCAGAGGTCATCGGCGGCGGCGGCACCGACGAGACCGTCACCGAAGCGGCGGTCTCGACCGATTCGGACAACGACCACATCTCCCGCACCACTGACACCCCGAAGAACTAAGGCACACACCATGGACATCTCTTCCTACGGCGGAAGCGCCGGCCCGATGGCCGAATCCCGCTATATCCTCCCGACCTTCGAGGAGCGCACGGCCTACGGCTACAAGCGCCAGGACCCCTACGCGAAGCTCTTCGAAGACCGCATCGTCTTCCTTGGGGTGCAGGTGGATGACGCGTCGGCCGACGACGTCATGGCACAGCTGCTCGTCCTCGAGAGCCAAGATCCAGACCGCGACATCGTGATGTACATCAACTCACCCGGTGGCTCGTTCACCGCGATGACGGCGATTTACGACACGATGCAGTACATCCGTCCGCAGATCCAGACGGTCTGTCTCGGCCAGGCGGCCTCCGCCGCCGCTGTGCTGCTCGCCGCCGGAACCCCGGGCAAGCGTCTCGCATTGCCGAACGCCCGCATCCTGATCCACCAGCCCTCCACGGGCGACGCGGGTCGCGGTCAGGCGTCCGACATCGAGATCCAGGCGCAGGAGATTCTGCGGATGCGCACCTGGCTCGAGGCGACGCTTTCGTTCCACTCGAACCGCAGCCCCGAGCAGGTCAACAAGGACATCGACCGGGACAAGATCCTCGGTGCGGATGCCGCGCTCGAATACGGGCTCATCGACCAGGTGCTGACCTCGCGCAAGAACGTGCAGATCCCCGCGGCGCTCCTCAAATAGCCCGCACACAGATAGACCCGCCGACATTGTCGGCGGGTCTTTTTGTCTTCGTTCTGGGCTGTGACGTGCCGAGCATTGCGGCTCAGACGTTGCGTCGACGGCGCAGCGCGAACACGATCCCGCCTATCGCGGCCGCGGCGGCCGCGGCGATACCGACGACGAGCAGCGAGTTCGGCGGGGTCGCGGACGTCTGTTCCGGGTCCGCGGATGCCGGCTCGGTGGCGTCGGCCCCTGGCTCGGTTTCGTGCGCCTGTCCCTGCGCCGGCTCCTCCGCGGGCTCATCCACCGGTGCCGGTTCGACCCCGCACTCGGGAGGCGTCGCCGAGCCCGCCGACAGCTCGGCATTATCGACGGGATCCCACTCGAAGGTGAACTGGCCGTTGATGGGGTGACTGTCGATCGAGACGGTCCGCCAGGCGAGCGTGTACTCGCCGGCCTGCCCCAGTCCGGCGGCGGTGCTCATCGTCGGGCCGTCCACCGAGACGCATCCGTCGCCGTAGTACAGACCGTCCTCGCCGACGACCTGGAGCAGGAACGCGCTGACACTGTCGCCGGTGTCGAGCATGTCCTCGTTCGTGGTGATCGAGAACGCCGGCGGGAGGGTGGTGAGGATCGAGCCGGCATCCGGAGTGGAGGCGACGAGTGCGTTGTGGGCCATCGCCGGGCCGGCGACGGTGACGACCGAGCCGAGCAGGACCGCGCATCCGAGAAGCGCCGGCAGCGCGGTGTTCGGTCGTCGAACGCCACGGCTCGGTCGGGAGTAGGTCATGAATCTAGGCTACGTGAGGCGCCTGATCGGTCGGGCCACGAGCCGGGCAGTACCGCGGCGCGCGGCGACTCAATCGTGCAACGTGCATTCCGGTGTCGGTGACACGGGTTAGGCTCGGGGCGTAGCACTAGTGATGGCAACCTGCAATGGTGCGGTGCTGAATCAGGAGGAGACGGGGCAATGGCTCGAATTGGTGAGAGCGCGGATCTGCTCAAGTGTTCCTTCTGCGGAAAGAGTCAGAAGCAGGTCCAGCAGCTCATTGCAGGACCGGGCGTGTACATCTGCGACGAGTGTGTCGAATTGTGCAACGAGATCATCGAAGAGCGACTCGCCGAGGCCGGCGAAGAGGTGTCGAGCGAGTTCGACCTGCCCAAGCCCAAGGAGATCTTCAACTTCCTCGAGGAATACGTCATCGGGCAAGAGCCGGCCAAACGGGCCCTCTCGGTGGCCGTCTACAACCACTACAAGCGCATCCGCGCGCGCACTACGCTCACCTCGGCCGACGCCGTCATCGACGACGTCGAGATCGCCAAGAGCAACATCCTGCTGATCGGCCCAACCGGCTGCGGCAAGACCTACCTCGCCCAGACCCTCGCGAAGCGGCTCAACGTTCCGTTCGCCGTCGCCGACGCGACCGCGCTCACCGAGGCCGGGTACGTGGGAGAAGACGTCGAGAACATTCTGCTGAAGCTCATCCAAGCAGCGGACTACGACGTCAAGCGCGCCGAGACCGGCATCATCTACATCGACGAGATCGACAAGATCGCCCGCAAGGCCGAGAACCCGTCGATCACGCGCGACGTCTCGGGCGAGGGCGTGCAGCAGGCGCTTCTCAAGATTCTCGAGGGCACCGTTGCCTCTGTTCCGCCGCAGGGTGGCCGCAAGCATCCGCACCAGGAGTTCATTCAGGTCGACACGACCAACGTGCTGTTCATCGTCGCCGGGGCCTTCGCGGGCCTCGAGGAAATCATCTCGTCGCGTGCCGGCAAAAAGGGTATTGGCTTCGGCGCCCCGCTGCACAGCAAGGGCGACGACGTGAACCTGTTCGGCGAGGTGCTGCCGGAAGACCTCCACAAGTTCGGGCTGATCCCCGAGTTCATCGGGCGCCTCCCGGTCGTCACGACCGTCACCCAGCTCGACCAGGTCGCTCTCATGGCGATCCTCACCGAACCGCGGAACGCGCTCGTGCGCCAGTACCAGCGCATGTTCGAGATCGACGGCGTCGAGCTCGAATTTGAGCAGGACGCCCTCGAGGCGATTGCCGATCTGGCGGTGCTGCGCAAGACCGGCGCCCGCGGGCTCCGCGCGATCATGGAGGAGGTGCTCGGGCCGATCATGTTCGAGGTGCCGTCCTCCTCCGATGTCGCACGTGTAATCGTCACCAAGAGCGCCGTCGTTGAGAACGGCGCGCCCACGATCATTCTGCGCGAGGTGCGCACCGAGAAGTCGGCCTAGCCGCACCTGGTGCGGGTCCGCTCATCATCCAGCCCCTTTCCGCCGGACTCATCGGCGCCATCACAGGATTCGCCAGCTCGTTCGCGATCGTCATCGCAGGCCTGCGCGCGGTCGGGGCCACCGAAGAGCAGGCGGCGTCCGGGCTGCTCATCCTCTGCCTGACTCAGGGGCTCATGG
>Ga0335397_10005827_pt1 | contig 16018 bp, 15 predicted proteins | sample MAT04_FD_205740 | JGI IMG/M metagenome (GOLD analysis project Ga0335397, IMG submission 205740) | Freshwater microbial communities from Lake Fryxell liftoff mats and glacier meltwater in Antarctica - MAT-04 (spades assembly) (version 2) ... | reverse complement strand
AGAATGTCCCCTGCAGGCCGATCGGTGCCTCTCCGATGCCGGTTCGGACAGTGACCCCCTTCGCCCGCGCGATCGAGGCGGCCACCGGTGGCACGCTTCGATGAAAGGTGCGCAAGAACGACGGTCGGATTCGCGCTCGAGTGATTGCTGCGACTTGGCCCGTGGGCGGGCGACCAGTCGTGGGGGAGAAGGGGTCGGCCCCAGCCCAGGTGCCCCGGGTGGCGACAGGCCGCAGGAGAAACCGCGCGCGTTCGAACGAGCAGCGATCCCAGCTAGAAACAGTCTTGCCGAACTCGAAAACCCGCGCGTCGGCCTCATCGGCCCAACTCGCGACGAGTCCCCAATGGTGAAGGTCTGCGCTGCGAGGACTAAAGGTCTGTCCCGATCCGGTACCGATCAGCTTGTAGAAATTCAACCCACGGGTCTTGCGAAGGTTGAGGTGACTCGTGGCCATCTGCAATAACGCCTGGGGTACCCGCGATGTCGATACACCCCACAAATGCACCGTCACGAACGGCGTGGGTCGCGGATTTGGGGGCACGAGGTTAACGCTAGGCGGTGAGTGTGTCAGTACGAAACTGAACCCGGAGAAATTCAGCAAAACGCGCCACAAATCGGTTGACGCGCGCAATGTGGATCCCTAGAGTCTGTATCGAACAGACGTTCGACAACTTGGAGGCGGCCATGGCGCAAGTAATGACTCAGATAGCGGCGCAAAATCCACTGGATCGCCTCCGACCGTACCCAGGGCTGGTGGCGGCGCAGAGCGACTCAGCCAAAAATGATCTCGAGTTCGAGGTCACCCGCGCGCAGGCTCTTGCCGCCAGCGAGTTGCTCGACCTTGCGGTGCGCGGCCTTGAAGCAGGGGCCGCGAGCCCTGATCCTTGCGGCAGGTACGTGGAAGCCCAGCTTGCAGCGCTTCGTGCTGGGGCTAGTGTGATCGCGCTCCGAGGTACAGCATCGACGAATGGTCGTGCGAGCAGCGTGTGGACGGTGCTCGCAGCGATCGCGCCTCACTTGCAGGAATGGTGCGTGGTGTTCGCCGCTGGACCGGGTGGTCGCAAAGGAATTGGGTCATCAGCCGCGACCGCTTCCTCTCGGGAGGCCGACGATCACTTGCGAGACGCTGTCACCTTCGTTCGGATCATCAGCGAATTCCTTGGTCTCGCGCCGAGCTCCAAGAGCCGCGTAGAAGAGCGTCTCGTTACGTCAACAGCGCCGAGTGCCCGGGCTAATCGTGGTTAAAGGCGATGCAAAGCGGTGGATCGGGGTGCTGAGGTGACAAACTGCAGGTATGTCTGCGGATTCGGGTTCGCGCCCCAGCTTGCGTCTGATAGCCGGCGATCTGATCAATACCATCGCCAATGACATAGACAGCGTTGCTGATTTAGCCATTCCGGGCCGGGCGAAGCGGGGAGCCTCAACAACCTCCCCTCGACCGAGTGGGCCTTCCCGGGAGAGAGCTTCCCAGGTGCCTCGAGTCGCGATTATTGGCGGCGGAATCGCAGGTCTGGCAGCGGCCTGGTCACTGGTCAAGGACAGAGGTTTCGCAGGCGAGCTCACTGTCTTTGACTCCGACGAGACGGTCGGTGGCAAGCTCAAGCTCATCGAAATGGAGGGTATGTCCCTCGACGCAGGTGCCGAAGCTCTGCTAGCGGTCCGGCCCGAGGCCGTGAGGCTGGCTCGCAGCGTGGGACTTACGTCTTCGATTGTTCATCCCGCGTCGAGCCAGGCATCGATTCTGTCCCGCGGCAAGCTCCATCCCGTTCCTGCTGGACTGATCACCGGCATTCCGACGGATCTACGGGCCTTGGCAGCTAGCGACATTCTCAGTTCCAAGGGGCTCATGCGGATACCGTTGGACTACATGCTGCCCAAGATTGCGATCGACGGCGACGTGTCGGTAGGCGAGTACGTCGGCGCGCGAATGGGCCAAGAGGTTGTTGATCGCTTGGTCGAGCCAATGCTTGGAGGCGTGTACGCGGGTAGGTCATCTGAGCTCAGCCTGGAGATGGCCGTCCCGGCACTGTTTCGTCTCGCACGTAACGAGCGCTCACTACTCGCGGCCGCCAAAGAAGCCCGAGCAACCGGTGCTGCTGGAAGTGGTGCTCGTCGTGGTCCGGTATTTGCCGGTATCAGCGGTGGCGTAGGGCGACTACCAATTGCCATCGCCGACAAGCTGCGCCGTCGCGGTGTCACTGTCTCCACAGGTACGACTGTCACCGGTCTGCGGCGATCCCAAGATGGATGGCGCCTGCTGGTCACCGAGACAGGTGGTAGTCGTCGCGCGACGTTCGACTCAGTGATTCTCGCCGTGCCTGCCCCGGCAGCGGCGAAACTGCTGCGCAACGCCAATCCGGGTGCATCTGCTGGGCTGGACACGATCGGTTACGCGAGTGTCGCTGTCGTGACTATGTTATTTGATCCGGACAAGGTCCCTGGCAGCGTTGCGGGAAGTGGCTTCCTAGTGCCGCCAATTGAGGGCTTTGCAGTCAAGGCCGCCACCTACTCCTCGCGCAAGTGGGCGTGGGTCGCTCGCGCTGGTGCGCCCGGCAGCGGTCGGGCCAAAACCAAGAGCAAGGCTGCAAAGCCTGCGCGCCAGGGCTTCATGGTTGCGCGCGCTTCGCTGGGTCGATTCGGTGAGCCCAAGGTGCTCCAACGTGAGAACGGTGAGCTCGTCACCCTCGCAGCGAGTGAGTTGAATCAGATCGCGGGGTTCCCCAAGACCCCCGTTGCCGCCCAGGTGACGCGCTGGGGAGGGGCTCTGCCGCAGTACACAGTCGGGCATCGCACCCGGATCGCCGGTATCCGCGAAGCATTGGTGGATTCACCGGGATTGGCTTTATGTGGGGCGGCGTATGACGGGGTGGGGATCGCTGCATGCATTGGATCGGCGCAGTTCGCCGCCGGGCAAGTGTCGGCTTACCTTGCCGAGCGCGCCCAACCCATGACCTAGCCAGTCTTGTGGGACAGGCAGAATGGGTCCATGAGTGAAAAGCGACCCAAGGCCCGCGACCTGAATGACGTCATCCGTTATGTCATGTGGTCTGTCTTCCGAATCGACAGAAACCCCAAGGACGAGACAGACCAGTTCGCTATAGCCCACGAAGTCCAGCAAGCTATCGATGCGCTCGCCGAGCAGGACGTGGTTGTTCGCGGATGGTACGACGTGTCCGGACTTCGTGCAGATGCTGATCTGATGCTGTGGTCCCACGCCCCCACCTCAGATGCTTTGCAAGACCTCTACCACGCCGTAATGAACACCGCCCTCGGTGCTCGCCTTGAACCGGTCTGGTCACAGATGGCACTGCATCGTCCCGCCGAGTTCAACAAGTCGCACGTTCCTGCGTTCATGACCGATGAGCAAGTCCGAAATTATGTTTGTGTGTATCCCTTTGTTCGCTCATACGAGTGGTACTTGCTGCCCGACGAGCAGCGGCGGGCATTGCTGGTCGAACATGGTCAGATGGGGCGTGAGTACGTCGATGTTCGAGCCAATACTGTGCCCGCTTTCGCTCTAGGGGACTACGAATGGATCCTCGCTTTCGAAGCCGACAAGCTCGATCGAATTGTTGACCTGATGCGCCATCTACGGGCCTCGGGAGCGCGAATGCATGTACGGGAAGAGATTCCCTTCTACACCGGTCGGCTGCGCGAGCTTGACGACCTCCTAAAAGACCTGACGCGAGGAGCTGAACATGTCGAAGTCACCGGCCAAAGACGCCGCGAGCCACAAGGCGGACACGAGTTACAAAGTGGCCAAGAGTGAGCAAGAGTGGCGGGAGAGTCTGACTGAGCAGGAGTACAAGGTTCTGCGCGAAGCTGGCACAGAACGCGCATTCAGCGGCGAGTATGTAGATACCAAGACACGGGGTACTTACCTGTGTCGAGCGTGTCAGGCGCCGTTGTTCTCTTCAGACACCAAGTTCGACTCGCACTGCGGTTGGCCGTCATTCTTCACACCACTTGCTGGTGATTCCGTCGTGCTGATTGAGGATCGCAGCTTGGGAATGAAGCGGGTTGAGGCCCGTTGTGCCAACTGCGGATCACACCTGGGCCACGTGTTCGAGGGTGAAGGGTATGACACACCCACCGATGAGCGTTGGTGCATTAACTCGATCAGCGTCCGCCTGGAAGACGTGCCAGGCGCCTGAGCCCCGAGCGTCCCTGACTGGGGTTATCTGCGCCAGGGGGTTGGTCAGAATCATCAGGACCAGACTGATCCGCTGGCCGGTCTTCGTCGCTAGGTGGCAAGACCGGCAACGCATCGCGAAGGCGACTCATGGGCACCAGCCACCACCTAGACCGGCCCTTGAAGCCGGTTGCAGATTTGGCAGCGGCTATCTCGTGATCGGCTCCTGCCCAGGCGGCCTTAATGTCTTGCGATGAGCCGTCACCTGCTGGACCGTATAAAGCGCTCTCAGCTACTGCAGCGACCAGGCGCGCGGACTCACTTGCAGTGGGGTCAGACAAGACACTGCGAGGCGTTTCAGGCAGGACAGCGTGCACATGGCGCTGGCCCGAGCGCATCCAGACCCATGCTCCGGCTCCAGCAGCGAGGCCTGGGTCGCGCCGCAAGCTTGAGCGCAACCGGCGCCGTGTGACTGCTACGAGGGCGATCCAACCGAGGACGACCACCAGAATTCCAAGCCCAACCAACACAGGTAGAGGTAACGGCAAGGATTGATCTTCTTGCGGCTTCGGCTTGGGGGTCGCCGTTGGAGTGGGCGTCGGTTTGGCTGTAGGAGTGGGGGACTTGATCGGTTTGGGTATGACAGGGGCCTTGTACTTGACTGGAACCGGAACCTGGCGCGCCGCGTCCTTGGGGGCGGGCGCGAATGGCACCCAACCGACCTGTTTGAGGTTAACCTCAGGCCACACGATTCCGCGGTCACTTGTTACACGACCACCGACGCTAGATGGCACCGAGAAGCCCGCGACCACGCGCGTCTCGAATCCTTGCGCTCGGGCTAGCAACGCAAAGGCGGTCGCGAACTGGGCTTGCGTTCCCTTTCTCGAACTAAGCACTAGGTTGGCTATCGCACGTTGGCTAAACGGCGACGGTCCAGGATCATCGGTTTTCTCCTCGCGGTAAGGAGAGCTTGAAAGGGCATCGGCTAGCCGCTGGAGACGGGTGTAGCCACTGCCTCCCTTGCCCATAGTGTCGGCCGCGAATACTCGCAATTCAAGTGGGAAGTCCGGTGGCAAAGCCACGGTGATCTGATTGCGATCGTTGGAAGCGGAGTTCGCCCGATAAAGTACATTCATGTCCTTCAAGGCCAACACCCGCGATGTCGCGCGGTAGCGCAGTTGCTTGGCGTTTTCACTTTGGACGATGACAACTCCGTGCTCGCTGGCGCGGATCTCGGTCTCGGTGATCTTCGTTGGTCGATACGGGGTGGGAAGCCAGGGCCCGTCCAGGTCGTTGGTCGTATTGAAGCTCGAGTCAACCGTGCGGGTCAGCTTCGCTGCTGGTCCGACGTAAGGGATGGTGCCGTCAGTGTTGTCAAACCCGCGCAGCGTTTGCCATTCGACGCCGTTGTAGTTTTCGTCGATAGCCCAAACAACTGCCTTGGGAAGCTCCGTTCCGAGGATGCTGAAGATCACTCGGTCCGTGCGCTGCACGGTCTGCCAGTTGTTGACCTGCGTTATCGGCTGGATCTTGGTCTCAGGCCGGTAGTTGTCTGTCTGATGCGGGTCATACGGCGACTCGTGATCACCGATGCCCGACGACAAGCCAATGGCGCCTCCGGCTAGCGCGATTGCGGCGCTCAACACGGTTATCAGTAGGGCGTTAGCGGTTACGCCAGCGGAGGCGGACTTGACCGGCTGGGCAAACTCGACCCCGTCCGAGACGTCCCCCTTGCTCCCTCCCGTGGGTATCAACGCCATTGCGCCGAGGGCAGCGATAGTAAATCCGAGGGCAGAGGTGATCGGAGAAAGAGGGGAGCCTTGACTGAGTACCGAGGCGCCGAGGAACAGGCAGAAAGACGGGACGAGAGTGGTGATTGGTGCTGTAGTGCACGCGAGCAGACACGCGACCACAGTTGCGTATCCAGTGAACACAATTGCTGCGGTGACGACTTCTGACGTGATTGGAGCCGGCACAGGTGATCGCAGCAGGATCCCGAGACCCTTGATGGTTCCTGTGACCAAAGCACCAGGGGACGTGTTGCCGTTGGTATCGGGCAAGCTCATTGCTCCGAATACCAAGGCAGCGAGGAATGTCCCAATGAGGCCGAGGATCGCCCCGGCGCCCCGAGCAATGCGCTTGCCCCCTGACGTACCTAGAGCGAATGCAAAGGCCACGAACAAGATGGCTGGAAGCATCCGGAACAGAACTACGTTGGGGCTCAGTAGTCGCCACCAAGCCGACGCAGCGGCGATACAGACCAGACTTGCGGCGGCAGTCCGACGGATAACGTCGCGCCGGGTCATTGGCTTGGATTCTTTGGTGCGGAGCGGAGTGCGAAGAGTCTGGCGAAGTCATCTGCAGTTGGGGCGTCGTTGATGACCAGACCGGGCCGCCGCGTGGTCGATGGTTGCCCAGAGGTGCCGACTCGAAATACACTCGCCTCACCGATCAGAGACCGCACGCCAGTCAGGGATGCTAGGAATCCGTTGCCAGGTCCGGTGATCCCCAGCAGTGCAGTGGCTCGGTTAGTCATTACTAAGCCACGCAACTTGACCGCCGAAGAGGCTGTGGGTTCGGCCTCGACCAAAGCAAGAATGTCGAGTAGCTCCTGCAGATCATCGCGGCGGGTGATTTCGACTGTCCGTTGAGTCCCACCGGAGCAGGCGATCAGGTCAACTCCCGTTGCGACGATCGCTTGGGCCAGCGACGCAGCGATGTCAACGGCTTCCTCGAAGTCCTCAGGTCGAGGATAGGCCGAGGTGTCGCAGTCGAGATAGAGCATCAGTCTCGGTTGCGGTGCGTCGACCATCTGCTTGACCATCATGGTCCCGGTGCGCGCACTTGAGGGCCAGTGCACCTTGCGAAGTTCGTCACCGGGAACATATTCGCGCAGGGTGTGAAAGCGATCTGATCCCGCAGCAACATCGGCCGCACTGGCATCGCGACCGAGGCGGGTGACGATTTCAGGTGCTGCCATTGGCAGAACGCGAGGATAGACCAGTAATTCCCCGACACCGCCGACTTCGCGCGTACGCTGGAACAGTCCCCATGGGTCGCGGCGCAGGAGCCGGGCTGGGCCAATTTGGAGCTGCCCGCGGCGAGTGGTGACGAACCGGTACGAGGCATCGCTGCCGCTGCCAGGTGGAGCTAGGGGAATGCGGACCTCGACCGTCAAGTGCCCAATTCGGTCAATCGCTTCTAGCGGTGCGGCGGGGACCGGGCTTCGGTTGCGTCGACCGAGGGTGACATTGGCAGTCTCGCCGCGCGTCACCTGTGTGGGTTCGATGGTCCGTTCGAGATTTGCACCGGGTGGGCGAATGACCGACAGTGCCGCAACAATCACGAGAACCGTCCCCGCAGCCGCAAACACCGCAAGCACCTCGTAGCCAATGACATAGGAAAGCGCGGCCAGCGCGGGAATCGCGAGGCCCACACCTATTGTGCGGCCGGTCATGGCTCAGCCCTGCGGAATCGCAACAGTTGATGTCGCTTGTCGAAGTAGCTCAAAAGGGGTTGACCCTTCGGCCAGCGACTCCGGCGACAAGACCAAGCGGTGGGTCAGCACTGATGACGTCAACGCAACGATGTCATCAGGAATGACGTAGTGACGGCCCTGGGTTACAGCCCAGACTCGTGAAGCCGCCAGCAAGCCCAAACCGCCTCGCGGGCTGGCGCCCAAACGGATGCCCGGGTGCTTCCGGGTGGCTTCACACAAAGAGACGATGTAGGAGAACACGGCGTCAGCGACGTGAACCCGACCAGCGGCTTCGATCAGTGTCATGACTTCATCTGGCGTTGCAACGGGTGCCAGGTCGGTCAGCAAATTCCCGTTATGGGAGTTCTTGAGGATTGATTCCTCAGCCGCGTGGTCGGGATAGCCAACGCTGATCCGCATAAGGAACCGGTCGAGTTGGGCCTCGGGCAGCGGGAAGGTTCCGTCCATATCGACGGGGTTCTGGGTGGCGATGACAAGGAACGGGCGCTGAACCGGCCGGCTGACACCGTCTACGGTCACAGTGCGCTCGGCCATGACCTCCAGCAGTGCAGACTGAGTCTTGGGGGAGGCCCGGTTGATCTCATCGGCCAGCACCACGTTGGCGAAGATCGGGCCTTCCTTGAATTCGAATTGCCCGCTGTTTTGGTGATAGATAGTGATGCCTGTGACGTCGCTTGGTAGCAGGTCAGGAGTGAACTGAATCCGCGACCCTGAGAGTCCGAGGGAAGCAGCGAGTGCTCGGGCTAGGGAGGTCTTGCCCAGTCCAGGCACATCTTCAAGAAGCAGGTGACCTTCGGCGAGCATCGAGGTGAGCGCGAGCCGAACAACGGCGTCCTTGCCCTGGATGAAGTTCTCCACGTTGGCAACGATTGCGTCGAATCGTTCCTTGAACTCCCCCGCCGCCGAAGCGGTGAGGGTGGAACGAGCGATATCGGTCGTCATGAGAACCTCTCTGCATTGGCTTGTGCGCACTTCCGAAGCTCACAAGCTCATGTGAATCTTCGACGAATCGTTGCGAGTACTTCGCCTCCTGCGCCGGATCGTACCGAGCCAGAGACCATCCTGGCACCGTATGGTCGCATGGTGGCGGGATATGGATCGGCAATTCAACTTGAAGTTGGCGACGTTGAGGTACGGGTATCGAATCCAGACAAACCGATGTTCGCTGATATTGGCGTGACGAAGCGGCAAATGATCGACTTTTACATCGGTGTCGGTCCGGGGATTTTGCGGGCGTTGCGCGATCGGCCGACCACGTTGGAGCGCTGGGTGGAGGGCGTTATCCCGGGTCAAGTCGTCTCTGCTCGACATGAGAAGCCAAAAGACGCGTTTTTCCAAAAGCGTGTGCCCAAAGGGGCGCCAGATTGGGTGAAGACCGCGCGGATCAGCTTTCCCTCAGGTCGGGTCGCAGACGAGATCGCCCCTGATCAACTTGCAGTCATCGCCTGGGCGGCGAACCTCGGAACGATCACTTTCCACCCGTGGCCGGTGCGCTCGAATGACGTCGATCATCCCGACGAACTTCGGATCGATCTTGATCCCCAGCCGGGGACGGACTTCTCCGACGCCGTGGAAGTGGCAGGCGAGCTCCACAACTTCTTCGACGATTTGGGTGTGCGTGCCTACCCGAAGACATCAGGTGGGCGTGGCGTGCACATCTACGTGCGCATCGAGCGGCATTGGGATTTCACCGACGTTCGGCACGCAGCGATAGCGATCGGTAGGGAACTCGAGCGACGCCGGCCCGATCTGGTTACCACCAAATGGTGGAAGGAAGAGCGCGGTCAGAAGGTCTTTGTCGACTACAACCAGAATGCCCGTGATCGCACTATCGCGTCTGCCTATTCAGTTCGGCCCCGACCTGGCGCGCCAGTGTCGACACCTGTCACGTGGGAGGAACTCACGCAAGTCGCTCCACTTGACTTCACCGTTCTCACAGTTCCCGAACGATTTGCCCGCCTTGGAGATCTGCATGGGTCGATCGACGATGTGGCGCACGACCTGACTCCGTTCTTGGAGATGTACGAACGCGACGAAACCAACACCGGTAGCGCCGAGATGCCCTACCCGCCTGACTACCCGAAGATGCCCGGCGAGCCATTGCGTGTGCAGCCCTCCAGAAAGGCGACGAATCCAGATGCATCTCCCAGTTGAACCACCGATCGCGCCGATGTTGGCCAAACCGGCATCGACGATCCCTGCAGGAATGCACTACGAGGGCAAATGGGATGGCTTTCGGGCGATTGTCTTCCGCGCCGGAGATGAGATCGTCATCGGTTCTCGCAACGAGAAACCCCTGACCCGCTATTTTCCAGAGTTGGTAGAAGCGTTGCGGGAGAACCTGCCTGAGCGATGCGTTGTTGATGGCGAGATCATCATCGCTACCAGGGGTCATTTGGACTTCGACGCCCTGCTGAATCGAATTCATCCAGCAGATTCACGCGTGAAGCTACTAGCCCAAGAAACGCCTGCCTCGTTCGTCGCTTTTGATCTGCTCGCCCTCGGCGATGACGACTTAATGCAGAGGCCCTTCAGTGATCGACGAGCCTCCCTTGAGCGGGTTCTGGCTACAGCCAATCCTGCCGGGCCGGTTCACTTGGCTCCGGGCACTACGAACATTGACCAAGCGAAGCGCTGGTTCGTCGACTTCGAAGGGGCTGGCCTTGACGGACTAATTGCGAAACCGCTAAATGGTCTGTACGAGTCCAACAAGCGAACGATGATCAAGATCAAGCACGAGCGAACCGCTGATTGTGTTGTGGCCGGATTTAGATGGCACAAGTCTGGACAGGTGGTCGGCTCGCTGCTGCTCGGCCTTTACGACGAGCAAGGTGGGCTCCACCAAGTCGGGGTCAGTGCATCGTTTACAGCGGCCAAGAGAGCCGAACTAGTTGAGATCCTCAAACCCCTACGCCTCGACGATAATCAGGCCGGTGAGCATCCATGGGTCAAAGCCATATCGGGGGAGCCCGGGGCGGAGGGGGAGAATGTTCGCCTGCCCGGTGGGCAGTCGCGTTGGAATGCTGGCAAGGATCTGAGTTGGATGCCGCTAGACCTAGCGCTGGTTGTCGAGGTCGCGTACGACCACATGTCAGGCACGAGGTTTCGACATACTGCGTCATTTCGACGCTGGCGCCCAGATCGAGACCCGCTCTCGTGTACCTATGCCCAACTCGAGCATCCAGTCACAATGGAACTTGCAGAGGTACTGTTCCCAGGTCCCTTCAATCAGTAACGCTCAGTGGTCAATAGTGCCCCGAGGGCTAGCAATTGCCGAGCATCCGTGAGATCGGGATCACTGACCGTTCCACAATCCCAGTATTGGGTCTAGCCTGTGTAAATGACGTCACAAGCGCAGGGCGGATCTGCCATTAAGCGGCTCTGGCAACGCCTTGGGACTAGTGACGCTCAGCTTGAGGCTGAGGAACTCCAGGCATCTAGCAGGGAAGCCGGTGCCATTGCCATCAGCAGTTGTACTGACGGACAGGTAGTCACGGTTTCTGGGCCCTTGCGCTCAGTGATCCTCAAGCCCGTGTCGGGTCTACCGAGCGTGGAAGCCCAAATCTATGACGGCTCCGGACAAGTCACACTACTGTGGATGGGACGTCGGCGCATCGCCGGAATCGAACCAGGACGGGTCCTTTCTGCCACCGGACGCCTATCGAATTGCGATGGTAATCGCGTGATCTTCAACCCGCGCTATGCCCTCAAACCGGTCCACGTCAGTGACTGACTCAGTGGAGGATTCACGTTCCGAGCACGACGTTGAACCTCGCATTTCGGCCCCCATTGAGGATGAGCCACAGGCTGACATTCCTCATGAGCATCACCACAAGCTGGGACTTCCGCCCGGTCTTGAGGCTCTATCTGAAGACCTGATCGAAGACACCGAAGTCGAAGCCACCATGCTCAGCAAAGCGATCGGAGGCTGGCGCGGGGTCATTGATTCCAGCGTTCCCTCGATCGTTTTTCTCATCGTCTATTTGATCGACAAGTCCCACCTCGATCGAGCGGTTTGGGCGGCCGTCATTTCCGGTGCAGCCATCGCTGCGTGGCGCCTCCTACGCCGACAAAGCGTCCAGCAGGTCATAGCTGGGTTCTTTGGGGTGGCGTTTTCCGCCTTCATCGCAGCCAAGACCGGCAGTGCTGTCAACTTCTTCCTGCCCGGGCTGTTGATCAACATTGGTTATGGGTTGGCTTTCACGATTTCGGTCTTGATCCGATGGCCGGCCATCGGACTAATGGTGGGTGGGGCGACCGGTGACGTGAGCGGTTGGCGCGCAGATGACCAGCTGCGCCGGGTTTACTCGGCCGCTACCTGGATCTGGGCTGGGATGTTCTTCCTGCGTGTGCTTGTACAGGTGCCCCTGTATCTCGCCGATCTCGTCGGTCCACTCGGGGTCGCGAAGATCGCCATGGGGTGGCCGCTCACTCTCTTTGCAGCGTGGTGGAGCTACCGGCTCATCAAACCCTCGTTCGCGCTGGCCAAGCAACGCCGCAGCCTGGACCCTAGCTAGCTGATTGCTGCAATGCTCTAGCTCCCACTCCCACTCCCACTCCTGATTCGGCCGAGCCGATCTTCAAGAGCCTCTTCTTGATCCTGTGCAGCCACGAACAGCAACTCATCGCCAGCTTCCAGGGTGTCATCGGGGGTGGGGGTGATGACACGACCCGCGCGGATAATGGTCACCAGTGCCGTGTCGGTCGGCCAACTCACTTCATCGCAACGCTTGCCAACAACACCGGAGTCCGGCGGCAATGTGAGTTCGACAAGGTTGGCGTTGCCTTGGCGGAAGGTCATAAGGCGGACAAGTTCACCAACTGTGACGGCCTCTTCTACTAGGGCGGACAGTAGGCGAGGGGTAGAAACAGCGACGTCCACGCCCCAGGACTCGTCAAAAAGCCACTCGTTCTTGGGGTGGTTCACTCGAGCGACCACGCGGGGTACTCCGTACTCAGTCTTTGCCAATAACGCGCAGACCAGGTTGACCTTGTCATCGCCGGTGGCAGTCACCACCACCTGGCAACTCGGTATGCCCGCCTCTTCCAATGAGGAGATTTCACACGCGTCAGCCACGACCATGGTCGCACCGGTAACCGAACCCTGTTTTGCCTTTTCGGGATCGCGGTCGAGTAGTAGGACCTCGTGCTCGTTGGCGATGAGTTCTCGAGCGATCGAGCGGCCGACCTTGCCTGCGCCTGCGATGGCTACTCTCACTGCGTACCACCAGGTGCGCCATTAGCTATCAATGCCAGTCGCTCCTTCTGCCCCGGATGACACAGCACATGCAACAAGTCACCGTCTTGCAACACAGTATTGCGATCGATCAGCATTGCCTTGCCGTAGCGGGTGATGAAAGCGATCCGAGCATCAGGGGTGGCAGTGATGTCGTAGATTGGGCAACCGATCCAAGCTTCGGAGAACGCTAACTCTGCTAACACCATGGTGCCCGTTGCGTCTCGCCACTCTTCATCCATGCCGGTGGCATCGATTCGGCGCAGAATCTGCCCCGCAGTCCACGCCACAGTCGCCACAGTGGGGATTCCGAGGCGCTCGTAAACCTCAGCGCGTCGAGGGTCGTAGATGCGGGCAACGACGTTCTCGACTCCGAATGTCTCGCGGGCCACTCGTGCAGCGATGATGTTGGAGTTGTCGCCGCTACTTACGGCTGCAAAAGCAGTCGCTTTGGAGATACCTGCTTCAATCAAGGCGTCGCGATCGAAGCCGACGGCCGTGATCGTTTTTCCACTGAAGCTTGTTCCGAGTCTACGGAATGCTTGGGGATCCTGATCGATCACAGTGACCGACCGGTCCTGATGATCCAGAACGTTTGCTACGCGGGAACCGACGCGACCGCAACCCATGATGACGATGTGCACGGGTCACGACGCTACACGCTCCAATGGACTCAACGTGTGTCTGCCGTGACAACATGTGCTTCGTGGCATCACTCTCGGACTCGACAAAGCGCCTCCTGTTCGGCCGGGCCCTTCGTAATGAAGTCCTCAAAGACACATTGTTACCCAAGCGAATTGCCCTGCCGGTGTTCGCTTCTGACGCACTTTCCTCAAACGCGTACGCCACGCAGGAGATTTTGCTCATGTTGGCCCTCGGAGGGGCGACGCTATACAGCTACGCGCCATGGGTCGCGCTCATGGTCGTGGTCGTCTACGCGACAGTGGTTGCCTCGTACCGCCAGAACGTTCACGCCTACCCCAGCGGCGGCGGGGACTACGAGGTGGTTTCAACCAACCTCGGGCAGAAATGGGGAGTGTTCGTAGCCAGCGCACTGCTGGTTGACTATGTACTGACCGTCGCTGTCTCGATCTCTTCAGCGGTGGCCAACATCGCCTCGGCGTTCTCACCGGTTGGCAAAGAAGCTGCCTTGGTCGCTGTCGGATTGATTGCGTTGATGACGCTGATGAACCTGCGAGGTGTTAGAGAGTCAGGAACTGCCTTCGCCATTCCGACCTACGCCTTCGTCTTCGGCATCTTCGCGATGGTGCTTTGGGGGATTTACAAGTTGTCGACTGGGCAGACTGTCCAGGCTGAGAGCGCGAACTGGACTATTAAACCGGAGGTGCAAGCCACCGGCCTGGTCCTGGTGTTCCTCATTGCCCGTGCCTTCTCCTCTGGCACGACCGCTTTAACTGGCATCGAGGCGATCGCCAATGGCGTGCCAGCGTTCCGCAAGCCCAAGTCGAAGAATGCGGCGACGACGTTGGCGATGCTCGGGCTGATTTCGATGGCGATGTTTATTGCGATCACCTGGTTAGCATTGGCAACTGGCGTCAAGTACACCGAGAATTCCCAAGACCTCATCGGTTTGCCGGAGGGTCAAACGCAGAAGACAGTGATCGCCCAGATCGCTCAAGCAGTCTTTTCCGGCTTCACGCCTGGTTTCATCTTCGTTAGCGTCACGACGGCGCTGATTTTGATTTTGGCAGCGAACACAGCATTCAATGGCTTCCCAGTCCTGGGTTCAATTCTTGCCCGAGACGGGTACCTGCCAAGACAGTTGCACACACGTGGAGACAGGCTCGCTTTCAGTAACGGGATCATCTTCCTCGCGGCTGCGGCTGCGATCCTGGTCATCGTCTATGACGCGAGCGTGAGCAAGTTGATTCAGCTATATGTGATTGGCGTATTCGTGTCGTTCACCCTGAGCCAGATCGGCATGGTGCGGCACTGGAATCGACTGCTCAGGACTGAACGCAACACCAAGGCTCGTGGAAAAATGAAGCGGTCACGATTGATTAACTTCTTCGGTGCAATCATGACCGGTTCAGTTCTGATCGTTGTCCTAGTCACAAAGTTCACTAACGGCGCCTACCTTGTTTGCATTGCGATGCCGATCCTGTACTTCGCTATGCGAGCCGTACGGCGCCACTACGACAGGGTTGCTACCGAGCTCGAGCCCTCGCCAACCGAGCGCGTCACGCTTCCTTCTGGCGTCCGTGCCATCGTGCTGGTGTCGAAGGTTCACAAACCGGCACTACGTGCTTTGGCTTATGCACAAGCGACGCGCCCCAATGAACTTGAGGCAGTGACCGTGTCAGTCGAGGTCGGCGACACCGCCGAATTGGCAGCTGAGTGGGAACGCCGTGGAATCAGCGTTCCGCTTCGGACCCTTGATTCGCCTTATCGAGAAATCACCCGTCCGATCGTCGAATATGTCCGTGGATTGCGCCGGTCGTCGCCACGCGACGTCATTTGTGTCTACATTCCCGAATACGTTGTCGGCCATTGGTGGGAGAACCTTCTGCACAACCAGTCCGCACTTCGGCTCAAGACAAGGCTGCGATTTACCCCAGGCGTGATGGTCGTGAGTGTTCCTTGGCAATTGCTCTCTAGCGATCGCCTTGCTGAGGACCCCATTGACAACGCCCCCGGTGCTGTTCGCCGTGGCGAACCAAGTGCTGTGCTCGCCGAGGCGGTAGTCGCTGAGGCCTACATCGAAGCCCCAGAGGATCTGCCAGGGGAGCGTCGCAGCTAGTACGTGCTGCGCTGGGTCTGTGTCTTCGCGTCACTGGGGTCGGAAGGCGCGACTCGTGCACTGGCGCTTCGCGCCTTTGACGTTTACTCGCCGACCTTCCGGACACGACTGCGCGCATCCCCGCTTGCTGGGGGCTTGGCTGTGGTGCTGGTGGTGGATGACCTGACTGGCTAGAACGGTGGGGGGTCGAGGTCATCTCTTATTGTCGTGGCGTCTTTGGGTTTTGAGCTATTGGGCGGACTGCTGCCACTGTCGGGTTCTTGATCTTGATTGATGTTGGGGTTGGGGTCTGGGAGTTGCTCAAGTGGTTCTAGGTGAATGTCGGGTTTGCCTGGTCTGCGCAGGGTCGCCGAGCCATCTGGTTGCCCGTTGATGATGAAGTAGGTGCCG
>Ga0335397_10005817_pt1 | contig 16038 bp, 17 predicted proteins | sample MAT04_FD_205740 | JGI IMG/M metagenome (GOLD analysis project Ga0335397, IMG submission 205740) | Freshwater microbial communities from Lake Fryxell liftoff mats and glacier meltwater in Antarctica - MAT-04 (spades assembly) (version 2) ... | reverse complement strand
GGCGGCGTACGGCGTGGACACGGCGTCGGCGAGCACCGCGGCCTGCTCGATCGGCATCTCGTCAGGGACGGAGGCCAGGCCCTGGAACGGCACCACGACGTACTGCGCCCAGGCGCCGTCGAAGTTGGAGCCCATGATCTCGAAGGCCTCGCACTCCTCGGTCCGCCCGCGCACGCACCAGCGGCACCGCCCGCAGGCGCGGCCGCCCGCCATGACGACCCGGTCGCCGGCCTGCCAGCCCGGCACCTCGGCGCCGGTCTCGACGATCGTGCCGGCTGCCTCGTGACCAGGTGTGACGGCCGGCAGCAGGAGCGGCAGGGTGCCGTCGAGCAGATGGACGTCGGACAGGCAGATCCCGCAGGCCTCGACCTTGACCAGCACCTCGGACGGGCCGGGCACCGGGACCACGACGTCCTGCACGCTCAGGCCGGTGCCGTCGAACCGCGCGGCCCTCATCGTGGCGGTCATCCGCGCACCTGCGCCCGCAGCGCCTTGCGGTCGGTCTTCATGACGCTGGTCAGCGGGATGGCGTCGACGATGCGGATCTCGCGGGGGTACTTCGCCGCCGAGACGTGCTCGCGCGCGTGGGCGACCAGCTGGTCCGGGGTCAGGCCCGAGCCGGTGACCACCGACACGAACGCCACGACCTCCTCGCCGACCCTGGGGTCGGGCCGACCGACGACCGCTGCGGCCGTCACCTCCGGGTGGGCCAGCAGGACGTCCTCGACATCGCGCGGGTAGACGTTGAAGCCGTTGCGGATGATCAGGTCCTTGAGGCGGTCGACGACGTACAACCAGCCCTGCTCGTCTTGGCGACCCACGTCCCCGGTGTGCAGCCAGCCGTCGCGCACGGCCTCCGCGGTGGCCTCGGGCGAACCCCAGTAGCCGGTCATGAGGATCGGTCCCCGGACGCAGATCTCGCCGTCCTGACCGGGCGGCAGCGCCTCGCCGTCGGGGCCGGTGATGCGGACCTCGACACCCCGCACCGGCTTGCCCACCGAGCCGAGGCGACGGTCGTCGACCGGCTGCGCGCTGATCAACGCGCTGGTCTCGGTGCAGCCGTAGCCCTCGCGGACCTGAACGCTCGGGATCCGCCGCTCGAGCTCGTGGGCGACCTCGGTCGCGAGCGGGGCACCGCCGCTGCTGATCCGGTCCAGCGAGCTGAGGTCGTGGTCCTCGAGCGGCTGGGTCAGCAGCATCTGGATCATCGAGGGCACCAACGCGGCGCTCTGTACGCGGTGCTGACCGACCAGGGCGACGAACGCGGCCGGGTCGAACCAGCGCATGAGCACAGTGCGGCCCGGGTGCTCGGCGTGCAGCGCGGCCACCGAGACCATGAGCCCGTACGCGTGGGCGAGCGGGAGCGGCAGCAGCCCGACGGTCGGTCCGTCACGGCGGGCGACGGCGGACGCCGCCGAGCCGGCGGTGTCGAGGCCGACGTGGGTCAGGGCCACGCCCTTGCTGCGGCCCGTGGTGCCGCCGGTGTAGAGCAGCGCGGCGAGGTCGTCGGGCCGGCGGTCGACCAGGGCCAGCTCGTCACCGGACTCGAGCTCGGCGAAGGTGACGACCCCGGGCGCGGGCTCGCCTCCCACGACGACGACCGGCAGGTCCCCGGCCACCGCCATGATCTTGGCCAGGAACTCCGGCGTCGTGACGATCGCGACCGCGCCGGAGTCGTCGAGCACGTGGCGCAGCTCGTCCTCGGTCAGCAGGAACAGCACCGGGGTGGCGACCGCACCGGCCCGCCACAGGGCGTTGTAGGTGATGCCGACCTCGGGGCAGTTAGCCATGCACAGCACAACCCGGTCCCCCGGGCGCACGCCCAGCCCGACCAGGCCCGAGGCCGTCCGTCGGGCCCGCTCGGCCAGCGAGACCGAGCTGTGCCAGGTTCCCTCGAACAGCAGCGCCGGGTGGTCGCCGAGGCGCTCGAGCGCCTGGTCGGCCCGCTGCGCGAGGGTCGCGGGCGCCAGGCCCGAAAGGGTGGTCACAGGGGTCCTCCATGGGGGTCGACGAGACGGCTGACCGTGCGGCGCAGGAGCTCGGTGGCGGCCGCGACGTCGAGGCCGCGGTCATGACGCAGGCCCTCCCAAGCAGGGCCGCCGGCCGCGAGGTAGATCGCGACGACCAGCGTGTCCGCCTGCGATCCGCGCTCTGCGAGCTCTGGTCCGAAGGCCTGCGCCACCTCGGCGTCGCCTGCGGCGATGAACAGCCGCCGGTTGGCCTGCAGCTGGGGGGACGTCGGCTCGCGCAACCGGGCCGCCCGCATCACCGGCAGCAGGGCCTCGAGGGTGCGGGCGCGGGAGGCGCTGAACAGGGCGATCCGCTCGGCGAGCGGCAGCTCTGCCGAGACCGGGACCGCCAGGGCCGCGAGCTTGTCCAGCTCGCGGGTGCCGGCTTCGGCCCACAGCGTCTCCAGGTCGCTGAAGTGGCCGAAGACGCTGCGCAGGGCGACTCCTGCCCGCTCGGCGACACGCTGCGCCGTGGGCGTCAGATCGCCCTCCTCCTGCAGGGCGAGCAGGGCGTCGACGACCGCCGCACGGGTCCGCTGCCCACGGGCCGTGCGCCCGTCGACCGCCTGCTCGCCCTCGCTGTCTGTCGGCACGGGCCGAGTGTGCCCTGCCGCCGGAGTCGGGCTCACGCGAGCCGCACGACCGCCTTGGCGCCCATGAGGACCTTGCTGCCGTCGACCGTCGCGGTCAGCACGACGAGCACCCGGCCGTCCGGCCGCTTCTCCTCGACGACGCCGCTGACCAGCAGGCTCGCGCCGGTGTCGTCATCGGGCACGACCACCGGCCGGCTGAACCGCACGGTCAGCGACTCCACGGCCCCGGGGTCGCCGGCCCAGTCGGTCACGACCCGGCCGGCCTCGGCCATCGTGAGCATCCCGTGGGCGATGACGTCGGGCAGTCCGACGGCCTTGGCCACCCGCTCGTTCCAGTGGATGACGTTGTGGTCGCCGCTGGCGCCGCAGTACCTCACGAGGTCGACGCGCTGGATCGGGAAGGTCCGGGCGGGCAGCTCGGTGCCCACCTCCACCTCGGCGTACGTGGGCACGTCAGGCCTCCTTCGGAGCGGCGCTGCCGCGGCTGACGATCGTGCCGCGCAGGGTGGCGACATGTTCGCCGTCGACGGCGGTGACCTCGGTCTCGGTCTGGATGAGCTCGTTGCGGCCGGCGTCCTTGATGTCGACGACGCGCTGGACGCTGCGGAGGACGTCGCCCGCGCGTACGGGCCGGTGCAGCTCGAAGGTCTGCTCGCCGTGCACCACCAGCGAGTAGTCCAGCCCCAGCTCGGGATCGGCTATCGGCCCCTCGGTGGAGAAGCGGAAGCTCAGGACCGTGAGGAAGGTCGGCGGCGCGATGACGTCCGGGTGGCCCAGCCCGCGGGCCGCCTCCGGGTCGAGGTAGGCCGGATGCAGGTCGCCGATCGCCTCGGCGAACCGGCGGATGTGCTCCCGGCCGACCTCGTAGGTGGCGGAGGCTGGGTACTCCCGGCCGATGAACGCGCGGTTGACGGGCACGCGGGGACTCCGGACCTCGGGGACGGTAGGCGTCCGTGAACGTAGTGCAGACCACGCGGCGCCCTGCAGCCCGGGCACGACGAAGGCCGGCCCCGTGAGGGACCGGCCTGGCGTCGGTGCTGGTCGCGGAGCGGCTAGCGCGTCTCGCGGTGACCCGTGTGGGTGCGGCAGGTGGGGCAGAACTTCTTGAGGTCGAGCCGGTCGGGGTCGTTGCGCCGGTTCTTCTTCGTGATGTAGTTGCGGTTCTTGCACTCCTGACACGCCATGGTGATCTTCGGGCGGACGTCGGTGGCGGCCATGCGAAGTGCCTGCTCTCTCATCGAAGTCGTGCGGTGCGTCGAGTCTACCCGGCGGGCCGGGTGGTGTAGCGGTGACCGGACTTGAACCGGTGACACAGCGATTATGAGCCGCTTGCTCTACCAGGCTGAGCTACACCGCCTTGCGTGGACCGCTCTCGGCGATGTGCACCGGACAGCGGAGCAGAGCCCCCTTACGGAATCGAACCGTAGACCTTCTCCTTACCATGGAGACGCTCTGCCGACTGAGCTAAGGGGGCGGCGAAGCAGCGGTCACCCTACCTGATGCTCCGCCCGGACCGACGGGGCGTCCGGGCGGTCGGACACGCGAGAGGCCCCCGACGTCGAGGGCCTCTGTCGCACTGCTGTGGCGGGTGAAGGGTTCGAACCTTCGTAGGCTGAGCCGGCAGATTTACAGTCTGCTCCCTTTGACCACTCGGGCAACCCGCCTGGTGCGTCAGCGAGGATAGCGGACGTCCGCACCCACCGATCCCGAGGAGCAGCCGCCGTGGCAGACCCGTCGTTCGACATCGTCAGCAAGGTCGACCGCCAGGAGGTCGACAACGCCCTCAACCAGGCTGCGAAGGAGGCGGCGACCCGTTACGACTTCAAGGGGACCGGCGCCTCGATCGAGTGGTCCGGCGAGTCGATCGTCATCAAGGCCGGCGCCGAGGAGCGCTGCGCGGCGCTGCTCGAGGTGTTCAAGGAGAAGCTGGTCAAGCGCCAGATCTCTCTCAAGACGCTCGAGGCCGGGGAGCCCGAGCAGTCCGGCAAGGACTACCGCCTGACGGCCACCGTCAGCGAGGGCATCTCGATGGACAACGCCAAGAAGGTGGCCAAGGTCATCCGCGAGGAGGGGCCCAAGGGCGTGCAGCCGCAGGTCCAGGGCGACCAGCTGCGGGTGTCTGCCAAGAAGAAGGACGACCTGCAGGCGGTCATCTCGATGCTCAAGGGCCACGACTTCGACTTCGCGCTGCAGTTCACCAACTACCGCTAGCCGGCCCGGCCCGGGAGCCGCGATCTTCCCCTCGGTGCCCCGCGACACGCGGTCTGGGCCGTACGAGGGGAAGATCGGCGCCAGGGGGGCGGGCGCGAGGGCGGGCGCGGCCGGGCGCGGGCCCCGGGGCGCGGGCCCGCGGCCGGGCCTCGGGGCTAGCTCGGGTAGCCGGCCATGCGCTCGAGGCGGGCGACCCGCTCGGCCATCGGCGGGTGGGTGCTGAAGAGCTTGCCGACACCACCGGCGCGGAACGGGTTGGCGATCATCAGCGAGCTCGTGGGCGCCAGCGCGGGGTCCTCGACCAGCGGCCGGGCGGCAGTGCCCATCTCGAGCTTGCGCAGGGCGCTGGCAAGGGCCAGCGGGTCGCCGGTGACCTGGGCGCCGGTGGCGTCCGCGGCGTACTCCCGGTTGCGGCTGATCGCCATCTGGATGACGCCGGCGGCGATCGGCCCGAGGATGATCAGCAGCAGGCTGCTGAGCAGGCCGCCCCCGCCCTCGTCGTCGTCGCGACCGCCGAACAGCAGCGACAGCTGGGCGAAGTTGGCCAGGAACGTGATCACGGTCGCGAGCGCGGCGGCGACCGAGGCGATGAGGATGTCGCGGTTGCCGACGTGGGCCAGCTCGTGGCCGAGCACCCCGCGCAGCTCGCGCTCGTCGAGCAGCTCGAGGATCCCCTCGGTGCAGCAGACGGCGGCGTTACGGGGGTTGCGGCCGGTCGCGAAGGCGTTCGGGGCGCTGGTCGGGCTGAGGTAGAGCCGAGGCACGGGGATCCGCATGCGGGCGGCGAGGTCGGCGACGATCGCGTACAGCGCGGGGGCCTGGACCTGGCTCACCGGGTAGGCGCGCATGCTCTTGAGCGCGAGCTTGTCGCTGTTGAAGTAGGTGTAGCCGTTGACGCCGAGCGCGATGGCCAGCGCGACCACCAGGCCACCACTGCCGAACTGGGCGCCGACGAACAGGATGAGCGCGGACAGCAGGCCCAGCAGGGCAGCGGTCTTCAGGCCGTTGTACTGGTGCCCGTGGTTCTGGCGGTGCACGGTCGTCCTCCGGAGGCGTGGGTGTCACCCTGAGCAACGCCCCCGCGGGAACGCTCGTTCCGGACGGGCCGCCTCACCGCTGTGCGCGCTGGGCCGTGATCGCCTCCAGCCGCCGAGCCGCCAGCAGCTCCTCGGCCGGCTCGGCCGACGGGTCGAGCGCCGGCGGCGGCGGGACGCCGCGCAGCCACGCCCGCAGGTCCTCCCGCTCATCGACCAGGGCCTCCCGTGCCGGCTCGGCGCCGACGAGCTCCGGGGCCCAGAACAGCGCGTCGAAGGGGCAGACCTCGACGCAGATCCCGCAGTACATGCAGACCGACCAGTCGATCGCGAACCGGTCCAGCACGTGGCGGGTCCGGGGCCGGCCGCCCTCCTTGACCGCAGGAGCGAGCTCGGTGTGGCCCTCGATGAACAGGCACCAGTCCGGGCACTCGCGGGCGCAGAGCATGCAGACCGTGCAGTTCTCCTCCAGCAGGCCGATCGTGCCGCGGCTGCGCGGCGGCGGGCCGGTCACGACGCCCCGGGAGGTAGCAGCCGGCGCCGGCTGGGACGGCCGCCCTCGCCGCTGTCGGCGGGGTCGACGGCGCCCGGCCAGGGGACGTCGACCCGGCTGGCCAGCACGTGCTCCTTGCGCAGCGGTCGGGCCACCCCGCCCTCGGGCAGCAGCAGTGGGTCCAGTCCGGGGTGCCCCGCGAAGTCGACGCCGAACATCTCGGCGACCTCCCGCTCGTGCCATGCCGCCCCGGCGAAGACGCCGGTCAGCGACGGCACCCTCGCGTCGTCGCGCGGACAGGTGGTGCGCAGGTGCACCCCCGTGCGGCGGGCCACCGACCACAGCCGGACGACGATGTCGAAGCCGCCGGGCGACTGGTCCACCCCGGTCAGCAGGTCCAGGAACGTGCCGTCGAGCTCGGGGTCGTCCCGTACGGCGGTGACCCCCTCGACCCACCCCGCCCGCTCGACGTCGGCCGTCACGACGCCGTACGCGGCGCTGACCGTCGCCGCCGGCAGCACCGCGGCCAGCCGAGCGGCCACGTCGGTCACGCGGCACCGCCGTCGAGCTCCTGCAGCGCCGCCAGGAGCGCCTCCGGGCGCGGCGGGCAGCCAGGCACCCAGACGTCGACGGGGAGGACCAGGTGGACGCCCTTGGTGACGCTGTAGGAGTCCCAGTAGGGACCGCCGCTGTTGGCGCACGCGCCGAACGACACGACCTTGACCGGCCCGGGGAGCTCGGCGTGGAGCCGGTGCACGAGCGGGGCCAGCTTGTCGGTGACGGTCCCGGACACGACCAGCACCTCGACGGCGTCGTCGGGGCCGGCCAGCGGCAGCTCGCCTGGGACCTCGCTGTCGCCCAGGGCCGCGACGACGGCCTCGACGGCGCAGCAGGCGAGCCCGACGTTCAGCACCGTCAGCCGGTAGCGCCGCGATCCGGTGAGCACGAGCGCGGCAGGACGCACCTCGTACGGCGACACGGGAGCCGACGACACAGGACCGGGCGACACGGGCTGCAGCGACAGGCGCGGCGGGGTGGGCACGGCGTCAGCCGGTGCGCGCCAGCACGAAGTCGGTGAGCGCCACCAGGGCCTCGCGGACCGCACCGGCCGGCAGCTCGCCGGCGGCGGCGCGCGCCTGGTCGACGTAGGCCTGCAGGCGGGCGCGCGACCCGTCGATGGCAGGGTGGTCGCGGAGCAGGCCCAGCGCCTCGGTGAGCCGGGCGTCGTCGGAGAGATCACCGGTCAGCAGCTCGCGCAGCCGGGAGTCGTCGGTGTCCTGGGCCAGCACCAGCAGCACCGGCAGCGTCCGGATGCCCTCGCGCAGGTCGGTGCCGGGGGTCTTGCCCGAGTCCGCGGCGTCGGACATGACGTCGATGAGGTCGTCGGACAGCTGGAAGGCCGCGCCGAACACCTCGCCGAAGCGGGCGACGGCCTCGACGTGCGCGGCCGGTGCGCCCGCCATGAGCGCGCCGAGGCGCGCGGAGGTCGCGATGAGCGAGGCGGTCTTGTCGGCAATGACCTGCAGGTGGTGCTCGACCGGGTCCTGGCCCTCGCCGGGGCCGGCGGTCTCGGCGATCTGCCCCTCGACCAGCCGGGCGAAGGTGCGCGACTGGAGGTGGGTCGCCTCGGTCCCGAGGCCCGCGGTGAGGTCGGAGGCGCGGGCGAACAGGTAGTCGCCGGTCAGGATCGCGATGGTGTTGGTCCAGCGGCTGTTGGCCGACTCGGCACCCCTCCGGACGTCGGCCTCGTCCATGACGTCGTCGTGGTAGAGCGTCGCGAGGTGGGTGAGCTCCACGACGACCGCCGCGTCGATGACCTCCGGGCGACCGGGGTCACCGAGCTGGGCGGCGAGCAGCGCCAGCAGCGGCCGGACGCGCTTGCCACCGGCCTCGACGAGGTGGCTGCCCGCGAGGGTCAGCATCGGGTGGGAGGAGGCCACGACCTCGCGCAGCCGCTTCTCGACCGCGCGGAGCCCGTCCTGCACGGCGGCGGCCAGGACCGGGTCAGAGGCCTCGAGGACCGAGTCGGACGACGGCATCAGGACACGAACTGCGAAGCGCGCGACGCAAGGTCGAGCACGGGCTGCGGGAGGACGCCGAGCACGACCGTGACGGCCAGGCCCACGGCGATGGCCCCGGCGGTGTAAGCGCTCGGCACCGAGACGGTCGGGCCGTCGGGCGCGGGGTCGGTGAAGAACATCAGCACCACGACACGGGCGTAGAAGAACGCCGTCACCGCGCTCGCCACGACACCGATGACGACCAGGGCCGTCGCGCCCTCCTGGACGCCGGCGCTGAACACCGCGAACTTGGCCATGAAGCCGCTGGTGAGGGGGATGCCGGCGAGCGCGAACAGCAGGAACGCGAACGTCGCGGCGACGACCGGGCTCTTGCGGCCGAGCCCGGCCCACTGGGCCAGGTGGGTCGCCTCACCGCTGCTGTCGCGCACCAGCGTCACGACGGCGAACGCCGCCATGGTCGTGAAGCCGTAGGCCAGCAGGTAGAACAGCGTGCCGGACAGGCCTTCCGGACTCAGCGCGACCACGCCGATCAGCAGGAAGCCGGTGTGGGCGATCGCGGAGTAGGCCAGCATCCGCTTGACGTCGGTCTGGGTGACGGCGAGGACGGCGCCCACGACCATCGTGAGGATCGCGACGGCCCACAGCATCGGGCGCCAGTCCCACTCGGTGCGGCCGAAGGCGACGTAGAACACGCGCAGTGTCGCGCCGAAGGCGGCGATCTTGGTGCAGGACGCCATCAGGGCGGTGATCGGTGTGGGGGCCCCCTGGTAGACGTCGGGCGTCCAGGCCTGGAACGGCACCGCGCCGACCTTGAACAGCAGCCCGACCGCCAGCATCGCCAGGCCCAGGAACAGCAGCGCCTCGTTCGAGCTGGCGACACCGGTGGCGTCGAAGACGTCCCCGAGCTGCACGCTCCCGGCGTAGCCGTAGAGCAGCGCCACGCCGTAGAGGAAGAACGCGGAGGAGAAGGCCCCCAGCAGGAAGTACTTCACCGCGGCCTCCTGTGACAGCAGGCGGCGGCGACGGGCCAGGCCCGCCATCAGGTAGAGCGGCAGCGACAGGACCTCGAGCGCGATGAACATCAGCAGCAGGTTGTTCGACGCCGGGAACAGCATCATCCCGCCGAGGCTGAACAGGGCCAGCGGGTAGACCTCGGTCTGGATGGTGGTGCCCTCGGCGAGCAGCACGTCCTCGCGCGACCCGGGCAGGACCGCGGCCTGGGAGACGACCGCGCCACCGGAGCTGTCCAGCGAGCGCTCGCTGATCAGGAACACGCCCAGCAGACCCAGCGCCGCGAGCGTGCCCTGCAGGAACAGGGTGGGACCGTCGACCGCGATGGACCCGTTGTAGATCAGCTCCTCGGTGCCGGCGAGCAGGACCGTCGCCACGAGGGCCCCGAGCAGTCCCAGGGTGCAGATGAGGATCTGGAGCGGGCGGCGGCGGAGCGGCGGGGCGAACGCCTCGACCAGCACGCTGATCAGCGCGGCACCGAAGACCAGCAGCATCGGGGAGATCGAGGCGTACGCGATGTCCGGGGTCGGGATGTCGGTGGGCATGGTCAGGTCCTCAGCGGGTGCCGACGGCGGAGCCGTCACCCAGGGTCGGGGCCGGGTCGGTCCGGCCGGCGTCCTGCATGGTCGCGTCGACCGCGGGGTTGATGACGTCGGTGAGCGGCGTCGGGTAGAAGCCGAGGAACAGCATCAGCGCCAGCAGCGGGGCGATGGCCCAGACCTCACGGCCGTTCAGGTCGCGGATCGAGGTCAGACCGCCGGGCAGCCGCAGCGTCCCCTGCATCGTGCGCTGGTAGGCCAACAGGATGTAGAGCGCGGCCAGGATCACGCCGAGCGCCCCCAGCACCGCGGCCACGGGATAGCGGGTGTAGGTGCCGATCAGCACGAGGAACTCGCTGACGAAGGTCGACAGCCCCGGGAGCGCGAGCGAGGACAGGCCCGCGAACAGGAAGCACCCGGCCAGCAGCGGGGCGATCCGCGCGACCCCGGAGTAGTCGCCGACCAGGCGGCTGCGGCCCCGCGCGATGAGGAACCCGACGACCAGGAACAGCGCGCCGGTCGAGAGGCCGTGGTTGACCATGTAGAGCACGGCGCCGGTCTGGCCCTGGGTGGTGAAGGCGAAGATGCCCAGGCCGATGAAGCCGAAGTGCGCGACCGAGGTGTAGGACACCAGCCGCTTCAGGTCCTTCTGGCCCATGGCCAGCAACGCGCCGTAGAGGATCCCGATGACGCACAGGACGATGACGTACGGGCCGAGGATGCGCGAGGCCTCCGGGAACAGCGGCAGGCAGTAGCGCAGGAAGCCGAACGTGCCGACCTTGTCGAGCACGCCCACCAGCAGGACCGCGCCGCCGACGGGGGCCTCGGCACCGGCGTCCGGCAGCCAGGTGTGGAACGGGAACAGCGGCGCCTTGATGGCGAAGGCGATGAAGAAGCCGGTGAACAGCGCGATCTCCACGCCGGTGCTCATCTCCAGCCCGACCAGCTGCTCGAAGGCGAAGGTGCCCTCGCCCTGGTCGGCCGACACGACGTAGAGCCCGATGACGGCCGCGAGCATGAGCAGACCGCCGGCCAGGCTGAACAGCAGGAACTTCATCGCGGCGTACGACCGGCGCGGGCCGCCGTAGCTGCCGATGATGAAGTACATCGGGATGAGCATCGCCTCGAAGAAGACGTAGAACAGGAACACGTCGGTGGCGGCGAAGACGCCGATCATCATCGTCTCGAGGACCAGCAGCAGCGCGAAGAACGTCTTGACGCTGCGCTGGCGCGGCGGGTCTGCCGGCGGGGCGCTGGACGGCGGGGCCACGGGCGGGGCCTCGGCCAGCGTCACTCCCCCGGTGCTGCTGCTGCCCGCGGCGGCCGCGGTGCGCACCGACGTCGCGGCCTGAGCCGCCGCCGGCGCCTCGGTGTCGATGGGGTCGGCGTCGTACCAGGAGGCCAGCAGGACGACCGGGACCAGCACGGCGATGAGCGCGATGAGGACCAGGGCGATCCCGTCGACGCCCACGGCGTACTGCACGCCGAACGCCGGGATCCAGTCGTAGGCCTGGACGAACTGGAAGCGGTCACCGTCCGGGACGAAGGCCGCGCTCATGACGATCGTGCCGACGAGAACGATCAGCGATGTCAGCAGCGCGACCTGCTTGACCAGCAGGTCTCGGCCGGACGGCAGCGCCATGACGACCAGGGCGCCGACGAGGGGGATGACCCCGAGGATCGTGAGCCAGGGCAGGTCGGCCATCACAGGACCCGGACCACGAGCAGGGCGGCGACCACGAGAAGAGCTCCTCCGAACATCGACAGGGCGTAGGAGCGGACGAAGCCGTTCTGCACCCTGCGCAGGCGAGCGGACCCCCCGCCGACACCAGCGGCGAGCCCGTTGACCGCGCCGTCGATGCCGCGGTTGTCCACGAACACGAGCGCGCGGGTGAGGTACTGGCCCGGGCGCATCAGGACGCTCTCGTTGAGAGAGTCGAAGTAGAGGTTGTGGCGGGCGGCCTGCGTCAAGGGCGTGACCGCCACCGGCGCCGTCACGGGGACGGCCTTCGCGGCGTACTGCAGGTAGGCCAGCCCGACGCCCAGCGCGCTGACCGCCGTCACGATCAGCGTGACGACGATCGGCGGGATGACGTGGTCGACCTCCTCGCTGCCGAGGACCGGCGCGAGGAAGTCGGTCAGCGGGAAGACGTTGACCAGCAGGAAGCCCGAGACGACCGAGCCGACCGCGAGGATGCCCATGGGGACCGTCATGACGGCCGGTGACTCGTGCGGGTGAACGTCGTCGGTCCAGCGCTTCGGACCGAAGAACGTCATGATCATCATGCGGGTCATGTAGAAGCCGGTCAGACCGGCCACGGCGATGGCCGTGCCGCCCATCAGCCAGCCACGGACGCCGCCCTGGTCCAGGGCCGCCTCGATGATGAGGTCCTTGGAGAAGAAGCCCGCGAACAGCGGGAAGCCGATGATGGCCAGGTAGCCCGCAGACATGCACAGGAACGTCACGGGCATCTTGGTCCGCAGCCCGCCGAAGCGGCGCATGTCCACCTCATCGTTCATGCCGTGCATGACCGAGCCGGCCGACAGGAACATGCAGGCCTTGAAGAAGCCGTGGGTCAGCAGGTGCAGGATCGCGACCGCGGCGGCGCCGGGGATCGCGACCGCCAGGAACATGTAGCCGATCTGGCTGACGGTCGAGTAGGCCAGGACCTTCTTGATGTCGTCGTAGACGCAGCCGATGACCGCGCCGATGACCAGCGTGATCGCGCCGATGATCCCGACGACCAGCCGCGCGGTGTCGCTGACCTCGTAGAGCGGCAGCGAGCGGGCGATCAGGTAGACGCCGGCGGTGACCATCGTCGCGGCGTGGATGAGCGCGGACACCGGCGTCGGGCCGGCCATCGCGTCGGGCAGCCAGGTGTGCAGCGGGAACTGACCGGACTTGCCGCAGGCCCCGAGCAGGAGCATCAGGCCGATCGCGGTGGCGACGCCGGCGGTCAGCAGCTCGGCCTGGCCGAAGACACCGGTGAAGCTCGTCGTGCCCAGCGTCGTGAACATCAAGAAGATCGCGATGAGCAGCCCGACGTCGCCCACGCGGTTGGCGATGAACGCCTTCTTGGCCGCGGTGGCGTACTCCGGGACGGAGAACCAGAACGAGATCAGCAGGTAGGACGCCAGGCCCACGCCCTCCCAGCCCAGGAACAGGGCGAGGTAGCTGTCGCTCAGGACCAGCACGAGCATGGCCGCGACGAACAGGTTGAGGTAGGCGAAGAACAGCCGACGACGCGGGTCGTGGGCCATGTAGCCCAGCGAGTACACGTGGATGAGGAATCCGACGCCGGTGATGAGCAGCACGAACGTCGCCGACAGCGGGTCGAGCAGCAGGCCGAAGTCGATCTGCAGGCCACCGACCGCGATCCAGGAGAACAGCGGCCGGGCGGCGGTGCGCTCGTCCAGCCCCAGCAGCGAGGAGAACGCGACCAGCCCGTACAGGAAGGACGCGCCGCAGGCGCCGATCGCGAGGTACGGGCCCCAGCTGTCGGTGCGCTTGCCCCCGAGCAGCAGCACCGCGGCACCGAGGGCGGGCAGGGCGATGAGCAGCCAGACCAGGTCCAGCGTGCCGCTGGCTGCGAGGTAGTCGCCGGTGGGCAGCGGGGTCGCCGGAGCCTCGGTCGCCAGCACGAGCGCGGGCGCCAGGTCAGCGGCGTGCGACAGCACGCTCACGTGGTCGCTCCGCGACGGGGCGTGGGCAGCACGGGTCGGTCCTCGTTCTCGTCGGCCGCAGCCGGTTCAGGTGCTGCGGGGCAGGCAGGTTCGTTCAGGCAACCCGGCGAGGCTAGTACTTCAGCAGGTTCACGTCGTCGATCGAGGCAGACCTCCGGCTGCGGAAGATGCTCATGATGATGGCCAGCCCCACCACGACCTCCGCCGCGGCGACGACCATGACGAAGAACGCCATGACCTGCCCCTCGAGGTCGCCGTTGATCCGGCTGAAGGTGACCAGGGTCAGGTTGACCGAGTTGAGCATCAGCTCGATGCTCATGAACACCAGGATGGCGTTGCGGCGCAGCAGGACGCCCATGCAGCCGATCGTGAACAGCAGGGCCGCGAGGATCAGGTAGTACGACTCGTTCACGGGTGGTCTCCGGAGGGCTCGTCACCGTTCGGCGGCGGGACAGCACCGCGCACAGCGGACGGGCCCTCGGTCGGCGGCGCGTAGGACTCCGACTGCAGGACAGAGCTGACGCTGGTCTTGGCCTCCGAGCCGTCCGGCAGCAGCGCGGGGGTGGCGGTGGAGTTGCGGCCGGCGAACACGCCGGGACCGGGGGGCGCGATCGGGTTGCCGCCGGCGAAGCGCCTGCGGGCCATCTCCCGCTGGCCCAGGGTCGCCGCCTCGGTGCGCTCCTTGTGCGAGAGCACGGTCGCGCCGAGCGCCGCCGTGATGAGCATCGCGCTGGTGACCTCGAAGGCGAACAGGTAGTCGGTGAACAGCAGCCGCGCGATGCCGACGACGTTGCCCTCCGCGTTAGCCGCCTCGAGACCCACGGCGGCGACGGTGCCGTCGTCCTGCAGGACAGCGCCCCCGATCGCCCCGATCAGCAGGCCCGCGAAGCCCAGCCCGAGCACGACCGCCGCGACGCGCTGGCCGCGCAGCGTCTCCACCAGCGAGTCGCTGGAGTCGACCCCGACCAGCATCAGCACGAACAGGAAGAGCATGAGGATGGCGCCGGTGTAGACGATCACCTGCACGGCGGCCAGGAACGGCGCGTCCTGCGCGGCGTAGAGGCCGGCCAGGCTCAGCATGACGGCGGCCAGGAACAGCGCCGCGTGCACGGCGTTGCGGGAGAGCACCATCATCACCGCGGCGATGGTCGCGAGCGGGCCCAGCACCCAGAAGGTGATGGCCTCGCCGGTGCTGGTCGCCGCGAGGACGTCCTGCGCGAGGACGGTCGTCGCGGTCACAGAGCCTCTCCAGCGACGCGGTGGTTGCTGTCGGCGCCGAGGTAGTAGGCCTGGTCGGTCTCGCCGAGCCGCATCGGGTGCGGCGGCTGCTCCATCCCGGGCAGCAGCGGCGCCAGCAGCTGGGTCTTGGTGAAGATCAGGTCCTCGCGGCTGTCGTCGGCCAGCTCGTACTCGTTGGTCATGGTGAGCGCGCGGGTCGGGCAGGCCTCGATGCACAGGCCGCAGAAGATGCAGCGCAGGTAGTTGATCTGGTAGACGGAGGCGTAGCGCTCACCCGGGGAGTAGCGCGCGTCGTCGGTGTTGTCGGCGCCCTCGACGTAGATGGCGTCGGCGGGACAGGCCCACGCACACAGCTCACAGCCGATGCACTTCTCCAGGCCGTCCGGGTGCCGGTTCAGCACATGCCGGCCGTGGAAGCGGGGCGCCGTAGCGCTGACCTGCTCGGGGTACTGCTCGGTCGTCACCTTCTTGAACATCGTGGCGAAGGTGAGCCCGAACCCGCGTACGGGATCGAGGAAGCCGGCCATGGTCAGGCCTCCCTGTCTGTCTGGCGGTCGGGGTCGGGGTCCGTCGTGGTGGGGCCGGCCGTGACGGCGCCGGCCCGCGCCAGCGAACGTGGGGTCGCCGGCACGACGAGGTCCATCGGCGGGGTCGGGAAGCCGCCCTCCTCGCGCGGGGTGAGGTCGGTGCCCGGCCGGTCCTGCTCCGACGACTCCGCGGGGGCGGGCAGCAGGTAGAAGACCACGAGGACGACGGCGAAGACAGCACCGACCCCGAGCAGCAGCGTGGTCCGGTCCTCGATCTGCAGGGTGGCGGTGCGGATGGCCGCGACGAGCAGGATCCAGACCAGCCCGACCGGGACGAGCACCTTCCAGCCGAAGCGCATGAACGAGTCGTAGCGCATCCGGGGCAGGGTGCCGCGCAGCCAGACGAAGAAGAAGAAGAAGACCGCGGTCTTGGACAGGAACCAGAAGATCGGGAAGAAGCCCTCGGACAGGAACTCGACCCGGCTGAACGGGAACGGCGCCTGCCAGCCGCCGAGGAACAGCGTCGTCGCCAGCGCAGAGACGGTGACGATGTTGATGTACTCGGCCAGGAAGAACATCGCGAACTTCAGCGAGCTGTACTCGGTGTGGAAGCCACCGACCAGCTCGCTCTCGGCCTCGGGCAGGTCGAACGGCGCCCGGTTGGTCTCGCCGGTGAT